>Ga0209121_10001010_pt1 | contig 29508 bp, 28 predicted proteins | sample Cruoilmetagenom3_FD_187292 | JGI IMG/M metagenome (GOLD analysis project Ga0209121, IMG submission 187292) | Oil polluted marine microbial communities from Coal Oil Point, Santa Barbara, California, USA - Sample 3 (SPAdes) (version 2) | ecosystem: Environmental > Aquatic > Marine > Oil seeps ...
AGAAGTTAAGCCCATTTGCGCCGATGGTACTACATTGTGGAAGAGTAGGTCGTCGCCTTTTTTAAACCCTTCATTATTTATTTAATGAAGGGTTTTTTTTTGCTTTTTATGTAAGGTGATTTTCTAAATAAGACTAATGAAAAATAATTTTTATATTAATATTATTTACCTATTTTAGATTACATGAACTTAATTATTCAATCTTCCTTAAATACCCTTAGTAAATCACAAATAGTTTTATCTAATCTTACAGATAAACAATTAGCAGATGTTTCTGTTTCTCCTTATTATTCTAGTATTGGATCGCATATTAGACATATTTTAGATTTTTATGATTGTATTTTTAATCATATAGAAAATCATGTAGATTTAACAACACGAAAAAGAAATTTAGATGTAGAAAATTGTTGTGATACCGCAATTTGTTATTTAAATACTATTGTAGAGCAGGTAAGTAATTTAAGCAATGCAGATATTGCTAAAGAAGTTATGGTTACAGATGATTTAGGGCTTGGTAGAATTGAAATTAATTATACCTTTTCATCTTTATTAGCACAAGCAAATAGTCATACTATTCATCATTATGCTATTATTAACTATATTTTGGATCGATTACATATAACTATTCCTGATGAAGATTTTGGTTATAATGCTAGTACGCCAAAATAAGTTTTAACATATGTTGTTTACTTTTTATTAAACATACTATCCATAATTTTATTGAGACCTTTAAAAGCAAAATAGATAGCACAAACACAACTAGCGATTCCTGCTATTAATAAAGGGTAATACAAAGGTTTTTCTGGATTACTAAAAGCGATATATAATAATATAGGACCTAAAAACATAAGCGCTAATGTTATTAGCATTAATTTTAGTCCTTGCGCTAATAAATTTTTATCGGTATGATTCGTTTCCATGATTATAATTTTGAATTGCAGCTCTGACGCTTTTATGTGTATGTAATAAATTTTCTGCTACTTCTTTTGAAATATCTAGTTCTTGCATGATCATTCTAATACCTCTGTTGACTAGTTTATGATTGCTTAGTTGCATGTCTACCATTTTATTTCCTTTAATATGACCTAGTTGAATCATAGTAGTAGTGGTTAGCATATTTAATACTAGTTTTTGTGCTGTTCCAGCTTTCATTCTAGAACTACCTGTTACAAATTCTGGACCAACAACCACTTCAATTGGAAATTGTGCTGTTTGTGATAGCGGACTATTTTTATTACAAGTAATGCATCCTGTTATAATATTATTTTTGTTACATTCTTCAAGGGCAGCAATAACATATGGTGTTGTTCCTGAAGCAGCAATACCTATTACAATATCTTTATCATTTATAGAATAGCTTTGTAAATCTTTCCATCCTAGATTTTTTGAATCTTCTGCAAATTCAACGGCTTTTCTAATAGCAGTATCTCCACCAGCTATAATACCTATTACTAAATCATGAGGTACACCAAAAGTAGGAGGACACTCACTAGCATCTAGTATTCCTAATCGTCCGCTAGTACCTGCTCCTAAATAAAATAATCTTCCTCCAGATTGAAGTTTTAAGACTATTTCTGTTACTAATTTTTCTATTTGTGGTAACGCTTTTTCTACAGCTTGAGGAACTGTTTTATCTTCGTTATTTATATTTTTAAGTAGTTCATTAATATTCATCTTTTCTAGATGATTATAATTGGAATCTTGTTCTGTTGTTTTTATAAATGTCATTTTGTAAAAATACGATTTTTGTTTTGCGTTAGTGATGGAAACGGCATCCTTTTGCCTTAGCAAAAGATATAGTGTACAGCACGACCATACAAAACCCAAAAGTTTTGTATGGTAACGCCCAAATACTATTACTCAACAGTATAATTAAATTCGGATACTTCGGAGAGTCTAAAATAGCCAAAAGGATAATTTTCAGGATTGGTTTGATTGATGCAATTACCACGAACGGTTGCTGGTTGGGTTTCAAAAGGACCACCATCATTTTCACTGCTTTGTTGTAATAGTACAAATATAAACTCATAGAAGCGTTCTGAAACACCATAGTTTCTTATAATGACGCTTTCTCCTTCATCTAAATCTTCTTCAACATAGAAGCCAAATACTTCATTTCCGTTTACAAATTCGTCTTTAAAAGTATCTAAGGTTGGTGTAACATTTAAGCTAGGTATAAACTCGAAAAAATAATAATTTTCTTCATCTGCAGGATCTGTAAAGTATGCTTTTATTTCTGTTTCTTCTCCTGAAAATCCGCCTTCAAGATTTTGTTCTACATATTCAATTTCGGCAACAGATTTTAATGTTTCGGTTGCTGTATAGACTTCGCCATTATAGTTAATAGTTAAAAGGTAAGCACCATTTATTTCTGGAATAAAGTTGTTGTTTTGGTATATTCCGGAATTACCATCTTCAATAAATTCAAAAGTATTGTTGTTTGTATCTGTTATAATTACTTGCGCATTATTTGCAGGTGGCACTTCATTATCATAAAAAGGAGCAGATAAGCTTAATTTTATTGATTGTTCATTTCCTGGCGTATTTTTAAACCAATTTATAGATGCATCAATTACTAATTTTGGTTCTGAAGTTGGTAAATCTATATCTACTACATCTTCACACGAAGTTAAAAAAGTGAAGCTAATAATCATGAGGTATAAGCATTTGCTTTTTATGTTGTGTGCAGTATAAAAATACTTTTTCATAAATAGAAGTAGCATGGTTTTATTAGAAGCTATTTTTTTCATGATTTAAAATTTAAAATTATAAGATATAGCAGGAACGATTCCGAAAATAGAAAGTCTAACTGCTTCATTGTCTCCTGTATTTCTATTTTCACTAAAACTAATAGAAGCTGCATTACGTCTGTTATATATATTATACACGCCAAAAACCCAGTAGCTTTGCCATCCTTTTTGCTTTTCTGGTTTGGGTGTATAGTTTGCAGAAAGATCTAAGCGATGGTAAGTTGGTAGTCTAAATTCATTTCTGTTTGCATAGCTTGGTATGGTTATTCCGTTATATTCATATTGTCCGTTAGGATAGGTAACAGGTTGTCCTGATTGTAATAAAAAATTGGTGTTTAATGTCCATTTTTTATTTAAATCATAGCTTGCTGTTAATGACACATCATGTGTTTTGTCATAAGGAGTATTGTACCAATTACCATTATTTATTCCTGTTTCTGCAGCTGTTCTTCCTGGAGTTTGTTGTTCCGATTTTGATAGGGTATAGGCTAACCATCCTTTAAAACGCCCTTCGTTTTTTCTAAACAATATTTCTAAACCATAAGCTCTTGATTTTCCGTTTAAAATAATTTGTTCAATAGCATCATTTGCAATAAGGTCTGCACCATCAATATAATCTATTCTGTTTTTTACTTTTTTGTAAAAAGATTCTACTTCTAAAGAATAGGTTTGGTTGTTGAAATTTTTGAAATAGCCTATAGCAACCTGATCTAATATTTGTGGTTTAGTGTATTTACCGCTTGGTGTCCATACATCTAATGGAGTAGGAGAACTTGTGTTAGATAATAAATGTAAATATTGGCTTAGTCTGTTATAGCTGGCTTTAATAGAAGCATGTTCATTTAATTGATAGGCAAGTGCAAGTCTAGGTTCTAAATTACCGAAAGATTGTATAACCTCACTTCTGCTATAGGTTTCTGTACCAATAGGATCTGCTTTTTCATAAATTTGCAATTCTTCATTAAAAAGAATAGGGTTGTCATTTTCATATACATTTAACTCTTTTTGTCCTAAACGTAAAAAAGAGCTGTAGCGCAAACCATAAGAAGCAGTGAATTTATCTGACAATTTATGTTCTGCATCTATATATATGGCATTTTCAAAAGCATATTTATCTATTAGTTTTCTAGAATTAATAGCAGAGCTATCACTAGAAGGTTCTATTTTACCTGGATTAAATGTATGATAAATACTATTTAGTCCATATTGTAATTTAATTTTATCATTTAAATAATGTTTAAAATCATATTTAAAGTTGAAATTTCTAATTCCGGAATCCCAATTAAATTCAATAAAATTTAAGTTTAAGCCATAGTAATAATCTGAATAAATTAAGGATAGGTTTGAAAATAGTTTGTCTGAAAAAAGGTGGTTCCATCTAAAATTTAAGACTGAATTTCCGTAGGTATTTTTAAAACTATCATTAATACTAAAAACGTCTCTACCAAAGTATCCAGAGAGATATACGTTATTATTTTTGTTGACTTTATAACTTATTTTTGTATTTAAATCATAAAAATAGGCTTTGTTATCTATATCAAATAGAGGAAGAAAAAGATGTGCGTAAGAAGATCTTCCTCCAAAAAGGAAAGATGCTTTTTCTTTTTTTAAAGGTCCTTCAATTAGCAGTCTACTAGAAACAATACCAACACCTCCATTAACATGAAAGTCATTACTGTTTCCTTCTTTTTGATAAATATCTAAAACCGAAGAAACGCGACCTCCATAACGCGCAGGAATTCCACCTTTATATAATTTTAAATCTTTTATGGCATCAGGATTAAAAACCGAAAAGAAGCCAAACAAATGGGAAGAATTATAAATGGTAGCCTCATCTAATAAAATTAGGTTTTGGTCTGCAGCGCCACCACGAACATTAAAACCAGAAGCACCTTCACCAGCAGTTGTTACTCCAGGAAGTAATGTTATTGCTTTAATAACATCAGGTTCACCAAGTACTACAGGTATTTGTTTTATAGTACTAGCAGAGAGTGCGTTTACACTCATTTGAGGTTTTTTAATATTTAATTTTTCTACGTTTTCTGTAATGATTACTTCGTCTAAACTTTCTGTAGCTTCAACAAGGCTATAGTTTTTTGTAATATTTTTTGTAAGATTAATAGTTTCTACAACCTCTGCAAAACCAATGTAACTAATAATTACTTTGTATTCTCCTTTTGGTAATGTAATAGAGTAGAAGCCATATTCATTAGTAGTAGTTCCTGTTTGTAGTTCTGGAATTATAATGTTTACACTAATTAGCGATTCATTACTTGTAGCTTCTTGAATGGTACCACTAAAGGTAAATTTTTCTTGTGCAGATAAAAATGTAATAGTAAAGTAAAATAAAAAGAAAACTGCTATTTTTTTAAGGAACATATACTAACATTTTTTTAAGTCATGTGATATAAAAATATAAAAAAAGCCCCTAGAAAGGGGCTTTTTTGTAGTATTATTTTTAAAATTATTTAATGGTATTTAAAATAGCATTAAAAGTATTACTTGGTCTCATGGCGTTACTTGTTAACGTTTCATTAGGCTCATAATAACCTTCTATATTAACAGGGCTACCTTGTACATCATTTAATTCTTTAACTATTTCTTCTTCTTTTTCTTTTAAAGATTTAGCTACAGAAGTAAAGGTTTCTTTTAAATCAGCATCTTTTGTTTGGTTTGCTAAAGCTTCTGCCCAATACATTGCTAAATAAAAGTGGCTTCCTCTGTTATCTAATTCTCCAGTTTTACGAGAAGGACCTTTTTTGTTTTCTAATAATTTTTCTGTTGCTTGATCAAGTGTTTCACTTAAAACTTTTGCTCTATCATTATTATTAGACTCTCCTAAATGTTCTAAAGAAACAGCAAGTGCTAAAAATTCACCTAAAGAATCCCAACGTAAATGGTTTTCTTCAATAAATTGTTGCACATGTTTAGGAGCAGAACCACCAGCACCAGTTTCAAATAAACCTCCACCATTCATTAAAGGAACAATAGAAAGCATCTTTGCAGAAGTACCTAATTCTAAAATTGGGAATAAATCTGTTAAGTAATCACGTAATACATTTCCTGAAACAGAAATAGTATCTTTTCCTTCTTTAACTCTTTCTAAAGTAAAATTAGTAGCGTCATAAGGAGAAAGAATTCTAATATCTAAACCAGTAGTATCATGATCTTTTAAATAAGTATTTACTTTTTTAATAAGTTGTGCATCATGTGCTCTGTTTTCATCTAACCAAAATACAGCAGGAGTTTTTGAAGCTCTAGCTCTTGTTACTGCTAGTTTAACCCAGTCTTGAATAGGAGCATCTTTAACTTGGCACATTCTCCAAATATCTCCAGCTTCAACAGTATGTTCCATTAAGGTATTTCCTTCTGCGTCTAAAACTTTAACAACTCCATTATCTGCAATTTCAAAAGTTTTATCATGAGAACCATACTCTTCTGCTTTTTGTGCCATTAATCCAACGTTAGGAACAGTACCCATTGTTGTTGGGTCAAAAGCACCATGTTTTTTACAAAACTCTATAGTAGCATCATAAATTCCAGCATAACTACTATCTGGAATTACCGCTTTAGTATCTTGTAATTTACCTTCGGCATTCCACATTTGTCCAGAAGTTCTAATCATTGCAGGCATAGAAGCATCAATAATGACATCACTTGGTACATGAAGATTGGTAATTCCTTTATCACTATTTACCATAGCAATGTCTGGTCCATTAGCAAGAGCAGTTTCAATATCTGCTTCAATTTCTTTACGTTTAGCTTCTGGTAATTCTTGTAGTTTGTTAACAAGGTTTCCAAAACCATTGTTTACATCTACACCAATTTCTTCAAAAGTATCTGCATGTTTAGCAAAAACATCTGCAAAATACACACGAACAGCATGACCAAAAATAATAGGGTCACTAACTTTCATCATGGTAGCTTTCATATGTAATGAAAATAGCACACCTTGTTTTTTAGCATCTGCAATTTGTTCTTCTAAAAAGCTTAATAATGCTTTTTTACTCATTACAGTAGCGTCAATAATTTCGCCTTGTAATAAGTTTAAATTTTCTTTTAAAAAGTATGTTTTTCCGTTATCACCAACCAATTGAATGTTGATAGGACCAGCAGCAGGCATTACTACAGATTTTTCATTATGTTCAAAATCTCCTTGTGCCATGGTAGCAACATGAGATTTAGAATCTTTGCTCCATGCACCCATAGAATGCGGATTCTTTTTTGCGTAGTTTTTTACGGCTTTAGGAGCACGACGATCTGAGTTTCCTTCACGTAATACTGGGTTTACAGCACTACCTTTTACTTTGTCATAACGTGATTTAATATCTTTTTCTTCTGCAGTTTCAGGTTCAGCAGGATAATTAGGTAAGGCATATCCTTTTGCTTGTAACTCTTTAATTGCAGCGTTTAATTGTGGTACAGAAGCACTAATATTTGGAAGTTTAATAATATTAGCCTCTGGTTTTTTTACTAATTCTCCTAATTCTGCTAATGTATTATTAACACGTTGGTTTTCTGGTAATATATCTGAAAAAACAGCTAGTATCCTGGCTGCTAACGAAATATCCCTTGTTTCCACTTTTACTCCAGCGGAGTTTGTAAAGGCTTGAACTATTGGTAAAAAAGAATGTGTAGCTAAAGCAGGCGCTTCGTCTGTTTTAGTGTAAATTATTGTAGAAATTTTTGTCATGTTTAATTTGTTTGCTGAATTAAAATAGCTTAAAATTTAAGCTGTGCAAATATACAAAAAAGCAGTTGTTAATGGTAACAATCGTGTTTTGATACAAAATAAATGCGAAGAGTTCAAAAATTTATTTAAATTTTTGATAAATATGCTTTATTCTACTATTATTTTGTACATACTTAAAAGTCCGAATAAACCTTCTTTACTAAATTTTGCTCCTTTTATTCTGTTTTTTTCTGGTGAAATGCTATAATTTTTTGCGGAAGTAAAATCTGCTTTTTCAAGATTCGTATTTTCAAAGACTGCTTTTTCTAAATTACAATCTAAAAAAGAAGCATTGGTTAGATTTGATGCTGTAAAATCTACAGATTGAAGATTACACGTGTTAAAATTGGTACTGTTTATATTTAACTGGTAAAAAGAGGCTAGACTTAAATTACAGGATTTAAAACTGATATCTAGCAACATAGAATTGCATGTATTAAACGGGAAACCTATCATTTTACAATTGGTAAAAAGTACTTCATTAAAGGTTGTTCCTTTTGTCTTTACATTACTTAAGTTACAATCTATAAATTCACATTCTAAAAAAGCATTATTGCTTAAGTAGCTGTCTGTAAACGTGCAATTTATAAAGGTACAATTGTTATACTCTGCTTTTGGTAATTCTTTACTAGAGTAGTCTTTGTTTTTGTAGGTTTTGTCGTTTATAAAGGAAAGAATCATGTACTAAGATAGTATGTTTTTTGTAAAAGTATTAAAATGGTATAAACCATAAAAGCCATATCACATAGAATTTAATCTAGTGGGATATGGCTTTCTTTGAAATAGCTTGGCGTGATCTATTTAACAATGCTGTTACTATAGGTTTTAAACTTTCGTTTTCCCCTTTTTTATAGATTCAAGTTACACTATATCAATAAAACATTTTAGTTTGTAACTTTCAAAATGTATTGACTTGTTACTAAAATGTTTTTGTTAATTGTTTTTCTTGATGCTTAACTTTCTGTGTTTCACTTTCGTGTTATACTTCTTTTTAAACATTGCTTCTTGTTTTGGTTATCACTTTCGCTTTAACTACACTAAGAAACTTTCGATCTTACTAGTTACTATCTACCTAAATATATAGTACTATTTAAGATTTCATGATCTTTCAGACTAACACATTTACACATGCATCTTTAAAATCTCAAAAAACAATTATAATTAAAGAATGAGTCTTTAATAGAATTTCACTTTTCATTCTCTTTTAATACAGAAACTCACAGTAGTGGTGTGTAATTCTGTAGCTAATATAGCATAAGAAGTTAAAAAAGCAATGATTTTAACGCTCTAGTTATCAAGTTGTTATAAACTTGTGTTATTAACATTTGTTAATAAGCAACTTTGCGCTTTTCTGTTTAATTAGTAAAAAAACTGCTATAGATTAAGAGTTAGCAGTAGTAGCAAAGCTAGGTTTTGTATAGTGTAGTAAAGGTATTGGTAAAAATAAGGCATAAAAAAAGCCTTGAGAAATCAAGGCTTTTTAATGGTATTAAACGTTTATTAAGAACGTCTTTTTTCTGTAATTCTAGCTTTCTTACCAGTAAGACCTCTAAAGTAAAAGATACGTGCTCTACGTACTTTACCTCTTTTGTTTACTTCTACTTTTTGTAAAGCAGGTAAGTTAACTGGAAAAATACGCTCTACACCAATTGTTCCTGACATTTTTCTAATAGTAAATGTCTCTGATGCTCCAGTTCCTCTACGTTGTAAAACAACACCTTTAAAAAACTGCGTACGCGTTTTGTTTCCTTCTCTAATTTCGTAATACACTGTAATAGTGTCTCCAGCTCCAAACTCTGGAAAGTCTTTTTTTGTTACAAATTCGTCTTGTACAAATTTTACTAAAGATTCCATCTTTATTAATTTTTTATTAGTTATTTCAAGGCAACATTCGCGATTTTCGCCAGAGGTTAGCTCAAAAGTGGTGCAAATATAGGTATAATAACTTAAATACCAAACAACAAAAATAAAAATTAAAATGCCTTTTTAATTAGCAATTAAGCGCATTTGGGCGTTTCCTTTTGTTCTTCCTGCTAGGTAAAAACCTTGCAGCAAGAACAAAACGTCAGGCTTTACAGGCTCGCTTTTTTTGAAAAAACAAAAAAGAGCTCAAACAACCTTGCAATCCTTAACGCAGAAATTGGTTTTCATTATACTATTTTAATTGAATAGGAATATAAACATCCTCCTCAGAGTCTGGTGAGTTTTTAATGTATTTGCTACCAAGTACATTAAAATGTGGTCTGTTATCTAATCTGTATGCTGATTTTGGTAACCAATCTGTAAAAACGTATTGCATTAAATTTGAAAAATCTTTTGCTAAGCCTTTATAGGTAAAAACAGCATATAAACCACTTTCTATAACGAGAGTGTGCATATTTTCTGGTATTTCCTCTAAATTTTCAACCTCTAAAGTGCCCCATTTTTTAAACCTATTATTTGGGTTAAAGCTTTTAAAGTAAGCAGCATCATATTGCATGACTTCATAAATAGCGCTAGATTTACTGTTTTTTACTTCTTTTTGATAAGGCATAAAGCTAGAGAACAGCTCTAATGTTTTGTTGTCTATTAAAGACATTTCAACAAATTTTCCGACTAATTTTTTTTCAGAAACAGATTCAATTCTTGGTTGCATATTCATTTTTTAAGAATAAATGTATATAAATATTAGTCTTCTAATAAATCTGGTCTTCTGTCTTTGGTACGTTGGTATGCTTGTTCTTCACGCCATTTTTCTATTTTAGCATGATTACCACTAAATAATAATTCTGGAACTTCCCAACCTTTATAATCTCTAGGTCTAGTATAAATAGGAGGAGCTAGTAAATTGTCTTGAAAAGAATCTGTTAAGGCAGAAGTTTCATTTCCTAAAACACCAGGAATTAATCGTATTACCGCATCGCATAAAACAGCAGCACCAAGTTCTCCTCCAGACAAAACATAATCTCCAATAGAAATTTCTTTGGTGATAAATTGATCGCGAACACGTTGATCTACACCTTTATAATGTCCGCAAAGAATAATAATATTTTCTTTTAAAGATAAATGGTTTGCCATACCTTGATTTAAGGTTTTACCATCTGGAGTCATATAGATTACTTCATCATATTGGCGTTCTGCCTTTAGTTTAGATATACATTTATCTATAGGTTCTATCATCATTACCATTCCTGCGCCACCACCAAATTGGGTGTCGTCTATAGATTTATAGTTGTCTGTGGTATAATCACGCAAATTATGAAAGTGTACTTCTACCAAGTTTGCTTCAATAGCTCGTTTAAGTATAGAAGCGCTAAAAGGACTTTCTAGTAATTCTGGTAAAACAGTAATAATGTCAATTCTCATGAGTCTTTTGTATATGTTGCAAAGATGCAAAGAATATGATGAATTTTAAAGAATTAGTTTTTCAGTTTATTAAAATAAATTATAAGGTAGGCTTTATCTTTTTTTTATTATTAAAACAGCTTTCACTTTGTACTAAAAAATAATTCCATTTTTATGCTTTTGGTAGTACAGAAACAAACATGTATTGCAAAAAAAAATCTGTAAAATGAATTACAGATTTTTAAAGTTTTACTTTTTATTAAAAGTATTTGTTATTGTTTTTTTTGTTTGTTTAGCTCGTCTTGTAGTTGTCTTCTAACTTTTTGCTCACGTTCTAAAGCTATTTTTCTGTGCTCTTCAAATTCTTCTTCAATTTCTGCTAAAGATTTATTGGCTTCTTTAGTTATAGCATTACTATTTTTAAATTTATAGATAAAGAATAATAAAAGCGCTAATAAACCTGCAATAATAGACCACATAAGTACATTGTATCCAGATTTACTCATTAGTATACCAAATAAAGACATACTATCTTTTTCTTCATTTGTTTTAGCTAAGGTATCTTGTGTATTAGATAAACTGGTTTTTAAGGTTTCAATTTCTTTAGCTTGGTTTTTTACAACCGTTTGTGTTTCTGCTAAGTTTTTATGAATTGTTTTTAAAGAATCAATAGTATGTGCTTGTAAGGTAAGGAACATGCTACGTTTAACAGCTTCATAAGGTTGGCCATTAGTACCTTTAAAGTTTCCAGATTTTTTTAAAATATATTCAAACTGTTCATTTATAGTACCAGTACTTAGCGAAAGATTCTCTTTATCTTTATCGTTTTGTGCTTGTGCATTAAATGTTGAACAGAATAAGGATATAAATAGAATTATAATAAATTTAGAAGAATTCATTTAGTAAATGTAGTTTGGTTTTAATTTTTACGAAAATAACAAAATATGTTTATTTAGATGCTAAATGAACTTCAAAAATGATTTGGAAAAAAACGCATTCAACATAAAATAAAAATAATTAAAAAGCCTCACAAATGCGAGGCTTTAATATATACGTTAGTAATTGCTATTTAGATGTTATTATTAATAATAAGTATGTCTTCTAACTTTAGCGATATATTTTGCTAATCTAATTACTTGATGGCTATAGCCATACTCGTTATCATACCATATATATAAGATAGCATTTTTTCCGTCTGCTCTAACAATAGTTGCTTTACTATCATAAATAGAAGGAGCAGAAGAGCCTACTATATCACTAGATACTAACTCATCACTTAATTCATATTTTATTTGCTCTACCAAATTACCTTCTAAAGCATATTTTTTCATGATGGTGTTTATACCATCTACAGAACTAGGGTTTTCTAATTCTAAATTTAAAATAGCTAAAGAACCGTTAGGTACAGGAACTCTAATAGCATTAGAAGTTAATTTTCCTTCTAAACTTGGTAAAGCTTTACTAACCGCTTTTCCTGCTCCTGTTTCTGTAATTACCATATTTAATGCAGCTGCACGACCACGTCTGTATTTTTTATGAAAATTATCTACTAAGTTTTGATCGTTAGTGTATGCATGAATAGTTTCTAAGTGACCTGTTTTTACGCCAAAAGAATCTTCCATAGCTTTTAAAATAGGTGTAATGGCATTTGTAGTACAAGAAGCAGCAGAAAAAATACTTACTTCGTCTGGATTGTGTTCGGTATGGTTTACACCATGTACAATATTAGGAACCCCTTTTCCTGGAGCAGTAAGTAATACTTTATCTGTTCCTTTAGATTTTAGGTGTCTGCTTAAAGCTTCGTTATCTCTAAAAGCTCCAGTATTATCAATTACTAAAGCATTATTAATACCATATTTAGTATAGTCAATATCTTCTGGTGCATTAGCAGAAATAATATTTACAGTAGTACCATTTATTATTAAGGCGCTATTTTCTACATCTATAGAAACGGTTCCAGAAAAATCTCCATGTACAGAGTCATTACGTAGTAAAGAAGCTCTTTTTTCTAAAACAGTAGCGTTAATTTCTCCACGAGTAACAATAGCTCTTAAACGTAATTGGGTACCTTTTCCAGCTTTTGTCATTAACTCTCTAGCTACTAAACGACCAATTCTACCAAAACCATAAAGCACCACGTCTTTAGGTGTTATAGAACCATTTTTACTAGCATCTTTAAGTTTTGCAGCAACAAATGCAGTAGCATTGTTGTATTTACCTTCTTCCATATGGTACTCAAAAGTTAATTTCCCAATATCTAATTTAGCAGGAGGAAGGTCTAAAGTGTTAATTGCTTGCGCTATTTCTACAGAGTCAAAAATAGAAATTGGTTTCTGTACAAATTCGCATGCATATTCGTGCAGATTTAAAATGTCGCTTACATTTTTGTCTATTAATTGATTTCTAAAAATCACTAATTCGATAGATTTATCGTACCAAAGGTCGCTTACTATTTTAATAAATTCTACAGTAGCTCTACGTCTATCTGCTTGAAATGCTAGTTCGCTTTCGTAAGTTTCGTTAATAGGCATTGTTAAAATATTTTAATTGTGTTGTTAAATTTTTTGCAAAAGTAACATATTTCAAACGTTTTCGTAACTAATTTTTAATAAAATAAAAACGCCCTAGAAAATACTAGAGCGTTAGTGGTAAAATGGTTTTTATAATTATACTATCTAAAGTTATATCGTTCTTTTTCTCCTTTAGAATTTATTAGTTCTATACGTAGTAAATCATTGGTATGTCTGTTTTTTAATATGGTTTGCACATCATCAATACTATTTACTTTAGTATCATTAATGGCTGTAATAATATCACCTACTTGCACACCATTATTTATCCAATAGCTTAAATAATTTTTATTATTGGTTAATCTAGCAATTTTTACTCCGTTTTCTGTTTTGTATTTTTTAAGATCTTTAGGTTTTGCATTTTTAATAACACCTATAATAGGAACCGTTAGTGTTTCGTTTTTACGTAATGTAACTGCAAATACTTTTTGTTCTCCATCTCTTAAAACGGTTACGTTTACAACATCATTAGGACTTTTAGAATTTAAAAATCCTTTTAGATCAGAAAACTTTTTGATTTCAATATTTTCTAATTTTTTAATAATATCACCACTTTTTAATCCAGCAATATCAGCTCCAGAATCTTCTTCAACTTCTTCAATATAGAAACCTTCTGTGGTGTTAAGTCCAAATTTTTCGGCATAACCAGCACTTATAGAACCTCCAGAAACACCTAAAATTCCGTTTTGTACATTACCAAACTCCATAATATCTTGCACCACTTTTTTAGCAATATTACTAGGTACTGCAAAAGAATAGCCAATATAAGAGCCTGTTTGTGATGTAATGGCTGTATTAATACCAATTAAATCTCCATTAGTATTTACAAGAGCTCCACCAGAATTACCAGGATTAACAGCAGCATCGGTTTGTATAAAAGACTGGTTGCTTAAACCAGATAAATCTCTAGACTTTGCACTAATAATTCCTGCAGTAACTGTAGAAGTTAGGTTAAACGGATTACCAACTGCTAAAACCCATTCGCCAATTTTAGCTTGGTCACTATCACCAAAAGTAGTAAATGGTAACTCTTCATCTGCTTCTACTTTAATTAAAGCAATATCTGTTTTTTCATCTGCACCAATAATTTTAGCCTCATAAGTTTTATTATTATTTAAGGTAACAGTAAGTGCTCTTGAACCAGCAATAACATGATTATTAGTAATAATATAACCATCTGGCGAAATAATTACTCCAGAACCAGTACCAACTTGTGCACGTTGGCTTTGTCTTCCAAAAAATAAATCTTCAAATGTCATTTGGCCACTGCTCACTGTAGTGTTTTTTACGTGTACTACTGTATGTACAGTTTTTTCTGCAGCAGCAGCAAAACTTACATCTGTATCTGGAATAAAATTAGCGTTTGTAGTTTGGTGACTTACCGGAAAAGAAAAAGGTTGTTCTTGTTTATTTTGTATCACAACATCTTGGTTCTTTTCAATAAAAATTTTGTAGGCACCTAAAGTTATTGCTCCTCCTAATGCCGAAACGAATAATATAGATAAAATCTTTTTCATAATAATATATATGTTTAGTATAAAAAGGTTAACGATTAAAATTAAAAAATTGTTGTTTAAGAAAATCAACTTTAACGCGTATTTAACACCTGAAAATACAGTTTAATATCACTATATTTGTCGTAATAATTTCTATTTAATGACACATACTTTTTATAAATATCAAGGCACAGGAAACGATTTTGTAATGATTGACAATCGTTTAAAAACTTTCAATAAAAAAGACACGCAAAAAGTAGCGTTTTTATGTGATAGACGTTTTGGTATTGGAGCCGACGGATTGATATTGCTTGAAAACCATGAAACTGCAGATTTTAAAATGGTGTATTACAATGCCGACGGAAATGAAAGCACCATGTGTGGAAATGGAGGAAGATGCATAGTAGCCTTTGCTAAATTTTTAAACATTGTAAAAGACCATGCTACTTTTGAAGCTATTGATGGTATGCATGACGCTATCATTGAAGGTGATATAATAAAACTACACATGCAAAATGTAGATTTGGTAGAAAAACATACCAATCATATTTTCTTAAATACAGGTTCTCCACACCATGTACAAAAAGAAGCAGATTTAAAAACCTTTGATATTAAAACCGAAGGAGCAAAAATTAGATATGGAAACCCTTATGGTGAAGCAGGAACTAACGTAAACTTTGTTTCTAAAATTAACGATTCTACGTTTGCTGTTAGAACTTACGAACGTGGCGTTGAAGATGAAACCTTGTCTTGCGGAACAGGAGTGACAGCTGTAGCTATTGCTATGCATTATATTGGGGAAACCGAAAAAAATCTAATTAACCTACAGGTACAAGGAGGTGAGCTACAAGTGTCTTTTGTTAAAAAAAGCGAAGCATACCAAGATATCTGGTTAATTGGTCCTGCTAAACAAGTTTTTAAAGGTAGCATTTCATGATTACATTAAAAGGTGAACATATTTACTTACGCGCTCTAGAACCCGAAGATTTAGCATTTATTCATGCTATTGAAAACGATGAAAGCATTTGGGAAATTAGCAATACCATTACTCCGTATTCTAAATATTTAATCAAACAATATTTAGAGCATGCACACAAAGATATTTACGAAGTAAAACAGTTAAGACTAGTAATTTCTAGTTATGATGATGAGGCACTTGGTATGATTGATGTTTTTGATTTTGATGTTAAAAACCGAAGAGCAGGAATTGGTATTTTAGTAAAAGAAACAGCAAATAGGCAAAAAGGTTTTGGTAAAGAAGCCTTAAGTTTATTGGTTAACTATTGCTTTACCCATTTAGATATGCACCAACTGTATTGTAATATTTCAGAAGAAAACAAAGCAAGCATAGCTCTTTTTACCAATCAAGGGTTTCAAGAAATAGGATTAAAAAAAGACTGGAATTTAGTCAACAATCAATTTAAAAACGAATATATTTTTCAATTCATTAATAAATAAATGTACTTTAAAAAAATACTCCTAGCCATAGCTATAATAGGATTAATTGTAGCTGCTTTTTTTGCAAACTTTGTGTATAACGCCATGTTTAAGGTTAATACAGCCTTTAATAATGAAGAAGCCTATATCTATGTTTCTAGTGATGCAAGTTATAATGATGTAAGAGAACAGTTAATACCATTATTAAAAGATATAGATGCTTTTGATGCTTTAGCAGAAAAGAAGAAATACAACACAAACCTTAAAGCAGGTAGATTTGTGATTAAAAAAGGAATGAATAATAATGATATTATAAATTCTATACGCAGTAACAACTTACCAATTAAAATAGCTTTTAATAATCAGGAAACTATTGAAAAATTAGCAGGAAGAATAGCTAAACAAATTGAAGCAGATAGTTTAAGTTTATTACAGGCTATGACAGATAAAGCTTTTTTACAAAAAAATGGTTTTTCTAAAGCAACAGCCTTAGGTATGTATATTCCTAATAGTTATGAGTTTTTCTGGAACTCTTCTGCCGAAACTTTTAGAGATAGAATGTTAAAAGAATATAATAGATTCTGGAATACCAATCGTGTTGCAAAAGCAGAAGCATTACATTTAACAAAAGATGAAGTAATGGCCTTAGCTTCTATAGTACATGAAGAGTCTAAGCAAGCAAGTGAGCAACCAAGAATTGCAGGAGTATATTTAAATAGAATACGAATAGGTATGCCATTACAGGCAGATCCTACGCTTAAGTTTGCTGCATACCAATTACCAAAATATAAAAACACTATTATAAAACGTGTTTTAAATGTGCATAAAGAAATAGAATCTCCTTATAATACGTATAAAAAATTAGGATTACCTCCAGGACTTATAGCTATGCCAGACATATCTGCTATAGATGCTGTTTTAAATGCTGAAAAACATAACTACTTGTATTTTTGTGCAGATGCTAAAAAATTAGGCTTTCATAAATTTGCAAAAAGCTTAGCGCAACATAACGCCAATGCTAGAGAATATCAACGCTATTTGTCTTCTCAAGGTATAAATAAATAGTTCTTTTGAAAAAGATTTTATATCTACTATTAGTAGTATGCACCACAACGACTATTTGCGCACAGTCTAAAATTAATGCATTTCTTACACCAAGTGATACCTTAAATAAGCCAAGAAGAAATGCATTAGTAATAACAGAGGCTTCTGCAATAGGTTTGTCCTTAGTTGGTTTAAACCAATTATGGTATGCAGACTATGATAAATCGAAATTGCATACACTTAATGATAATGAAGAATGGCTTCAAATGGATAAGTTTGGGCATGTGTTTTCTTCTTATCAAATTGGTAGTGCAGGAGCAAGTCTTTTGCATTGGAGTGGTGTAGGTAAAAGAGATCAATTATTATATGGCGCTACCTTAGGTTTTGGGTTTTTAACTGTAGTAGAGGTTTTTGATGGGTACTCTAAAGAATGGGGCTTTTCTTGGGGAGATATGCTATCTAATGCTGCAGGAACAGGACTTTTTGTAGGTCAAGAATTACTTTGGCAAGAACAACGCTTTACTTTAAAATTCTCCTTTCATCAAACTAAATATGCTTCACAAAGACCAGATAAACTAGGAGAGGGCTTGTTAGAAGAAATATTGAAAGATTATAACGGACAAACCTATTGGCTTAGTGCCAATGTGCATTCTTTTTTTAAAAACGAAAAAATTCCAAAATGGTTAAACCTTGCTTTTGGTTATGGAGCAGACGGAATGCTTGCAGGAACCAACGAAACCGTTTCAGGTGTTTTTGTACCACAAGATAGAATAAGACAATATTATTTAAGCTTAGATGTAGATTTTTCTAGAATAAAAACAAACTCACACTTCTTGAAATCTGTTTTTAGTATTTTAAACGTAATTAAAGTACCATTTCCTACTGTAGAAATAAACAATAAAAACGGAATTAAGTTCCATGCTATGTATTTTTAATCTATTTGTTTTTTAGCAGTATTGCTAACCTTCTAGTTTTTAATTAGAAACGTGTAAATGTCTGATTTTCAGTTTTAAAAAATTTGTTGTATATTTGCAGGCTGAAAATTTAATGTGATTATTACTATTAATTATTACTGAAAAATTATTCGTTATGATAAAAAATATTAGCAAGTTTGCGTTACTACTAACTATTTGTACTTTATTTAAACTTTCGTTTTCATCTGAAGCATTTATAGCTTTATTACATCCAGAAACAAAAGAAGTTGCAAAAGTTGAAGTTTCTGATAGAGTATTTGCTTATAATGCCCCAAAACAAAAATTCACACCAACATTAGGAAAGTCATTTGTAGGTTTTAAAGAAGCTTTGGCTTTTAAAGAGTCTAGAGGAGATTACTTTACCGTTAATAAGTTTGGGTATTTAGGAAAATACCAGTTTGGAGCAGAAACTTTAAAACTAATAGGTATTTATAACCCAAACCAATTTTTACAAAATCCAGAATTACAAGAAAAAGCATTTATAGCAAATGCAGAGCGTAATAAGTGGATTTTACGTAGAGACATTAAACGTTTTAATGGTATGACCATTAATGGTGTACTAGTAACCGAGTCTGGTATACTAGCTGCAGCACATCTTGCAGGACCAGGAAGCGTTAAAAAATACCTAAGAAGTTATGGTGCTGTAGGTTTTGAAGATGCCTTTGGTACCTCTATTAAATACTACATGAAAAAGTTTTCAGGGTATGATACTTCTGTATTAAAAGCAAATAAAAAAGCAAAAGCAACTTCTATAGTTTAGTTACTTAGCTTTTATGAATTATAAAAATGGTTGGTCTTTTATGAAGGTCAACCATATTTTTTTTCCATTCATTTACCGTTTTGGTTTTTATGTATTCTGTGCTAAGTGTAATATCACAAGCCACACAAACATCTGTATTATTACTTAATGTTTGGCAGATTACTTCTAGCATTTTATTATTTCTGTAAGGCGTTTCAATAAAGATTTGCGATTGGTTTTTTTCAAAAGAAAGACGTTCTAACTTTTTTAACTCTTGTTTTCTTTCTACTTTATCAATTGGTAAATAGCCATTAAAAGTAAAGCTTTGTCCATTCATACCAGAACTCATTATTGCTAGTAATATAGACGAAGGACCAACTAAAGGAACTACTTGTATGTTTTTATGGTGTGCAATTTTTACAACATCTGCTCCAGGATCTGCTACGCCAGGACAACCAGCTTCAGATAATAAGCCCACATTTTTTCCTTGTAAGCAAGGTTCTAAATAGCTTGGTAATTCTGCAGCGTCTGTAAACTTGTTTAAAGGAAACAAGGTTAAGCTAGATTGTTGTTTTTTAGGTTGAATACTTTTTATAAAACGTCTTGCTGTTTTTTCGTTTTCTACAATAAACGTATCTACTTGTTCTATAATTTTTTTTACAGAAATAGGTAAAACTTCTAAAGGAGCATTATCTCCTAAGGTTGTAGGTATAAGGTATAGTTTACCAATAATTTTGTCCATTAATCTTTAATAAATTTACTTGTTTTTATAGATCCATTTTCTGCAATAACTTCAATTAAGTACAAGCCGCTTTGCAGTTTTTTGGTGTCTATAGTTGTAATGCTATTGTTTGGTTTAAAAATAGTTCTAACTAGTTTGCCTTGCAAATTAAAAACATTAATTTCTTTAATTGGCTGTGTTGCGCTTCTAAAATCAAAATTTAAACTATCCTTTGTAGGGTTTGGGTATATTTTTAACTTAAATACACTTTGTTCTTCTGTGCTTAAATCGGCATCAATTATTTTATAAATACTTCCAGAGTTAAGTCCTGCAATGTATAATTCTCCATTAATATCTTCGCCAAATGCTGAAAAGCCATTGTTATCAAAGGCATCAATAAATGTAAGGTTAAAAGAGTTTCCGCTTGTTTGCACGTAGCCTATTTCATCACTACAATAATCTGCAAAAAAGTATAAACCTTGTAGTGTTGGTTGTGCAGTACCTCTATATCTATATCCTCCTGTAATAGAGCATTTAAACGCACCATCATTGCTGTGCGAGTATTGCGCGACAGGAAAAGTTAAGCTACTTGAAGACGGACAGTTTGAGGTATTATATGTTGCGTTCCCTTCATAACAACGCCATCCATAATTTACGGCTAAACTTCCTCCTGTAACCATGTTTATTTCTTCTATTAGGTTTTGTCCTACATCTGCAATCCATATATCTCCTGTATCTCTATCAAAAGACCATTTCCATGGGTTGCGTAAACCATAAGCCCAAATTTCTTGTTTAATACCATCACTAGCTCCATAAAAAGGATTGTCTGCAGGAATAGCGTAATTAAAAGTATTATTGGTGTTGTTAACATCTATTCGTAGTAGTTTACCTAAGAGTGTTGTTAGGTTTTGCGCTCTATTACCTGGATCACCACCAGAACCTCCATCACCTGTAGAGATATATAAATAGCCATCAGAGCCAAAATGCATGTCTCCACCATTGTGGTTAGAAAATGGTTGACTAATGGTTAAAATTTCTAATTCTGAGTTTGCATCAGCTGTATTTGTAGTGTTTCTTGTAAATCTAGAAATTACAGTGTCTCCATTATGGTTAATATAGTTTACATATACATAACCATTGTTAAGGTAGTCCGGATGAAATGCCATAGCAAGTAAGCCTTGTTCGCTTCCAGAGTCTGTAACTAAAGTATGTATGTCTAAAAAAGGAGTACTAACGATGCTTCCGTTAGGATTTATTATTTTGATAATTCCAGATTTTTCGGCAACAAAAAGCCTGTTATCTCCTGCGTGTTTTATGTTTACAGGACTTGTAAGTCCGTTAGAAAATAGTTCTATATTTATATTTTGAGAAAAACATAGAAGTGAAAATAAAGCGAATATTATGGTTGTTATTGTTTTCATTCTATACATTTTTAAGAATGTGATTCTTATAAAGTTACAAAAAATAACAACCAATACGCTGAAGGAGCGTAGTTTAGTTTTATTAGAGTTTTTCTTTAATGACGTCTGTAGCTTCGTCTAGCATTTTAAAAACATTCTCAAAACCTTGTTTACTATCATGATAAGGATCAGGTACATCATAGTTTTGGTTTGGGTAAACTTCGTTTAAAATAAGTTTTACTTTAGCTATATCTGTTTCATTTCTAGCTAATTTTACAACATTTTTAAAGTTAGAGTTATCCATTACATAAATGTAATCAAAAACATCAAAATCGGTTACAGAAAATTGTCTGCCACGTTGGTTGGTTATATCTATTCCGTATTTAGAGGCAACCTCTATAGAGCGTTTGTCAGGTAATTCGCCAATATGATAGTTTCCTGTTCCTGCAGAATCAATAGTATAATGATGTTTAGAAAGTTTAGAGCGTAAAATACCTTCTGCCAAAGGAGAACGACAGATATTACCAAGGCAAACCATTAGTATTTTTGTCATAATATTTTAAAAAAAGGTAATTGTTACAAGCTTAAACCGAAAGCTTTTTGGTTAAATCTTCTACGTATTTTCTAAACTGTTTATCTGTAGATGTTAAGTTGTCTACCGTTTTACAAGCATGAAGTACAGTAGCATGATCACGTTTTCCTATTTGAGAACCAATACTTGCTAAGGATGCTTTTGTTAATTTTTTAGCAAAAAACATTGCAAGTTGTCTTGCTTGTACAATATGACGTTTTCTTGTTTTAGATTGCAGTGTGTCTACATCCATTTGAAAATAATCGGAAACTATTTTCTGGATATAATCTATAGAAACTTCGCGTTTTGTGTTTTTAACAAATTTTTCAACTACTTGTTTAGCTAAATCAATAGTAACTTCTTTTTTGTTAAAAGAAGATTGTGCAATTAAAGAAATAATTGCGCCTTCTAATTCTCTAATGTTTGATTTAATATGCTTTGCAACATACTCAATAATAGCGTCAGGCATTTCTACACCATCACGATATAGTTTGTTTTTTAATATAGAAACACGAGTTTCAAAATCTGGACTTTGCAACTCTGCAGAAAGTCCCCATTTAAATCTAGATAATAAGCGTTGCTCAATATCTTGCATATCTACAGGAGCCTTGTCACTTGTTAAAATAACTTGCTTTCCGTTTTGGTGTAAATGGTTAAATATATGGAAGAATACATCTTGAGTTCCAGATTTACCAGATAAAAATTGTACATCATCAATGATTAAGATGTCTATTATTTGGTAAAAATGAATAAAATCATTTCTATTATTCTTCTTTACAGAGTCTATATATTGTTGCGTAAATTTTTCGGCAGAAATATATAAAACTGTTTTTTCTGGGTATTTATCTTTAATATCAACACCAATAGCATGTGCTAAGTGTGTTTTACCAAGTCCTACACCTCCAAAAATTAATAAAGGATTAAAAGAAGTTCCTCCTGGTTTACTAGCAACAGCTAATCCTGCGCTTCTAGCTAAACGGTTAGAGTCTCCTTCTAAAAAATTCTCAAAACTATAGTTTGGATTTAATTGCGATTCAATTTTCACATTTCTAATTCCTGGAATAATAAAAGGATTGCGTAATTCGCGGTTTTTATTGTTTAAAGGAATATCAACATCTTGAGCTTTTACAGCAGTTCTATTAGAACTAGGAATTTTCTCGGTAAAAGGTTGCTTGTTACCATACGTGTTTTCCATTTTAATAATGTAAACCAGTTTGGCCGATTCGCCTAACTCTTTAGTAAGTGCAACTTTTAATATTTTTACATAGTGTTCTTCAAGCCATTCATAAAAGAATTTACTTGGTACCTGAATGCTCAGTGCATTATCTGCAAGTTTAACTGCAACAATTGGTTCAAACCAAGTTTTATAAGCTTGCGGTTGGATGTTATCTTTTATAAAATTAAGACAATTATTCCAAGCCGATTGCGCAGTAATACTCATTATTTTTTGTGAAATTTATTGTTAGTTAAAAAAAGAGGAATTGATTTCCTCTTGTTGATTATAGCTCGGCAAATATGTGAACAAAATTATTAATAAAAAAATATTTTAATGTTGATTATTAAGAATTTTTTTTGCATGTTTAATCTATATTCGAAACTACAAAAAATTATTGAAATAATACTATGAAAGTGAATGAAATTTTTATAAGAATTAGATATGGTGAAACAGACCAAATGGGTGTAGTACATCATGCTAATTACCCATTATACCTAGAAATGGGAAGAACAGAGTGGTTGAGAACCTTTGGTATTTCTTACAGTAAAATGGAAAAAGAAGGTGTAATGCTTCCTGTAATTTCTATGGCTCTAAAATATAAGAAATCAGCCTACTATGATGAGGTTATTAAAGTAAAAACCCAACTTAAAAAAATACCTTCTGTTAAGATTGAGTTTGAGTATGTTATTACCAATGAGGCAGATGAAATTTTGGTAGAAGCAAGCACTGTGTTAGCCTTTATTAACATGAAAACAAAAAGACCAATGAAGTGTCCAGATTATATTTTAGATAAGTTATAAAAGCGGAAACTAAACCGCTTTAATTTGAATTTCAAATTGATTATTAAAAGTTTCAAAAATTGCTTTCGAGTCTCTTTTTCTAACCGAAATAAATACTTTACAATCTAATTCTAAAATTTGATTAGTAACCTGTAAGTTTTTCTCTTTTATAATACGCATTACTTTATTCATGTTTTTGTATTCAAAAGAGATGCAATACTGTATGTTAATTGTTTTTTCAATAATATTAGAAGCTTCTAAAGCCATTTGAGCTCCTGTTTTGTATGCATTTATTAAGCCTCCTACACCTAGTTTTACGCCTCCAAAATAGCGTACCACTACAATAAGTATGTTGGTAACATCAAAAGATTGAATTTGTCCGTAAATAGGCATTCCTGCACTATTATTTGGTTCGCCATCGTCATTTGCTCTGTAAGAAAGGTTGTTTTCTTCGGTACCAAATTGGTAGGCATAACACCAATGTCTTGCTGAATGGTGCTGTTTTTTTAGTGCTTCAATATGTTGTTTAGCATCTTCTTCATTTTGAATAGGAAAAGCATAACTAAAGAATTTGGAGTTTTTGTCTTTAAACAGTGTTTCTTCTGAAGCTTCTGTAATTGTTTTGTAAGTGTCTTTAATAGTCATTGTAGTTGCTAAAACATCAATGATATAAAAAAACGCCCAATCATTAAAATTATGACGGACGTTTTTTATTAAAGTATGGTTGCTTTTATTTTATAATTACTTTTTTGTAGATCGTGTTATTTGTATTTGTTTCTGAAAGTTTTAGCATATACAATCCAGAAGATAAATTACCTGTATTTATTTTACCATCCTTTATTTTTAGCTTTGAAATAAGCTTTCCAGATAATGTGTAAAATTGTGCAGTATCAAAAACCTGATTAGATTGAATGTTAATAACATTAGTTGCAGGAATAGGATATAAAACTACTTGTTGTGGCTCTGCTTGTACATTATCTATATGTAAGGTTGCGTTGTTAATTTCATATGCAATATGAAGTACAGGAGGATTTCCTTCATCTGCAGAATCTGCACGACGTCTTTCATTATCTAAATCTAAATAATCTTCTGTAGCTTCAATTTTTACAACAATAGCATTGTTTACTTCCCAAGCATCATGAGATATTATTGTATGTATATCTGAAGATAAGTCTAGAGAACGTTCTTCTTCACCACTTGCGTTATTATCCCATCGATCTGGAGTCCATAATTGTGGTGTTAAATAAGTTCTAGATGTAATGTTGTTTACATTATCTCTTATGGTTTCAGGGTTTGGATTGTTTTCCACAGCAATTAATAAATCAAGTGGTTCGCTATCTGTAGCATCTGCTGTAAATTGTATGTATGCACTTGTAATAGTTGCTCCTTTAGGAATAATTACATTTCCAAATTCAATACCTATTACTTGATTTCCTGCAACGTAAGAAGCATCATAAACAAACTCTAAATCAGAACTAGATAACTCCATGCTTCCGTCGCTTTGTTGTTCTGCATCTACCGAAGCATTTATAGCAATGTTAGATGTGTATTCACCAACAAATAGAGTTATTATTTTTATGTTTTTTCCGCCTTGATCATCTGTAGTTGCTACTTTTAATTGGTGCACGCCATTACTAAGTGTTTCGGTTATAGCGTAAGGTTGTGTTGTTACTTGACCAATAGAGGTTTCATCTATAAAAAATTCTACATGATCAATGGTTCCATCTGTATCAGTAGCATTTGCTCTAAAAGTTATATTGCTTCCAGTTTCTATATACTCATAATTTTCATGCGATGTAATTTCAACTACAGGAAATTCATTAGGAGACTCCGTATATTCGACATGTAATATAGGCGCATTTCCTTCGTCTACAGAATCGGCTCTTCTGTTTTCATTGATTAAAGCTAAATAATCTTCGGTAGCTTCAATTTTTACAACAATACTATTTCCGTTTATCCATGAAGATTTGGCAACTACTGTTTGAATTGCATTTGTGATGTATGAAGTACGTTCTGCTTCACCACTAGCATCTACAGTCCAAGCAGCAGGAGACCACAATGTAGCGTTTAAATAGGTTCTTGATGTTACATCATAGCTTGTGTTGGTTAAAGGTGTAGCATTAGCAGTATCTTCAACCGAAACTAATAAATCTATAGCATCACTATCTGTGGCATCTGCAGTAAACTGAATATAGGCTTTGGTGATTGTTGCGCCTTCAGGCACTGTAACGTTAGCAAACTCTATACCTATGGTTTGATTTGAGCCTCCATCATAAACAAACTCTAAGTCTGAACTCGTAAGGTCAATACTTCCGTTTGCTGATTCTTCGGAATCTTGATTTGCAGCAATAGCAGCCACGTGAGTTACAATATCATTTGTAATAATTATAGTGTCTCCGTTTGCAGGACTCCAAACAGCAGTGTTTTCAGGAAGTACTCCTGCCATTTCATTATTTGAATTTTCACCAACAGATTCCGCATTATCTACCATAATGGTTTTTACGGCAATTTCTGTTGTAGATACAGTAATCCATTTAAATTGGTTGAAAGACCCAGAGTCTCTAGTCCAAGCTTTAGCATCGTCAGCAGTTCTTAAGGGAGCTCCCCAACATCCTTCACCAACATAAACAGTTCCGTTTTCATTATCTATTTCAAAACCTTCGTCACAGTTAGCACTTCCGTCACAAGGTTTTATAGGGTAGGTCGATTTTACGTCATGAGAGTCTGATTCATACACCAAATCTACACCATAGTCGTAAAATAATTGCGACCAGTTATTGTATTCGTCATTTCCTTCAGATTTAGAACCAACGTGAGGACGCATTGGTTTGTGGTATTGCGCAGATTTCCAAATGGCATTTTCTGTGTTCAACTTGTCTTCTAGCCATAACGATTGATTACCTCCAGCAGTTATTTCAGAATTTAAGGTGTAAATAGTATATAAATCATTTCCAAAAGTAATCTCATAATATACGTCTTCTGAAGGAGTATCAAATAAATTATATACACTTAGGTTAGAGTCTTCATGATTTCCACGAGCAGGAATAATAGGAATCATTCTTCCGTCTGCTGAAGTTGTTAATTGCCAATGGTTAAACCATTCAATCCATTCAAATCCGCTATCACCACTTGTCATGTCTCCACCAAAAAATACAGCTGTTGGTTTTAATTTAGAAACTAATAAGTTGGCATTTTGTCGTGGTATAATATTATTTCTAGAATCTCCTCCAGCAATAAAAGACATAGGTATGTTTGTGTCTGGAGCGGTTTTAAACCAAAAACGGTTACTTGTGCCTTCTGAATCTTTTATAACAAAGTAATAAGCAGTGTTAGGTGTTAACTCTGTTAATTTTACAAAATTGTTGTTCATAGATTTGTAATCTACAACTCTTTCTACAGCTTTGTTAAGTGGGTAGCTGGCGAAATTTTCACCATAATCTGTAGTTCCATAATATACTATTGGATCTGAACCAGAAGTTTGATCCCATCCAATGGTAATTGTAGTTGCAGGATTGTCTGTGATTACTAAACGATAACGTTCGTTGTTTGCATGTGATTTTATTGAAAAGATACATAGTATCATCAATAAAGTAATTTTTTTCATAATGTTGTGTTATTTTTAAATTGGAAGTCGAAATTAGAAAGTATTTTTATAGTAAACATAGGTGTTTGTAAATGGTAACTTTAATTTAAATGCTTAACATTAAAGTAATTTTTCAATAATAAATAGTTAATGATTAGGTAATGTTTAAAGGCGTATTGTTAGGGTATATTTGAAGCCTAATTTATAATACAATGAGTAAGAATACTGTTTTGTTTTTGTTGAAATTAAGTTGTTTCTGTGTGTTTATAGGTCGTGCTTATGAGCATTTATTTTGGGATGCTCCTTTTCGGTCTTTACTTTGGGATCAAAAATTATTAAGCCCGATTGTAGAGGGTGTTTTTAATACCAATTGGAAAGATTATGTAACCAGTCCTTTTGCAGATAAGACTATTCAAACTATCATGAAAATAAACGGAGCTTTTTATGCCATTTGTGCTATTGTGAGTTTATCTATACATGAAAATTCTAAAAAGTTTTTTAAAGTAATTTTAGGTACAGGAGGTGTTTTTTTATTCTTTTTAGCATTGTTACTTACTAAAAGTAAATTTTACCATGTAAGTATGTTTTTTGAACATAGCATTCAATTTGGAGCGCCATTTGTATTGTTATACTTGCTTAAAGTGAAGCAAGATTTTACAAAATTAGTAATGCCTTTAAAGGTAATAATTGCTTTGACTTTTGTGAGTCATGGAGTCTACGCAATAGGAACAGTATATCCTTTGCCTGGAAATTTTGTAACAATGACTTTAAATATTTTACCAGTAACCGAAAACTTAGCAAAATCACTTTTGTATGTTGCAGGTCTTTTAGATTTTGTTGCAGCCATTTTAATTTTTGTACCTAAAGTGTCTCGTGTTGCATTGCTTTATGCCGCTTTTTGGGGAATTGTAACTGCTTTTGCTAGGGTTTTAAGCGGATTAACCTATGAGGTTTCCTTGTTAACTTTACATCAGTATTTATTTGCAACTGTATATAGAATTCCACATGGATTAATTCCGTTTATATGTTTTGCAATTTTGACTTATTTAAAAGATAGAAAGCCGTTAGATGAAGTAAAATCAATAAAGAACTACAAAACAGTAATTGAGTTTTAAAGTTCTTTTTTTTGAATATATATATGAAGAAATAAAAAAAACACTTATCCTTTTGGTAAGTGTTTTTGTTTTTACGCCAAAGTCACTAATGTTATAGCTACAACAGCCAAGCCTAGTCCTATCCAGTTTTTTACAGATAATTTTTCTCTAAAAATAAACAAACCTACTAAGGTAGAAAGCATCATGATTCCTACATGGTTTACAGTAAAAAGGGTAGAGCTTTCAAACAATTCATGATCTAAAGCTTTTAATAAAAAGTATATAGAGCCATAGTTTACAATTCCTAGAATAAAACCGCTTACCAAACTTTTTAAATTAAAGCCAAAGTCTTTTTTTATAAGTGTTGTAAGTACTCCTAAAATAGCAGCAATACCAAATATAGAGGCTGAAAATATAGGAATACCATTTTCTGGCACATGTGTAGTTTCAATATATTTTATGGAGGTATCAATAGTTCCAGATCCTATAAAAAGTAGAATGGGTAGTGCTAAGTTTTTTTTAAAATCAACTTGAGCGTATGATTTTACTGAAGCCAAATACACAGCGACTAAAGCAAAACAAATTCCTATTATCTTTTGAAGTCCTGTGCTTTCATTATACATGTAAATACCAAAAATTATAGGTATAACCACACTCATTTTAGAAGCTACAGAAGCTACCGAAACACCATTTTTTTGAGCAGTTGTAGCCATTACAAAAAAGATGTTAATAAATAAAAAGCCTAAAAATAATGCTCCTAAAAACCAATCACTATATATGGTGTTTTGTGCAGTTATTGGTTGGTTGTAAGAGGAAATACCTATAGCAAAAGCAACAAAATAGTTAACCGTTATGGTGTGTATGGTGCTAATTTTATACTTGGTAAGCAGCTTAAATACAATAAATATAAGCGTAGAGCTTAAAATACTTAATAGTAAATACATTTAAAATAAGTCTTTATGTAAGCTAAATAATTGTGAGATGTCTTCTTTGGTTTCGTCAATATTCCAAACATGAATACCTAATTGTTTGGCTGCTTCGGTGTTTTCTAAAGTGTCATCAATAAAAAAAGATTCTT
>Ga0209121_10001011_pt1 | contig 29506 bp, 34 predicted proteins | sample Cruoilmetagenom3_FD_187292 | JGI IMG/M metagenome (GOLD analysis project Ga0209121, IMG submission 187292) | Oil polluted marine microbial communities from Coal Oil Point, Santa Barbara, California, USA - Sample 3 (SPAdes) (version 2) | ecosystem: Environmental > Aquatic > Marine > Oil seeps ...
CAGCGGTGATCATCACCCAGCAACTCAGCCGTGACTCACTGGCGCTGTTGGTCGGACTGACCTGTGGGGTGATGGCGATGCTGCCCACGCTCGCGTTGGGCTTCCTGGTCTGGCGGCGTGAGGACGCCCGCCGCAGTGAACAGCCGCAGATCCAGCAACAGCACGCGCAGCCCTACGCCACACCACCGGTTATCGTCGTCAGTCCGCAGGCTCTGCCGGGCTACGGCCAAAGCCCGGCGCTGGGGCAACAGGGAGTTGCCAATCCGTGGATGCCGGCATCCGGCCAACGCAACTTCACCATCGTTGGCGGCAGCGACTGATTCGTCGTTCGTCAACACAAACTCTTGGCTACTGAGCCGACCCGTAACGCTCCAATATCGGCGGCGGTGCCATTTGGGGAAATGGTTCTCCATTTTAGCATTACGTTTCAGCCCGTTGCTGCCGGTTACCCTACGCCTGCGGTTTGCGCCGTGGCTGTACGGCCTCGTGTCAGCCGTATTGCCGCACGTAGCACGACCAGAGCCAGAAGTATCCAGATCAACCCTATGACAGGGTAGACCACACTGTAACCGAAGTAAGTCAGCAGCAACCCCATCAAGGGAGACATCGTCGTCTGCGCCACGAAGTTGCTGGAGTTGAACCCCATGATCGCGAAGGACTGCTCCTCCGGCGCCATGGACGTACCGACGAGCGTGTTAGCCGCCGGCGGCAAGAAGGCCAGGAAGATGCCCTGCGCAGTCGCCACAAGACCCACGCCCAGGAGGGAGGTGCACATTGGCAGCAGGCTTAGGCTGAGCGCACCCAAGGCCGCGCCCACGCCCAGCAAGCCACCGGCGACATATAGCGTGAGATTGCGCCGAATCCCAGGCGCAAGACCGCACTGATAGCATCGCGCCCGGCGACCAGTGTCGTGGCGATGAAAGCCGACAGGCCAATCTGACCGGCATAGAGCAGATAGAAGGAGCCGCCCATCACGTAGAGAAGAAAGCAGTTGATGGCGACAAAGCACATCCCCACAATAACGATGGGTCGTCGCGTCACAACGCGAAACAGCCGCACATACGCACCAAGCACGAACTCACGCCCGCTCTCGACCATCTCTATCGGCTGCGAGGGCTGGACTAGTCGACTGGCGATCAACCCGATCACGGCGACCAGCAGACCGGCGTAGAAGCCGACCTGATAGCTTCGTGTGCTGAGATACCCGCCCAGCAACGGGCCGGCAAAGGCGCCGATACCCTGCATCATCGTGACATAGGTCTGAATCTTGGCTTGCCGGAGCCCTTGGTTGAGACGGAAGGACGTTGCCAGCATATTGCTCCAAAAGGCGCTGCTGGACAGTCCAAAAAGGAGTTGAGGAACGACGAAGGCCAAAGGATGCAATGCGCGTCCGTAAAGCAGGGATGCCGCCGCCGTCAACACAAAGCAGCACGTCAGGGTTCCCCGCCGCCACCGGGTATTGGCCATACGCGCAAGCGGCGCGCCAAACAGAAGCGCGGTCAAGCCTGGCACCGCCAACAGCAGCCCGATCGCGGTCTTTGAGAGCCCCTGATCGGCCATCGAAAGCGGTGCCAGGGACAAACAGAGCCCCTGAAACGCCGCATAGCAGAAGGTTATCGTGCTCAACGCGATGATGCTGCGCTTGAGATAGGGCTCTACAGTGTCATTCAAGACTCACCCGTTCCTTGTCAGTGTGTTACGAGCGTACAGCGGCGCCGGGCTTCCGTTGTGGTGGTCGCGAAAACAGCACCACAATCCCCAAGGCGAACGGCAGAATTGCCAAGACCGTCAACCCCAAGGTGTAGTTGCCGAACATATCACGTGCGATGCCCATCGGCATCGGACCCAGTGCAGAACCGCCGACACTGAGCAACGCCGCCGCCCCGTGACGCTCCCCAAATGCTTGCGACCGAAGTATTTGGCCCAGATCACCGCGCTGACCGTCATCTATAGACTGCTGGTGATTCCCAGCACGAGGCCATACATGCCCGCGCTCGCGGCACTCAAGCGTGGCGCCATCAGCAGGCTTGTCGTCTGTCCCAACAGCGCCGCGAAGAGCAGGTAGCGCGCTGGAATGCGATCCACCAGCACGCCGCTGGCAATGCGCACCACCGCGCCCATCAGCGCCACCGACATGAACGCGCCGGCAGCCGCTTCAGCCGAGAGGCCCGCATCCGCGAAGATGCTCACCATATGGAACTGTAGGCCCGTGCCCAACATCGAGATCGAGGCCAAGCCCAACCCAATGGTTCAGAACGCCGCGGTGCGCACCGCCTGGTGCGAGGTCCAGTTGTCCTCGATGAAGTGCTCGATAAAGATCGAGACGGAATACGTCTGGCCAGGGCTGCTCAGGATGTAGCCCACCGTACCGGCGAATAGAATCACCCAGCCATAGTAGAAGGGAAGCCCGTTCACCCAGCGGGACCGGGACGCAGCCGTAGATGTCGTGTTCTGTATCAATGCACTTAGCTCCGCTTCGTGATCAACCAAAATGCTTCCGTGCCCAGTTGCACAGCAATATCAGGCAACGCCTCCGCAAAATCCGGCGCATCCACATAAGGTGCTTCATGCTGCATTCCGGCCATACATACTCTCGTTTGACGTCAGAATCCAGGCGGGTTATATTCACAACCGTGTATTGCGCATGGCTTGCTTATCTGCGGATGAGCAACTAAAGCCATAGGCATGAAAACGGGTGGGGGCAGTGGACATAATCACATTGGCAGATCACGTATTTCAGATACTGCGAGAACAGATCCTCCGGGTAACCACAAGCCAGGGCAGAAACTCAATATTGACCGGTTAGCACGTGGCTTAGGAGTGAGTAATACTCCGATCCGGGAGGCGATGGTGCGGGAAGATGTGGACAGTACAAACGGAACTTAGATTCCAGAACGTCTGGCTGAGGAGGACGATGAAATGTCTCAGAAGAAGGTATTAGTTACCGGGGCTACGGGTCAGATTGGCAACGTCGTCTATATGAGGCTCAAAGAACAGCCTGATAAATATGACGCTTATGCGTTAGATCGCTCTGAAGAATTCTCAGCGAGGGTGCCGGGAAGTTGGGTACTTGATATCCCTGACGAGAAATTTCATCATTGCGATCTTGTGGACATGGATGGGTTGAGAGAAGCTGTTCGTGGTATGGATGTTGTCGCGCACCTGGCAGCCAACCCGAGTCCCAAGACCTGGGAGAGTACACTCAACAGCAATGTCATCGGTGCCTACAACATCTTCGAGGCTTGCCGGTTGGAAGGCGTCGAGAGGATAGTTGTAGCCAGCAGTATCACACTCGGTGATGGGTTTCGTGAGGTCGAGCCCTATAAGGCTATCCACGAGAAACGATACGCAGACGTACCTCCAGACTTTGCCAAAGTAACGAAAGACATCCCGGCTGAACCCAGGGGGCTCTATGCCGCCAGCAAAGTATGGGCGGAGTCATTGGCCCGCATCTATGCGCATCGTCACGGGATGTCGTGCCTTGTCATTCGCATTGGTCAAGTTGAGCGCGACCGTCCACGACCGCCGCAAGGGGCGAGTATCTTCGTCAGCGTGCGCGATATCGTGCAGATTTGGGAGCGTTGTATCAACGCCGATGCATCCCTGCGTTTTGACATCTTTTGGGGTATGTCGAACAACGACTGGCGCTGGGTGGACATCGAGCACGCCCGCGAAGTATTGGGATATGTGCCGCAGGATCGTGCAGAGGATAATTGGACGTATGACTGACGATCAAAATCCAAAGCCGAACGACCTGAATGATGGAATGATCAGGAACAAGCACGAAAACCCAGGGATCAGTGAGGAGGGTGTCAGGCGATGAGAACTAGACAACTTGGCAAATATGGGCCGGAAGTACCGGTCATCTGTCTCGGCGCCTGGCCGCTGGGGGGCGGGATGGGCGTGCTTCCCGACAAGCAGGTTATTGACACGGTCCACGCGGCTCTGGACTGTGGCGTCACCTTTATCGACACGGCGGAGGGCTACCGGACCAGCGAATCTGTGTTGGGTAAGGCCCTCGTGGACAAACGCGATAAGGTCATCCTGGCGACGAAACTGTCGGGCGATCATTCGTTGGAACATATGAATCGCGCTATCGAAAACAGCCTGCGTGCCTTGAATACAGACTACATCGACTTGTACCAGTTGCACGGCCCTAAACCGGAATATCCAATCGAGCAAACGATGAACGGGCTATTGCGGCTCAAAGAGCAAGGGAAGATACGCTACATCGGCGTCTCCAACTTCTCTGCGGAGCAGCACGCTGAGGCGCTGCAATACGGTCACATAGACAGCTCACAACCGATGTACAGTATGCTCGTCAGAACGGCAGGGGATGCGGTGTTGCCTTTCTGTGAGGCGCACGGCATCGGCGTCATCGTACACTCGCCCCTGGCGAAGGGACTGCTGACCGGCAAGTACACGCCGGATCACAAATTCCCCGAAGACGATGAGAGAAGCTGGATGGCCGCCTTCCAGGGGGAACGTTTCGCCGTTGCTTTGCGCGTGACACGCGAACTCAATGCGTGGGCAGCAGCACAGGGCCACAGTCTCGTTGAACTGGCGATTGCCTGGACGTTGGCGAACACGGCGGTGACATCCTGCATCGTGGGTGCCAAGACACCGGAGCAAGCGATACAGAATGCGAAGGCGGCCCAGTGGGTTCTCATGCCCGAGGACCTCCAGGAGATCGATCAACTCCAGGGCGATTTCCGCATCCTGAATCTCCATCATTAGCTTCTTGGGAAGGCGCGATCCCATCCGGCAGCCGGATCGGGGATGTGTGTACGCGCTATAACGTCCCGCTCAAAGCGGCGGCGCTGCAGTTTGTACTTGCCCATCCCGCCGTGACCTCTGTCATACCGGGCAGCAGCTATCCCGAGCATGTCCGCGACAATGTGGCGATGATCCAGCGTAACATCCCCGCGGACCTGTGGGGCGAGTTGCGGAACGAGGGGTTAATCGCCGATGGGGCGCCTGTCCCACGATAGTGAGGTGGTCGCTTGCTGCCTCCACAAGCTCATTACGGAGTAGACCGTCCCCGGGACAGGAACTGGTACAGAACTTGACAGGCGATGTCCTTTGTGTTATTATTTAGATGGCTGAATATTAGCCGTCTGAATAAACTGTCGATCATGAAGGGAGCAAAGCGTGAGACCTGCGCCAGAAGCAAAACCGCTGCATCGCGTGTTAGGGGAGATATGCCATCTGCATCGCACCCGGATTGACACTGCGTTTGAGGAAATGGGATTGTATCGCGGGCAACCGCAAGTGTTGAAGCACTTACAACATAACGATGGTAGTACCCAAACTGAGTTGGGGGCTATGCGGAATGTGAAAGCAGCCACGATCTCCAAAGTACTCCAACGAATGGAACACGCCGGTTTTGTGGAACGGCGTGCCGACTTGGAGGATCAACGTGTCTCGCGGGTGTATCTGACACCTGCCGGTCGTGCAATCAGTGAGGATGTGCAAAAAACGCTGGATGCACTGGATGAAGAAACTTTCGCCGGTTTTTCGTTAGAGGAACGTGTTCTATTGCGCCGTTTCTTCGCGCAGATCCGCGAGAATCTGCTTTCCGCCGCATAGATGAAGTGCCGCTTTTTTTGCCTATTTAGTTAGACGACGAAGTAAATTAGGAGACAAAATTATCCATGAAGTCTGTCACCAAACTACTAAAGTTTCTCAAACCTTATTGGAAATGGGCCGTGTTGGCCCCGCTGCTGATGGCCCTCGAAGTGGTTATGGACCTGTTGCAGCCACGGATGGTGCAGCGCATTATCGACGATGGCATCGGCCAGTTGGACATGGCTGTTGTCATCAATGCTGGTTTATTGATGATTGGCTATGCCCTGATCGGCATCTTGGGAGGTATCGGTGGCAACGTATTTACTGAACTGACCACACAGGGATTCGGAGCTGATCTACGCAGCGAACTGTTTCGCAAGACTCAGACGCTCTCTTTCGGTAACCTGGACGACTTGGAGACAGGGCAACTGATCACCCGTCTGACCAACGACGTCACGCAGGTGCGTGAGATGGTGGCATTGATGCTCCGGGCTATGGTCCGCACGCCGGGGATGCTGATTGGCAGCGTCATCATGGCTATCCTTACCAGCCCGGACCTGGCCGTGCTGCTGCTTGTACTCACACCGGTGGTGATGGTGGTGGTGGCGTGGGTGATCACGAAGGCCTTCCCAATGTTCGGGCTGGTCCAGGAAAAGCTCGATAGCCTTAACACCGTGATGCAGGAGAACCTGGCCGGCGTGCGGGTGGTCAAAGCGTTTGTACGTACGAAGTATGAAGAACAGCGCTTTGGGGATACGAACGACGACCTGATGAACCAGTCGATCCGCGCAGCACGGATGATGTCCGTGACCAGGCCGGCAATGATGCTCGCCATCAATCTGGGCGTGGTAGCCGTGATCTGGTTCGGCGGTCTACAGGTGACCTATGGCGCGCTCAAGGTGGGACAGCTTATCGCTTTCATCAACTACCTGATGCGCACGCTCATGTCGCTGATGTTCGTGAGCATGCTCACGATGCGCGTGGCGCGTGCCAAGGTGTCGGCGGACCGTATTCAGGACGTCCTCGAAAGCGAGCCTGAGGTCCAAAACAGGCAGGGCGCTCTCGCGACCTTTGCTCCGCAGGGCCGGGTCGCCTTTGAGAGCGTCACGTTTAGCTACGACGGTGATGGGCGAGACCCGGTATTGAGGGGCTTGGACTTTGTGGCCGAACCAGGACAGACAGTGGCCATACTCGGTGCTACGGGCTCGGGTAAGTCGAGCCTGATCAACCTTATCCCGCGTTTCTACGACGTGACCGGGGGCCAGGTGACGATCGACGGCGTGGACGTGCGCGATGTGGACAAGGCAGCGCTGCGCAGCAACATCGGCGTGGCGCTGCAGGAGTCAGTCCTGTTCTCAGGGACAATCCGCGACAACATCCGCTATGGGCGTCCTAACGCAGCTGAAGAAGAGGTGATCGCTGCGGCCAAGGCGGCGCAGGCGCACGACTTCATCACCGGGTTTGAGGAAGGATATGATACGCTAGTCGGTCAGCGCGGCGTTAACCTATCGGGGGGACAGAAGCAACGGGTGGCCATCGCGCGCGCGCTGTTGATGCAGCCTACAGTGCTGATCCTGGACGACAGCACCAGTTCGGTCGATGTGGAGACAGAGATCAAGATCCAGGATGCATTGGACAAGTTGATGCGCGATCGCACATCCTTTGTGATCGCCCAGCGCATCAGCACGGTGCTTACCGCAGACCAGATCCTCGTGTTGGACCGCGGGCAGATCGCTGCCCAGGGCACACACAGTGAGCTGCTGGGGGCGAGTCCGATCTATCGCGAGATCTATGAATCACAGCTTGGCAACGGAGGCAATGGCCATGTCGGAGCGTAAAGAGAGTCGGACCAAACCACAACCCGGCATCCGTCCAGGCGGTGGTCCGGGTGGTGGACCAGGTGGGCACCTGGCGCGCACCAAGGAGCGTGCCAAGGATACGCGTGGGACGTTGCTGCGCATCTGGGGGTACCTAAAGTCCCAGAAATGGGCTTTGATCGGCACGTTGGTGCTGGTAGCTGCCAACTCAGGACTGGGCCTCATGGGACCGTACCTGATAGGGAAAGCGATTGACGAATTCATGCTGAAGAACGATGTCGCGGGTCTGGCGCGGACAGCGCTGTTGATGATCGGCATCTACCTGGTCACGTCATTTGCCACCTGGCTACAGACCTATGTCATGGTGGGCGCGTCGCAGCGCACTGTGCGTGACATCCGCAATGACCTGTTCTCCAAGCTACAGACGCTCTCACTGCGTTTCTTTGACCAGCGGACCCATGGTGAGTTGATGAGTCGACTCACCAATGATATCGAAAATATCAGCAGGATACTTACCGAGAGCGTGACACAGCTCATCTCGAGCACGTTGAGCACAATTGGTGTGATCACCATCATGTTCCTGCTCAACGTGCGCCTGGCTGTCGTCAGTTTGATCGCGGTGCCGCTGATGCTAATCCTGAGTCGGTGGGTGGCCAAACGCGCGCGTCCGGGGTTCCGCGAGCAGCAGGAGCACCTGGGCACGCTGAACGGCATCATCGAGGAGACGCTTACCGGTCAGCACGTGGTCAAGGCCTACGGCCGCGAGCAGGCGGTGATCGAGGAGTTCGAGGTTGCGAACCGCAAGCTGCAGAAGGCATCCACGCGTGCCCGCATCTTCGCCGGGACGATGGGACCGCTGGGCGGGTTGGTCAACAACTCGAGCTTTGCCATCGTCGCCGGTGCGGGTGGATGGCTGGCCGTGCAAGGACTGGCGACGGTGGGTACCATCGCCAGTTTTATCAACTACGTCCGCCAGTTCACGCGTCCGCTGAGCGAGATCGCCCAGATCTACAGCTCGATCCAGTCTGCGCTGGCAGGTGCGGAACGGGTGTTTGAGATCATCGACCAGGTGCCCGAGTTAGCCGACGCGCCGGACGCGCAGCCACTGAATGAAGTCGTTGGGGACGTGGTCTTTGACGACGTCTGTTTTGGCTATGAAGCGGACACACCCGTGCTCAAGGAGGTTAGCCTGCACGCGGAGTCGGGGCAGACGATCGCCTTGGTCGGACCAACGGGGGCGGGCAAGACCACGATCGTCAACCTTCTGACCCGCTTCTACGACATCGACAGCGGGAACATACGCATCGATGGGATGGATATCCGTCAGGTTAAGAAGGATGATCTGCGCCGCAAACTGGGCATTGTGCTCCAGGATACGTACCTATTCTCGGATACGGTGATGGAGAACATTCGCTATGGGCGTCTGAACGCGACGGATGAGGAGATCAAGGCTGCCGCCAGGCTGGCCAATGCAGACTCGTTTGTCCGTCGCCTACCGGAAGGATACGAAACCCCGCTTTCAGAGCGCGGAAGCAACCTCAGCCTGGGACAGCGACAGCTGCTGGCCATCGCTCGGGCCATCCTGGCTGACCCGGGGATACTGATCCTGGACGAGGCCACCAGCAGCGTGGATACGCGGACCGAGCAGCACATCCAAGAGGCGATGTTGCGCCTGATGCAAGGGCGCACCAGTTTTGTCATCGCGCACCGTCTGAGCACGATCCGAGACGCAGACCTGATCCTGGTCATCAGCGAAGGTGAGATCGTCGAACGTGGCACGCACCATCAACTACTGACTCAGGAAGGGGTCTACCACAACATGTACATGAGCCAGTTCAAGGGACAGCATCACCTGCTTCCCGAACCGGCGGTATGATAGGGCCCGACTGTGCTCATGTGTCCCGATAATGATAAGGTGACTCTCCCACGTATTGGACCACGAAACGGGCAGACTACGTGAGAGTCTCATCTCAACGGACCAAGTGCACCCGGTCTCGGCGAACCTTATCAGGAAAGGCGTAGTCTGGCGCGACAGCCAGCAGATCCTCAATCACCAGCGTCTGGCCGTCGAGCCAGAACTTGTGGTCAGAATTCGCCGCGACAAGCTGCTCCAGCTTATCGATGAGTCCTGGTATCCACCGGCTGGTGTAAACTGAAGTCAGGAACCATTCCCGATCCCAATGAGTGTGACTGATGACACGGATGTTCATAAGAGACGCTGGTTGTCAGAGTGGGAAATGGGCAGCGTTTGTCACGTTTGGGGTCATCTCTGCTTCTTGCCGGCTTTCAGCAACTCAATCATCTGGCTGATCCGCGCGCTGCGTGTTTCAGGTCGTCTGGCGCCCTCAACCCATTTGATATAGGCCTTCCGATAGAACGTCGCAAGGGCCACGAAGAAGGCCTCGGCGCGTGGCTCCGCACTCAGTGCGCTAGCGACATCGGGTGAGAGTTGTGAGAGCTGAGGGCCTTCAGGAGATAGCTCAACCTCTACATCTGAACCGGCTTCAAGGCCGCTGTCGCGCAGCCAAGCCTTACCCAGCAGAAGGGAGTAGCGGGTCCCATCAGATCCAAGAGGGCCCCGCACGGCACGGCCGTTTATGGAACCGGTGAGGTGATGCCGTTGTCTGGCGCCCCAGACATCATCAGGACTGAATGGGATCGCAATAAACGTTCTGTTTCCGGACTTGACAATCGTAGTCGTGAAACGCTGTGTACACAGGGGCTGTTTGCTGCGCTCTGCGGTCATTGCACTTCTCCTCTGAAAGTCAGACTCCTTCACACAGTATGCAGCCGATCGCATGCATTTGTCAAGCGTTAGGCATACACCCGACACGAGGGATTGTGAAGCGGATTCGGTACCGGCGGGTCATTTCGTGCGGTTCGTGGTCGCGAGGTCCTCGGCGAGGTGCGCGCCCTGCAGGCGGATGAAGCAGATCATCCCCATCGCCAGTGCATTGAGTCCCCAGGTCGACGGTTGGGTCGTCGTCAGTGCGAAAGCCAGACATGCGGGCAGGCAAGACCGTTGGCGAACTCTCCATTGCGGAGATAGCGAAGACAGCGGATGACGATGGTGCGCGGCGTTGGACGTGCCCAAGCCTAGCGCAACGCGGCCGAAGAGGGCGTGGTAGTCGCGGATGTGGGCCGCTTTGAGGTCGGCGTAGGACTTGGCACGTGCGTTCTGCATCGCGGTTTCGCACTGCGTAGCGGGATCGGCGGAGAGATCGCGAAAGTTGGTGTGGTTAGTTGCGGCGACGAGGATAAGGACGGCTTCGGTGGTGTCTTGCACTGCGATGCCGTTGTCACAGGTAGTAATGGTGCCGTCTGCGGATGCGGCGACGCGTGCCTCGAGGTGGACGCCGTCCGCCTGGACGCAACCGGTGAGGGCCAGCTGATCCTCTGTGAGAGGCTGCACTGTTGCGGACGCGTCCACAACAGTGGACGGGTGCAGTGACTTGAGGGCGGCGGTGAAGCTGGACGCGCCGGGCCGTTCGACGGTGAGCCGGTCGGCGCGGAGCCGCACGACGATGGCTTGGTCGGGGCAGCTGGCGAAGGTTTCGCGGGTTTAGGTGACGTCACCGCAGCGATAGCGCGTGGTGGTGACGGCGTCGTCGAGGCTGAGGGCTCGGACGTAGTCATCGGGAGCGTCGTGACCATCGAAGCGGAGGATGAGGTCGCCGGTGGGTTGGTGGCTGTGCTGCCAGAGTTGGCCGGAGCGATAGAGGGCCATCGCTTCTGTTTTGGATTTGTCTTGCTTGGCTTGGGCTTCTTCTTCACGACCTTCGCGTTGGAGGGTGATCATGTCTACCACGAGTTTGTGCAGTGGACGGTCGCCTTTTGGCTCGCAAGTGCCATCGCCCGGCTTTTGGGACATAAAGACGTCCATTGCCAGGGCCTCGGCCTCGAGTTGCTTGGCGCGGGCGTCGTCCCAGCGCCCTTCGCGTTCGAGGGCGAGCATGTCGAGCATCAAGGCGCGCAGTGTCGAGTAATACTCGGCTGCGCCGGGGCGGGCGTAGTCGTGCGGCGTGCCGGTCCAGACGGTATCTTCATTGAATTGGATGCGTGCTTCCGGCACGTCGCCGAAGATCATTGCGCCGAGGCGCCTATTGCCGATGGGCAGGGCTTCAACCCACCGCTGGGCGGGTTCGCGGTACCAAAGCGTCATCGGATTGGATGTGGTCACTTGTTTCTCCGCTCTGCTTTGGTACTTCTTGGTCTCAGTGAGTAAGGATACTGTAAATTGGAAGACTGGGAAGTCTCGGCCCGGGAGGGTGCCGGGGGGTAGGTTTCTCGCCGTTCCCCCCCCCCACTATTTCTGGAGAAACCTGATATTTCGGGTAAAATGATGCCTCAAAGCGACCCGGAGGCATCGTGAGAAAGTATTTCAACGAATACAAGTGGTCCAACATTGGCGCGATGTTGCGCAATCTGAGCTTGGGCCCCGCGATATGCACAGACGACTTTAACAACCGTACAGTTGTCATTACGGGGGCGACGTCAGGTGTAGGGTATGCTACGGCGCACAAATACGGTTCTCACGGCGCGGACATTGTCTGTATCAACAGAAATGACGCAAGATCTAGGCAACTATGTGAAACCCTAGAAGATCAGTATGGTGTACAGTGCACCTATTTTATCGCGGATTTTGCCAGACTAGCAGATGTCCATACTGCCGCCAAGCAGTTGTCTGCGTTAGATAGGCCTATTGATGTGCTCATCCACAATGTCGGTGTTTTCGCCACAAAGAGAACGTTCACAGTTGACGGCCTGGAAATGGTGTTCCAGACAGACTACCTCAGTTCGTTTGTTCTGAATCACTATGTTAGAGAGAAATTCACAGCTCAAAAGAGCGGGCGCATCCTATTTGTAAACTCTGAGGCACATCGGTTTGCTGTTTGGGGCCTACACTTGGATGATCTTGCCTGGGATAAGCATCGCTATTCAGGATCGAGAAGCTATGGCGCCGCAAAGTTGGCGCAACTGCTATCGATGATCAAGCTCAACGAGACCTTTGCGGGAACCGGAGTCACTGTGAACGCGATGCACCCGGGGAATGTGAAGACAAACAGCGGTCAGAACAACGGCAGACTCTACAAGCTTTCCAAGAGGATATTTGTTGACAGCACGGCGGAATCTCCAGAGGTCTCTGCTGAAGCCCTATACACGCTAGGTGTTTCTCGGGATCTGGCTAACACGTCCGGCAAGTTTTTCAATCTGACAACAGAGGAAGAACCTGCACCTCCAGCATTGGATAGGGAGGTAGCAGAACAACTGTGGACACTAAGTCATAAGTTGGGTGGACTGGAATGACAACGGAAAACACAAGGATCGTGATTGTCGGCGCTGGTATGGCAGGATTGACCGCGGCAGCTTATCTGCTGAGGGAAAATTACAGTGTCCTGCTGTTGGATAAGAACGATAGAGTTGGAGGATTAGTCCATACATTTGAGTACGCTGGCTTTTCCTTTGATGCCGGGCCAAGGGCTTTTGTAAATTCCGGCATGGTCAAACCCATGCTGAAAGACTTGGGCCTTACCTGGGAGTTCGTTGAGAACCGGATGTCCATCGGTATCGAGGATCAGTTGTTTCGTGTCGATTCCATGGAATCATTACAGGACTATGAGCGCATACTGAAAACCCTGTATCCTGAGAATTGCGCGGAGATAGAGAAGATCATCTCACTCATCGAAGAGCTGTCCGGATACACCGAGGTCCTATACGAATTCGACAATCCGAATTTCACGGATCTGATGAGCGATAAGAAATTCGTCATCAGAAAACTCATCCCCTGGACGGTCAAGTTCCTGCATGCTTTGAGAAAGATGAATCAGTTCGATGCGCCCATGGAAGAGTTTCTTAGGCGCATGACGGATAACCCCTCCCTAATCGACATTTTGACCCAGTTTTTCTTCCGCAAGACCCCCACCTATTTCGCGTTGGGCTACTTCTATGTCTATCTTGACTATTTTTACCCAAAGGGCGGCACCGGTGTTCTGCCTGATCTCCTGCGAGAGAAGATCGTGAGTTGTGGCGGGGAGATAGAATTGAATCGGCATATCGTAAAGGTCACGCCATCGGAATCGAAGGTTACTGCTTCAGACGGCAATAGTTACTATTACGATCATCTGATATGGGCAGCAGATCTGAAGACGCTATATCGGACCCTCAATACCATAGGATTAGGTCCGGAGACAACCGGCAAAATCGAATCCAAGACCCGGAGCATGCTTTCCGCCAAAGGGGCCGAATCCATCTTCATCCTGTTCATTGCCGTGGATCGTCCGCCTTCATATTTCCAGGCAAACGGCGGCGAGCACATGTTCTACACACCCTCGAGACAGGGATTGCAGGAGACGAGTCGGAGCGAACGGCAAGATCTCGTAGACAACTTCGATACAAAAACCAAGCGTGACATCTTGGATTGGTTGGACGATTTCTGTCGTCTGAACACCTACGAGATCTCCGTGCCCGCGCTCCGCGATCCTTCCTTAGCACCTGAAGGACAAACAGGACTCATGATCAGCTGCCTTTTTGACTATAGCGTTGTCGAGAACATCGAAAAAGCCGGCTGGTATGATGAATTTAAGGACATCCTTGAAGCGCGCATCATCGGACTCTTTTCTCAAACGCTATACAGGGGGCTAGATGATGATATTCTGTTCAAATTCTCATCTACGCCCCTGACCATCAACGAAGTGTCCGGGAGTTCTGAAGGGGCGATCACCGGCTGGTCTTTTGAGACGGACATTCCGGTCGTGAATAGATTGAAAGACATCCCCAAATCCGTCTTGACCCCAATTCCCGGCGTCCTTCAAGCAGGGCAGTGGGCCTATTCTCCTTCAGGCGTTCCCATAGCCATGTTAACGGGTTGGTATGCGACCCAAGCAATAGCTAAACGATCAAAGAGATAGGGTGTGGGTTACACGGCTTCGCATGGGCGAATCGCGCATTACTTGGCAACTACACAATTATTGACATTCCCAAAATGGGAATTGTACTAGAGGCAGACCATGGGACTGCAACACAATGCATGTGATCTCGAAGCGCCCGCTGGTGCGGTTCTGGAAGGAGCACCCAGCTGCGGAGCAGCCCCTCACGGCCTGGTATCGCGAGGCAAAACATGCCACATGGCAATCGCCCGCAGAGGTACAGCGGATGTACGGTAGCGCTGACCAGGTGGGTAACCATCGCATCGTCTTCAACATCGGCGGCAACAAGTACCGGTTGGTGGTCGAGTTCTACTATGACACGCAGACGGCGTTGGTGCGCTTTGTGGGCACTCATGCTGAGCTGACAGGATTGACGCCAGAACGGTGAGACTACGATGAAACCGAAAGTACTGAAGGCGGAAGCGGATTACGAGGAAGCGCTCGATCATATCGAGACGCTGCTCGGCTGCGCTCCTGGCTCCCCGGAGCAGCAGGAGCTGGAGCTGTTCTCGGTGCTGATCGAGCGCTACGAGGACGAGCACTACCCCATCGGCCTGCCCGACCCCATCGAGGCGATCAAGTTCCGAATGGAGCAGCAGGGGCTGACGCGGCGCGATATGCGGGCGTACCTGGGCAGCGCCGGCCGTGTCTCCGACGTGCTCAACGGCAAGCGCCCTTGAGCCTGACGATGATCCGCAAGCTGCACGCCGGGCTGGGTATCCCCGTCGAGGTGCTGTTACAGGAGCCGGGCGCGGAGGACGTGCCGGACCTGGTCTACGATCCCCGCGATTATCCCTTTACGGAGCTGTTTAACAAGGGTTTTCTCCCGGGGGTGCCCGCGGGTGCACCCGCGGGCACCCCTGCGACGCTCAAAGAGGCGAAGCAGCGCGCCGAGCAGCTACTACGCGATCTCCTCGCCGTCCTGGGGCAGGCGCCGCCGCAGCCGGTGCTCTGCCGCCGCTCCGCGCGGCAGCCCGACCTGTATGCCTTGCAGGCGTGGCAGGCGCGGGTCCTGGGGCTCGCGCGCGAGTGGGAGGAGAAATACACACTACCAGACTACAACCCGGATTATCTCACCGAGGACGCGTTGCGCGCGCTGGCGCAGCAGAGCCGTTTCAGCGCCGGGCCGGAGAACGCGCGGGAGCAGCTCCACCAGTGGGGCATCCATCTGGTTGTCCTGGAGCACCTTGACCACACCTACCTGGACGGCGCGGCCTTTATCGCGCCATGGGGCAGGCCCGTGGTGGGGCTCACCCTACGCCACGACCGGTTGGATAACTTCTGGTTTACGCTGATGCACGAGCTGGCCCACGTCAAGCTGCACCTGGGGGACAATGGTCTCGCCTTCTTCGATGACACCGACAGCCCCCGTTCAGCGGACGAGGCCCCCCGCGAGGCGGAGGCCAACGCCTTTGCCCAGCGCATCCTGATCCCGTCGGAGGTATGGGAGCAGGAGAAAGCGCGGTTGCTCGACGCCATCGACGAGGCTGGCGTGCTGTCGCTGGCGGACAGGCTGCAGGTGAGCCCGGCGATTGTCGCGGGGCAACTCCGCTACGCAGGCAACAACACTCGCATCCACGGCTCGCTGGTGGGGCGGAACCTGGTGCGCGAGAAGTTCCCGGAGTACAAGCTCACCCCACCCGCTACGGAGTGATATGCCCGCCATCGAACAAGCCCTGACCCGCCTCTACAACCGGTACCGCATCGTCTTCTGGCACGATGCCAAGAACAAGCTGCGCGACGAGTTCGAATTACCACGTGTCAAATCATGGGCATACGAAGCTCACTTCACCCCACACACATTGACTGGTACCTTGCTCTGGCAGCACAGAGCATAATGAACCATGCCTGTCCTTCCGCATTGGGGCCCGGGGTGACGAAACCGCTCTTGGCGCTGCACACATCCTGGACCAGCCCGTAGTCATCGACTTTGTTCTCCACGGCTGCGAACATGGCATCGGCAGCGGGGATGTAGGCGCCATCCAGCCAGCCGCTCACCACGCCGCGATAGATGCCATAGGCCAGGAGCTGGGAAAGCCCATTTTCCACCACAGTCGCGGGATCATCCAGGGCATCGTGGAAGAAGTAGTCGTCGCGCATGTAGCTCAGTGAGTTATCGATAAGCTGGGTTGTGCGCTCGATAAGGCGTTGCTTCTGCTGCGCGTAGTCCTCAGGCAGTTTGTCGATAATCTGGGCCATGGCAGCGATAGCCCAGCCGTTGCCTTCCGCCCAGATCACCCCGCGGGAGAATACTTGCTTTTCGGAATTCCATTTGTGCGCAAGCAGGCCGATCTCTTCGACAAGCAACGCATCCCAATAGCCATCGAGCTGCTTGATGGCTTCGTCGTATTCTCCTGCCGCAGCAAGGAAAGGCGGCAGCATATACATCGAATCTGCCCATAGGTCCGGCTTGCCGAGCATGTGATAGACGATGCCGTTTTCATCGCGTGGTGCATCCACGAGTGCCCATTTCAGCAGCTTCTCATAGGACGTCTTGAACGCTTCGTCACCGGTTTTCTCATAGGCATAGATCAATGCTTCGCCGATGGAACAGGGATCGGTGACCGTGGGGGGATGGCCGATGATAGCGGCGCGGCCATCGGAGGTTTGGCGCAGTTGCGCTTCCTTGGCCAACAAGATGGTGGTGCGTTCGTCGCCCAATTCCAGGAATGCCTGGGCCAGGTTGCCTTGTTCCCAGGGTTCGCGCTGCATCGCAAGTGCCATGTGGCTTACTTTCTCGAGTGTTTGGTTTCGCATCTTGCATCACCTCGTGTATGGTAGGATGATAATCATACACCTGCTTTCCGGGAATGCGTGCGAAGCGTCTTCTGTGTCTTCGAACTGTCGTGGTCGTGGTGCTGACAAAGCCGAGTGGTCGCTGGCACATATGGCGTGCAACTACGCGCGAATGGGCGAGGGTGACCTGGCACTGGAGTGTCTGGATATCCTGAGCCGCTCGGCGCTGATGCGCAACCTCTTCACCGTGCACAATGACTGGCGTCGTATGGGGACCAGTCTGGACGGCCTGGTCTGGGCGCCTTTCCAGGTCGACGCCAACATGGGCTGGACCGCAGCCGTGCAGGTGATGCTGCTCTTCTCCAAACCCGACTGGCTGAAGCTGCTCCCCTCACTGCCTAGCCGGTGGACATCCGGCAGCGTGCGAGGGTTGCTGTGCCGCGGTGGTGTTGAGGTGGATCTGGCTTGGGACACCGCACAGAACCGGATCGAGGCGACGCTCAAGGTGAATCATACCCCGACGGTCAAACTCCAGGCTCCCGAGGCGATATCGGCGGTCGACGTGAACGGCACGGCGTATCTTGGTTGGCACAATCAGACAGTGGATGACCTGACGCTGGTGGCAGGGCGGACTGTCCGCGTTGACTTCATGCTCGGGGGGTAGCGGAGGCAGGACCAGTGGAATTCGATACCACAGGAAATCGCGGCAACGCCCAGGCTGATGGCTGCCATCTCCAGGACACGACTATAGAAATTGTAATCCTTCACCACGGGAAGGTAGAAGGTGAAGAAGAGGATGATGAGTAGTTGAAGACAAGCGTGACCAGGCACCTTGCGCCTAGTCACGCTTGTCTATGTGCCGAGGATTTCCAGAGACATAGCCCTCATTGTATAATCCCAACCACGACTAAGACGGACGAACAGATAAGATACCCCATGTCGGCGATATCTGTGTAATCCGCGGACGAGATCCAAAGGAGCAAACCATATGCGGCGCACACAGGTGGATTTTTCCAGAACCATCCGTGAGTGGGACGGATTCGGTGTGAACTACGTGGAAGTTGCCCAAACCCGCGACTACACTGCAGACCCACAGGAATACGGTGGCTTCAGTATCCTCACCGAGGCCCAGCGCCGGGAGATCATTGACCTGATCTTCGGTGAGGATGGGCTCAAACCCGGCCTGATCAAGATGTTTCTTGATTCCTTCCACCAGGAGGAGCCTGGCGGGGGCTACAACTACGCTCCTAACGTGATCGATCTGGACGCCTACGATCACGCGACCACCACCAGGTGGATGAACACCTTCGTTCGTGAGGGACTCAAGACGACACGAGAGCGCGGCGGCGATCTCGAGATCCTCACCACGCTGTATGGTCCTCCGGCCTGGACTACCAAGCAGAAGTTCGTGCGCGGCCGTGATCTGGACCCGGCGATGAAGCACGAGGTCGCCAAATATATCGTCTCGTGGGCCAAGTACCTGCGCGAGGTTGAGGGGTTTCCGGTTACCTACGTCGGCGTCCACAACGAGGGTGAGGACTGGATGCGCTGGCCGCTGGACGGCAGCACTGATGACGCTCCCAGCCACGACTACAACATGTACTGGCCACCGGAGCAGGTCGTCGAGTTTATGAAACTCCTGCCGCCGGTGCTGGAAGCGCAGGGGATGGGCGATGTCGGCGTCTCACCGGGCGAGACCACCAACTGGTACCGATTCTCCGAGTGGGGCTATGCCGACGCCCTTGCCGATGACGCTGAGGCGGTCGCCAATCTTGGTCTGATCACATCGCACGGCTTCAAGGGTGCCCCACGGGGGCGATGGTACGGCGACTGGCGCAGCCTGGGGATCGATATCATCCGCGAAAAACATCCCGGGCTCCACGCGTGGGTCACCAGCACCAGCTGGAGCAAGATGGATGTCTGGTTCATCGACGAGATCCGGAACAACATCACCTGTGCCAAGGTGAACGGCATCATCCCCTGGGCCTGCATTCAACGCCCCGGCAAGTGGGTGGGCGGCGACCCCAACCCCGGCACCGCCATCCGGGTCTACGATGACGGCACCTATGAAGTCATGCCGGGTTACTACTTCTACAAACAGGTGAGCCGCGCCGGGCAACCCGGTATGGCGGTGGCCCAGGTCGTCTCCAACGACTCGGAGATCGGCCTGATCGCCTTTGCCGCCAACGGCACGGACAATGCCGACGCCTTCGTGGTGCTCAACATGGCCGACCACGCCGTATCTCTGGATATCGAGGTTGCTGGGACCGGCACCACGATGTTCGACGTCACGCGCACTTCCCCCGATGAGACCTATGTGGGATTTGGCGAACTCTCCCTCAAGGATGGCAACCTCACCTATGAGGCCCCGGCGGGATCGGTGACGACGTTCGTGGGCAAGTAGCCGGCAGACACCAATGGACCGGTAACTGAAAACGGACAACCGGAAACGGATCAACCAAGGTGAAACCTAGCCGCCCGCACCTTGGCTCTGCGCTACTGCGCCAACCACCCGCCATCGACGAGGATACCCGCGCCGGTGACGAAACTGGAGGCGTCGCTGGCCAGAAAGAGCGTCACGCCGCCGATCTCCTCTAGCTCTCCCCAACGGCCCATCGGGATCTTGGAGACAAAGGCCTGATACTTTTCCGGATCCTCAAGCAGCGGCTGGTTCATCTCCGTCCCGAAGGGCCCCGGCAGGATCGCGTTGACGGTGATCCCCGTCGTCGCCCACTCCAGCGCCAGCGTGCGCGTCAGCTGCACCACAGCGCCTTTGCTGGTCGCGTAAGGCGTGCGCTCGGGGATGGATACCTGTGACAGAATGGAGCCGACGTTGATCACGCGCCCATAGCCCCGCGCCTTCATATGCGGGGCGACCTCGCGGCATAGCAGCCACATGCTGGTGACGTTGGTGTCCTGCACCAGGCGGAACTCCTCCAGTGTCAGCGACTCGATCGGGCCGCGGATGTTGATGCCGGCATTGTTGATCAACGCATCGATCCGTCCATAGTCCTTGATCACCTGAGCCACCAGGGCTTCAATCTGCGCCGGCTGCGTGACGTCGCACGCATAGCCCCGGCAGTCCGTGCCGTGCTCCGCCGCGACCTCCTGTGCCACAGCCTGCACATCTACAAGGCGGCGGCTCGCAGTAGCGACGTTGGCCCCGGCCTCAGCCAGCGCGTGGGCCATGACCTTGCCCAGCCCCCGGCTTGCACCCGTGATCAAAGCGACCCGACCGTCCATCCGGAAGCGATCCAACATCCGCATCTTAGCTCATCTTCGTAGCTTTGGGGAGACGATAGACTTCCTCCAGCACGATCGGCGTGAAGTCAGGGTCAAGCAGCTTTGCCATCCCGCTCTGCCACGCTCTGTTAACCGGATTCTGTGCCAATAACTCGTCAGCTGTCTTCTCGATCTCGGGGTCCTCCTCGATGGTGACCACGAGCGTCGTGCCGTTGACATAGCAGCAGATGTCGGTTGTTCCAGCTGCGTGATAAACGGCCTCCAGCTCGGGCCAAACGTTCTTGTGGAACTCAATGTACTCATCTACACACTCAGGTTTCAATCGTGACAGCGTCGCGGTCCTCTTGATCATATCACTCCTTTCGAGTCACCGATTACCAGGACTACGCCAGGGCTTGGCGCAGTTTGTTGATCAGATCAGGCTCCGGCTCAACCGGCAGGGAGACTACAGCATGGTTCAGAGCGCTCATATACATACCCAGTACTACATTGAAGTCCTGCAGCGCCAGATCGAGATTCAAAGGATGGATCGCACCGTCATCCTCCAACCAATCAAACATCGCCTCGGTCAATCCGGCCTGTCCGAGGATATCTTGCTCAGGGTACTCGTGCGTGCCACTGTCGTAAACGCCGTCTATATAGGTCTCCCACGACCACATCGTCCACTGGACGTAACCACGCGCCCCATGGACGACGATGCGCTTGTGGGTGTTGATGCGATTATCATCACGCCGCACTCTGGGCGCATTCGCGCCGCACTGGAGGGTGGCGTGAACGCCATTGTCGTACGCGATCGCAGCGAGGCTCTGATCGGGCGCGTAATGCTGTCCGCGCGTTTCCCGAAGCCCGGTCGCGCCCGCGACCTGGCCGAAGACGGAAACTGGTTTGGCATCAGGCAAGAAGGCGCCGATCGCCTGGAGCGAGTGCGTGCCCTGGTACGCCAGATTCATTCGCGCGCTGGCTTCGATCGAACGTACATCGCCGATCTTTCCATCCTGGACCAGATGCTGAAGAGCCATCCGCCGCGGATGGAAATGCAACTGGTGGTTGATCGAGACCTTGACTGAGCTGCGTGCAGCGAAGTCCCGGATGGCTATAAAATCCTCACCCTGACACGCCAGCGGTTTCTCTATGACGAGAGAGGGAATCCCGGCAGCCTCCGCCGCCTCCATAATCTCCAGCCGGACCGTGGGAGGCGTGTTGACGTGCACCAGATCCGGCTTTTCCACCGCGAACATCTCACGGTAATCCGTGTAGCGTACGTCCACACCGAACTTCTCACCAAAAGCATCGAGCTTGTCCTGCTGCCGCGATGAAATGGCTGCCAGCTTACCGCGCCGAACATGCGCATAGGCTTCGGCGAGCCCGTGGGCCCGACCTCCACTCACACCTAAGATCGCACATTTATACATAGATCCTCCCTTCCAGATTGATGATCTGATGTTAGCACCGATGGCAGTATACTCAAACGCGCCTCTCCTTTGTCCCCTCCGGGGGAAAAATGAAACGAAGTCCCCGTTTCAGGGGAAGGGGGGAGCCGGCATTCGCAGTTTCGGCCACAGCCCCTCCCCTTCACCCAGCCACCACTGGCCGAAACTGCCGAGGCCCACGCGGTGTTGGAGGCAGCACATCAGGCTGCCTCCAACACCGCGCGGGCCCCTTTGCCGCGTCCGGATCGCGTGGTATACTCCAGGCGATGTCTGCATTTCCTACTCATCTCAGGAGGACCTATGGTTGACGCCGAACTGCTGGAGATTCTACGCTGTCCCTATTGCGTGAGCGGTGAGACCCGTCGTACAGACAAGGAGGACCCCGGCGTCCTCGATCTCGTGCGCGAGGACAGCTGGCTGGTCTGCCAGGACTGTGGGCGCAAATATCCCATCCGAGATGATATTCCCGTGATGCTCATTGAGACCGGTGACAAATGGATGAACGCCGCCACTGAGGATCTGCCGGTTCCCCCGCCTGACGAGGACTGATGCCGGCTACGCAGCCTCTGTCATCGGCAAATGTGATGCCGGCACCAAGGCATAATTGGCTGGTCGTGGCTCTCAGTGCTGCCGGGGTCATCTTCATCCTCCTGGGCCTATTAGCACTCGCGCTCCCCACATCCCAAGAGGGCATACACGTCTGGCAGCTCGATAGCCAGCACGCCATCTATCTTATGGATGTCGCCGGGAGCTTCGCCGTCGGGCTAGGCCTTGTCCTGACCTGGCTTGGGGGCAAGCTTTGGAACCGCCAGTTGCTGGCCTGACCCCCAAACTTACGGAGGCCCTGCCCCGCACGCACGGCACCTACGGTCTGGGTCTCTATCTGGCTGCCCCGGCGACCCGCACCATTGGCGCGCTCGGTGACCACGCATTCCCCAGTGGGGTCTACATCTACGTCGGCAGCGCGTGGGGTCCTGGGGGCCTCAGAGCCCGGGTCGGTCGCCATCTCCGTGGCAGCCCAAAACTACGCTGGCATATTGACTACTTACGTCGCATTACCTCCCCCATTGTGCTCTGGCTCGCGGCCGAGACACATCTGGAATGCGCCTGGGCCCAGTACCTGCTCGCACAGCCGGCTCTGAGCGTCATCGTGCCGCGCTTTGGCGCCTCGGACTGCACTTGTACAACGCACCTGGTCTATGCCGGTGAGATCGAGCTTCAGTCGATCCACCTGCCCGGGCATCCTCAGTTTATCTCTTGCTCAGGTTGACATCCTCCCTGCGCGTGCTATACTTTCGGCTGCGTGGGTCGTTAGCTCAGTCCGGCAGAGCAGGGGCCTTTTAAGCCCAGGGCCACAGGTTCGAATCCTGTACGACCCACCACGAAAGCCCAGTCCCAAGACTGGGCTTCTTGCTTTCTGCGGCACAGCACTCACTACAGACACCGCACAGTCAAACCTGCTGTTGTCATTCCGTGCGCCTCAAAAAACACAGATGGCTGTATAATCCCTGCGGCTCTCAAGCCCAGCCCTGACAACGTGACGAGGTTACCAGCAAATGCATCTCGCTGATGCCAAGCAATTCATACAAACACAAGCACGCTGGCTGCAGTCGGCACAACTCTCCATCGTCAACCGCAATATCCTCTACCTGACCCTGGACACGGCTGTGCAGGGTCTGATGATGGGCGGCATTTTCAGCTTCCTCTCCGTTTTCCTGGTCCGTTCGGGCGCCACCACGCTCCAAACCAGCTTGCTGACATCGCTGCCGGCCATCGTGATGGTGATCTCGTCGCTCCCCTCCGGGGCGTTCATCCAGAAGCAGCGCGACCTCGTCCGGCTGACCAACATCATCCGTGTCTTTCACCGCGGCTCGATCCTGCTGGTGGCCCTGCTGCCCTTCCTTGTGAAAGAATACCTCATCGAGATCATCATCTCTATCTGGACCGTCAAGGCGATCACCAATGCCATGCTCGAATCCTCGTGGATGGCCGTCGTAGCCGAGGTCATTCCTGCGAGCCGCCGCGCCCGCGTCAACGGCGCGCGATGGACCGTTATGGGCATCACCACAGCCCTCGCCGGCGCGCTCTTCGGCTATATGTTGGACACGATAGTCTTCCCGCTCAACTACCAGATCGTCTTCTTCCTCTCGTTCCTCGGGGGAGCCACCGGCATGGTCTTCTGGGGCAAGATGCGCATTCCGGAGAACGTTCAGGTCGCCCGGGAGGAACGCCAGACAAAGTCGATCAAGACGCAGATCGGCGCCTATTGGCAGAGCATCAAAGTACCGGCGTTTCTGCGCTACGAACTGACCGTCAATGTGCTGCGCTTGGCGCTGAACCTGCCGGTCGCACTCTACAGCATCTACTGGATCCGCGAGCTCAACGCCTCGGACCTCTGGATCGGCTGGCGGGCCACCGCCAGCCGACTGGCCATGATCGTCGGCTACTCCCTGTGGGGCAAGGTCGTCCAACGCAGAGGGCACGTCATCCCACTCCTGGTCTGCACTGTGGGGGTAGGGCTCACGCCGGTGCTCACCGCCTTCATCCCGGGCGAAACATGGCTTCCCGCGATCGCCATCATCCAGGGGCTCTTCATCACCGGGATGAACCTATCGACCTTCGACATCCTGTTCGCGGTCTGTCCGGACGACCGACGCCCCACCTTCTTCGCCGTTAACACGATGCTGGCCAGCCTGATGATCTTCCTATCGCCGATTCTCGGCAGCGCGCTGGCCGACCGGTTCGGTATTCGCGGGGTCTTCTTCATCGCCGGCGGCGTCCACGTCGTGGCGATGCTGCTCTTCTGGCGGTTCAGGGTTGCGGAGGAGGCGGAAGAGGGGGATCTTGAGTCTTGAGTCATGGCTGCGCTTATCACGATGCACAATTCACGATTCACCTGTTGTCTTGTGGGGAGTTGCTGAGACCAAGGGAACCTTCTTGCGTAGACCTGAATCGTGAATTGTGAGGCCTGCAACCATGACTCTTGACTCAAGACCCAAAATGGCTGGGTAGAGACTGTGCCGTATGTCAACCATGTCCCCAACCCGGGCTGCAAATCCGGATACGTGTCTTGACTATACCGGATCTAGTGCTGCATCCAGCGTGTCAACGATATCGAAGAGCGTGTTCAGCCGCATCATCTCATAGAAGATACGGACAGGATTGCCTGGTGGACAGACCAACGTCACACTTCCGTCGACGCTCTGTGATGACTTGAGGAGGTGCAGCAGCGGATAGTCCCCGTCTGCATCTACTACCCGTACGATCGACAGATCCACAATGAAGTGCGTGACGCCATCCTCAAGCAAGTCATCAAACTCCGCTGTCAGCAGCGGTGCATTGAAGAGATCCATCCGTCCTCGCAGGGTGATAACTGCGGCGTTTCCAAGCCTCTTGGTTTCTGCTATGTCTTGTATGGTCTGCCCTAACATAATAGGCCAAATCCTTTCGTGAGCGCGTAGCGGTGAGTGCCTGGTGAACAGCATCTGGTTGCGCCACCTACTCATATCGTCTTTTAACTTTAATGCTATCATAAGTTAGAGCGACTGCGGTTACCGGTACGTTGCATCTTAGTTACTCCGCCGGTTTGGCGAGTTTGACGCGTATTTCGTTCCTCTCTATAATGGTAATAGTATTCACTAATATGGGGTGCGAAGCTACTCCCGGAGGCAAGGTCTTGGACGGTCGAGTGCTCATCATCGAGGACCATCAGGGGAACCGGAACCTGATCAGGGAACGCCTTGAGGCAGAGGGCTTGCAGGTAGCGGAAGCGGCGACCGCTGAGGCCGGTCTGCAGAGAGCCGTTCGCTCCATTCCGCAGGCGATCCTGCTGGGCACGAGCCTCCCCGACATCGGGGGGCTTGACGTCGTTCGGCGTCTTCGAAGGATGAACCGGACCAAGCACATCTTCGTGATGCTGATCGGCGATGAGGACAATCGCAACGAGCGGCTGGATGGCTTGGAGGCCGGGGCCAACGATTTCGTCGTCAATCCTGTGGATGCGGATCTTGCCATGCTGCGCATCCGCAACGCAATCCGACGCGCCAATCTTGAGAACCGGACCGATCCCGTTACCGGTATGCCGGCCGGTCGGGGCGTTCAAGACCAGTTGATGCAACTAGTTCGCGATCCTGATGGGAGTTGGGCGCTGATAAGGCTGCGTATCCGCAACCTCGTGCCCTTTCGCGAGGTCCATGGATTCATGGCCGGTGATGACTTGCTCAGAGGGGTCGCCCGCATTCTGGCCGAGGTCCTGGGACGGGACGATGTCGATGGCGACTACTTGGGGAGCGGTGGGCACGATGACTTCATTGTGGTTACCTCGCAGGAGCGTGCCGAACCATTGATGGCGGAGGTCAAGGCGCAGTTTGAGGCGGAGATCGGGTCATATTACGGATTCTTTGAGCGGCGGCAGGGGTTCATCGAATTCGAGGGGCAGGAATACCCGTTGGCCTCCCTGCGGACGCGTCAGGTGGTGCCTGGCGATGGCCCATTCTACGACATTCGCTCCCTTAGCGAGGTGCTCGCGGGCTGAGTTTTGGCGTTGAGGAGGGCACGATGACGCCCTTGGTGATGGTCACGCTGGCCTGGGTGAGTGGGATTCTGCTTGCCCAGGCCTTTTCTGTGCCTCCGGTATGGCTGCTGCTGCCCTTGCCCTGTGCAGTGACCCTGCTGTTGGGCTGGGGGGATCAACGCTGGGCGCGTCGCGGCGCTGCGATGCTGATTGCACTCTCCCTGGGCGCGGGCAGGGTGCTACTTGCGCCACCTGCGTCCGCGCAGGCAGCGTCCGCGCAGGCAGCGTCCGCGCAGGTTGCGCATGTGGTAACCTATGTCGACTCCGGCGAGATTGAGCTGGAGGGCGTGGTGGTCGCCGATCCGGACCGGCGTGCGTGGGACACCCGCCTGCAGATAGACGCCGTCGAGATTGCCACGGTGGGTCAGGATCTGCGTGACGTGGAAGGGCAGATCCTGCTGATCGTGCCGGCCTATACGGACGTCGAATATGGGGACCGGATTCGTGTTTCGGGCTCTCTCACTCTCCCCCCGGTCTTCGATACGTTCTCTTACCGGGATTATCTGGCCCGTCAGGGTATCTACGCTCTGCTTCGCAGTGACCGTGTCGACGTTGTCGCGTCACACCAAGCGAATCCGGTGCTCGATCGGCTTCTGCAGTTCAGGGCTCGCGCGTACAGCGTTGCACAGACTCTGCTGCCCGAGCCTCAGGGATCGCTGCTGGCCGGGATCTTGCTGGGCATTGAGCAGGGGATCCCGAAGGATCTTGTCGAGGCCTTTCAGCTGACGGGCACGAGCCATATCGTTGCCATCTCCGGTTTCAACCTCTCGTTGATTGCCGCCCTGGTGAGCCGTCTCTCACGCTACATCGCCAAGCGACGTAGGCAACTCCCGGTTACCTGGCTGGTCATCTGGACCTACGTGTTCCTGGTAGGGGCCTCGCCCGCGGTGCTGCGCGCCGGTGTCATGGCGTCGTTGACTGTGCTCGCGCTGCAGGAGCAACGCAAGGTTCACGGTCCGACCTCTCTGGCGGCCGCTGTTCTGCTCCTGTCGCTGGCAAATCCCTTTATCCTGTGGGATCTGGGCTTCCAGCTCAGTCTCGCCGCGATGATGGCGCTGATTCTCTATGTCCCGCTTCTAACCTCGTGGCTGGAAGGTCCGCTTGAGTGGCTTATAGACCGGGTCCCGGCTGAGTCCATAATCACGCTCCTCGCCGAGATCCTGATCGTGACCGTCGCGGTCCAGATCATGACGTTGGGCATCACTATCAACACGTTCGGCAAGATCTCTCTGGTGGCTGTGTTGACCAATCTGTTGGTGCTTCCGGCGCAGTCCTTTGTCATGCTCTTTGGTGGTCTGGCTTTGGCCCTGGGCTTGACCTTTCGGCCACTGGGCGTGGTCTGTGCCTGGTTGGCCTGGGTTTTTCTTGCCTATACCACGCTGGTTGTGGAGTGGACGGCGAGTTTTCCGTGGGCAGCCGTCGAGCTTGGTACGGGGGGAGCGTTGTTCATCTGGGCGTACTACCTGCTGTTGGGTCTGATCACCTGGTGGGCGACGCGACCTGCGCTCGTGCGTGAGCGGGCAGCCGCCTTCATCGCGGGGCTGAACCGCACGGTTCTGGCCGCGGGTGCGGCTGTCGTGGTGCTTATCGGCGCTGCGATTGTGGCGCGACCTGATGGCCGGCTTCACGTGGTCTTTCTGGATGTGGGGAATGGTGATGCGGTCTTCATCCGCACGCCCACCGGGCGGCAAGCGCTGATCGATGGGGGGAGCGACGCTCGCCGTACCCTGGCGGCCTTGGGGAAGCAGATGCCCTTCTGGGACCGCACTCTGGATCTGGTCGTGCTCACCTCACCTGACAAGGATCGACTGAACGGGCTTGTGCCCGTGTTGTCACGTTACGACGTTGCCACCGTGGCGACCAGCTCTGAGCCCGGTCAGGGGGAGATGTATGAGGCGTGGTCGGAAGCCTTGGAGGCGCGTCCAATAGGGTCGTGGGCCCCTGTCGCCGGCTCTGCCCTGCTGGACCTGGATCCCGACGTGACGTTGCACGTCCTGTGGCCGCCGGCGGATGTCGTCGGGCCCCTGGTGCTGCACCTGACCTACGACGAGGTGCGCTTTCTCCTGCTGGGTGATGCCACCACGGTTGTCGAGGAGGCTCTGGTCGGCGTCTACGGCGCTGAGCTCCAGAGTGAGGTGTTGCAGCTTGCCAGACAGGGTGCCCAGACATCGACATCGGCGGCGCTGCTCCAGGCAGTCGCCCCCCAGGCTGTTGTCGTCGGCCTGGATGAGGGAAGAACCCTCTCTTCCTACGTGCTGGCGCGGATAATGGACATCCCCTTTTATCAGACGGGCCGCGATGGTACCGTCGATGTGAGCTCCAACGGCACGACCGTCGACATCCGTACCTCTCATTGACGTGCCGTGCCCTCCCGTTTGCGACCTGGATGTGCTATGATGGTGTCAGGTTCGCGATAGGGAGTCACCCACGATGAGTTTGATCCGTCTGAACAACGTGCATAAGTCCTACCAGGACGTCCCCGTGCTCCGGGCGGTCTACTTCCGGCTGGCAGAGGGGGACCGGGTTGGCTTGATCGGCAAGAATGGCGCCGGCAAGACCACATTGCTTAAGTTGATCCTGGGGCTGGAGAGCCCCTCCGAGGGCACTGTCGATGTGGAAGGCGGCGTGCGCATCGGCTACTTCTCGCAGTTCTCTCAACTTAACGGTGAACAGAGCGTTGTCGAGGTATTGGATGGGCTCTTTGCCGATATCCACGCTCTGGAAGAGGAGATGCTCGCGGTCGAGATTGCCTTTGAGGAGAGCCCTCAGGGCAAGGATCTGGATCGTTTGGTGGCGCGTCAGGCCGAGCTGCTTGAGGAGATGGAGCGCCTCGGCGGATGGTCGTACGAGTATAGGATCGATGAGGCGCTCAGCCGGCTGGGGTTCAGCGAGAAGCATAGCACCTGTCCCATCGACGAGCTTTCAGGGGGATGGCGTAACCGCGCCGCCTTGGCCAAGATCTTGTTGGAGAAACCCGACGTGCTGCTGATGGACGAGCCTACCAACTTCCTCGATTTGGATGGACTGGCGTGGCTGGAGGCTTGGCTCAATGAGTTCTCGGGCGCGCTGATCGTCATCTCTCACGATCGCGACTTTCTGAATCGTGTGGTCAACCGGATTGTCGAGATTGAGAACTACCATTTCCAGGAGTACGTTGGCGATTACACGTACTACGTGCGGGAGAAACCCCTGCGGATCAAGTCGCTGACGCGG
>Ga0209121_10001012_pt1 | contig 29477 bp, 24 predicted proteins | sample Cruoilmetagenom3_FD_187292 | JGI IMG/M metagenome (GOLD analysis project Ga0209121, IMG submission 187292) | Oil polluted marine microbial communities from Coal Oil Point, Santa Barbara, California, USA - Sample 3 (SPAdes) (version 2) | ecosystem: Environmental > Aquatic > Marine > Oil seeps ...
TGAGAAAAATTAAGATGAGCCAATTGTCTTTTAGCCAAGACTTAAGGTTAAAAGTCTCAACCCTTTTTAGCCAGTTATTTTTTGAAGAATTTTTCCTTTTCATCAGCCTTTAGTATAGCGCTAAAATTACTGGCCCTTGGCTTAGTGAATCACTCTAGTAAGAAAAGTGCCAGCCAAAGTGAAAAAGCGAAATTAGAAAAAAGGGGTTAATAACATAAAAAACAAAATAAATAAAACAGCCCAGCCAGCAGTATAAGCAACTAGCTTTAAGGCATTTTGGGTCTGCTTCTTCTCCCAAAAAAGGTAAAAGGGGTAACTAAAAACAACAAGAGCGCAAATTAAAGCCGAAGTGGCAAATAAAAGCAAAACTAAAACCGGGCCAAAATAGCCAGGCTTGGCAAACCAGGTATTGCCCTTCCAAAAAATAATCCCCACCAAAGCACAATAAACCGCCAACCCCAAAGCCTGATAAAAAGAAATTTCACCAAGAGGATAGTCTTTTTTCCCAAACCATTTAAACATTGTCTGATTTATTTCCTTTTTTAACAACTAATAGGCTATTTTAGCAAAATTTACTCGCCAAGAGTATCAATATATAACCATCTCTAAGGTGTGAACTTTTTCGACTAGATAACCCTAAGATTACTTTTGCTTTGGCTTTTTTCTTGGAGTTTTAGTAATTTTCGCCCTGCTCTTTACTAACCCTGATTTCTTCTCTCCGACCGATGATAACAATTTAATAATTTTGTCAAGCCTGGTATTTAGAGCTTCAATTTTTTCTATCAGCTGTAAAATGCTACGATTATCCATACTGCTTCGCGAAGATCTACTTGGCCTCCTGTCTAATCTGCCACCATCTTTTCCGCCTCTTTTCTCGAAACAATCGCTGCAATATATTGGTTTCCCGCCGCTTGGCCTGAAAGGCACCTTACAATCTTTGCCACATTCATCACACACCGCATCGTACATTGGGGGCCTCCTTGAATCTCTGCCACCAAAACTCCTTCTGGAAGAACCTTTTCTCCCTCTCGATTTACTACCTGACTTAAAGTTTCTCATATCGCCAGTATATGCATTACCAACCTAAATAACAAGACGGACAACTAGTGCTTAGTTATTGTTATTTTTGGGTTACTAATACTTGCCTTTATTTCTACCTCACCACCAATAGGAAAAGTAATTTTAGGATCGGTATGCCCAAAATCAACATTAGCGATTATTGGCATATTTTTAAGCTCTGGTTTGATTTTAATAATTTTTTTTAATTTTGCGTTAGTCATTTTACTTGCTTTCTGAAACCTACCCACGACCATACTCCTGATTCCACTAAAATCAGGTAGATGAATTAACGATTGCAGATTTCTGTCAAAATAATGCGGCTGAGACTCGTAATCATCTTCAAGAAATAAAATTGAATTTTTTAATTCCGGCATATATTCGGTTCCCTGAAGCAAATTAAAAGTACACAAATTTGCCCCTAACAATGTTCCCTTGACATCCCCTTCGTTAATTATCAACCAGCCCGGGTTTTTAATTAATTTTCTGTTTTTTTGGTCTTGATACCAGAGATCATCACTCCAATCATTGCTTGGCTTAATCTCAAAAGGCTCATCTGACAGCAAACATTTTTTAAAATAGTCTAAAGTGTAATCAAAGTACAACTCTTGTCCAAAAGTTGAATAAAGTGGGCCAGAGTAGTTCACCAAACCTGTCTTGGCATAAAAAGAATTATTAAGAGCGGTAATATCAGAATATCCACAAAATATCTTGGGGTTATTTTTAATCAAATTCCAATCAATATATTTTAATAGTTGATTGCTGTTAAATCCTCCGATGACAGGAAAAATTGCCTTAACATTTTTATCTTCAAAAGCCTCATGTAAATCTTCAATTCTTGACTCGATGGTTGTTGAGATAAAAGAGTCAATTTCTTCAATGTGTTTGCCAAAACTTAATTTAAGTCCCAGATCCTTAAATCGCTTATTTGCAATCCTTCTCGTTTCTTTGGATATTATTACCAAAGACATGGCTGGAGCAATAATCCGCACCTCATCACCCTTTTTTAATTTTTCTGGATAAATTCTTTGCATCACTTAAACTATTTCCTGTTTTTGAGCAGTTGGGTTTTTTGGTAAGAGAAAAGCGCGCCCAAACCAAGCAATAAAGCTATCAGCTTAACAAAACCTCCGACTATCGGTAAAGCGGCAAGCAAATAGTAAAAAGCTAGCCCAAAAGCAAAACTCAAATAAACATTCATTTTTTGTTTGGGTAAGAGTGTTTCCAGCTTTTTTCCAAGAAACACCCCTATTACTATTTTACTTAAGTATAAATCAATCAAAAGAAGTAGGCTCGAAATCATTACTAAGGGCAAACCAATGCCAGTAACCATTAGCATTATGAAAACCGGCAGGGCGATAATTATTAATAAAAACCCGTAGCCCAAGCTGGATAACCAGTTTTTTTCTAAACTACTTGCTATTTGCTCACTTGGTTTTTTGAAAAAATAAAGAGCCAGGCTCCCAACTAGTAATGCAGCCAAATAGGACCAGAGCTTCATTGCAGACCTGAATCCCTTGCCTACCGTCCTAGCCAGCTTTGGCCTGGCTATTTCGGCAACTACTTTTTTTTGAGTTGGTGAAATATGACGGATCTTGCCTAATACTGTTGCTGTCTCCAATAATTTCACTTCTTCTTCACCACTATAAACCAAATCGCCAGCGATAATTGTATTTGACCCCAGTATCAATTTTTCGGCACCAATATAAACATCTTTGCCAACTAAACTATTTATATTAACCGATTCTCCTCCGCCCATAATCCCCCGGGTAACATCAGCGCTTATATTTACTGAGCCAGCGCCAAATAAAAATCCACCTCCAATAGTGCTGCTTTCTTCAATATTGACACTTCCTCCGGCTACAGTCAGACTATCCCCAATAGATGCCCCTTGGATATTCATACTTCCACCGGCTACGCGCACATCATTTTTTATTTCACCCGTTATCTCAATTGCTCCACCAGCGGCCACTACATCGCCATTTACAATACCACTTATTTTAATATTTCCTCCGCCCGCATATAAATCGCCGTTAATTATTCCTTCAATAATCACTTCCTCTGCGGCTACAAACAAATCATCATCTATCACTTCCCCTTTTTCTACCACTACTTGTTTTTCTGAAGAAATAACTTTAGCTTGGATGCTGGGAGCGGAAAATAAAGCGATACCAAGAAAAAAAGCGAAAAATAATATTTGGCGTTTCATATAATTTCTTGTTTAATTATTTATAAGTATAACATATAAGCCCATTGGCCATATTTTTATTACAGACTCACTGGATGCAAAACCCTGGGCGAAATCGAAATGGCAGTCTTCACTAAAATTACGACTAGCGAAACAGCGATTTTTAAGCTTGTTATTTAAAAGAAATTATTTGAAGACTATTTTTCTATATCGGTAATTGATTGTATAATCAATTATGAAAAAGCTTTTTTGGACAAAACATTCGCTTCAAAGGATAAAGGATAGGAAAATTCCCCAAAAATATTTAACCAATGCTTTTTATAAACCCGACAAAGTTATCAACGGTAAGAAAAAAGGCACTAAAAAGTTTATTCGGCTTTATGGTATTCACGAAGCGGTAGTAATTGCAAGTCCCAACAACAGAGGGGAATGGGTGGTCATTTCTGGCTGGATTAATCCACCTATTGAGGGTGGATTGGATGATAGAAAAGACTCTTGGGAGAAAAACTACCAAAAATCTTCTTTACTTGGAAGGGTTTGGCTTGAAGTTAAAAAAGCAGTTTTTGGGTATTAAATTTTTACTTTGCTCCCCAAACAAGACTCGAATCGCTAAAACAAAAAGTGTAAAATAGGGTGGTTAATGAAAAACAAAGTAACGAGTATCAAAATCGTTGGGCCGGCGGGGCTGGGCATTAAAACCAGCGGGCTGCTGCTTTCCAACACTCTTTTAGACCAGGGTTATTTTGTCCATGACTACACCGAATACCCATCTTTAATCCGCGGCGGCCACAACACCTATCAACTTTCCTTTTCCACTTTAGAAGTAAAAGCGCCCTACTTTAAATTGGATTTGCTTTTCTCTTTAAAGGCTGGCCACCACCAACTTCATCAAAAGGAACTAAAACCCGAGGGCTTAATTTTTGGGGATGAAAAAAATCCCAAAGTCACTTTTTTACCTTTAGAAGAGTTAGCTTTAAAAGCAGGCGATTCCTTGCTCGCCAACACTGTTTGCCTAGGAGTAATTGTTTTTCTTTTAGGCCTTGATGTTGCTAAAACCAATCAAACCATAAAAAGCTTTTTCAGCAAAAAAATAAAAGAGAATTTAAAAGCTTTTAAATTAGGCTACCAATACGCTAAAGAAAACTACGCTTGGCTAAAACTAAAAATAAATAGACCAAAAACCAAAAGCAAGCTTGTTTTTAACGATGGCAACCAAGCTTTTGGCTGGGGATTTTTAAAAGGAGGAGGAAATTTTTACGCCGCCTACCCTATGACTCCCTCTACCGGCGCTCTTCATTTTCTAGCCGCTAAAGCCAAAGAATATAAGATTAATGTTCGCCATGCAGAAGATGAAATCAGCGTAGCCAACATGGCGGCCGGGGCTGCTTTTGCCGGAGCAAGAACGGCAGTAGGTACTTCCGGCGGCGGTTTTGCTTTGATGACCGAGGCAGTTTCTTTTTGCGGAGTAGCCGAAATTGGGATGGTTTTTTACTTAGTTCAGCGAGTAGGCCCGGCTACCGGCATGCCCACTTGGACCGCCCAAGGGGACCTTCTTTTTTATGTTTTTTCCGGCCACGGGGAATTTCCGAAAATCGTGCTCGCTCCTGGCGATCAAAAAGAAAGTTTTGAGCTTGGCTGGAAAGGTTTAAATCTAGCCGAAAACTTACAAACTCCTGTAATTATTATTTCTGATAAATTCCTAGGCGAGTCAGGCAAAACTACTCCCGACTTTAATCAAAAAAAACCAAAAATAGACCAAGGCAAATTAATCACGGATAAAGTGCCAGCTGGTTTTAAGCGCTATAGTTGGCGGCCTCTTTGCGGCCGCTCTTACCGAACCATCCCTGGAATTAAAAGAGGAGAATTTTTAGCCAACAGCTATGAACACGACCAGTTCGGTTATTCTACTGAAAACGCTAAAATTGCTATTAAAATGACAAGTAAAAGAATGAGGAAATTAAAAACCGCCTTAAGACTAACTCCCAAGCCAAAGCTATACGGTTCTTCCAATTTTGAACGCTTAATTATCAGCTGGGGCTCAACCAAAGGTCCTATTTTAGAGACAATGAAGCTGGTTAATGATCCAAAACTTGCCTTTTTACAAATCAAAACCCTTTGGCCCTTACAACCTGAAATTGAAAAAATAATTGCCCAAGCTCAAAAAACAATGGTGATTGAAAACAACCAAACTAGTCAGTTAACCACTTTACTTAAAACCCAGTTTGATTTTAAACCAAGTAAAAAAATATTAAAGTTTAATGGCCGACCTTTTTTCCCGGAGGAACTCTATGACTACTTTAAGTAAATACCGAACCGGTAATACCCCTACTTGGTGCCCGGGTTGTGGTAATTTTTTACTCATGCAAGGATTGCAAAAATGCTTTGCTGATCAAAATATTAATACAAAAAATATAGTTGCTGTTCACGACATTGGCTGTGCCGGCAATATGGCCGATTTTATTCACTCTTATGGAGTGCATACCTTGCACGGTCGAGTTGTTCCGGTGGCTATGGGCGTTAAACTGCATAATCCTAAACTAACTGTCCTTTGCGTGGGCGGCGACGGCGGAATTTACGGCGAAGGCTTAAACCATCTTGTCACTGCGGCTCGAGCCAATATTGATATTAAAGTTTTTGTTTCTAATAATTTTCTTTACTCCCTTACCACCGGCCAAACCTCACCCACCACTCCTTATCAAGCCAGAACTAAATCCACTCCCCAAGGCTCAGACCTTATTCCCTTAAAAGCAGTGGAATTAATTAGAAAAGTTAATCCTCAAGTTTTTGCCCAAACCGCTACTAGCCAAAACCTTAAAGATCTTTTTGAAAAGATAAAAAAGACGATGAGACACAAGGGCTTTGCCCTATTGGATATTGAAACTGATTGTCTAACTTTTGGAAAGCAGCTGAAACAGTAATTAAACAACCGTTTTCTTCTTAACTCTCTTTTTAATCACCCAAATAATTATAAGCAAGGGCAGCCAAATAATGGCATAAACACCCAACCAAATACCTAAAGCTCCTGCGCTTCTAAAGGTTTTGATTAAAGAACGAGTGGCCTGCTTGAAAATCACTTTGGGCCGCCAAGGTGAGGTCGGAGCATAAGGCAAGGCTAGCTCGTCAGTAGAAAGATAAACAGTTACTTTTGAAGTTTGGGCACTTTTTTCCAAATACTGTTGTCTGCCTTTAAGATTGTCGATCTGGCCCTGAAGACTAATAATTTCCCGCTGAACTTGTAAAATATCTTGAATTTTTTCTGCCTTTTCTAAAATCTCCTCGAACTTAAGCTTAGTCTTTTGCAAAGTAGCTAACCGCGCTTCTAAATCCACATATTCATCAGTCACATCCCGGCCAACCAGATTTTCCGAAACTACCCGCACCCCCAAGGTACGAAAATACTCTAAAACTTCATTTAATTCTGGCTCCGGTATACGAACCGTAACCGTGCCGCTGTCAATTCCATAGGGCGAATCAATCCGGGAATCAACCATATAACCACCCAAGCTTTCTGCTTTGGTAATTACGGCTTTTTGAACTTCTCGAACATTTTTAACCAATAAAGACATTTGAGAATTTCTAATTACTAATCGATCTTCAACTTCAGGCGCAGGCGGCGCTTCTTGAAACACACCGCCCCGACCAATAGCCATATCCTCTGCCATAAAACTTGGGCTAACCGCTTTTTGAGCGATTCCAAACCCATCATAACGCGAAGAAGTCAGGGTTCGAAAAACAGGAGATTGTTTTTGAAGCAGTAAGGCTGCCAAACCTACAATTACTAAAAACTGCCAATTTTTCCTAAGCCAAATATGGACTTTACTCATCTTCCTAATATCTCACACTAAAAATTACTTTGCAACAAGTTATAATTAAACTGTGAAACTTGGGGCTCATCTATCTATTGCCGGCGGCATTAATAACGCTTTAAAAGATGCCAAAATCATTGGCGCTAATACCTTACAAATCTTTTCCGGCTCACCCCGAAGCTGGCAGTTTTTACAAAGAAATAATATAGAGCTAAAGAAATTTAGAAATTTGGCCAAGAAAAATCATATCTCCCCCATTTTCGTTCACGCCAAATATTTAATTAATTTGTCCAGCCAAGATTCTCAAATCAGGCAAAAATCAATTAACTCTTTAGTTCAAGATTTAAATTTTTGCAAAAAAATAGGGGCCAGCGGGGTTATTTTTCACCCACACCCCCAAAACATACCTTTGCTCGCCAAAGGTATTAAAAAAGTATTAACTTCTACTTCGAAATCTACTTATTTAATTTTGGAAAACTCAGCCCAAATAAAATTAGAAAAAATAGGAGAAATCATTAAAGCAGTCAAAAATAAACGGTTAAAATTTTGTTTCGACACCGCCCACGCTTATCAGGCTGGATATAACCTAGCTAAAAAAGAGGGAGTCAAAAAAGTTTTTGAAATTATTAAAACTAAAATCGGCTTTGACCGCTGGGTGGTTATTCATGCCAACGGCTCCAAAACCAACCTCGGCTCCCATCACGATCAACACGAGAATATTGGCCAGGGGAAATTAGGAATCTTGCCATTTACCATCCTCCTTCAACACCCTGTTTCAAAAAAACTGCCTTTTATCTTAGAAACTCCAGCCATCAAAACCAAAGGATTACCGGGCTGTATTGAGAATTTGAATACTTTAAGAAAATTAAGTTCAAAATTTCCCCTGTGATATAATTTGTTCGCGGGCGGTTAGCTCAGTTGGCTAGAGCGTTTCTTTGACGTAGAAGAGGTCACAGGTTCGAGTCCTGTACCGCCCACCACCCACAAAATGGATTTGGAATTCGGTTTGGTTTTGGCCGCGCAAGCAATTTTCATTTAATACAGGATTAAGTTTCCTCCCTCAAGATAAATTCTGGTAAAATTATAAAATGAATGAAGCAGTTGAGTTTCCAACAGAAGAACAACGGCCTTTTCCTAGCCTACAAGAAAGACAAGTAGTCACCGCCAGAGGAAGAAATACCGAAAGATTAACAAGCCACCCTGAAAAAGGAAAAGCATTTGAAGGGTTAGCACAAAGACCCTATGAATTTAGTTTATTTAATCCAGGAGAAAAAACAGGGATACTCATCTTGCCTGCATTCGGTGGACACACAGGTGGAATAGGTTTAAATTTCAATCATATTTCCCAAAGATACAATGCCACAATTGTTACCACCCAGCATCCTCCCTGGACTTTTCACCCTGATTTTGCCATTGCTCAGTTCGAAGACCTGATGGAAGAGCAAGAATTTAAAGATGTAGTTCTTGTTGGTCCTTCGCTAGGCGGTAGTTTAGGACTCGCAATTTTGCGCGATTACCAACAAAGGCATGGCTTCCCTTTTGAAGTAAAGGGCTTAGTAACCTTAGGTACACCAACTTGTAGGGCTGATCTTAAACCAGCTGTTTTAGCCAAATTAACGGCCGCCATTGGTTTAAGAAGAACAATTGTTGCCGGACGAAAACTTCAAAGAAGTCCGGAAAAAGTTCTTAGACACGACGCTACAGGAGCCGAGCAAACTGATGCCGAGTTTCATGGGCAAATTGCTCGAGCATGGGCTTTACTTAGAAGACTTTTAAAAAAAGGCGAATATCCTAATATTCCTGTTCTTGCCTTAACCCTACCTCCGGGCAAAGATCAAACAGTTAAAGATAGCGCCAGAGAAAGAATCAAAGAGCTTTTTCCACAAACAACATTTGACACTTTTGATGCAAGAGAACACTCCCAAGAAGAATATGTTACCCACGCAAAAGAATTAGCCAGAAAAATCGGAAAATTTCTTGACACAGTGCTAAAAGTCGAAGAAAAATAAAAAGACTATTATTCGGTTGAGGTCGCCCCAGTCTCTGCAACAATCTCAAGAAGCCTGTCTTGTCTATCCCTAAATAAACAGCTTGCCTCTTTTCCAGCTTCTGCTTGACAAGCTCTAATAAGCTGAGAGTCTTCAAGCGCCCTCCGAAGCGATTGCTCATAAACATTCCCGGTGTCACTAGAGTGAATAAATACACAAGGCTGGAGCTCTCCCCCAGCAGTTACGGCAGCGTAAAAACCAGCTGAACAACCACCGCCTTTTTGATAAAACTCCTCAGGACTAAAAACTAACAACCCACTTTTATTTGCCCTATGGGAAACCATTGCTAACTCTGCTCTCCGCTTATCGGTTAACATTAACTCCGGCTTTGGGTTATTTCCTACTGGAACATAAGGAAAAAAAATACCATATCCACAACCTTTTTCTTTAAGGTCGTCTAAAAAAGCTTCATTTGTTACCTGCTTAAAATTATCTCGGGTAATCGTAATTGCAAAACCAAATGGAAAACCACCTTTTTTGAGATGATCCATTCCTCGAATAATTCGATCATGACTTCCCGCTCCCATATATTTATCGGTTGCTTTTCGATCACCTTCAATATGAATAAAAAGAGCAGTCACTGCTCCTGTGTCCAAAAATCTTTGGGCTGTTTTTTCTCCAATCAAAGTGCCATTAGTAAAAACCGCATAATTAAGATAAGGGTGTTCTTCCATTACCTCTTGAAGGTCTAATTCTCTCATCAATGGTTCCCCACCAGAAAAAACAACAGTATTAATCCCTAGCTCATCTGCTTCCCCAACTAAACCATCTAATTTTTCAAGTGAAGGTCCTTCAGTGCGTGGATATTCAGCGGCATGACAACCTTTGCAAGGCGGAGTAATATTACACAGAGAAGTAACATCGACCACCAATGACCAAGGAATTGCAATTCCCAACTCCTCTTTTTTTTGCCGCTTTCTTGCTTTTTTGGCAGCTGTTGGATCATCTGATGTTTCCATTCTTAGTCGATTCTCAATAAAACGTGTTAGTGTAGAAAAATCTAAATCATGAACCAGTCCAAAAGCAGCCGAGGCCACTGCTTGTATTTCCGAGGTTAGAACTCTTGGCCTCTTATTTCCAAAAGATCGGAAACGCTCAGCTAAACTTGCAGCCCGCAGTAAAGAACTAACCAGTCTTGGAGAAACAGCTTTTACAATTCTAGCATCAGCTTCGGCAGCTTCCCTAATTCTTCTAGGAGAAAGTTGTCCCTTTTTAGCTTCTCTATGAGTTCTAGCGAATGTCACAAGCGCTCCTCCTAATGATGGTTTTCTTCCTTTTGTTTCTTCAGACATTTTAAATCATATAAAATAATTCCTTCCCTAAGATTATATCAAAACTCGCTCAAGGGGCGAGAAAATCGCGCGCAATATTTGCCGCAAGGCAAAAAAAAGAAAAAGCGAGGTCGATACTTCGACCGAGCTTGCCCGCCGTCAGGCAGGGTTGAGAGAGGTTCGGATTTTTCGGTAAATCCCCACCAATTTAGAAATGTTTTCTTCCAATACAGAATTAAGTTTTCTTTTTCCTGTTTGTCAATTTTATTGACTAATAATTTAGAGTTATATATAATACTCTCAATAGCTACGATGTTGCTAACACAACGGAGCTGAGAGAAGAAAGTCTTGTTTAGTACGAGGCAATTAGAACTCTCCGGAAGCGCCCGTAATCGCGCTAACGTGTGTCACATAAAAGATCCGCCAGTAGGCGGACGGGGAACGGAGCACGAAAAGAAATTAAGCTTTTATAGCAAACCGTTTTCCCGACACCAAGTCGGGATTTTTTGTGAACTTTAAGTCTATAAAAAAAATCAGGGTGGCACCGCGCCAAAAGCGCCCCTGTTAAATCGTCAAATTTTTGGTGGTTTAGCAGGGGCTTTTTTAGTTTAAAAACTAAAATTTATTTATTAAAAAGGAAATCAAAATGGAAAGAATATCTTTAGCTGAAGCTAAGAAAAAGTCAAGCCAGAAAGTGATTGTCGCTGGCTTTGCCCAAAGTATTAGAAAACAAGGGGGAATTATTTTTATTACCCTCAGAGAAGTTAGTGGCTTACTGCAAATAGTAGTAACCGAAAAAGAGAGGGTTGCTTTTGGAGTAGCTGAAAAACTAAGTTTAGAATCAGTTATTGCGGTAACCGGTTTAGTTAAAAAAGAAAAACAGGCTCCAGAAGGGGTAGAAATAAGTGCGACTAAAATTGAGGTTTTGAGCTTGGCTGCTCCTAGTTTGCCAATTCCAATAGTAGTTAAGAGTGGTGGCGAAGTTAAAGAGTCAAAAAAATTAACCTGGCGCTGGCTGGAACTGCGGCAACCCAAAAAGCTGCTTGTTTTTAAAGTCTGGACAGTTTTAGAACAAGCTTTTCGGGAATACTGGCTTTCCCACAGCTACTTAGAAATCCATTCACCCAAGCTCATGAGCGCTCCTAGTGAATCAGGGGCCGAACTGTTTGAGGTTAAGTATTTCAAGCGCAAAGCTTACTTAGCTCAATCACCCCAATTTTATAAGCAAATGGCAATTTGTTCTGGTTTAGAAAAAGTGTTTGAAGTTGGCCCGGTGTTTCGAGCCGAGCCTTCTTTTACCACTCGGCATTGTACGGAATTTACCGGCTTTGACAGCGAATTTGCCTATATCCAGTCTTACCAGGAGGTTATTAAAGAAGAACAAAGATTGTTAGTTTATGTTTTTTCAAAAGTTAAAAAGGAGCTGGGTAAGGAAATTGAGGCTGTTTACACTCATAAAATAATCGTACCCCAGATCCCATTTCCTCAATTAACCATTAAGAAGGCCAAGAAAATCTTGAAAAAGAAGGGTGTTTATAGCGAGAAAGAAGGCGACCTAAGCGCTTTGGAAGAAAAAAAGATTGGCGAGCACGTGGAAGAAGAGTTGGGCCACCAATTTATTTTTCTCACTCAATATCCAGCCAAAGAAAGAGCATTTTATCATATGAGGCTAAGGCCAGGTTCAAAACTAACGGCCGGTTTCGACCTTTTGTTTAAAGGAATTGAAATTACCACCGGGGCCCAAAGAGAACACCGCTACCCGATTCTTTTAAAACAAGCCAAAGAACATGGTTTGAGCGAAAAGTCGTTAGGGCATTATTTGAGCTTTTTCAAATATGGTTGTCCGCCTCACGGAGGGTTTGGAATGGGACCAGCCCGAATAATTATGAAAATGCTTGGGGCCAGATCTATTAGAGAAGTAGTGTATATCTATCGAGGGGTTAAAAGATTAACACCTTAACCAAGCTCGCCCTTTCAACACAAAATTAAACTTCTTCGTGATAAAATTAAATTGTGGATTCCAAGCAACAACTCATAAAAGCATATGACAAGGATGCAAAAAGAAGAGATTCCAACAAAAAACGTGATCAGTGAAAAATAAATATAAGACAAGAATTTGTGAATTTACTTAAAAAAGAAAAAAAGGAATCTATCCTAGAACTAGGCTCCGGAGCAGGACTAGATGCCAAGTTTTTCCAAAATAAAGGATTCAAGGTGCTTGCCACCGATCTATCTAAGAAAATGGTAAAGGTGTGTCAGAAAAAAGGCCTTAAAGCAAAAGTAGTTGATTTGTATCAATTATCTTCATTAAACAATGAATTTGACGCAATCTATTCAATGAACGTTTTACTCCACATACCCCGAAAGGATCTTGTGAAAATCTTAAATAATATTTACAAAACTCTAAACAAAAACGGTATATTTTTTTATGGAGTATATGGAGGAAAAGATGAGGAAAAAATAATTACGGATAAAACAAAAATGGGATTACCTAGATTTTTTTCTTTTTTGTCAAACAAGACATTATTAAATGCAATAAAAGACAAATTTAATGTGATAGATTTTAAGAAGATTGACATTGATAGCGAAAACCTTGATTTCTATTTTCAATCACTATTTCTTAGAAAAAAATAAAATACTAAGATCGCGCGCTTAATTTCTTGAAAAAACGCGTTGATCCCAAGGTGTGAATAGGTGATCACCTCTAAGGTGTTCATTCAGCTACTGGCCGAAGTGTACTTTTTTAAGGAGAAAAACCAAAACTTTAAAGAAAAATAAGAGGCTAAAATCCCAACCAAAAAGCTAAAAATTATGGCCGCTGGGCTCAAAACACCCAATAAGGCCTTAGCTGGCATTGTGATTAAAACAACCACCGGAATAATAAAGGTCAAGGCTAATCTTACCCCTTTGCCATAAATATCCGTTGGAAATCGGGCCATGCCCGTCAAATCCCGGTAAACCCAAATCAAGTGATCTACTTCGGTAGTTAAAACCCCAATACTGCAAACTAGCAAGTGAAAGGCAAAACCCAGCAAAATACTGTTTGCCAGCAGGAATAAAAACAGAATAAAACTTGAAGGCGAAGCCAACAACTGGTGAGTAAAGATATACCAAGCAGTAAAAATCAAAAGTGGCAATAAAGTAATTAAATCTAAAATGTCGGTCCAGCCAAAAAGGGGCCGAAAATAAGAGGGAAGAGGTTTTAGCAAATCCAAATCATAATTACCAGAAATAATTAACGGCCGAAAAACATACGCACCCCGAAATAAAAATTGAATCACTATATCAACAATATTAAAAACCAAGAAAAACAAAATCACTTGCTCTCTTGAATAACCAGCCAAAGAGCCTACTCCTGAAAGAACAGAATAAAGAAAAATAAAAAAGAAGACAAGTCTAGCCACTTTACCAATTAAAAATAAAATCCCGCCTTTAGAAGTTAAAAGCTGGGATTGAGCGGCAATCCCGGCCATTTTTAACCAGATCTTTACCAATTTTTTCATCCTTAGTTTCCGTAAGCAGCGTATCTTTTCATGCCCCGCTGCCAAATTCTATTTCTCAAATACCAAATAACTAGCAACCAAAAAATCAAAATACCAACAATTTTAAACGTTTCCCCGACCACAACTCCTTGATTCCATATTTTTAGGGGAAAATAAATAAGGTAAGGAAAAGGAGTAAAGGATATTACCTTTGCCAAGGCTTTAGGCAAAACATCTAAAGGAAAAAACATGCCCGACATGAATTCTAAAAATATAATCCCAAAAAGCCAGTTAGTAGCCCAAACTTCCTCAGTCCAAAAAGCAAAACAAGAAACTAGATTGCCAATAAAAAAATAAAGCAATAAAGAAAGGGCAACTACTAAAAGAAAGATAAAATAAATAATTGGCTGCTGAGGAAAATAAAAATTCAAACCTAGTAATTTAATAACCAGAAGTATTTCTAAAACTACAAATATAACATCTAAGAACTTAGCAGCCAAATCTCGAGAAAAAAAATAACGAAAAACATCAATCGGTTTTATTAGCCATTGGCTCAAGTGGCTCTGCACTATAGCACCGGGTAGATCATTAAAGCTGCGAGAACCTAAAACAACGCCTCGCAAGAAAGCAACCCCAATAACATAGGTCAGCATTTGGGCTCGGCTGTAGCCAAACAAAGTTTCTTTACTAACATAAATTGCTTGCCAGAAAAAAACTAGGGTTAAGAAAAAAACAAAGCTTCGAAAACGCCATAGAAGAAAATTAAGCCGATAAACAAAATAATCCTGAAGGGTTAACTTGAATACCAACCAATATTTCCGCACACCTGTATTCTACCAACAATTTCTTGCTTCGTCAGAAACAAACCCTCTATTTATAGCCAATTGGCTTTCCAGTTGGAGTAAGCTCCAAGCTCAGCCTTCTTCTTTGTTGATCAACATGCTCAATAAAACATTTAACATCTTGTCCAACCTCAAGCTTAGCAGTTGGCGGAATTTTACTAATATGGATTAAACCCTCAATCCCTGGTTCTAAATTTACTAGAGCGCCAAAGCTAGTAATTTCTACCACTTTACCCTTAACTGAAGTTTCAGGTGGATATTTTTTCCTAATCCCTTCCCAAGGATCAGGAGTTAACCTTTTAATTGAAAACTGGAGCTTTTCTCCAATTTTATTTAAAAGAATAACCTTGATCTTATCACCCACTTTATAAATCTTTCCCAGATTGCTGATTTTCGCCCAAGAAATTTCAGAAATATGGACCAGGCCCTCAAGTTCAATTGCTTCTTTTTTAAGCGAAATACTGATAAACAAACCAAAGGGCTCAACCCTCGCAATTTTGGCCTTAAACTCCTTGCCCTTTTTTAACGAGTCCATTAATTTTTTTTCTTTGGCTACCATCTTTGGTTCACTAACAATCCGCTCACTAAAAACAAGTCTGTTTTTGCTCTGATCCACCTCTAAAACCTTGACTTCAATCTGCTTAGCTACTAAGTTTTCCGGCTGACGATTATACTTTTCCCCAATTTGGGAACCAGGAATAAAACCAAATAAATCAAAAGGGGCAACTACAACCACCCCACCCCGATTCACCTCCCGACCCTTAACCTTAAGGGTGGTTTTTTCCTCCAAAGCATTCCTAAAAAATTGCCAGGATTGTTCAAAAGCGGTTTTGCGTAAAGAAAGAAGAGTTTGGCCTCGCTCGTTTTCCAGAACCCGAATCTGAGCTTTAATTTTGTCCCCAACTTTAAGTTGAGAAACAAAATCTGAAACTAATCCCAGTTCTTTACCGGTAATAATTCCCTCAGTTTTTCCCCCAATATCTAAAAATAAAGTCTTGGGGCGCATTTCCACTACTACACCCTCGACAAATTCACCTTTAGAATGGGTTTTTAAAGGAATTGAAGAAATTGACAGCAACTCCTCCATGCTAGTTGGAGTTGCTGAAGCTACTTTCTTTTTACTTGCTTTTTTTTTGGTAATCAGCATTGTTCATATTTCTCCTTTCATTAATTAGTTCGCCAGAGCCAAGCTTTACTTAATCCAAAAGACTAAGCTCCGCTCACTTTTTGTTGACCAAAAAATCAGATTGTTAAATCAAGAAAAATCTTGCTCGGTTGATAGGTACAGCTTGGCTTAAACCATTACTGGTCTTACACCGGCTGCCCATACCCAGTAGTCTCCTGGGAACCTAAATAACGATTCCTAATCTCGGGGTGGGCTTCCCGCTTCAGATGCTTTCAGCGGTTATCCTTTGGAAACGTAGCTACCCGGCAATGCTCTTGACAGAACAACCGGTACACCAGCGGTTTCCCCAACTAGGTCCTCTCGTACTGTAGTCAGCTCCCCTCAAGAATCAACGGTTACTGCGGATAGAGACCGAACTGTCTTACGACGTTCTGAACCCAACTAACGCGGCGCTTTAATGGGCGAACAGACCAACCCTTGGCCGTTTCTTCGCGGCCAGGATGCGCCAAGTCGACATCGAGGTGCCGAACCGGGCCGTCTATGTGGACTATCGGGCCCGACCAGCCTGTTATCCCCGGGGTAATTTTTATCCGTTAAGCCCCATGTTTAACCACCCAACAATGGGGGATCATTAAGACCTGCTTTCGCATCTCCCCGAAAATTCGGGGTGGTTGCCCCTTGAATTTTTCAGCCAAATGGTAGAAAAAAACAAGGCTTAACCAGCTCGACTTGTAAGTCTCGCAGTTAGGCTAGCTTCTGGCTTTATCCTTACATTCCGATTTCCATTCGGAATAAGCTAACTTTTGTACGCCCGCGTTACCTTTTAGCAGGCGGCTGCCCCAGCCAAACTGACCACCAAACACTGTTCCTGCCCGAGTATCCATCGGGCCTAGGTAAGACGCAAACATGATAAAGGGTGGTATTCCACTGGCGGGCCGAATAATCGGCCCTCCCACCTATTCTCGACAATTACCAAATTCTTGTCAATGTTAAGCTTCAGTAAAACTCCACGGGGTCTTTTTGTCCTGCAGTAACTAACCGGCATATTCACCGGTATTTCAATTTCACCGGATAAAGGGTCGAGACAGTTGCTCGGTCGTGAGGCCTTTCATACTGGTCTGAACTTACCAGACAATGGACTTCGCTACCTTTGGATCCTTAGAGTTAGGACCGTCGTTCACCAGGGCTTCGGTTTGAAGCAGGTCGAAATTTCGACCCACCCCGCCCCTTAACCTTCTGGCACTGGACAGGCTTCAGCCCCTATACTTCCCCTTGCGGGTTTGCAGAGACCTGTGTTTTTGATAAACAGTCGCCGAGCACTCGTTCGCTGCGAGCACGTAACATTTTCCACGCAAGCGCGAAAATTGTACGTGCCAAGGCATCTCCCGAAATTACGCCTAGCTTTTTTGCCGAGTTCCTTGACCCTCTTTTTTCCGATCGTTTTAGTATACTCAACCTGCCCACCTGTGTCGGTTTTCGGTACGAACGCTATCAATTCTCCAAACGAAGCTTTTCTTGGTACCAGAACCCAACGGGATTTCCTGACCGAAGTCAAAATTTCTGCCAGTCTCGCCTTAAAACAAGGTGACGGATTTGCCTATCACCTCTAACTTGACTGACCGATGCGGCAATTTCACTGCCACACCCCACCTCTCCCGATACGTCCCTCCTTTTGTAATAACGAATTGACAACGGGGCTGGAATATTAACCAGCTGTCCATCCACTACGGTCGAAATTCGACCCTCATGTTAGGCTCGCCTAACCCTCAGACGACAAACGTTGCTGAGGAAACCTTGGGCATTCAACGATCCGGATTCTCACCGGATTTACGCTACTCATGCCGGCATTCTCGCTTCCCAGCGCTCCACCCCGCCTCACGGCGAGGCCTCACTGCCCTGGGAACGCTCCCCTACCAACTCGCTCGCAGAGCGAGAAATTCCAATTTTCAAAATCCAATTTACAATCAAGTTCCAAATTCCAATTTACAAACAAAGAAGGCGTTTTTTATTGTTTGATCATTGAGAATTGTTATTTGAATGAAAATTGAAAATTGATCATTGAAAATTCTTGTTCTACGAACGAATTCTCCGTCTTCGGTGGTCTGTTTTAGCCTCGGTAAATTTTCGGCGCAATCTATCCGTATTGACCAGTGAGCTGTTACGCTTTCTTTAAAGGATGGCTGCCTCTAAGCCAACCTCCTAGCTGTCTAGGATCGATCACCTCCTTCCCCACTTAACAAGACACTTAGAGACCTTAAACGGGAGTCTGGGTTGTTTCCCTTTCGCCTAACCGGCTTAGCCCGGCTAGACTGACTACCTGACTGACTGCTCAGTATTCGGAGTTTGGTTGAACACTGGAGATTGCTCCCCAAATGTTCATTCAGTCGCTCTACCCCCAAGCAGATTATGATCAGGCGCTATACCAATATATATTTCGGGGAGAACCAGCTATCTCCGAGTTCGATAGGCATATTACCTCTAACCACAGGTCATCCAAAGGGTTTGCAGCCCCTACTGGTTCGGGCCTCCTTCCGACTTTCGTCGGAATTCACCCTGCCCATGGTTAGCTCACTCGGTTTCGGGTGTTCCGCCAGCCGCTAATCGCCTTATTCAGACTCGGTTTCCCTACGCCTCCAGCCAAAATTTGGCCTTAGACTCGCGACTTAACGAAAACTCGCCGGCTCATTCTTCAATAGGCACGACATCAGGCCGAAATTTCGACCCTCTGTCTGTTTGTTAGTAAACGGTTTCAGGTTCTATTTCACTCCCCTCCCGGGGTTCTTTTCACCTTTCCCTCACGGTACTATACGCTATCGGTCGGTAAAAGTATTTAGCCTTTCCGGGTGGCCCCGGAAGATTCCCACGAAGTTTTGCGTGTTCCGTGGTACTCAGGTGCTCTAACTTGGACTTAATCAAATTTCATTTACAGGACTTTCACCTTCTCTGGTGGCCCATTTCCAAGGCCTTCAATTATTTTTTCAGTTCAGACTATCAGAGTCCTACAACCGGGGTCGAAATATCGACCCCTTTGGGCTTCTCCCTTTTCGCTCACCGCTACTAAGGGAATAACTACTGTTTTCTTTTCCTCTGGGTACTAAGATGTTTCAGTTCCCCAGCTTACCCTCCCGAAATTTCGGGATCCTCCGATTCAACATCGGAGAGGGTTACCCCATTCGGAAACCGCCGGATCATAGGTTGCAGACACCTACCCGACGAGTATCGCCGCCTGCCGCGTCCTTCTTCGGCTCTTACCACCAAGGCATCCACCGTCTACCTTACTGCAAGATACTTTCTTTCATTAACAATCTGATTCTTTAGTCAATTAAACTTGATGATGTTAAGGTGCAGCCCACCAATTGGCGGACAAGTGGACCGAGGCGGTCTCGAACCGCCGACCTCTGCATTGCAAATGCAGTGCTCTAAGCCAACTGAGCTATCGGCCCCGTTAAAAAACCGGGGGATAAACCCCGGCTTTAAATTCCCTTAGAAGGCACACCTTGACTAGAATATCAGTATTTTTTTGACCAAGAAATGTGTTTTTCTTCTCATTAAGTTGAATTTAGGCGGCTTATCGTCGCCAACCGGGTTTTTACCCAAAAACAGCTCTTTTTAAAAGAGTGAAACTATTATATAGGGGCAAACCCACCCTGTCAACTGGAATTTTTATCTACTCCAGACAATCCAAGGATTTAACAAAGCCCGCTGCTCGGGCTTCGGTTTCGGAACAAAACCAGTAATCACCCTTGCTTTCGTTAATCACAATTTTTTCGTAGTTATAACAATCAGGCAGGTGATAAATTTTCGTGCCTCTATCCCGCCGATAATTACCCTTAATTTGACAGTTTTTAGGAGACAAACACAAAGACGAATAAATTCCTTTTTTTAATTTTTGGGCTTCAAGTTCGGCCTGAAGCAGCTGGGGCAAATATTCAGATTCTGTTTCAATAACTACCCCCAATCCTTCCGATAAGAGAAGCCTGCTTACCAAAATATCATCCACAAAAACAAAAGCTATAGTCCGGTTAAACTTACCTGGCCCAATTACTTTTAATTCCACTTTTTTGCCTAAAATCAACTCTTCTAGTTTTTCTTTAGCCTCGGTGCTTAAACAAGCCTCTGAATATTCAGGCGCGTCAATTCCCGCCAAACGAATGCACTCGCCCCCATTCACTATAAAGGTATCGCCATCAATCACCCGAGTAGCAACAACAGTTCTGCCTTTTTTTGAAATTGATTCCGGCGAAAATAATTTAAACCCTAAAACAAAATTTACCAGCAAAGAAAAAATTAACAGCACAAAAAGAGGTTTTTTAAACTTCACCAAAAAAGTATATCACAAAACTAGCTTTGCTGAAAAAATTTCAAACTAGTAAAAAGGGGTTAAATTCGGCCTTGCGCTTTTGCTTCAATATCATAAGTCTTTTTAGCTTTTGTTAGCCTTCTGTGTATCCCTACCGCATCATTGTCCGGCTTATTAGGATCCCATTCCAATCTACTTACTTTAAACCTAGGCCCAAGATCACGATACGAGGCTAACCTGGTTCGTTCAACAACAATATCCGCTGGTATCTCAAAAATATCTTCTCCAACCGATTCAATTTCCCCAGAAGACAATACTTCTAATAATTTTCTGAAATCAACAGTAAGCTCTGGACGCAAATAGTCGTCAGCTGAAAAACCACTTCCAGGAACCAAAACATTATACACTGTCCCACTGGGCGCAAAAACTAATACTTGTTTGTCTCCTTGTTTAAATTTCCAGCCTGGGTCAGCAACAATCCAAATTTTTCTCGACTGCCTGTCCCTTCTAAAGAAGCCCGTATTGGTAAATTCCTGCTGCCAAGCAGCAACTGTTTCTTCGTAAGCTCCCAGGTTTTGTTCTGCACTAGCTACAACCATAGCCATCGTTATATCATAAAATTTTACAAAAAATAACGCAGGCTTTGTGCTAAAATGAATTATGGATTTAAAACAAGCTTTAATCCAACAGCCCCTTTTTGCTTTTAATATGGATGATTTTACGATTTTTAAAGCAGTTTTTTCGGCTTTACAAGAAAAACAAACCCTCGCTATTCTCCAATTATCTTCTGGCGAAGCTGATTTTTGGGGGTTGGAAAATTTTGTTAATTTACTAAAGCCCCATCAGGGTAAGAATATTTTTTTTAACATTGACCACGGAAAAAGTTTAAACCTCTTGCAAAAAGCCGTCAATCTAAGCTTTGACTTGGTTCATTTTGATGGTTCCACTTTACCTTGGGAAGAAAATATAACCAAAACTGCTCAAGTAGTAGGGTTAGCTCACGCTAAAGGCGTTTTGGTTGAAGGCGAACCCCAGCCAGAAAACACTGATCCAGCCAAAGCGGCGGAATTTGTAGAAAAAACTAAGGTTGATTTAATCGCTGTTTTTGCAGGAAACAAACACGGAATTGACCCCCAAAAACCGGAAAATCTCGACTTTGAGCGTCTAAAAAGTACAAAAAGGGCTGTGGGCGAAACCCTACTGACCCTGCACGGCGGCTCTGGCGTCCCTTTAGATCAGCTTAAAAAAGCCCTGGAAGAAAGGTTAGTGGCCAAAATCAACATCAACAGTTTACTTCGGACTACCTATTTTAACGCTCTAAAAAACCAGCTTTCCCAATATCAGGGCAAAAAAGTGTATGAATTACTTAAACCCGTCAAGCAAGCAGTCAAGCGGAAAGTGTTGGAATTATTAGCATGAGTGATTTTTTTGACGCCATTGCTTTTGGCTCGGCCACTATTGATTTTTTTTTAGAAAGCTTGCAGTTTGGGAAAAAACTGACTCTTCCATACGATTCTAAGATTGAGGTTAACCAAAAAATGGTTAGCAGTGGCGGTGGCGGCACCAATGTCTCAGTTGGGTTATCCCGCTTGGGTTTAAAAACCGCGGTGGTGGCCAGGCTTGGCCAAGACCAGTTTGCCCCTTTAATTATTGACCAACTACGACAAGAAAATGTTTGGACAAAACTTTTAGCGATCCAGCCAGGTGAAAAAACTGACTCTTCCACTATTTTAGTAAATTCTTTGGGTAAAAAAGTAATTTTAGTTTCCCGCGGTCCGACCAGGCTAGAGAGTGGAAACATCAATTGGAATAAGCTTAAAAGCAGCTATTTTCACCTTGCCTCTTTGGAAGGAAATTTAAAACTAGCTAAAAAAATAATTAATCATGCCAAAACTAATAATATTAAACTTTTCTGGAATCCAGGCTCAAGGGAACTGGCTCAAAAAGATAAACTGCTCCCCTTGCTAAATAAAGTTCAATTTTTAGCACTTAACCAAAAAGAAGCAGAAGAGTTGCTGAATCAAAAATTAGAAGCAAGCAGTTTTTGGCCAAAGGTTTTTAAACTTCCTGTTCCTTTAATTGCCATTACCCAAAGCCAAAAGGGTTGCTATTTAGTCTTTCCCCAGGAGGGCAAAAAAATTCACCTTAAAGCAGTAAAGACTAGGGCAATGGAAACTACTGGCGCCGGCGACGCTTTTGCCAGCGGACTGATAGCCGGCTTATTTTACCAAAAAACCCCTAAACAAGCGGCCCGCTGGGGATTAACCAACGGCGCCTCGGTAGTTAGCCACTTTGGAGCTAAAACCGGCTTGCTTACCAAAAAGGAGATAAAAAAATGGTTGAAAAAACCCTAACTTTTGCCAGAAAAAAAATCATTGATGGGAAAAAAAATAAAATAAAGAAAAAGGATCTGGCCAAGGAAAGAAAAACAATTGGCCTGGTGCTGGGAGTTACGATTGGCTTAAGTTTTATCTTTTACTTGAGCACTAATTGGCAAAAACCAAAATTTAATTTAAAACTGCCTCAACTGTCCTCTTTTAAAAACTCAATTATCAACCTTAATCCGCAAGGGAAAAAATCGCCTGAGCAACTACAAGCAATTATTAACCCCCTGATCAAGGGCCAAGAAAACAACTGGGCTATTTGGGTTGAGGAAGTAGAGGGCGATTTTATTTGGTCACATCAACCAAAAACAATCTTTCCTGCCGCTTCCTTAACTAAGTTGCCCACCGCGGCTACCCTTTACCAGCAAATTCAAAAAGGCGAGCGCCAACTAACTGAAGAAATGACTCTTGCTCAAGAAGATATTCGAGGCGGAGAGGGCAGTCTAAACACTAACTCAACTGGCTTTAAAGTGAATTTAGAAAAATTGGTTTTTTTGTCCTTAAACCAATCAGACAACACTGCTTCTACCATGATCAAAAGATTGCTTACCGATCAAGCCATTTCCCGCAATGCTTTTGGAATGGGGATGGTTAATACTTGCCTGGAAGAAAATACAACCACGGCCCAAGACACAGCCCTTTTCTTTAAAAAACTCTATCAACAAGAAATTTTTAATCAAAAATATACGAATAAATTTATGGAAAACCTAACTAACACTGATTTTGAAAACCGGATCCCAAAAGGTGTGCCCCAAGGAGTTAAAGTTGCCCATAAAGTTGGCAGCGATACTAAAGTCGCTGCTGATGCCGGCTTAGTTTTAGTACCAGAAAAGCCAATTATCTTGGTCTTTCTTTCTAAAAATATTAATTACCAAGAAGCGGAAAAACTAATCGTTGACTTGACTCGCGAAATCTACTGGTTTTTGGTTTCTTCAGACTGATTTTCTTCCTTTGCCAGAAACCAGGAAGGCGAGCAGTGCTCCTGGGGCGCTGTTCCTTGTAAAAAATATTCTTCTCCCACCTGGGGACAGCCCTCGCAAGGCAAAGTGCCTGTCGAGCGGCAAATAGAAATTTTAACTACATTATCCGGTTTTTCCCAGCCAGTGGCCGGATATTTTTCCAAAAGCAAATCCGCAACTCTTCTCCAAATCGGAGTTGCTCCGGTAATCCCCGAGGCAATTCGGCTCATGGGAGTATTATCATTATTACCCACCCAAACTGCCACTAAAAACTCAGGCGTGTAACCAATTGCCCAATTATCACGAAGACTGTCACTCGTCCCGGTTTTAACAGCCATGGCATGGTTGGGAATATTAAGCAAAGAGTGCAAACCGAAGCCCATCGCCCTGGCTTGGTTATCAGAGAGAATGTCATTAAGTAAAAAGGCCACCCCCGGATCTAAAACCGCCTCCGTCTGATTTTGCCAAGCCAGATCAAAAAACAAGCTTTTTTTACCAATCGAAGGCTTGATTTTCAAAAAAGGAGTCAGAGTTACTTTTTGACCTAAATTAGCCAGCACACCATAAGCCTGAGCTAGGTCAATCATTTTAATTTCTCCCCCACCCAAGGTTAAAGACAAACCAAAACGGGACCTGTCTTCCCAAGTAGTAATTCCCATTTTTTGACCCATATCAATCATCCGCTCCACCCCTAAAGCAGCTAAAACTTTAACGGCTGGAACGTTAAAAGAAGAGCCTAGGGCAGTACGTAAAGAAACATTCCCGTGAAACTTCCCATCGTAATTACGGGGCGAATAAGGCTCCTGGTAAGGAGAGCGAAAAGTAATCGGAGTGTCTGGAATAATAGTCGCCAGGGTAAACCCATTTTGCAAAGCAACTGCATAATTAATCACCTTAATGGCTGAACCCGGTTGACGCTTGCTTAAAGTAACGTTAACATTGCCATCATTGCTAAAATCAAAATAATCCCGGGAACCAACCATGGCCAAAATTTCCCCGTTTTTAGGTCGAACAATTAAAACCCCGGCATTACTTACCCCCAAGTGAGCAATTTGGCCCAACTCTTCTTTTACAATCTTCTCAGCCTTGAGTTGCAAATCCAAATCCAAACTAGTGATCACTTCCAAGCCCCCTTCTTCCACCATCGTTTCCCCCCAGTTTTGGGCGAGCAAATCCTTAACATAAAAAACAAAGTGGGGAGCTAAAATGGAAATATTTTTTAAACTAAAGCGCAGTGGTTCTTTGCGCGCTGCTTCTGTTTCTTCATTAGTTAAATATCCTGCTTCCACCATAGAGGCTAAAACCCGGCTTTGTCTTTCCTTGGCTAAAGCAGGATAGGCTCCAAAAGGGGAAAACCGGGTAGGCCCAGCTGGCAAACCAGCCAGCAAAGCACCCTCGGCCAAGTTAACCTCTCGTACTGACTTGCCAAAATATTTTTGGGCCGCCTCTTCAATTCCATAAGCCATCCCGCCATAAGGGACTTCATTAAAATACATTTGCAAAATGTCTTTTTTGGAAAAATGCTGTTCTACTAAAACGGCCAAAATTGCTTCCTTAATTTTCCGTCGCCAGGTTTTTTCAGAATCCAGAAGCGCATTTTTCACCAGCTGTTGAGTAATAGTTGAGCCCCCCGCTAGGCTTTTATCCGGATTAAAAAGGTTGTGTTTGGCAGCTCGAACGATCCCCCGCCAAGAAAGGCCGCTATGAGTCCAAAATCCCCAATCTTCAACCGCAATTGTAGCCTCAACTACCTCCTGAGGTATTTCTTTTAAAGGAATTAAAGTCCGGTTTTGCTCTCGGTAGATTTTATAAAGCAGGTTTCCTTTACGATCATAAATTTTGGTCGTTAAAGCTAAGGAGCGATCAATCAATTTTTGGGGAGAAGGTAAATCTTTTAAAATCGCCAGATAAAAACCATAAGCTCCAGCCAAACCAACCGCCAAAAAAATAAAAAAACTAAGCCAGTAGTGCTGGAGTTTAACTTTGGGCAAGGGCAAGCGAAGACGGGGCAAACGGGGGCGAGGCAAACGAAAACGGGGTAAAGTTGGCTGCCAACTGAGAATCCTTTTCCGCCACGACAAGATAACGTTGAGCAAACTTTCAAAAAAACTTATTATTAAATACCCTATCTTACCGAATATTCTCGCTAAAAAGAGCAACGATAAATACAGAGGCCGACCAAGAAGATAAAAAAATTTGAACAAAATACTGGTCACTTGTCTAGCCCAAGTCATTATAACCTATTATATAATTAACAGTAACAAAACTACATAGGCAAAAGAGCGTTTTTATCCAAAAAACTATTTTTCAACAAATTCAAAGCGAGAGATTTTCTGGCCGTCTACATCAACTTCTTCCTTAAACATTGACTTAGGGCGAACCCAAAAACTACCTACTGGGAATTTTTTCGAGCTATATAGCTGTTGATAAATCACCAATTCTTCTAAGGTTTCGCTGTGGCGAGCAACTCCAATAACCCGATACTCTTTACCCTTATAATGTCGATATATTCCTGGCTCAATTTCTTTCATAATTTTTAGCTAAATTTATTTAGAAAATGATAGTTTGGGGCTCTGGCCTAATCCAATTCGATTTTTAAACTGTTTTTATATCCAAATAAACTTAAAACATTCTCACATAGCTTAACAATACTATTCGCGCTCCAATGTGTTTCAACGAACATATCGGTTCCTTTAATTTTTTTAGGGATTCTCAATTCATCAGGATTTTTTGTAAAATAAGGTCTTTTTGTACCTCTTAACGAAAGAACCCTATTAAAATCATTTTTGTGTAAATTACTTACTTCCTCACAAATAATTGATAATAATTGTTGCCAAGACTTAGCTTCGTACTTTTTATTGTTAAATATGAATGCATTAATCTTTTTTTTCGTAAAACCTGTCCTAACATAGTTGCTTGTTCTTTCTCCTTCTATTTGTGTTTCATATTCACTTTTTCTTGTTCTTTTTTTCACTTGTAGAGATTGTTCTTTCAAAATTAATAACCTAGCTTTGTTTTTTTCCAAGAATTCTGCTAATTCTTCGGGCTCTGCGCGATAACCACTAATCTTCTCCAACATGTCATTGAACAAATCCATAAACGATTCATCTTCAGAAGAAATTAAAGTATTCCATGCTTGAGGTAATGCCTTCTTGATTATTTGATTTTTTTGTCTTGACTTGTATGTTTTTCTAGCATTCTTTTCCGCTTTGCCATTTGTAACATTTTGTTTCGATAAAAAAGCAATAAATTTTGAAACAATCGCATCCACATCCTGCTGAATTAGGCTAATGGAATAAAATTTTCTTTCGTACCAACTTCCTTTTGCTCTTGGTAAATAAAACCACCAAGAGATACCATTTGTTAAAACACCCAAGGCTACATTATTTTTAAAGCAGTAATTGCAGAATTTTTCTTCCCAATCTTCTAAATCAATTCTTACTGCTTTAGCCTCGACAAAAACCATATTATTTGTGTCTTTCGCTAAAGCATAATCTACTTTTTCATTACTATTTTGAGGATCAACGGGATATTCAGGCTTGATTTCTTCAACATCAAATATGTTCCACCCCAAAAGATTTAGAATTCGTATAATTATTATTTGCTTAGTTGTTGCTTCATCATAAGCATTCAAGCCTTTCGCAAATTTTATCTCACCAATAAAATCTTTTAATTGTTTTTGCATATTATCAATTAAACCAAAATAACTCACTCTTATCCGAAATGCCCCTGTAAAACTATTTTGATAGTAGCAATTTTTAGCAAGCTATACAATGATTCGAACCATCAAATCAAATAGTCCACCCCCGAGGAGTCAAAGCCCACCTTGGGGGTGCGGGGGTTTTTTATTTATTCAGACACGCCGGGGGCAACGAATGGGTCGCGATTGTTAGGAACATAAATATTAGCAGTGAGCCAGGGCTGGTCAGGCGAATCGGCCAGGGGCGGACAATCAAAGCAAAAAATACTTCCTAAAGGATCTCGGTTAATTAGGCGCTCCTGCCATTCCAAATTTTCTTTTTCCTCCCCAGGCTGGACCGGCTGATTAGTATCTTTTTCAATTAAAATTGGCTGGCGCAAAGCCACCGCCATTTTTGGCTCAAATCCTTTAACAAAATATTCGTAACGACCAGTACACCCCTCTGGGGGCGGCAACATCCCTGTTTCATTACAAATAGTTTTCCCAGTAACTGTGTCCGGCCGAGTGGGAAAACGCTGAGGCTTGTCTTTTAAAACAAAACTAATCACTTTGTTCCAAATTGGCGAAGCACCGGTAACACCGGAGGCAACGGCACTCATGGGCGCATTATCATTATTACCCACCCAAACTGTCACTACCACTTCCGAGTTATAACCAATAGTCCAGTTATCTCGTTTATCATTAGTAGTTCCGGTTTTAACCGAAACCTCCGGATGATCTTTAACCACCAGTAAGGAGTTACTCCCAAAAACGGCGCTGCGAGCGTTGTTATCCAGCAAAATATCATTCACTAAATAAGCCACTTCCGCCGGTAAAATCCGCTTGCCATAACGACCCTGGTATTGTTCTAAAACATTACCATCCCGATCTTTAACTTCCAAAATTGCCACTAAATCTTGCCGAACGCCCAAATTAGCCAAAGTGCCAAAGGCGGTGGCCATTTCGGTCATTTTTACTTCCCCACCCCCCAAAGTTAAAGAAAGACCGTAATTTTCCGGATTAGAAAAACTTTCAATTCCCATCGCCGAAGCGGTAGCAATAAAACTTTCCAAACCATTGACTGTTAGCATCTTCACCGCCGGGATGTTAAAGGAGTTGCCCAGGGCGTAGCGTAATTGAACCGGCCCGTGAAAAAGGCCGTCGTAATTGCGCGGACAATAGGCTTTTTGGCCAGGAACCAAAAAACAAGTGGGCACGTCGTTAAAAACAGTTGAGGGAGTAACTCGGCCAGTAACCAAACCAGTAGCGTAATTAAGAGGCTTGATTGACGAGCCTGGTTGGCGGGAAGCAGTGGTTACATTAAATTTACCATCAATATCATCGGCAAAATAATTTTTTGAACCAACCATCGCTAAAATTTCTCCGCTTTTGGGTTGAGTTACTAAGGCACCGCCATTAGAAACCCACTGCCTTTTTAGCTTAGCTACTTCACTAGCAATTGTACTTTGGGCAAAATCCTGAATAGTTAAATTCAAAGTGGTTTTAACCCGCAAACCCCCTTGATCAACCATGGCCTGACCATATTTCTCCACTAACTGCTCTTTAACATAAAAAACAAAATGAGGCGCTTTGATTTTGGCTCCTGGAAAGGTAAAGTTTAGTTTTTCTTTTTTTGCTTCGTCGGCCTGTTCTTGATTAAGGTAACCACTCTCAACCATTTGATCCAAAACTAAATGTTGGCGATTTTCAGCGGCGTCCGGATGAATAAAAGGCGAACAACGAGTGGGCGAAGCGGGCAAGCCCGCAAGCATCGCATTTTCGGCTAAATTCAAATTAGCCGCGTCTTTGTCAAAATAAGTTTTAGCTGCTGCTTGGATTCCCCAAGCCGTTCCTCCATAAGGAGTCTGGTTAAAATACATTTCTAAAATCTGGTCTTTGCTATAAATTATTTCAGTCGCCAAAGTCAAAATTGCTTCTTTTATCTTTCTTTTCCAGGTCCGCTCCGGAGTAAGAAGGGCATTTTTTACCAACTGCTGGGTAATAGTCGAGCCCCCCTGAAGACGGCGGCGAAAAATAATATTGTAAACCGCCCGGCTAATGCCTTTTAAATCAAAGCCATGATGGTGATAAAAATTCTTGTCTTCAATGCTTAGGGTGGCCTGAATTAAATATTCGGGCACTTCTTCCAATTTTACCGGTACCCGATTTTTCTCGCTGTAAATTTCATACAATAATTTGCCATTCCGATCATAGATTAAGGTTGAAGCCGGATAGGGAAAAGTGCTTAAACGCCTAGGCGATGGCAGGGAAACAATCACTAAAGCTACGCTTGCCAAAACCAACCCAAAAGTGGAAAAAAGAATTACCTTTTTCCA
>Ga0209121_10001015_pt1 | contig 29444 bp, 26 predicted proteins | sample Cruoilmetagenom3_FD_187292 | JGI IMG/M metagenome (GOLD analysis project Ga0209121, IMG submission 187292) | Oil polluted marine microbial communities from Coal Oil Point, Santa Barbara, California, USA - Sample 3 (SPAdes) (version 2) | ecosystem: Environmental > Aquatic > Marine > Oil seeps ...
GAGGACCGCGAATTTTATCTGCGCATGGCCACGCCCTACAGCCAGCTACGGCTGTTCGCGCCGACCGGACTTGCACTGGCGGTCAATGTCGCTTCGGCGCTCTTGATGATTGCGCTGTCCTTCATGGCGTGGCGGAGGATGGGCCGCGATGCTGTGGGCAGCGGTGCGCTGGTGCTGGCCGCGACCGCGCTCGCTTCGCCCTATCTGTTCAATTACGACCTACCCTTCCTGATCCTGCCGCTATTGTGGCTGGTGCGTGAAGGGCTGCGCGATGGCTTCCGCGCCTATGAGAAGCTTCTGCTCGTTGCGCTGTTCTTCGCGCCCTACGCCACGCGAGCAGCGGCGCTGCCATTGGGAGTGAATTTGATGCCGCTGGCGGCGATCATGCTGGTCTGGCTCGTGTGGTCGCGCGGCAAGCCTCTGTCAGGAAAACCGGCAGAAACCTGAACGACGCAGAAATGCGGCAACCACCTCCAATTCAGGCGGACCTCGATAGACCGGCTCTCACCGGGGACGAGCTGAGCTGCTCCTCTCCATCGCAGAGCCGCAAGGGAGGCCAGCATGTCGAACCGTATTTTCACTTCCAGCCGTCCGGACGCATGGACTTCACCGCGTCCCTACACCGATGCCAGCCTGCGCATGGCGGCGCATGGCAGAGTTCTGCCGATGCAGCAGCTCAGCCTGCTTGAACGTCTGCTTGAACGCCTTTTCGGGCGCGCTTGATTGAGCGCGTAGGGGGGAGTGCGCGGTGCCCGGCTGGCCCTGCAATATGCAGGTGCCTAGCGCCGGGCGCCGTGCCTCATTGGCTTTCCGGCCCTAGTATTCTTCCGGTTCTTCCGGCGTATCGGCCAGATGCGTTGGTCCGGCATCCTTCTCGCCGCGCGCCAGCTTGAACACCACGCCCGACAGTAGCGCCAGCGCCAGCAGGTTAGGCAATGCCATCGCCGCGTTGGAGATATCGCCTAGGCGCCACACCAGCGTCAGGTCGAGCGTGGAGCCGAGGTAAATCACTACGCACCACAATACGCGCCAGATCATGTGCAGCACTTTCTCGCCCGCACGGGTCGAGCCCGGTACGCGGTCATAGATGAAGGTGATCGCACGTTCACCGTAATAGCTCCACGTCAGCAGCGTGGTGAACACGAACAGGATCAGCGCGATCGAGGCAATCAGCGTGCCGAGCGGGACGCCGATAATCTCGAACGGGAAGGCCGCAGCAAAGGCGCCGCTGGTCATGGCAAAGCCTTGCAGGTCTGAATTCCATGCATGACGGACAACTTCGCCGCCTGCGGTGAATTCACCCTTTACTGTCAGCATAACCAGCGCGGTCATGGTGCAGATCACGATGGTGTCGATGAACGTACCGAGCATCGCCATGCGGCCTTGCTTTTCGGGATCATTGGTTTGCGCCACGGCGTGCGCGATCGGGGTGGAGCCCTGACCCGCCTCGTTGGAGAACAGGCCGCGTGCGACACCGGCGCGGATCGCCAGCATGATCGCCGCACCGGCAAAACCGCCGGTTGCAGCCTGCGGGTTGAACGCGCCATCGAAGATCAGCGCAAAGGTTGCCGGCAGGTCGGAGAAGTTCAGGATCAGCGCGATCACCGCCATGACAATGTAGGCTGCCGCCATAAACGGAATGATCTTTTCCGCCACGCTACCGATAGACTTGATGCCGCCGATGATAACGATGAAGACGAAGACGGCAGTGACTGCGCCGCCAATCCATTCCTCGATGCCGAACAATTCGTTCATGCCATCGGCAATCGCATTGGCCTGAATAGAATTGCCCGTCACCAATGCGGAGAACAGCGTGCCGAGGCAGAAAACGATGGCGAGCCATGTCCATTTCTTGCCAAGGCCCATCATGATGTAGGTCATCGGGCCGCCGCGATAGACGCCGTCGGACGTCTTTTCACGATAGCGGATCGCCAGCGAGCCTTCGGCAAAGGCGAGTGCCATGCCGACCAGCGCAGTGATCCACATCCAGAAGATCGCGCCGGGTCCGCCCAGCGCAATCGCGGTTGCGACACCGGCGAGGTTACCCGTGCCGACTTGCCCGGAAAGTGCTGTCGAGAGCGCGGCAAAGGGAGAAATCTCGCCCGCGCCTTCGCTTTTGCGGCTTTTGAACAATCCCTTGAAGGCGCTGCCCAGCTTGACGATGGGGTAGAAGCGCAGGCCGATCATGATCCACATGCCGATGCCCAGCAGGATCAGGGTCATCGGCGGAATAGGCTGGCCATTTATCGAAAGCCAGCTGAGCGCCTCTCCATTCCACGTGCCGCCCCAGATGAAATCCGAGATATTGGTGACTCTGTCGATCAGGCTCATTGATCCGTCTTGTGCTGCCACGTGGCGCCCCCTGTTGGAACTGGTGTGAAAAATTCTCCCGAAGACGGGGGTGCTAAAGCCCCTTGGCCGCGCTGCAAAGCCCCCTTATCGCATTTGTAACCGCTTCGTGGCCCGACACGCATTGCGCGATTGCTTCCCACATGGCCTTGCCAAGCGGCGACCCCGGCCCTAAATAGCGACCCGTCTTCCGACATCGGAGCATCGATCAGCCCCTCCCGGACCTAGCCCGGGGCGGCGCGAGGCCCTACCCGGAAGGCGAGTGATTTTATTAGGCGAGCAAGCAGGCATATGGCCGAAGAAACGACAAACGCACCAGCCAAGAAGAAGACCAGTCCGGGCGAATTCGTCCGTCAGGTCCGGTCGGAAACCTCCAAGGTTGTTTGGCCGACGTGGCCCGAAACCGCGCGCACGGCGATTTTCGTGGGCATCATGGTGGTGATTCTGTCGCTGTTCTTCCTTGCCGTCGATTCGGTATTCGGCTGGGTCGTTCGCCAACTGCTCTTGCTGATCTAGCGCAGTGATTTGACACTTTGACCGGCTCCGGCCGGGCATGACGGATAATTTGAGGGAAAAAGGGACAACAATGGCTGCCCGCTGGTACATCATCCACGCATATTCCGGTTTCGAGAACAAGGTACGCGACGCGATCCTTTCCGAAGCCGAACGCCTTGGCCTGTCCGAAGGCGTGGTCGAAGTCGAAGTTCCGACCGAAACCGTGACCGAGATCAAGCGCGGCAAGAAGGTTCAGGTCGAACGCAAGTTCATGCCCGGCTATGTGCTGGCCAAGCTGAACATGACCGACGATGTCTATCACCTCGTGAAAAACACACCCAAGGTCACTGGCTTCCTGGGTTCAGGTGCGAAGCCCCAAGCGATTTCCGAGAAAGAGGCCGCGCGCTATTTCGGCGGTGTCGAAGAAGCCAAGTCCGCGCCCAAGAAAGACATCCACGTCGATTACGAAATCGGCGATCAGGTCAAAGTGCTCGAAGGCCCCTTCGCCAGCTTCAACGGCGAAGTCGAAGAGCTCGATTTCGACAAGGCCAAGGTCAAGGTTTCGGTCTCGATCTTTGGCCGCGCAACGCCGGTGGAACTGGACTTCGATCAGGTCGAACTGGTCAAGTAAGGCCACCATACGCAATCAGTGAAACAATCGAAGAGGCGCGCGGCTATGGCTGCGCGCCTGCACCGGCCGCGCCATGCCGAGCTTGTCCGCCTCCGCCGCGATCCATCCGCCGATGAACGGGTCAAAGGCGAGGTAATGCACCCAGCCTGCCGGTAGCGCCTCATCCCCCAAACCACCCCAGCTAGCTCGCATAGGCAAGGCTCATCATGATCACGTCGACACTGGCATGGGCGATGATGACGGCCCACAGATTGCCGCGCTGCACGATACGGACCCAGCCGAGCAGCAGGCCGACAGAGCCAGTTACGATCATTCCGCCAATGCCTTGATAGGCGTGCGGCAGGCCGAACAGCACCGCCTGAATAATGAGCACCAGCCAAATGCGCCCGCGCAATCCGCCAAGCCGTTCCAGCCGGTCCATCAGAAAACCGCGCCACAGCAATTCCTCGCCGAACCCCGCCGCAAGGATCGCCACGCCGACGATCCACAATGCGAACATCAGCGGGCTTTCGGTGACAAGGTCGAGGATGAGGCTGGCGTCGGGCGCGGGCAGGCCGATGGCTTCCATGAGCGTGCCGCCACCTAAGAAAATCCCGATCGTGGCCACGGTTGCGAGCGCCGCCCAGCCGAGCGTGCGGCCCCAGTCGGCGGGCGCGGAAAGATCCCACGCCTCGGCCACACGCCCTTCGCGGCGCAGCCACAGCCAGCACACCAACAGTGTCGCTGCCATGCCGAACATTACGGTGGAGGCGAGCACGGCTGAGCCGAGATCAGGCTCTGCCGCGCCGCTACCAACCTGATCGATAACTGCGGGGAGAGCCGGCAGAAAACTCGCCACAAGATAGATGACAACCAGCGTCACGAATTGCGCGATAAACAACCACCAGCCTATTCCGGCCTTGTCCATCAACACAGGAGGCGTTGCTGCGTCCTCAACCAAAGTCGCCATTGAATAATTCCCCTGTGCGCGTCCCGCCCGCATCTTTCGCCGCAGCGGGCCGAGAGCGCAAGTGCGAGGGCGCGCTTTCCTGCAATCGGCGGGTGCGCCAGATTGCCCACTAAAGCTGTTTCGCTGAAAGCCAAACATTCGGGCGCAAGTGTCACACTGCCCGGTTGGACAAGTTATCACGAATTTTCAGAGGGATATCTGCCCAAAGAAAGAGTGACACCCTGTCGCCTTCGTTACCCTGCTACCGCTTGCGCAGATTGCTTGATTTTTCGCCGTGTTGCGCCTATCTGCGCGCCTTCCCAACAACAGTTCGGGAAATCCGTGCGGGAGGAGGGCAATCGCTCTCCGCTGGACCGCTTAACATGAGCCTTTCGGTAACACGGCAGGCAACAGTGAGAAAAGGAGGCCATCATGGCCAAGAAGATTGACGGCTATATCAGCCTTCAGGTGCCTGCGGGCGCAGCCAACCCATCACCGCCCATCGGCCCGGCTCTGGGTCAGCGCGGCGTGAATATCATGGAATTCTGCAAGGCGTTCAACGCCGCTACGCAGGACATGGAAAAGAACGCTCCGATCCCGACGAAGATCACGGTTTTCGCGGACAAGTCGTTCACTTTCGTCACCAAGACCCCGCCTGCCAGCTTCATGATCAAGAAGGCGATGAAGATCAAATCCGGCTCGAAAGAACCGGGCAAGGATATCATCGGTTCGATCAAGACCAGTCAGCTTGCAGAAATCGCAGAGGCCAAAATGCAGGACCTCAACGCAAACGACATTGACCAGGCGACCAAGATCATCGCCGGTTCCGCCCGTTCGATGGGCATCGAAGTGGTGGAGGGCTGATCTGATGGCTAAATTTTCAAAGAAGCAGAAGGCTGCAGCTGAACTCGATCGCGAGAAGTTGTACACTTTTGACGAAGCACTTGTTGTTCTGCGCGAGCACAAGGTGAAGTTCGACGAGACCGTTGAAGTCGCGATGAACCTCGGCGTCGATCCGCGCCACGCGGACCAGATGGTGCGCGGCATGGTGTCGCTGCCATCGGGCACCGGCAAGGACGTGAAAGTTGCTGTGTTCGCACGCGGCGACAACGCTGAAAAAGCCACTGCTGCAGGCGCTGACAAGGTTGGCGCCGAAGACCTGATGGAAGAGATGCAGAACGGCGATCTCGATTATGACCGCGTGATTGCCACGCCGGACATGATGGGCGTTGTCGGCCGCCTTGGTAAGGTGCTGGGTCCCAAGGGCCTGATGCCGAACCCGAAGTTGGGCACTGTCACTCCCAACGTGGAACAGGCCGTGAAGGACGCCAAGGGCGGCCAGGTCGAATACCGCGTGGAAAAGCAGGGCATTGTCCACTCTGGTATCGGCAAACTGTCGTTCAAGGATGCGGACATCAAGGCCAACTTCAAGGCTCTGACTGACGCAATCGTCAAGGGCAAGCCATCTGGCGCGAAGGGCAAATTCGTCAAGAAGATCGCCCTGACCAGCACGATGGGTCCGGGCCTGAAGATCGACCTGAGTGAGGTCGAAGGCGCCTGATCTGTTGGGCCACAAGCCGCCGGCTAGGCTATCGCGCTAACCGCGCGGCGGCCGGTCGGCCTTGCGGAACCTCGCGGTTCCGTTTGGGTCTGTCCTAAATCGAATGAATTGGCGAAAGGGCCGGGGAAGCAATTCTCCGGCCCTTTCTCATTGCGATTTTGTACGGCTCGACAATTGCCGCGAATAGACAATACCGATGCCGAGTAGGCTGAAACCAAGCGCGACGAAGCTTGCGACGAGCTTCAGGTCCTCCAGCCCGGCGGCATCGAAAAGGAACACCTTGAGCACCGCCAGCAGCATCAGCACCAGCGATCCGATGCGCCAGCTGCGCTGACCGGTGCGCGATCCCCACCACAGGAAGCCGAGCGCCAACAGGATGCCGGTGAGCGAGCGCAGCAGATCTTCGGTCTGCGTCATCGGCACGGCGGTTAGGACACTGCCCGCAAAATTATGGCGCAATTCACTCAGCGCGAAGAAGGAAATCAACAGCATGATCGCTGCGTCGCCAAGGTGGCGGATTTTCGCCTGCAATGCTTCCGGTCCTTGACGGAACAGCCAATACGCCCCGACACCGGCAACGCCATAAGCGGGCAGCAACCAGCTGGCGACAGGCATGGTTCCGACTGCCTGCGTGCTCCACAATGGGTTGTGCAGGGTAAAGGTGAACAGGGTGAAATGCCCGAGGCCCGCGCTTAGCAAGCTGGCGCCCGCCACGCGCCATTCCGGGCGGAAGCGCAGCACCGCGATGCCTGTGCCGACAAGCAGCGCCTGCCATATGGTTCGCTCCGCCATGCCGAGCCGCGCAAATTCCTCCGCGCTGCTGAGAGCGAAGGCCTGTTTGAAGAGTATATGCACGCCAATCGCGCCGACCAGCGACGCGGCAATAAACAATCCTCGGCGCAGACGAGGGTCGTCAGCAAGCTTCCAACTGGCAAAGCCTGCGGCCAGCGCGAGTGGGATAATATGGCGCAGCACAGCGGATGGTGTCGGCAGATCGGACACCAGCATGGGCAGTCCAGCCAGCGCCTCGAACGCAGCCGCACACCATTCGAGCAAAGGTGTCAGCCCCCACAGTGCGCCCAGCGCAAGCGGCGCGGCCCACAAGCCGGTCCGGCGGGGAAGCCACCACAGTGCTGCCAAAGCGCCCAGCGCGGCAGTCCAGGCGAGCCATTGCCCCGGCACGATCTGCGCCAGCCAGACATAGGCGAAGAGCGCGAAAACAGTCTCGCCAATTCGGCGACCGACTGCTCGCCACTCGACCATTAACAGGGCGAGGAAAGGCAGCACAGCGGCTCCCCAGCGGATCAGCGCCTCGGTAAGATTGTGATCATACGGGACCGAGCCAAAGCCGCGCTCCATTTCCGCAATGTTGTCTCCTGTGCTGAGCAAAGTGACCAACACGAAGGCCGCGCCTGCCCATGCCACTGCGGAAAGCGTCTTGCGATGACGGCGGCGCATCAATTCGGCAAGCACCAGCGTGACCGCCACCGCGCCCAGCACTTCAGCCCAATCGGGCAGGAGCATATGCAACGCGCCGAAACCGAGCAGAGCGCTCGCGGCGATAGGTAGGGCGAGCAGCTGGTCGAGCGCGCCGCCGGTTCGCCAGATGCGCAACGCGCCTCCCGCCACCGCCGCCGCGAGCGCGGCAAAGGTCAGGGCAAGGCCGGGCTGCGTGATCTCGTTGTCAAAAGTCCCGAAGTGGAAATGACAGACCCAGGCCAGCGCCAGCGCGCCGATGCTCAACTGCGCCAGATCGAGCGCGGTGGCCCTGTCCCTCCACAGCAGCGCAAGCGGCAGGCCAAGCCCGATTCCGGCCAATGCGCCTGCCACCAGCACAAACTCGCGCAGCACAGGCTCTGGCCATGCGCCAAGCAGGATAACGCCCAGCGCCAGCGCCAGAACATTGGCCGGGCGCAAGGCTTCGCTGCGCCAGGACAGCACGGCGAGCGCGGCGGCGAGCAGCAGGTAGAGGCCCCATGTCAGCAGGTCGAACCCTGCCAGCGCGACCAGCACACCAAGCTGCACCGCCCCAATCGCGCCCGAAATCACGCGGGTCAGCGGCACGATGCTGTCGCGCTCCACCACCACCGGGATCGCCGCTCCCAGTGCCAGTAGGTAAACGCCGATGGCGATCCGATCCGCGCCTTCGGCAGGACCACCCAGCAGCATCAGTCCGCCCCATGCAAAACCGCCTGCAAGGGCCGCAGCCCCCAGCCAGCGATTGCCCAGCCGCCGCGCGGTGAGCGCGAGGCCTGCCGTCAGCAGGGCAAGGTAGAAGGCGAGGATCGGCACATTGGCCTCCTCGCTTGCAACCATCACCGGTGTAGCAAAGCCGCCGAGCAGGCCGAGTACGGCGGTGGGCAGGCCGAAGCGGAAGGTCAGGCCAAGCGCGCCAGCCGTCACCAGCGCCAACCCGCCAAAGGCGACGCCCGGTCCGATCAGCTCATATTGCGCTCCGGCAAGATAGAAGGCGGCATAGAATGTCGCGATCCCTGCACCCGCCAGAGCCTGCCTGACCCGCGTATCCTTCACGCGTTCAGGGAAGCGATGCGCAACCTCTGCCGCAACCAGCAAGAGCGCGCCGAACACAAAGCTGAGCGCGACGCGCACCTTAGGGCCCAGCAGTCCGGCTTCGATGGAGTAGAGCGCGAGGAAGATCCCGCCGACCGCAAGCGCAATGCCGCCCGCCCAGATCGGCAAGCGTCGGCCAAAAATGTCTTCGAAATCAAATTGCCGTGCGGGCTGGGTGTCCGGATCGACCGGCTCAACTGCCTCCCTCTCCGCTCCGAGCGGTTCTGGCGGTCTTTGCGGTTCTACTGGTTCAAGTGGATCGGAAGACTGAGTCTCGGCGGGCGGGTCAAATGCAGCTAGTGGTTCGACCTGTGGCTCTTGCGCGGTATCCTCTGCAGGCGCGGTGCGTATCTCCGGGTCGGGCGCTACCTTGGCAGCGGGCGCAGCGTGCGATGCAGTGATGCCCAGATCTTCCAACGAAGTGATCCGCTGCTCCAGCCGCCGCGTGCGATCATGCAAGATAATCACCACGACGACTAGGCCGAGGATAAAAAGCAATTCCATTCAGATAATTTCCACGGCCCCGGCCCCCATCACCCGGAGCCTAGCGGAGTGCGGACAGGGCGCAAGTGATAGCAGTTAGATACCGCCCGGCGTGAAGTCATACCCTTCTTCGCCCAATGCTTCGCACAGAGTATCGACCGCGCTTTGCAAGACTTCATCGCTGGTGGAGCGGATCACGAAATTGGCCCCGATGCGGCCTTCGCGGAAGAACGGGTAGCTGCCGATCTGGCAATCATCATGCGCCTTTTCGACTTCGCGCAGGATTTCGGCGACTTCGCTTTCGGCAGTCCAGCAACCCACCGTCTCGCTGAGCAGAGGTGCTCCGCCTTCCAGCGTGCCGGTCAGCCCGTCGAGCATTTGCGCGGTGATATGGGGCACGCCCGCCATCAGGAAGATATTGCCGTATTTGATTCCCGGCGCACCGGACATGCGATTGGGAATGAGGTCCGCGCCTGCTGGCACGCGCGCCATGCGCAGCCGCGCATCGGTCAGCCCGCCGGGTTTGTCAGCGTAGTAATCGACCAGCATCTTCTTCGCTTCGGGATGGACCACCACCTCGACATCCAGCGCTGCGGCGACGGCGTCGACGGTGATATCATCATGCGTTGGGCCGATACCGCCGGTGGTGAAGAGATAGTCATGCGTGCTGCGCAGCGCGTTCACCGCATGGGCAATCGTGTCCATACCATCCGACACCACGCGCACCTCGGACAGGCGAATCCCCTGCACCTGCAACCAGCGGGCGATCTGGGCGACATTCTTGTCCTGCGTGCGGCCTGAGAGAATCTCGTCACCGATTACCACCAGCGCGGCGGTCCAGACCTTGTTCGTGTTGCTCATGCGAAACGGCTCATTCGGCAGCGATGGCGTGCGTGTCTGTTTCCTCGCTCTCGCCCCCATCGGAAGGCTCCGCTTTGGCCTCATCGACCTGATAGAAACGCAGCACGCCGTCACGCACCGGGCGTTGGCGGAAATCTTTGATGTCGGCGAGGTAATCGTGCTTGAGCGACCATGGCCGCTCCGGCCCGACCTTGGGCATTAAATGCTTGGCCCGCTGGAGATAGCCTGATGAATAATCCCACGGCTCCACCGTTTCTGGCTCATCCTCAGCCGCCAATTCCGCGACCGCGACGTCGGCATTGGCCTTGGCCATGTCGTTGAGCACTTCGCAGGCATAGCGCGCATTGGTGTCGGCGCGCAGTGTCCAGCTGGCATTGAGATAGCCGAACACAAAGCTGAGGTTGGGCAGGTTGGAGAACATCGTGCCGCGGTAGAAATAGTGATCGGTGAATTCGACTGGCTCGCCATCCTTGGAGACCTTCACCTTGCCCGCCAGAGCTAGCTTGAGCCCGGTGGCCGTGACGACGATATCGGCAGGAAGATGCTCGCCCGATTTCAACTTTACGCCGGTGGCGTCAAAGCCTTCGATATGGTCGGTGACGATATGCGCCTTGCCTGCGCGCATCGCCTTGTACAGATCGCCATCGGGCACCAGGCACAGGCGCTGCTCCCACGGATTATAGGGCGGTTCGAAATTCTTGGGATCGTACAGCTCACCCAGCGATCTACGCGCCATGCCGCGCAGCTTGTCCGCCAGCTTTTGCGGATTGCGGCGTGACAGGCTGAAGACATAGGCACGGAACAGGATATTCTTGCGGCGCGTCAGCCAATAAGCGAGCTTTTCGGGGAACCAGCGGCGGAAGCGGTGGTCCCATTTGTCCTGCCGCGGCCCCTTGCCCATCCATGTCGGCGTGCGTTGGAGCATTGTGACGCTCTCGGCATTCTCCGCCATCGCCGGGACCAGCGTAATCGCGGTCGCGCCAGAGCCGATGATGACCACCTTCTTGCCCGCATAGTCGAGATCGTCCGGCCAGAATTGCGGATGGATCACCTGCCCGCCAAAGGCATCAAGCTGAGGTATCTGCGCATCATGCGGGTTGTCGTAATCGTAATAGCCACTGCCGAAATACAGCCAGCGCGCGGTTATGACGCTCTCTTTGCCGTCCTTGCTGCGTGACGTGATCGTCCAGCGCGCAGTCCCGCTGTCCCAATCTGCACTCAGCACCTCTTGGCCAAAGCGCATATGCGGACGGATCCCGCGTTCATCGACCACGCGGTTGAGATATTCGAGGATCGCCGGGCCATCGGCAATCGCATCATCATGCTTCCACGGTTCGAATATGAAGCCGAGCGTGTGCATGTCACTGTCTGATCGCACGCCGGGATAGCGGAACAGGTCCCAAGTCCCGCCTACTTCGTCACGCCGGTCGAGGATCATGTAGCTACGATCAGGCGAGAGCATCTCCATATGCCCCGCCATCGAGATTCCGGAAAGGCCCGCGCCGATGATGAGGACGTCTGTGTCGGGCTGGTTCGTGTGCGCAGTCATAGTCTTGAAGAACCTAGTTGGGAGTCGAGCCTGAAGCTGTGAACATAGACCGTGCAGGCGCATCGGCATAGTCGTTACTTACACCGGTGTTCGCATCGAGCGCGGCCCGGGCAGCTTGCACGGTGTTGGACAGCAGGCAGGCGATTGTCATTGGGCCAACGCCGCCCGGCACGGGCGTAACGGCCTTGGCGTGCTGCACTTCGTCAAACGCGATATCGCCAACGAGCTTGGTCTTGCCGTCCTCGCCAGTGATGCGGGTAATGCCAACATCGATCAGCACCGCACCGTCCTTCACCCAATGTCCGCGCACCAGACGGGGCGCTCCGGCCGCGGCAACGATCACATCGGCCTGACGACAAATTTCGGGCAGTCCAGCGGTATTGATGTGCGTGACGGTCACCGTTGCTTCGGCATCGAGCAGCAGATTGGCCACTGGCTTGCCGACAATGTTCGACTTGCCGATCACCACGACATCCTTGCCGGTCAGATCGTCGATCACCGTACCGATCAGCTTCATTATGCCGAGCGGCGTGCAGGGCACGATGCCGCCCGTGCCGGTGGACAAGCGCCCGACGTTGACGGGGTGGAACCCGTCGACGTCCTTTTCCGGTGCGATCGAACGCAGCACTTGTCGCGCGTCGATATGTTCAGGCAGCGGCACCTGGCACAAAATGCCGTGGACTTCGGGATCGGCGTTAAGCCGCGCAATCAGCGTGAGCAGTGCGTCCTGCGATGTGCTGGCGGGGAGGCGGTGCTCGCTCGACCTGATGCCGACCGCTTCGCACGCTGCCATTTTGCGGCGGACATAGACTTCGCTTGCCGGATCATCACCGACAAGGATGACTGTCAGGCCGGGTGCGGGATGGCCCTCTGCCACCAGCGCTTCGACCCCGGCCTTTGTTTCTTTGTCCAGTTCGCGCGCGATGGCGCGGCCGTCGATAATATCCGCCATGGTAGAAAATTCCTGTCGCGCTTCGGTGTTTTCTCATCGCGGCTATAGGCACGCGAGCGCCGCATTCCCACCCCTCCAAAGGGCCTTTTGCTTGCCAATTACATGTAAGCTGCGGCAAGTTGCGCGGATGATCAAACGCCTGCTGCTGTTTTTCGCCGCCCTTGTCGCATTTCCGCTCTCTGCCGCTGCGCAGGATCTGGACGGAACATGGGCATTGCAGATCGACGATGCATCGATTTTCGTGTTTGTCTTGGAGAGTAACGAGCGCGGTGACTGGCGCGGCATTTGGCTGCGGCCGCAGCGCTTTCGCGGCAATGGCGTGGTATTTTCGCAATTGCGCGGTGCGGAGGTAGTGCGGACCACCGATTACACGATACAGGATGAGGCGCTGGAGCTGCGCTTCGCCCCGACGCGTGATGAAGGCTCGACCGATGTCCTGCATTTCCGCTCGACCGGAGAAAATCGGGCGGAGATGACCTATACCGGCACCGATCTGGCACCCTATCCGCTTGTGCGCGTGGTGGGTGGAACGCAGCTTGGACCATTTGACGATGACCGCATCTATGACCGCGACAATGCCGCTGTCGAAGCGGAATACGATCCCGCGCAAGAACCTGCGGCCGCCCCGCCACCAGAAGAGCCGGAGCCGGTCGAAGAAGCCGCTGTCAGCGAAGAGCCTGAAGCCGCTCCGCGCGAGCGCATGACCGACGATTTCCTCGATGGTCTCGACCTGTCTGCGCCAGCACCTGCACCTGCAACCGCACCTGCAACCGCACCTGCACTGGCACCTGAGCCCGGACCCGAAGCTGAACCCGCCATCGCCCGCGCCTGCTCCGATCTGGATCGCGAAAATTTGCCCGATGCCGCCGAACTTGGCGAGCTTTGGGGTGATGCGTTCGAATCCATCGGTTCAGGCCTCGATATCCGCGAATACCGGATGGACAATGGCGACATCGCGCGCATCACTCTGCTGGGCGAGCGGATCTATGTGAATTCCTGCGGACCGGTGGATTGAGGCAAAGCGTATGGCTGGTAAAATCGATTTCAAGAAGACCGAGAAGGCCTATTTCACTGCGCCCAAGGATGATTTTGCCGCGCATGAGTTTCATGGCTTTTCCTATCTGATGGTAGACGGGCAGGGGTCGCCGGGAGACTCGCCCGAATATCAGGCGGCGCTCGAAGCGCTCTATCCGCTCGCCTATGCGACGAAGTTTCTCAGCAAACAGGAACTGGACCGCGACTATGTTGTCCCGCCGCTCGAAGGTCTGTGGTGGGCGGACGATATGGGCGCTTTCACAAATCCGGGTCGGCGCGATGAATGGAAGTGGTCGATGATGCTGATGCTGCCAGACTGGATCACGGCAGATCATGTCGAGGCGGCACGGGCGAAGAAGCCCGATCACGACCTCTCGGCAGTGCGGCTGGGCAGATTGGAAGAAGGACTGTGCCTTTCCAAGCTGCATCTTGGGCCCTTCGCTGATGAGGCGCCAGTGCTCAAACGCCTGCATGACGAGCTGATTCCGGATGGCGGATACGCATTCAACGGGCATCATCACGAGATTTATCTCAGCGATCCGCGCCGTACTGCGCCAGAGAAACTGCGCACCATCCTGCGGCAACCGGTGAAGCGCGCCGGATAGCATCAGGCTGGCCCAAAGGTGTGCTTGCCAAGCACCTTGCGCGGCGTCAGGTGGTGCGCATGAAGTTCCCCCTCTATGCCAGCGCCGCATATCTCGCCATCGCTCTGCCCGTCCATGCGCAGGATGAGAGGGAGCGCGAGGAAGACAATGCCATCATCGTGCTGGGCGAAGGTCTGCCTGATACGCCCGCCGCTCCGGCCTATTCGACGGTTGAAATTGACCGCGAGAAGATCGTTTCAAGCGGCTCCGGGCGGCTCGACGATGTGCTGCGCAATGTTGCGGGCTTCCAGCAATTTCGCCGCGCTGACAGCCGCTCCTCCAACCCGACAACGCAAGGCGTTACGCTGCGCGCGCTCGGCGGTAATGCAACAACGCGCGCATTGGTGACACTGGACGGCGTTCCGCTGACCGATCCGTTTTTCGGCTACGTTCCGTTCAACGCCGTCGCGCCGGAGCGGCTCGGCAGCATCAGCGTCACGCGTGGCGGCGGCACCGGGCCGTTTGGCACAGGCGCGCTGGCAGGCACGATCGCGCTCGACAGCGCGGATGCCGCAACGCTTGGGTTGTTCAATGCGCAGGCGCTGGTCAATGATCGCGGCGAGACGCAGATGTCCGCAACCATCGCGCCTGAGATCGGCGAGGGCTATGGCGTCATCAGCGGGCGCTGGGACCGGGGGCAGGGCTTCTTCACCACGCCCGACGATCAGCGCGTTCCCGCCAGCGCGCGGGCGCAGTTTGAAAGCTGGTCGGTTAGCGGGCGGCTGGTGCAACCGCTTGGCGAAGACCTTGAATTGCAGCTTCGCGGTCTCGCCTATGACGACGCGCGCACGCTGCGGCTGGAAGGGCAGGACAGCACCAATGAAGGGCAGGATATCAGCGCGCGTCTGGTCAGCCGGGGGCCGTGGCAGGTGGATGTGCTGGCCTATGCTCAATGGCGCAATTTCACCAATGTCGTCATCTCGTCCAACAGCTTTAATCCGGTGCTCGATCAGCGCGATACGCCGTCGACCGGACTGGGTGGCAAGATCGAGGTTCGACCACCCGTGGGCGAAACGCACACGCTGCGTCTCGGCGTCGACTATCGCCGCTCTGCCGGCAATCTGGAGGAAGTGAACGCCTTTTCCGGTCCGCGTTTCGCAGGCGGGGCAAACACCATGTTCGGCCTGTTCGCCGAGGATGATATCCAGCTTGGCGATCTGGTGCTGACCGGCGGCGTGCGGCTTGACCGCTCCACTATTCGTGATGGCTATTTCGAAACCGTGGCAGCGGGGCGCACGGAGTTTGCGGACCGCGCTGACTGGTATTTTTCGTGGCGCGGGGGCGCTCTTTACGAAGCTAGTGATGCGGTGAGCCTGCGCGCAGCAGCATACACCGGATTGCGCCAGCCGACGCTGAATGAACTGTATCGCCCGTTCCAGATATTCCCCGTCACCTTCCTCGCCAATGCGGAACTGGAACTGGAGCGGCTGGAGGGATTTGAAGTGGGCGTGGACTGGACGCCTGCGCCCGGTGCGAAATTCTCGCTCACCGCCTTCGACAACGAAGTTGAGAACGCCATCGCCAATGTCACCATTGACACCAATCTCAACCAGCGGCGCAACCTTGATGCGATTGAAGCACGCGGGATCGAGGCGTCAGCACAATATGCGGCGGGTGCGTTCAGCGTGAGCGGCTCGCTCGCCATCACCGATGCTGAGGTGCGCGGCAGCGGCTTTGCGGCATCCTTGGACGGCCTGCGTCCGGCGCAAACACCCGATTGGGCCGCAAGCCTGACCGCAAGCTGGCGGCCTGCCGAGGGCGCAATGCTTTCCGCAACGCTGCGCCATGTGGGTGAACAATACGAGGATGATCGCGAAACCGACATCCTGCCCGCCGCGACCACGGTAGATCTGTTCGCGCAATACCCGCTGGTGGATCAGCTGGCGCTTATGGGACGGGTGGAAAACCTGCTCGACGAAGAAATCGTAACGCTCAATCGCGGTGGAACTTTCGATCTGGGCGTGCCGCAGACTTTCTGGATTGGCCTGCGCTACGGTTTCTAAGGCTGAGCGTCCGGTTCAGCCCTTGCTCGCGCAGGAAATGCACAAAGCGGCTTCGGGGCGGGCATCCAGCCTGCCGTCCGAGATTGCCTCACCGCACTGCACACAATAGCCATATTCGTCCTTGGCAATGCGATCGAGGGCACGCTTCGTGGAAGCTATTTCACGCGTGATGAGCTGCGCTTGCCCTTCCAGACTCTCGTCGTCCTCCATCTGCACTGCGCGCTCGCTTGAGTCGGGATCATGCGGTTCGTCGAGGTCACGTTCTATGTGTTTGAGGCGGTCCTGAAGTTCCGCAAGGCTGGCTTCAAGTGTCGCCTTGTATGGTGCAGTATTGTCCATCGTGTTGCTTTTCCCTGTCGGTCAGATTGCCAATTCAGCGAGTGTTAGCAGCCAGTGCTATCCGCGCGTTTGATTCAGGACAAACGCGCCGGATATCGGGATTTAGCCTTTGCCAACAGCCATCTCATGGCCGAGGCCAAGCCAGTCGGCAAGGTTGGCAAGCTCGCTGCGCACCGTATCCGCCATCAGATAGGACCGGGTTTCATCGAACCACAGCACGAGCGTCTCCCCCTCACGCCGCAGCGCGCTGCCACGGAGTGAAATCCGCGTTCCAGCGCCGATCTTGCGGCACAGGCGATTGGCAAGGCCCCATGCAGAGGCGCGGTGCAATTGGTCTTCGGAAGCGAGGCGCAGGTAATCATCGACCAGCTTGGGCGATCCGCAACTGGCGCGCAGGGCCTGCGCCATCATCGCGCGGCCTGTGTGATCGAGCCCCACCCAACGCTTTTCCAGCGCCCAATCGGTAGCGTGCGACAGGCGCATATTGGGCTCTATCCGCGCGGCGGCCTGCATGAGCATCGTGGCGGCGAGGCGGATGCGTTCACTGCCGCGATTGCGCCCGTCCACGGCCTCCGCCGTCCATGCCGCTGTCAGCGTGGCATTGGTAATGTCCGCGCCGCGCGGAGTAGTAAAATGGGTGATGGCGGTCAGCAGCGGGTCCTGATCGCGGGCGATGTCTTCCAGCCGTTCGAACAGCAGCCCTTCGCGGATGCCCCATGCCGAAATCACCAGCGAATCGGGCGCGAGCTGCTTCAGCATGACGTTGAGCATGGCTGCGGCATCAGGCAGACCGGCTGCGCGGCTGGTGGTGATGCCCGAAATCACGCTGAGCTTGGCCGGATCCGCCTTGGCGAGCTTGCGCGCCACTTTCCCGGCGTCTTCGGGCGTCAGGCAATAGGCTTGCGGATCGGTGAGCGGATATTTGCCCTTGTGCATGGCAAAGCTGGCCAACGCGCGCCATGTGCCGCCCACCAGATAAAGCGGGCCGCCATGTTTTTGCGCCCAATCGGCCTTCGCCAATTCAGCTTTGACCGCTTTGCGAAATCCATGCGGGCCGCCCTCGCGCAGAGCAGGCAGGCGCAGCGTGCCGAGCGGCAGGCTGATGCCGTCATGGCATTGGCCGTCCTCGATCGCGACCAGCTCCAGACTTCCGCCGCCAAGATCGGCCACGATCCCTTTCGCGCCGGGGAAGGCGCCGATCACGCCGAACGCCGAACTGGTCGCTTCCTCCACCCCGGTTAGCACACGCGGATCAAGCCCCAGGCCGCGCACCTTATCGATGAAATCCGGACCATTGCTGGCATCGCGCGCCGCAGCAGTGGCAACGGTGGCGACATCGCGCACACCCAGATCTTCGATAATCGCGGCAAAGCGTTTGAGCCCGCGTAGCGCCAGCTTCTCGGCCGCCTTCGGGATGGCGCCGGTCGCAACAAGGTCGCGGCCCAGCCGCGCTGTGACCTTTTCGTTGAGCCATACATTGGGTGCGCGCTGCGGCCCGGAATAGACCACCAGCCGGACCGTGTTCGACCCGATATCGACGACGGCCCGGTCAGGCTCCTCGATCTTCTGGCTGCCCCGCTTCGAGGGAAGAGGCGTCACGGCGTTTGCTTGCGCAGGGTCAGTTTCGGCACACCGCTGTCCTTGAGCGCGTCGCCGCGCCCGCTGAGGGAAGGGTTGGTCATGAAGTATTCGTGGCAGTTGAAGCCGCTGCGCTCAAGAGACCCATCGTCCCTGACGCGTTCATAATCCCCCGTCTCGCCGTCAAGCAGCCAGCTTTGCTGCACATCGATAAGATTGGCGAGCAGCACCTGATCGAGCACCTGATCATGCACCGTGGTGTTGGTGATCGGCACCAGCGTTTCCACGCGGCGGTGCAGATTGCGCTCCATCAGATCGGCGCTGGAAATGTAGACTTTGGCCTTGTCACTCGGCATCGGCTCGCCATTGCCGAAAGCGTAAATGCGGCTGTGTTCCAAAAAGCGGCCGATGATGGATTTGACTGTAATGTTCTCGGACAGGCCGGGCACGCCGGGGCGCAGGCAGCAAATGCCGCGCACCACCAGCATGATTTCAACCCCCGCCTGGCTCGCTTCGTAAAGCTTGTCGATAATGCCCTTTTCGGTGATCGCGTTCATCTTCGCCCAGATCGCCGCAGGCTCGCCTTTGCGCGCCAGCGTAATCTCGTGGTCGATATCGTCGATGATCCGTTCATACAGCGAGAGCGGGCTGATCGCGAGATGCTCCATCCCTTGTGGCTCGACATAGCCGGTAACGAAATTGAACAGCTTGGCCGCATCGCGCCCCAGCGCCGGATTGGCGGTGAAGTAGCTGAGATCGGTGTAAATCTTGGCGGTGACAGGGTGATAATTGCCGGTGCCGAAATGGCAGTAAGTGCGGAAACGGCCATCCTCCTCGCGCACGACCATGCTGATCTTGGCATGGGTTTTCATGTCGATGAAACCGTAGATCACCTGCACGCCGGCACGCTCCAGCTCGCCGGCCCATTTGAGGTTCTGCTCCTCATCAAAGCGCGCTTTCAGCTCGACCACGGCGGTGACGGACTTGCCCGCCTCGGCCGCTTCGATCAGCGCGTTGATAAGGGTGGGCTGATTGCCCGCGCGGTAGAGCGCCTGCTTGATCGACACGACCTTGGGATCGGCGGCTGCTTGCCGGAGGAAATCGACCACCACTTCGAAGCTTTCATAAGGGTGGTGAACGATGATGTCCTTGCCGCTGATTGCAGCAAAAGCATCGCCATCGTGCTCCAGCACACGTTCAGGATAGCGCGGGCTGTAGGAGGTGAATTTCAGGTCCGGACGATCTTCACCGACGACCTCGTCCAGCCCCGAGATGCCCAGCATTCCTTCGGTCTTGGTCACCAGCGCCTGACTCAGCGCGAGTTTGTCGCGCAGCAATTCTTCCGCTTCGGGGTCGAAACTTTCGTCGATTTCGAGCATGATGACCTGCCCGCGCCGCCGCCGCTGAATGGCACTGCGGAACAGGCGGACAAGGTCTTCGGCCTCTTCCTCGATCTCGATATCGCTGTCGCGCAGCACGCGGAACACGCCGTCACCTTGCACGGTAAAGCCGGGAAAGATCAGCGTGCCATAACGGCAGACCAGCCGTTCAATCGCGATATAGATCGCCTCATCACCGGTCACTTCGGAAGGAATGCGCACGAAGCGCGGCAGGGCGGCGGGGATCAGCACCATCTCGACCAGCTGGCTGGCATCACTGCTGCGGCGCACGTTGAAGAGCGCTCCGATGCCGCCATTGGCGACGAACGGGAACGGGTGCCCGGGATCGAGCGCCTGCGGCGTGATCACCGGCATGATGTGATCGACGAAATACTGCCGCAGCCAGCTTTCGGCCTCGTCCTCAATCCGGTCTTCACCGGCGATATGGATGCCTTCGGCTTCGAGCAGCGGACGCAAGCGGGCGAGCGCTTCCTGCTGTTTCGCCTCCAACTCGCGTACACGCGCCGTAACGGCGGCGATCTGCTGGCGCGGCGTGCGCCCGTCAATGCTGGTTTCGGTAATGCCGCTGCGCACTTGCCCGGCAAGGCCAGCGACACGGATCATCATGAATTCATCGAGATTGCTGCCCGAAATGGACAGGAAACGCAGCCGTTCGAGCAGCGGGTAGGCGGCATTGTTCGCCTCTTCCAGCACGCGGTCGTTAAAGGCGAGCCACGACAATTCGCGGTTGAAATAGCGCTGCTCGGCAGAAAGCATCTCTGCCCCCGAAGCATCATTCGCGGCATTGAGGGCGGCGGTGTCAGGGTTGCTGGCCATAGCCTGCCATTTGGACTTTCAGGGCCGTCGGCGCAAGGAATCCCAAGCGCCGACCAAAATCAGTTCCAATTGTCCGCGAGATCGCGCGCATGGGCGATGGCGGTGATGCCGCGCTTTCCGTCTGTCCGGCCAAGCTGGACGATCACGTCGATAACACTGGCGGCATAGGCGATGGTATCGCTGCGGGTCAGGCCGATGCCCGTTTGCATGACCATCAGGCTCAGTTGCTCCAGCGCACCGCGTAATGAGTTGGCATGAATGGTCGAAAAGCTGCCGGGATGGCCGGTGTTGATCGCGCGCAGGAAAGACACGCTCTCCGCGCCGCGCAATTCGCCCAGCACAATGCGGTCGGGCCGCAGCCGCAGAGCTGATTGCAACAATTCGTTGGAGGTCACCTTGGCTTCGCCAAGTTCGCCCTTCACTGCCACCAGCCCAACACCATTGGCGCCTGGCAATTTGAGTTCGGGCGTGTCCTCCACCAGCACCACGCGTTCCTCGCGCGGAATCTCACCCAGCATGGCGTTGAGAAAAGTGGTCTTGCCAGTGCTGGTGCCGCCTGAAATCAGGATAGTCTTGCGGGCCTTGATCGCACTGCGCAGGAAATCAATCGGCTGCTGCACGGGATCGGGCAGATCGGTCTCTTCGGCCCGGGTCAGCGGGCCTGCATCATAAGCGTCGAGCGGCAGGTCAAGGCGGCGATGTCGGCGGATGGCCATCGCCCAATGTTTGCGCGTTGCAGGCGGACCGCAGAATTGAATGCGCGCGCCATCTGGCAGCGTTGCGCCAAGGAGCGGGTGCTCGCGGTTGATCCCCTGATGGCTGATCCGCGCGACCTGTTCGGCCAGCCGCTGGACCAATTTGTCGTCGATCGCTGCCAACTCAATGCGCTGCATTCCGCCGGATTGAGCGGCGTCTTCGATCCACATCTCTCCGGGCTGGTTGACGAGGATTTCGGTAACCGTGTCCCGTCCCAGCCATTCACGGAATGGTGCGAGATAGGCGTCGAGATAGACCGACCCGCTGGGGACTTGCGGCGAATTGTCGGCCTCCTCGCCCGGCAGTTGATGAATCTCGGCGCTCATACTGCCTCAGGGGACCTGCGGGGCCTGCGCGAAATCGAGATCGCGGGCGGTGTAAACGCGGATAGGCTCGCCCATGCGCACGCGCACGGTCGGCGGGCGCTGACCATCCTGTTGCAAGGCTGTGTTGGCTGCGCTCTGCCCGCCGCCGAGAATGACCGAAGCTCCGCCGCTCGCCACAGTGGTCAACCCGCCGATTACCGAGAGCAGCATGGCCGAGCCGAAGCGGCTGAAGAAATGATTGTCGACATCGCCGGCAATACCTGCCGTTCCGTCGAAGCTGGTGGCGGGGCTTTGCAGCGACACGGTTACGCCGTCAGGTCGGATCACGCGCTGCCAGATGACATAGGCACGGCGCTGCCCGGCTTGCAGGCCCGACTGATACTGACCAACTAGGCGGCTCGAACGCGGGATCAGCACCCGGCTGCCATCAAAGCTGCGCACGTCCTGGCTCACCACCGCGCGCACGAAGCCGGGCACATCGGTGTTGATCGCGGTTTCAAGGATCGCGGGGATCATCGTACCTTGGGTAACAGTCGTTGCAGGGTCGACATCCTGCCTGGCGACAGCCGTGCCACCGCCAACACCGCCAATACGTGCGGCAAAGTCACCCGCCGGACCTGCGCCAGGAACGACAGCGCCTTGCGGTGTCGTCGCTGCAGCAGCTTCAGCAGCCGCAGCATTGGCCGCAGCAGATGCCGGAGCGACACTCCCGTCAAAGACGAGGGCGGGGGAGGCATAAGGATTGGCGCGCGGCGCAGATGCAGCGCCCGGCACGCGGGCGAGCACCGGCGCGGGTGCCGGATCAGCCTGCGGCACAACACCATTGGCATTCGCAACCGCTTCAGTATCGGCAGGCTGAGCGCCCACCGGCACCACGCTGGCAGGTGGTAGTGCGGCTTGTGCGGTGTCGCCCGCATCTTCGCCTTCGCTGACCTTGCTCGCATTCAGACCCCACAAGGTCGCAGCACCCAGCAGCGCGACAAAGCCGATGCCAGCAGCGAGGCCGAGAGCATCAGACTTGCCCTTGCGGTTTGCCACCGCCGGGTAGGAGGTGCGGCTGGCGAGATCGATGACCTCGGTCGTTTCGTCATCGCGCGGATCGGCATCATTGGCGATGCCGCTGTTTTTCTCCGGGAGGCGCATGGCAAGTTTCATGGCTTCAGCTCCGTTCAGTTTCGTTCGGCATCAGGTCGCGCGGTGCCGTCAGCAAGATAGGCCCCGGCTTCGCCCTGATTGGTCAAGACAGCTTCATCATCGCCCGAACGCAGGATAATTTCGCTCGGCACCAGGTCGAGCACGATCGTTTCTCCGCGCGTGGCAAAATTGACCGGACCTTCGTTGCCTTCGTGATCTCTCAGCAAGATGGCAGGCATCGCTTGTCCTTCTGCCCACGACAGGAAGGTTGCCTCTCCATTGTCGTAAATCTCGGCCGGAAGCAGGCTTTGTTCGCCTGATCCTGCCCAGTCAAAATTGAGCCGCGCCGGGTCAAGCACGGCGTAGTCATCATTCGCCGCCGCCATTTCGAGGGCATTGGCTGTGACAGCCGGAGGTGCTGCTGCAAGCTGGGCGTCATTCTGAGCTGACTGCAATTCCTCCGGATAGGTGAAGGACAGCATGTAAAGCGGCGTGCGCGCGCTGGGGTTGGCGACCAGATCAAACAGATAGGTGCGGCGGTTGGTCACCACGGTCATATTGGTGGTGGCGCGCGGGGCCAGCGGTTTGACGAACAGCAGGTTTGCGCGGCGGTTGGGCGTCACCTGCCACGCCTGCGAATCGCCAACGGCAGCGTTCTCAATCTGCTCACCATCGCCAAAGCGAATAGTTGTGAGCACATTGGTCTTGCCTTCGATGCGCACGATTTCAGTCGGATCATATTGGAGCTCAACCATGCGCGGGTCGTCCTGCGCGAGCGCCGGGCTCGACACAAGTGACACTGCGAGGAGCACTGCCAGAAGGCCGGTGCGGATCATTACATTTTCTCCGTGGAGCGGATGGGTGCCGATTTGAAGCGGCTGCCAATTCCGCGAGCGCGTGAAGGGCTTGTGGTGGAAGTGCCGGACGATCCCGCACCTGCATTGCCGACAATGCGCGTTTCGCGAGACTGCGCCGCGCCGCTGTCGTTCGCCGCCAAGGGCATGGCCGCCGCGACGCGAATTTCGCGCGAAGGGGAAGGAACCGTTTGCGCAGCGCGGTCGCTGGCTGTGGTCGTGGTCAGTGCAGATGGCGGAGCCGCGCGCAGGCTTGTGGGCGCGGCTGCGGCCGCAGCAGGCGCAAACCCGCTCTCGTCACCCTTGCTGCCACCAGCAAGGCCGAAAACTGTCCATCCCGATACCATGGTGGCTATCACCTTCAGGATCATGAACATGAGCGCAAGGTGGACAGCGCCGATCATGAAGAATGCCATGGCCGGACGCACGTCGATCTCGCCCGGGCTCGCGGCAAGGCTGGAGAGGACGGGTATCGCCAGTTCCAGCATCAGCGAACCGCCCAGCACGGCAAACAGCGGTGTTATCGCCATCATCACCACGCCTTTGAGCCAGCCGACAAATAGTCCGCGCGTGCCATCGAACAGCGCCATCAGAATGAATATCGGGCCGATGCCCATCAGGATGGCGAGAGCGATCTTGGTCGTCGCCAGCACGCCAACCGTGCCGAGCAGCAACATGGTGCCGCCCGACCAGAGCAAGCCCGGCGGGGAGAAGATCGACGTATTCGCATCCATCGCATCGCCGCCTGATGCCTGCATGAGCGCGAGCATTACCGCGTCGAGCTTATCAGCGAAGATTGTCGTGGCGGAGCCATCGGTTCCCATCAGGCCTGTTGCGATTGAATCCGGCCCCAGCACGGCAAGGTTCCAGAACACGCTCTGAAAGACAAACCAGCTAGTCGCGAAGGTGACGACGGCCACCAGCGTCAGCATCTTCGGCGTCAATGATGCCAGCCCGATCCGCGTGCGCCCGGTCATCAGCGCAAAGCCGAGCAGAGCGACAAATAATGTCAGGACGATCGTTAGTGTCGGCCCAAGAAATCCGCCTTCGGTAAACAGCCGATTGAACGCAGCTTCGGACATGGCATTGGCCGCGCAATCGACGCCGCGCAAAGATGCGCCAATGCCCGCGCCGACAGATTCCATCTGGCGCTGACATTCGATCCCGACGCTGGCGACCGTGCTGCTCACTCGGCGGCCTCCCAGCTTTGCCCGTCCTCGTCCACTTCCTCACCGGAAGGGCCGGGCCAAGGGCGATTGGTGAGCGCGGGATACCATTGCGCAGGCTCATTCCCGACCGCTTCACGCAGCAGATCGAGCCGCCGCACGCTGCTTTCGCGGCCTGACAGCATGGTCAGCACTTCGGGCGCGCCGGACAGGTCCAGCCGCACAACGACGCTGGCATCGGGCTGGCGGACAAGGAAACAGCGGCTATGCGCGGGCAGGCTGCGGATGAGCGCAAACTCATGCTCGGTCAGGCCGAAACCGTCGCAATAATCCTCTGGCCGGGCGCGGGCGTTGGGCATGAAGATCATAGTGGCGGTCTGTTCGACCAGCGCCGCGGAAATCTTGCTGTCGAGCGCATCGCGCGCGCTTTGTGTGGCAAAGCCGACCAGCGCATTGCGTTTCCGCAGGGTCTTGAGCCAGTCACGAATGCGCGCGGCAAAAACCTCATCATCGAGCGCTTTCCAACCCTCGTCGATCAGGATCATCGTCGGCTCGCCGTCTAGCCGTTCCTCTATGCGATGGAACAGATACATCATGACCGGCGTGCGCAGCTTGGGATTTTCCAGCAGCGCGGTCATGTCAAAGCCCATCACGCGGGTCGAGAGGTCGAGCTTGTCGGCGGCATTGTCGAACAGCCAGCCATGCTCGCCATCCTCGATCCACGCCGCCAGGCGATCCGCCAGATCACCCGGTTGCGGGCGGCGATTTCCGGATACCAGCTCCTTAAAATGACGCAGGCGGCGCAGCGAGCTGTCATTGGCATAGGCGGCATCGACCGCTGTGGTGATCGTTGCGTGTTCTTCCGGCCCATTGGCTTCGAGCAGCACGGCGAGCCAATCGCGCAAGAAGCCGCGATTGGCGGGAGTGTCCGGCAGAGCAAGTGGGTTGAAGCCGGTCGGCTCGCCCGACCGGATGCGGTCGTAGTTCCCGCCGATGCCACGAATGAACAGTTCTGCACCGCGGTCCTTGTCGAACAGGATCGTGCGGGGGCTGAATTTTTGCGCTTGCGCGGCAAGAAAATTCATCACCACGGTCTTGCCCGAACCGCTTGGTCCGATGACCGAGAAATTGCCCAGATCGCCATGGTGGAAATTGAAGAAGAACGGTGTTGAGCTGGTCGTCTGGAGCAGCGTCACCGCTTCGCCCCAGTGATTGCCATCGGCCTGCCCCAGCGCAAAGCCGTGCAGGCTGCCGAAGCTCGCCATATTGGCGGTCGAGATCATCGCGCGGCGCACCAGATATTGCTCATTGCCGGGGAACTGTCCCCAGAATGCTGGCTCCAGATTGGTATCCTCGCGAACCGTGATCGCGCCGGTATCGGCAAGACTGGCAGCGACCACGGCGGTGGCATCGTCAAGACGTTCCAAGCTGCGTTCGCGCACCAGCACCGAAAGATGATGATCGCCAAAGCTGACCGATCCCGCGCCCAGCTCATCGCGCGCGGCGAGCATATCTGCACGTTCGGCCTGCGCGTCTTCATCGGCGCTTTTCAACCGGCGGATGGCAAGGTCGATCCGCTCACGTGCGCTCTGGCGTTCCTGCGGTGCGAAGCTCTCGCTCACGATCATTTCGCAGGGCAGGCGCAGCATGGGATCGAGCAAGCCCGCACTGGTCGCTTCGGGATAGTCCTTCAGGCTCAGCATGGAGGCGAAATCAGCTCCGCCCGATCCGCGCAATTCCATCGCATCAATCCCGAAACTGGCCCGGCGATAGGGAATCATCCGGCCAATATCGGTTTCCATGTCCGGTTTGCGAACCGGCCGCATCTCGCCATTGTAGAGCGCGGAAAGCAGCTCGAGCAGCTCATTATTGGTCTGACCCGACGCGCCGGAATAATCGCCAAGCGGCTCTGCGCCATATTCGCCAAGACTGGCAGCGAGCGCTTGCAAGGCAGCGCGCAAGGAACGCAAATCCCTGGGGTCAATGTCTTCGGCTTCGGATGCGCGGCGGCGGAAGAATTTGCCCGCCCGCTCTGCCAGACCAGCCTTGCCGCGAGCAGGGCGGCGCACCAGCGTAATAAACTGGTCATTCACGAACAGCGAGCCGGACGACAATTTGTCGCGCCAGCGCCGGTCAATATGCGCCGAAAGCGGGTCTTCAAACTGCGCGTCCAGCTCCACCGCAACGCGGCGACGGATGACGTGGTGATACATCACGAAGCGCGCGTCGAGGTTGGAGCGCAGCATCACCTCGCGCGTCGCCGCATGGGCATTAAGCGCGTCGGTGTCCTCGGTCTCGAACAGCAGGCCCGGCACTTGCAGCGCGCTCATCAGCGAACCGTCGCGCAGCAGCATGACGCCCGCATCGACCAGCCGCGCGTAGGGCAGCCGGTCACCCGCGTGGGCTTCCTTCGCGCTCCATGCAGCAGCTCCGAGCCACTTGGTATTCATGCTTTACTCCTGCCGCCCATCAGGCGGCGTATGAATTGCAGCCCCAGCGTTTGTAATTCTTCACGCGTGGGCACTTGCTGACCTTGGTGATCCAGAGGTCGAAAAAACGCGGCTCTCGCAGGCAGGCGAAATAGCCGATGGCATGCATGATGAACGGGATGGGGAGGATCCAGAAGCTTTTGAAAATCAGAAAAGCCTCGGTCGTCACCAGCGCGTTGATCACGAAATAGTTGAACGTCACGCCCGCAAACATCTGCGGGCGGGTGAGCGCACGATGGACGGGGTGACGGGTCATTTGCATCGTAGTCCTGCCTTACCCGACCGCCGCGGCGCCCTGAATGCCGGCCACGATGGAGGCTGCGCCAAAGATGATAAACACGCCGATGATTACGGTTGCGCCAAAGCGCCAGTTAACTCGGCCCGTCAACATCATGAAGCCGACGGCTGCCACGGCCATCACGGCGACAGTGGTGGCCACTGTGCCAAGCAGCGTGTCACGCATCCAGCCAAAGGCGCTGTTGATCGGGCCGGAGCCAGCAGGGTCCTGAGCGAAGGCGGCAGAAGGGAGCAGTAGCGTGATAAACGCGGCGAGACGGGCAAACATGTGCATTGTTATTCAGGACTCCGGGAGTGGTCTGCAAGGCGGCCCATGACAGAAGCGACATAGACCTGTGTTTCACGAATAGGTGGAATGCCGTCTGAACGGATGACCCGTCCGGGACCGGCATTATAGGCGGCAAGGGCGCGTTCCAGATCGCCGTCGAACCGGTCGAGCTGTTCGCGCAGATAACGGGCACCGCCTTCAAGATTGGCGATAGGATCATCAGGATCGACGCCCAGATCGCGGGCGGTCCCGGGCATCAATTGGGCAAGGCCGCGCGCGCCCGCAGGCGACACAGCATCGCTACGCCAGCGGCTTTCCTGCCACACCACCGCTTCGATAAGCGCAGGGCTGAGATCGAAACGGTTTGCCAGATCCTGTACCGTTACGGCGTAGGCTGCGGGGATTGCGCTGGCATGTAACTGAGTGTCAGCCACTGCCTCTTCTGGCAGGATGGCGATCACATCTGCGGGAACTTCTGCCAAAGGCGCTGCAGTGGCGCTGGCACCGGTCGCCCTGTTGCCGCCAGCGATCCAGCGCGCTTCGCCATCAGTGCCGATTTCCAGCACATCGGCGCTGGCAGGCACGGCGCACAGGCCACTCAGCGCAAGCGCTGCTGCCGAGGCTGCCACCAAATTGCCTGAACGCAGAATCATACATGCCCTTCCAAAAGCAGGCTCCTTACTTACACGAAATGACAAGGCCGTGACAAACTGGAAGGAACTGCGCAGGCGCGTCCAGCTTTTGGCGTCGACCAGGGCTGTTCCCAGACGCCGTGCCTCAGGCAGGCGGCGCGGGACAATATTTGGCCAGATATTCGCCATGACCGGGCATGTGCTGCACCAGGAAGCGGATCGATTTTTCGATCTCGTCCAGTTCCGCGCGGGTTTCAGCCTGATCGAGCGTTGCCGCCATAGCATTATGACCCGTCATGGAAATGCCCTGACCCATCATCACCGCCGCCCAGCTCGTTTCGGTGAACAGTTCGTCATCCTCGCGGAAGATCTGGCCGTTCAGTTTGAACAGCTCAATCTTCTCGGTCAGAGTGTCGGGCACGCTCATCGTGCGGCAATAGTTCCAGAATTCGGAATCGGTGCGCTGGGTGGCATTGTAATGCAGAATCAGGAAGTCGCGAATCCGCTCATATTCCTTGGTTGTCAGCCGGTTGAAGGTCTGCTCCTGCGTTTCTGTCACGCCATCGAGCGACAGCAATGCAATCAGCTTGTTGATGCCGGTGTTGATGAGGTGGATCGACGTCGATTCCAGCGGCTCCATAAATCCGCCTGACAACCCGAGAGCGACAACGTTTTTGTTCCAGAATTTCTTCCGCCGCCCGGTGACAAAGCGCAAATGGTTGGGGTCCGCCGTAGGCTTGCCTGCCATGTTCTTGATCAGGATGTCGGTCGCTTCATCGGCATCCATGAAGGCATCGCAATAGACATGACCATTGCCGTTGCGGTGTTGCAGCGGGACCTGCCATTGCCAGCCTGCCGGATGGGCAGTGGCGCGGGTGAAGGGCGGGGGCGGGCTGCCATCGTCGCGATTGCACGGCATGGCGACGGCGCGATTACAGGGCAGCCACTGGGTCCATTCCTCATACCCGGTTTCCAGCGCCTGCTCGATCAGCAACCCGCGAAAACCAGAGCAGTCAACGAAGAAATCAGCGGCGATTTCCTTGCCGCCTTCCAGCTTGACGGAAGAGACGAAACCCGTCTCGCCATCCAGCTTCACATCTTCGATCTTGCCTTCCTGCCGCACGACGCCGCGCTTCTCGGCATATTTGCGCAGGAAGGCAGCATAGGCGGTGGCGTTGATATGATACGCATAATTGATTGGCGGCAAATCATCGCGCTTCATGTCTTCGGTCTTGGCGAACTTGCCAAAATAGGCCGCCATCGTTTCGGCATTGAAGACCTGGATCGGGCGGTTGTCGCCCTGTTGCTGCGCATGGTGCCAGATATG
>Ga0209121_10001016_pt1 | contig 29394 bp, 36 predicted proteins | sample Cruoilmetagenom3_FD_187292 | JGI IMG/M metagenome (GOLD analysis project Ga0209121, IMG submission 187292) | Oil polluted marine microbial communities from Coal Oil Point, Santa Barbara, California, USA - Sample 3 (SPAdes) (version 2) | ecosystem: Environmental > Aquatic > Marine > Oil seeps ...
GTTGTTCATAATTAATGTTTTATAGCTAAAACAATTTACTGATTATCAGTAAGATGAACAACTTTTTTCTTTTAAATCATAATGCACAACGGGTTATTATATAAATATTGTTTATATATTTATTTGACAAGTCCTAAAATAACTATACAGATTTATAAGTTAATTTTTTAAATTTATAATTTTCATTCAAATTCGGAAGGAAAAAGCACCCTATGCCTAGAATAGGAAGAAATGAGCATAGTTGATATACAAAATATATTGAGGTTTCATCAGCTAGAACTCCTAATAATGTTGATCCAATGGCTGCAACTCCAAAAGCAAAACCATAAAAAAGTCCTGAGATCATTCCAAGTTTATGTGGAACTAATTCTTGTGCATAAGATATGATAGCTGGGAAAGCCGATGACATTATTAAACCAATAATAATTATTAAAACATCCGTATAAAAAAGATTAGCATATGGTAACATTAGACAAAATGGTGCTGCTCCTAAAACTGAAAACCATATAATATATATACGCCCAAATTTATCACCTAACGGACCTCCTATTAAAGTACCAATAACATAGGAAAAAAGATAAATCGACATATGAATTTGTGCTTGTTGTATTGATAGGTTAAACTTCTCAATTAAATAAAAGCTATAATATGTGGACAAACTTGCAGCATATATAAATTTAGAAAAAATTATGGTCAGTAAAATACCCAATACTAATTGTACTTTTCTTTTCGGAAAGTTATTGACTGCATTCGTTAAAATTAACCTCTTAGATTGGTTTGATAAAATATGTTGTTTATACCAGTGTGAAATTTTTTTCAGAAAGATAAAACCAATAAATGAGGGTAGAATTAAGACAATAATTAACTTTTGAGAATAAGGTAAAACAATTAATGCTACCATTAATGGAGCAATAGCAGAACCTAAATTACCTCCAATTTGAAATATAGATTGTGCTACCCCAATTTTACCTCCGGAAGCTAGATTGGCAATACGGCTTGATTCTGGATGAAAAATAGCAGAACCTATACCAATTAAAATACAAGAAGCTATTATTAAAGAAAATCCATTTGCATAAGCTAACAATACGACACCAACCGTTGAAAACACTAACCCATATATTTGAGAATGAATTTTTGGTGATTTATCAGTATAATAACCTATTAAAGGTTGTAAAACAGAAGCACTAAATTGATATGCAAATGTAATAAACCCAACTTGTAAAAATGAAAGTTCATAATTTTGTTTTAACAAAGGATAAACTGCCGGTATAATCCCTTGGAGAAAATCATTAACGAGATGAGAAAAACTAATAAAATAAAGGATTTTAAAAGTTGTTTTAGAAATTTTAGGTTCCATTATTTAATAAATGAATATTATGAAGTGAGTTTTAAAAATATTCATGATTTCAATTCAAATTTTCTCTCTATTAAATTTTTCCCGAAAGAATTGGTATTTAACTCTTCGGTAAGTCGATATCCATGTTTTGTATATAAAGCCGTAGCGGTACCAAGCTCATGAGTTGTCCATAAATAAGATGAATCATAGCCGCATTTCATATAAAAATCCATATACAGATTCATCAATAATTTTCCTAGTCCAATGCCGCGATATTCCTTTTCTAAATAAAAATATCGTAACTGAGCAGTATTCTTTTCTCTATGTTGAAGTACTAATGAACCAATAATTTTGTTGTTATGTTCACATATCCAAATTCTATCTTTAACGGGGTTGTAATTGGAGTAAAATTCGAAGATTCCTTGAGCTACATAAGCTTCAAAAGAAACACCATGGTTATATTCTTCAGAATAAATTACTCCATGTTTATGAATAATGTAACCTAAATCTCCAGGTTTTAGATTGGTTTTAATTTTTATATCTTTTAAAATTGGTGATTGATGTATCATTTTTTGTGTTTGTTTTTAATCATTGAAATAGCTTTTATCTCAATGGGTTGGATATAATGGGTTAGTATGAGAAAAGTTGCGGTTGCAAAACCATAATTTTCCGATATTTTCGTTTCGTTTAAACGTCTGTCGGATTACTCTAATCAGTATATTCAGTAATTTTTCTCAGATAGTGTTGGCTGAAGTTTTTACTTTTTTAACTCCATATGTAAAGTAGGGTAAGGTTTTCCAGAAGAATCCAATTCAGAACGCCCTATTGTTTCAAATCCGCAGTGCTTGTAAAATCCAACAGCTTGTTCATTCTGTTCATTCACGTCAACTTTACTTACATTAAATTTGTCAATAGAATAGTTTAATAATGCTTTACCAATACTTTTTCCCCTATATCCTGAATGAATAAATAGCATTTCTAAATTCTGTTCAGCAACACCAAGGAAAGCAATAATTTTTTTATCATTATTCCTGATGCATCGTAATTCAACAGCGTCTAAATATGTGTTTAAAATAAGTGATTTAAAATATTCAATATCTTTTTCTCGTAAAAAGTAATGTGTGGCCCTAACTGAGGACTCCCATACATCTACCACTTCTTTATACTCCGATTTGTTTATTTTATCTATTTCGTGTTTCATTTTTTTAATTGTAAATAAACATTAATGATAATCTTAATCAGGTGCAACCCAATCCAGCACCTGCTTTGGCATAATTACACCTTCATTAAGGTTATAGTTTTGAATTCTTCCAACTTCACTTTTAAACCAATCTGAAAAATCACTTTTATCATTTTGAAATTTCTCAGAAAAATTTTTATTATCAGCCTCTGTGTAGACCATAACTTCAAAGTCTTTTTTATCTTCTTTGAGATACCAGCTCTCTTTTGTAACACCAATTCTGGCATGCATTTTTGTAAACTCATCATTTCTAGTTGTAATTACCTCTTCGGCAAATTTTAACCATTCTTGTACATTCTCTTTTTCGAGAGGAAAACTGTATACGTATTTATATATCATTTGTTTTTATTAAATTTATATGTTACTATTTCTATTTATTACTGTTGTATTTTAAATATGATTTTATACAAATGTATTTGATTGGGGAGATAGTGCGTTGTCCTAAAAGGATAAAAATTTGTTCAAAAAGGTGTACTTAATTTTTAAATTTATTTATGTTTTATTATAAACTAAATAATGTGCTTGTAGATTTAATCTATTTTAGTTATAATGTAAATTCATTTCTTTATGGGTGTTTTTAAGTCCTAGAATTTTAAAACTCTGAGTTTAAGATCTCTTTTATTACAATTTGTTAAATTTTATTTCGATAATTGGATATTTAGAAAGGACAATAACTCTTCAGACCCTAAAATTGAATAATGTCCATAATTATCTAGTTCAATCATTTCACTTTGTTTAAAAGATTGACTAACCTCTCTTGCTCCATCAATAAGTAGAATTTTATCTGATTTAGAGTGAATAATGAATGCTCTTTCTACAGTAGGAAGATTACTACAATAGTTAACCATATTTAGATCATCAATATTTTCTTTAGCATCATTCTCAATAAGTGCAATTAATTTTTTCTCAACATTATGGTTCAAACTAAATTTTGTAGACATCTCTTTAATTCTACTTTTAAAATTATTAGGCGTGGTCACTAAAAACCATAATTTTATATTAATTTCTGGATATAACCTTAAAACTCTTGCAACATTTACACTTCCAAAAGAATGGCTAATTACTAATTCTGGTTTCTCTTTTATAAAATGGGAAATCAAAAGGCTTGAAAATTCGAACATATTGGTTTTTCCTTTTGAACTATTCCCATGTGATGGTGCGTCAAAAGAAATTACTCTAAAATTATTTTTTAATAATATGTTAATTACAGATGCAAAATTACCTGTTTGACCTTCCCAGCCATGTACTAAAAATGCGATTTTATCATTATGCGATCCCCACTCATAACGCATTAAAGAAAAGTCCTTGTAGATAACACCTTCGGTTACAGCCAAACTTATTACTTTTTCTTCTGATTCACGTAACTTTCTCACTACTGGGTAAGACAGGTATTGATAAATTTTGTTTGTAATTAAATCTGGAAATATGTATTGTAGATACCTTAACGATTTTTTCATTACCATTGCTAACAGCATGCTTTTTTTTGTCAGTCCCATATTTGTGGTCGGTCAATTCCAATTGTTCTTAAATAATTCAACATTTGTCCTGTGTGAACAGATTCGTGATATGCGATTCGGTTCAGATAATCTCCTAATTTTTTGTTTTGTGCGACTTCTTTTCTCTCAATCCTTACATTTTCCAAATCAGATTCTTTAAGTTCTCCAATCATTCTTAAAAAATCCGATCGATATTTTTGGGCAAAATCCAGTTCGTTTTTCAAGTCTATGTATTGCAATCCATCCCAAGGGGATTTGTAACTTCCTAAATTCCCTCGATTTTCTACGATTTTATGAAAAAGGTGTTCTCCTTCTAAAACATGTCTTATCATTTCGATTATAGTAAGAGCATTTTTGTCAGGTTTCCAATTCAGATATTCATGGGGAATTTCACTCCATAATTTTATGTCCCGTCTTCTAATTTCGGAAAAATTTAATAAGATAATTTCAATTGAATTCATTATATATATTTTGTTGGTATTTGTATTTCTCTTTTTTAAATATGGGCTACTTCATACTCATCATATCTTAAAATGTAATTTCATTCCCTCATGGGAGTCTATAAAACCTAGCTTTTTATAAAAATTCAAGGCCTCTGATCTTTTTTTGTCTGTCGTTAATTGCAACACATGTGCCTTCCGGTGTTTAGCCCTTTCAATTACCCATTCAAACATTTTAGTTCCTAAACCTGTTCCTCTTTGCTCTTTTCTAATTCTTACTGCTTCAATTTGCGCTCTTATACCTCCTTGGTATGTTAAATATTGGATAAAAGATAACTGCATAGTCCCAACAATCTCTAACTCATCATTTTCAACAACTATGAGTTCCTGATTATCATCATTGCTTATGTTTTTAAATGCGTTATAGTATTCTTTAGGTAATGGAATTTGAAAATTTTCTCTTGCTTTCCCTAGCTCATCATCAGCAATCATTTCTACAATTGCTAAAACATCCGTTTCTGTTGCTTTTCTAAATATCATAATTTCATTTTTTGTTGTATTAGACATAAGTTTTATTCACTCCAGTCCAAAACTAATTTAGGCATTTCTGCTTTAGAATTTAAATCTATATTTTGAATTCTTACTACTCCACTTCTAAACCAATTAGGAAATTCAGTGTTATCATTTTAAAATTATTCATCTCTTGCGCCTTCTATAGGTTTTGTTGGCAACTTTTTTAATTCAAAATTTTTATTATTCTTCAAGAATTTATCGAATGCTATTTTACTTTCATTTGTTAAATATTTTTCTGCTAATAGAATTATGGCATCCGGTCCTTTGTTTACCCATTTCACAAGATTTTTATCATTCCCTTTTGCCTCTAATGCAAGCCATACTGCAACTGGTAAAGCTCCCCATTTTTTTTTCATAGAACCTTTAGATAGGTTTACGTGCAAATTGTTTTCATCTTCACTTGTAAGGTTTGACTGTGTAGATACTTTAATAATTCTTTCAGTAAATTTTGGATATAAATTTTTGAACGTATTTTTTGATGTCAAGGATAAAGAATCTCCTACAGGAAACCATTTAGTTGACATTGAACGATACATTCCAAAACCCTCCGTCACGCATTCCCACAAAACCTGATCTTTAAATGTATTAAGTTTTAAGTTATTTTTCTTAGCCCATTGTTTATGAAGCAAGTGTGTGAATTCGTGCGAAAATATACGGTCAATTCGATTGTTATTAACTGGTTTTTCCGCAGATCCGTATGCTTTATTTAATGCATTTACATCTAGACAAACAGTATGATTTTTATAGGTAAAAGCATCATCGCCACCTTGATACCCCAGAAGGACAGTAATAGTGTCTTTAAGTTTGATATTCTGAAAAGGCACTTTTAGTGAATCTCTAAATGCATTCCATTTATTTGCTTTAGATTCGATTAAGTTTATCCAATCTTGTTCTTCCTTTGTTATTTGTTTAACCACATTTGATAGAGAATCAAGTTTAGAAGCACTCTTCCTACTTACTAATACATTTTTCCATTCATTAGATATCTGATTGGAATAAATACCAGTTTTAACCTTTGTCGTTCGGTTGTCTTCATTTTTTTTACAGGAAATTGCGATTAAAAAGAAAAGTAGTAATAATGTTATTTTATTCATTAGTTTTATTTAGTTTTTTAATCATATTATCTAATGGGTACTCGTTTAAAATCTCACTTGTTCGTGAGCACATTTTGACCTAATCTACAGGAACAAAACTTTTGATGACCAGTAATAAGTATTTTTATATGAATTAATATTTGGGCCTGAATGTTTCAATAATCTTAGCATCTACCCAAAATATATCTACATTTTCGTAGTTGTTTGTGCCCATATTCCTGCTGAAGAAAAGATATTTTCCATCCGGAGTCACACTCGCAGATGCTTCCCATGCTCCCGTATTTATCTTGTCTCCCAAATTAATGGCATCACCCCACGAACCATCTTGCTGTTTAAAGCTTATGTAAATGTCAGAACTACCATATCCATCTTCTCTTTTAGCATCCCATATCAAATAGGATTCGTCGGGTGCAATGAATGGATGACTCAGATTTGTTCCCGTATTAATTGCTTTGCTCAATGCTTTGGGTTTTTCATATTTTCCATCTATGATTCGTGAATAACGAATTGGAAAGTTTGGGTTATTTTTTTTATAGGTGTCAAAATAATAAGTTCGATTAGCAGAAGACGAAAGCCTCATGATGAACATATCTGAGCCATCTTTAAATGGAGCTTCAAGATGTTTTAAGTCAGACCATCCTGTTTTGGTTCGCTCCATATATCGTCCGCCCAAATGCATCGTCTTGCCATCCGAAGAGAACATGGGCTGACCTACCCGTTTAGATACAACAGACTCGACCCATTGATTATTTTTATATTGAAAAACAACAAATGTAGATTTTTTGTATTTCCCACCACTTCTAATAAGGTAGAACTCCTTCATATTAGGGGTGAAGGTTCCACTATATTCATAATGCTCTGTAGAAACAATACCTGGGGCAAAAGCTTCAGGAATTAAACCCGGTGGTTTTTGCCCAAGATAAGGGTTTTCTATAATTGGCGAATCACTACCTTTTGATTTCTGATTTTTAGTATTGCAAGCATTTAAAAATAGTGCAAATACAAGTATTAAAATAAAGTACGCTTTTTTCATTGTTTAAAAGTTTTTAATTGCTATGAGTGGTAATTTTGATTTCATTATTATTTGTTACACTTTTTAGCAGTATACTCAACAGCATTAAAAATGCTAAATCGAACCCTAAAACAGCTATTTTTTATTTACGATGTTAGCCACTACTATTTGATTCGTATATCATTAATTACCCATTTCATCATATTATCAATTCCTTTAGAGTAACTTTTCCAGTCATATTCAATCAAAACATCAGGTTGAACTCCTTGAGTGACTTTATCTTGAAATCTAAATAGTCTTTTTGAATAAGTAACAATCATTCCAGAATTTGGAATTGTAAACTGTCCCATATCTTGATAACCTGTTGGATTTGAACCCGTAGGCTCTCCAATAATCTTTGCATTGAGAATTTGTCTAAATTGTGAGGCGTTACTTGTAGCAGCTGAGAAGGTTACTTTATCTGTTAACACATAAACCCCAGATTTCCAATCAATACTATCAGCTAAATTTAGATAATAAGCCAAAAAAGTTCCAACAAAAAAATCTCCACCACCATTATTTCTTAAATCAATTACTACTTGTTTAATTTGATTTTCATTGACATAATTTAGAACTGATTCTCCAAACTTTTCCATTTCTTCAAATGAAGGATAACTCTCAAATTTGATATAAATTCCTTTAGTGTCTTTTATAGAACTAAGCCAAAGATAGTCGTGTTTAGAATCAATTGGTTTTTGAATTTCTGGAATTATTATTTTAAATGTTTGGAAGTCGGTATTCTCATAATAATTTTTATTGTTGATAGCATTTAACAATACTCTTGATTCTTTATTACTATCGTCTAAAAAATAAAATTCTGCTTTAAATTCATTATTTGTTAATTGTAAGCCAAATAATAATTCAGATATCATCAAATATTCACCAGTTCGAATGATTTCAGATTGTTCGTTTTCCACATACTGCGCAATTTTACTGACTTCATTTACTATCTTATTTATTGATTTTCTATCAATTTTTGTTAATATTTTACCCAAAAGATTTTTTTGATTATTAGTGGTTTTGATAACTCTCCATTTTCCGTTCACTTTATAAATTTCAATTGGAAATAAGTGTGTTGTTACACCTCTTAAAGAAAATGCTGTATGACCGTCACCAATTTTTCGAGTTAATCGCATCAAGTCTATAATAATCTCTACATCACTTTTTTTATTTAAAGTTGATTTAATTTGCTGTATTTCCTTTTCAAATTCCACTTTGCTAATCGTATTGTATAAGTCAATATGATTTTGTTCAAGATTGGTCTTATAAGAATCAATGTCTTTAGTCCAACTTTCTATATCTATTGATTGTGAAAATGTATTCGAACTAATTAAAAAACTTAATGTTGCTATTAAAAAACTTCTCATATTTTTATTTTGTATTGTAGTCTCTTTTAGTTGTGGCTAACAATAGAATAAATGCTAAACCAAATCCTAAAACACCAATATTAATTCCAAATAACGTTTTTTCACTTCCATCTAAATATTTCATGGAGCCACCATAATAATCTTGTAAAATAAATGCTATTAGAAATCCGCCTGTGAAAAGTAAACTCAAAATAGTACTGATTTTTGTATCCTTTTTAACCCAAACAAGCCATAAACATATAAGGCCAATACTTGAATTTGTAATTAATTGCCATACTTCATGAATACGAACATGAGGTGTCCAATCTGGGTTAAAAACATGTGTTGCATTAATTTCCAAATAGGGAACTATGAAAGCATAAAGAATGACGCTGAATGTAATTGCAAAGTTTTTCATTTCAATAAAAATTATTAATCTTTTAGTTGTTTTAGCTTGCTTTGAGAATTCTCGCACCAATGACAATTTTCTTTTGGTTTCAATTCAAGTGCTTTACTAAACGCTTTAATCGCATTCTGTTTCTGGTTATATTCAAAATAAGCATCGCCAAGGGAATCATAAAGATTACCATCATTTGTGAACAATTGTACGTTTAGCTTCAGTAGCTCTATACCCCAAGCTGGATCTTTTTCTTTTGCAATTCGGTTGAAACCAATTCGGTTGAGTACTGCTTTGTCATTAAATTTAGAGTCTAAATGTTGATCTAAAAACGGTATTAACTTATTCCTTTTATCAAGTTTATTAGTATTTATAAAATCATACACTAACTCGTATGATAATTTTGTAACAGGTTTTGGCGTAAAATTAAAATCAAAAACCATATTTGCAATATTCCAAGACACATCTTCAGAATCTCTATTTAGAATTGTGTTTGACAATACAATAACTACTAGATCATCTTCAATAAATCTTATAAAATTGGCGAAATAAATCCCATTACTACCATTATGTGTTACTACCTTTGCTTCTCTTTTAGTTTTAAATATTGCCCATCCATAACCATAATGAGATGATTCTTCTTCATTTTCTGCAACATGTGGTGTTTCAATCATTTTTAATGACTTATTACTTAAAACTTTGTTATGTTGCAAAGCGAGGTGCCATTTATAAAGATCTTCTGTAGTTGAATAAATATCTCCCTTTCCAATACTATACCAATGGTTATTATTATAAGGAAGATGTTCCTGTGTTATTCCCCAATCCATCCAGACACCATCTGTGTAATTAAAATAATACCCATGAGAAAGTTGCTCACTATTAAATGAGATACTTTTATAACCTGTCTTATTCATTGATAGAGGCTCCCAAAAATTTTCTTTTAAAAAAGTAGTATAATCTTGTTTAGAAACTAACTCTATAATAGCCGCGAGTATGATATAATTGGCATTAGCATATTGATGATTGGTTCCAGGTGTTGATTGCAATTCTGCTTCAAAGAATTCTTTTAGAAACTGTTCCTTACTAGCTTCATCATATCTAAATCCACCAGTTCTTGGCGAAATACCTGTTGTATGAGTTAGTAATTGATGAATAGTAATATCTTTTTTATCAAAAGGTGCTTCATTGTAAAATAGACTAATTTTATCTGAAGTATTAAGTTTTCCTTGTTCAACCAATTTTAAAATAGCTGCAGCTGTAAATTGTTTAGTTATTGAACCAATATTGAAAATTGATGACGACGTATTGACAATTTTCTTCTTTCTATCAGACCAACCATAGCCTTTTGATAATATAATATCTCCTTTTTTGGCAACTAACACGGATGCTGAATAGCCATTGGTTACACTATTATTTAAATAGGTGTCAATTTTAACTTTAAGTTCTTCAACACTTTGTTTTTCTTGACCATATAAAGTATTTGTTCCAAATACAAATAGAATAATAAGGGCAATGGGAAAAAGATTTTTTTTCATGATTATTTAACTATTTTTATTCAAGTTATTCATTTTAATATAATTTTTCAGTTGCCTTTTTAAGATCTGCCAAAGGTAAAAACTCATCTGCTATAGTTAATATAGCATGTATATTATCACGTAAGCTATCTAACTTAATTTCTTCTGGATTTATAGACGTTTGCAAAAGGTGAAGCGCCATATCTGCTAGAAGAAGGCGTTGCTTTTCTAACCATTCATTATCTTCTTGTTTCGCTGGATGCTCCAAATAACTGGTCTCAACCACACTATGCAGTTCCCAACTAGTAGCTATAATATGTTGCCTCTCTTCTTTATTCATCATTTTTATTTATTATAAAAGAGTTATTCTTTTATATAGTTCCATCTATTGCCACCTTGCTCAAAAATCATTTCTTTTCCATCATCAGAAAAAGTAAATGATATAGACTCTGCGTACATTTGCTCTAAAACAAACCGGTTTTTTCCTTTATAAATTAAAGGAGCTTTAAATTCGTTTTTTATAAAATTAATTAAAGTGTTATTTTCTTGTATAAATACAGACTTATCGTTTGGATCATTTTGAGAAATGTAAACACCAACAAATTTCTTCAACTCATTTTCTGATATTGCTACAGGTACATCTCCTAGAAACAATTTTAGTATTTCAGTATATATTTCGTTAATATCAATTTTAGAACCGTTTGAAATTAATGTAAAAGATAATTTATCCTTAGAAAAATAAATTGAGGTCGCTCTAAATTCATCTATACGTCCACGATGCCCAAATCCCTGTCTGTCATTAGTTGTATATCTAAAAAGCCCCATTCCATATCTATCTTTTATAGTTTTCATTAATGTTAGACTTTCTGCTGATAGTATTTTATCTGTAAGTAAACCTTCAAAAAAACTATTTAAATCTTTTGGTGTTGAAACTATTGAGCCGGTTCCTTTCGCAGTAGATAAATTAGTCTCAGGGAATTCAGTCCATTTTTCATTATAGCTGTATGAATATGATTCATTATCATTTATATTTATTTCTTTTCCTAAGTATGTATTGTTTAAGTTGAGTGGCTTACAAATTTTTTCTTGTAAAAGGTTTTCATAAGAAGTATTATATGTTTTCTCAAGAATTAGTGCTAATAAAAAATAATTAGAATTACTATATTCTCCTTTGCTATTTGGTTCAAAGTCACTTTCATACTTAGAAATTTTAGATAACATTTCTGTAGATGATATATATTTAGTGCGATTGTCAAAAAACCATTTATCTTTTGTAAAACTGTGAATACCGCTTCTGTGTTGCAATAACTGAGCAATGGTTATCTTATTCGCGTTTTTTACATTGGTAAAATAGTACTCTATCGTTTTGTTTAAATCTAGCTTATTTTCTTCAATAGCCTTAAAAATTAACGTTGCTGTAAATGATTTAGTAACAGAACCTATACGATATTTGGTATCTGTACTCGCTTTCTTGTTTGTTTTAACATCACTAAATCCAACAGTATTTTCATATACAGTTTCTCCATTTTGAGATAGTATAATACTACCCATAAATTCATCATTCTTATCATAAGCATCTAATAAACTGTCGATTTTAACTTGATAGGTAGCAGATTTTTGTTTTGTTGATTGCGCAGATTTTTTGTTTTGTGAACAAGAAGATAGTAGTGTTATGAATGCTACTATTATTAAAGTTGATTTTTTCATTTTTTGATTAATTTATAAATCTATGTCACAAATGTCTCTTAAAATACTTGAGATAATTTGTCTTAGATGGAATTAGATTTGTTCGAAAAGAATTTATACGACAAATTAAAGACAGATTGAAGTTAAAAATAAGGATATATGTCTTATTGATTATAAAAATGCACTAGAAGTAATTAAAAAACTACTCATAATTTTATTTTATCTATGAGAATTGTAAACAACTGGCTTTATTGGTCATAGTTTTTAGATGTAAAGGATTTATGAATTATTTTCCATTCATTTTTAATTTTCAATAACAATAAATAATCAATTGCTATCCTATTACGGTCAGGCATTAGAACTTGTACTTTGGCAAGACCTGCATTATTTTCATAATCTAATGATAAAATATTCCCTATTCGATTGTTTTTTTTGCCTTCTTTAAAATTTCCAATGTATTGCTTTCCTGGAATGATACTCAGGCTGTCATCTTTTATATAGTATAGATTGAAATCATGGTGAAATGCCTTTTCTAACTTTATAGGTTCTCCGTTTGCTGTTCCTTCAATGTAATTTGACAAGGTTTCTTTGATTTCTTCTATTCCCATTTTTTCATTAGAAACTAAATCTTCTACTTTTTGATAATTTTTTAGGTTAATTATCTTATGTAAGATTTTCCACTGCCCTTTTATTTTCAGAAGCAAAAGATAATCCGTCGCTATTCTTTTTGTGTCTGGAAAGTAAACTTCAACTTTTACAGAGGCCGCATCGTTTTCATAATCAATAGATATGATTCGTCCTATTCTGTTATATTTTTTTCCCTTTTCAACTCTTTTAATATAACCTTTACCATCTATAGTTCTTAATGTATCTTCCTGTACTAGGAAAAGGTTAAAATCTTTATGAAATGCTTCTCTTACTTTGTCGGGATTACCATTTGCTGTACCCTCTATATATTTCATCACAGAAGCGTTAATTTGCTCTACTTCTGTTTGTGCATTTAGTTTTAATACTAAAATAAAGTTAAGTGTAATAAATATTATTAATGCTTTTTTCATGTTTTCTTCTTTTTGACATTGTACTGGTAATAGTCTGATTTATTTATAACTAAGCTATTTGCACTTAAGACGATTTGCGAATCCTTTTATCTGTGTTGATGCACTTGCTATATGGATTATTGTTTAGACCTGAGCGTTTCAATAATCTGCGCATCCACCCAAAATATATCTATATCAGAATATGGATCATCAATTGTTGACGCAACAACTCTAACAAAGAAAAGATATTTTCCGTCTGGCGTGACCTTTGCCCCTGCTTCATACGCATCTGTATTTATCATATCACCCATGTTAATAGCAGTGCCCCATGAGCTATCTTGCTGTCGAAAACTTATATAGAGGTCTACATTACCAAATCCGCTGTCTTTTATGCCGTCCCAAATAATATAGGATTCATCTGGTGCGATGAAGGGGTGTGAATTCCTTGTTCCGCTGTTAATCTCTTTGCTGAACGGTCTTGGTGCTTCACGCTTGCCATTTACCAGCCGAGAATATCGAAGAATACCATCGTCGTCTTGACGCCTTTCGTCAAAAGCATAGGTTCCTTTCGATGAAGCAGAAAGGCTCATGATATCTATTTCTTCGAAAGGAGAGCCAAGGCTTTTTATCTCTGACCAGCCAGTGTCTGTACGCTCTTTATATCGCTTGCCCAAATGCATAGTCTTACCATCTGGTGAGAAGAAAGGGTAGAAAGTCTGGGCGTCTCTTCCCAAAATAACCGTCTCAAGCCATCGATTATTTTTTTGTTTATAAATGACAGATTCAATTTTTTTGTTATCCTGTCGCATTCTAATAAAATAAAATTCATCCATATCGGGTGAAAAAACGCCACCATCCTCAAGACCCTTTGTTGTAACAATGCCAGGGGCAAAAGGTTCTGGCGTTAAGCCAGGTGGCTTTTGACCGAGATAGGATCCTTCTAAGGTAGGATGGCTAGCATCGTTTTCAATTTTTTCTTGAGCAAAGACAGTGTTTTGAGATATAGCACATGCCAATATTAATAATTTCGTTGTTTTCATATACTTCAATTTTTGTTGATTTTAAATTAAATGTGTTTTTGATGTTCTTCAATTATTGACTTTAAGACCATAATCTAAAAGGAATTAGATTCCAAGCTATTAAAACTATTGCCCATTGCAAGGCAAATAATACTCCTAGAACATCTATTAATGATGGTTTATTTCTCCTAGATCTTATAAGGCCAAAAATCATTGCTATTGGAAATATTCCAGTGACTATTGCCAACAATACATTTGCGAATGTTAAGTCTCCTAAGTTTAGAAAAGATTGATTTAAAAGAAAGGGGATTGGAATGAAGAGTAAAATTACAGAAACAAAAGGAACAAATAAAGCCTGATTACCCGTTAATAACTTCTTTTTAGCAAAAAAATATAAGCCTCTGATTACGATAATTATAATACCCAAAAGACCAAGAATTAAGCTTAACCACATCACCCCAATATAAAGTATACTAGTTTTTTGATAAGTTACTAGACCATTACTAATTATTTGATTGTTGTTCTTTTTATATAAAACATGGGAGGCTCTAACCCTATCCTGTTTCTTAAATAAGTTTTCACCAACTGGTAAAAGAGAATAACTATCGCTTTGAATTGATTTAACAATTAGCTTATTATCCATTTTAATTACTTTAATTGAGTTAAAAAGTAAATCTAAATAAGTAAACTTCTCAAATCGAATAGGGTTTAACTTATAGAAGCCCTCATATTCTTCTATGTTCCTAGGTAAGCTATCATTTGCCTTTATTTTTTCTATTTTTTTGATTCCTAAATGTTCAATAAACACTTGGTTAAACTTTTGATAATTTGCAGTTTCGCTATCGGTATTGAAACTGATAAAAAACGCATTATTCTCTTCAGGAAATAGATAAAATGTAGATCTAAAACCAATGGTATTACCACGGTGAAAATAACCTGTGACTCCATATCTATCTCTATAGCTAAGTCCAAATTGATAACCTGTATTTAGTCCATTTATATTTGATTCTGTTGATTCAGGCTTCCCCATTTGATTTAACAATTCCTTTTTTATAAACTGCTCTCCATTTATCATTCCATCACTCATTAAAAACCTTGCAAGCAAACCCATATCATTTGCCGTGGTAGTAAACTGCCCTGAAGGCCTTAAATACATTGGAAGGTTTTCTTGAGTTGTCCCATCATCAAAATGTCCCATAGCCAAGTTTTGGTCTGCATTTTTACCTTTTTGGGTTACAAATTGAAAAGTACTGTTATTCATACCTAAAGGATTTAAAAGATTGGCATCCAAATAACTTTCATACGATTCATTAGTAACTTTTTCAATAATTAAACCCAACATAGCGTAGCCCATATTGGAATAAGAAAAACGTGAACCAGGAATAGTCCGGATTCTCAATACAGAAGGGTCTTTTAAAAAAATTGATTCAAGAGGCGTATCTGAAGAAGGTTTTGTACTAAATACTTGCCAAAATTTTGCATCTTCCAGACCAGAAGTATGGTTTAATAAATCTCTTACAGTAACAGGGTTTGATTTCTCCCAAGGATTATCGAAAATAATATTGGGTAAGATTTTATTAATTGGTGAATCAATATCCAACTTGTTTTGACTTGATAACCGAAGAATCCCTGTAGCTATAAGCACTTTTGTCACAGAACCTACTTGCACACTATTCTTTCTATTAAATAATTCTTTTGAATTGGTGTTTTTTAACCCTAGAGCTCCTGTAGTAATTGTACTACCAGAAACCATAGACCATACAGCTCCTGTTAGATTTTCACTTTGGAGTACCTCTTGCAATTCTTTTTCCAGCATTTTGTTTTGCTGTGCACATAACTTTAGAGATAAAAGAAAAACAAAAAATATGTAGAAATATTTATGCATTTGATCGATTTACTTTTATGATAGTTATAATTTTAATTCTTGTATAGTATTTGAATGCCTTTACCATTATTCTATTCTTATGACTTATTTTATTAGTTATGTTTTTTAATTTTATATATTTTTAGTTCTTTTTCTAAACCCTCTATAGCTTTTTGATATTCATTCAAATTAGCGTTCATATCATCTAACTCTACCAAGTTAATAGCTTTTTCGTAAGATTTTTTAGATGCTCTAATTTTATTATTCACTTTTTGTGCACGAGCTAGATATGAATATGCTAAGTGTGATTTAGGATATAATTCTGTCCAATATTGGTATAATTCAATCGCTTCATCAACTCTTTTCTGCCTTAAAAGACTACTTCCAATATTTTTAATACAACTCATGCTATATAATCTATCCATAGTTGGATAGATAATAAATTTATACTCATAAGAAAGTTCTTTATAAAATTCATTAATGTTTTCTTTTGCATTACCTGATTGAGAAATTAAATCTTGGTAATTAACAATCCATTTCTTTTTTGGAAAAATAAAGTCAAAGGCAGAAATAAGTCCAGGCAAAGCAACATCTGTATGGCCTTCGCCTTGAATTATTTCAGCTTTTGTTTTAAATTTATTAGAGTTTAACTTTGATAGCCTTTGATTGAAATTATTGACATTGTCTTCAATATCTGGTTGATCTTCTAAATCTTTCCCTCCTGAAACTATGTAGAGAAACTTACTGCTGGAAGTTTTTTTGGCAGAGGTCTTTTCAATATCGTCAATAAGAGATTTCCCTTTTAAATAACCATCTCCAATAATATTACCAGAAGCTAGTGCAATATATGCTTGAAAAAGATCTTGATTTTTAGAAAAAGTATGTAGCGTAAATACAGACGAAGGGGAGAAGCCAATTAATGTTTTGAAATTTGCTAGTCTATATCTATTATCTAATTCAGGTAGTAACTCATCACTCAAAAATTGTGTTAACTCATCTTGATGATCTCCATAACCGTAATTGCGATTCTTTATATTATCATAAAGATTAGGAGAATAGTATGCTCTATGTCTATTCCCTTCTACAATTGTTACAACAATAGATTCTGGCATTCTTGAGGTTGCACTTAACTGATTTACCAAAGCTGTAGTAGTAGAAAATAGCAACTGATTGTCTAAAACAACAATTACAGGATAAGATTTAGTTGAGTGGTTATACTCATTAGGTAATGCTACTTTTATTGTTCTAGTCTCATCTAGTGATTTAGATTCAATATCAAAGGAATCAATTCTGTTTTGTGCCTTTATTTCAAAAGTACTGGCATGAATGGCTATCAACAAAATTAAATAGGTGAATATTTTTTTTAGTTTCTTTTCTAATATTACAGGCCTTTGTGCAAAAGCAAAATTATTAATCAATATACTTAGAAGTAAGAAAAAAGATTTAATCATTTTTATAGATTTATGTTGACTATTTATTCTACTGCTTATAACTTTTTTATGGCTTTAGCATTTAATAGATTTATAAAGATATGGATTGATTATTTTATAGAATAAAATAATAAAAAGCTTAGACTTTAATATACAGGAGCAAGACAAGATTGAATCTAAAGTATAATCTTGTTTTATTCTTAAAACCTTTTTATTAATACTAAAAATTATTTTTTTCTATTTGCATTGAAAAACTGCCATAGAGTTTCATTCATAGAAATATCATGTGTTGTTTTTCCTAATGGGTAACCTATATTAAAATCGTCTGCTCCAGGCCAAGTATGTCCTCCATTCTTTATCTGAACCAATACAACGTTTGCCTTACCCTGATAGGTTTTTACAATCACTTCAGTTCCATCTTCTTTGGTGTTAATGTTTTCGATTATTGCATCAGGGTAATTTTGATTATGATTAGTCCAATAATCAATCGTTTTTTGTGCTGATAAATAAGATAAACCTTTTCCATCAAACTTCACCACAAAATCGGCATCACCTTGGGCCAATAGTACAGCTATTTTACCATCAGACTTGTGCCTTTGTTGCACCTGGTTTGGCATTGGAGCGCCAATTGAAGCAATAGCAGCAAAGGTTTCAGGCATTTCAATTGCAAGTCTATACGTGAAAAAACCACCACGCGAAAGTCCTGTGGCAAAGATTGCACCTTCATCAATATTGTACTTTGTTTTCAATTGTTTTAAAAGAGCTTTTACAAAACCTACATCATTAGAACCTTCGTCATAATCCATGTCGAAACCAACATTCCAGTTACTTTCGATTCCTTGAGGATATACTACGATAAACCCATTTGCTTCAGCAGAGCTGTTCATTTCTGTATAGAACATCTGCTCCAAGGCACTCATTCCTCCACCGTGAAAGTTGAATACCAAAGGTACTGCCTTAGTGGAGTCAATGGATTTAGGAGCATAAGTAATAAAACTCCGATTCTGGTCATTAACTTTAATTCTTTGTCTTTGTGCAAAACACGCTGCAGTTATAAACAAGCAAAGCATGGTGGTAAAAATTGTTTTCATTAGTTAAAATTTTAGTTTTATTAATCTTCTTTACTTTTTCCAAATTGCATAAAAGGTGTTGTTATATCGTTGACTACTTTGGCTGGAACTAATTACGAGAGGCCTTCATAAATGAACTAAAATCAAACGATGTATTGTACATTTTTAATATTTCGTTCTTTTAAATTTATGTTACTTTTTGTAAAAAATCTTTAATTAATTCTAATACTGAATTTGATGGATCATTTTCTTCAATCCACGTATGGATATGTCCAAAATAATTCATTCCGAGGTATCCTGCACTTTTTTCAAAAGGAATGAAGAAGCCTTCATTTTCTATACTACTTGAGCCACAGCTAATTGCTGCCATATTTTTTCCGCGAAGTTTACGACCTGTATCTTTCTCTATTTTCAAACATTCAGTTATTCTATCAAAAAATGTTTTCATGGTGCCACTCATAGAAAACCAATAAACTGGTGTCGCAAATATTATTAAATCATATTCTACAATTTTTTTAATTGTAGACATAAAATCATCATTCTGATTTCCGTTTTCATAGTCGTACTGACGGATATCCAATTCGTTTAAATCGATTAAATCACATTCTAAATGGTTTTGTAAAATTTGAACAATTTTATTAGTATTTCCAGTACTCCTCGAACTCCCCTGAATTATTATTCTTCTCATTTTCTTGTATTTATTATATTTTGACGAGCAGCTCCAAGGACTAAACCAACGCCTGCTCCTAAAGACAATCCAATTTCAATATTATTTGTCACGATTCCAATGCAAAGTCCAATTCCTGCTCCAAAAACTAGACCTAATGTTATATGCTTATTTTTCATATTATTTGTTTTAATTATTAACAAATTTCTTTACAAAGATGACGTGTAAATCGTGATTTTATTAGTTCGAAAAGCAGTACGATTTGTTCTAAAAGGATTTGACTCTCTATTATGAAATCATCTTTTTCAATTCTACCAATATTCGAAAATTTTAGAAATCCTAACTTTTCAAAACTCAATAAGAGTCATATTAATTTCTCCTTCTACAGTTTTATCATTCTCCTTTTTAATAAAACGCTTATTCACCGCAATTGCATTAAGTCCAACTATCTTGTTCATTATTTGAATATCTATAACTTTACCATTATAGAATCCTTTTTCTTGATTTCGTTTATATCCAATATATAGATTTTCTCTTGTATAAACTCCTCCATATTTTGGGTGAACATATGTAAATTCCTCGGTAAATAAGCTAAAGATATTATCAATATCATCTATGTTTGACCCTAATTGAAAAACTTTAAGATTCAATTCATAATATTTTTCTAGTACAACATTTAAAGAGTTTTTGTGAGTCATCTTTATTTCTTGGGCATCAATTTTTCCAATTAAGAAAAAAACAAATAAAATTGAGAGTAGATTAGTTACTGTTTTTTTTATCATTGTTATTTTAGACCATTGATTTATTACAATACGTTGCGTTTTCAAAATCTCGTATATTCATTGATATAATTGGAACCTTTGGAAAAATTCTTTTTAGTTCTGAAATAATACTTTTTGACAACCTATTTTTTTGTTCACTAGTTCTACCTTCCATGATATTGGCAAAAATGTGAATAAAACCATCGTTTGAATTTCCAATATTATAATACTTAAAAGGGTTGATTCTTACTTTAATATCTCCTTTGTCAAATAGATTTGTTGCTTCTGCAGTATCATAAACTTTTTGCATAATTTCAACTGGCGGTACTAACTCAATGATATTTTCTGAGCAATCAATTACAAAATGCGGCATAATTTATATGTATTTATGAAATGGGTTAGTTTTTCTTAAGTTTGTTGATTTCATTTTTTAAATCATCCTCTTGTCCTAATTTTAATTTTTTTGAAAGTTGAATAGCCAATTTATAGGTATCTATAGCTTTGTTTTCTTGTTTTGTTTTTTCGTATAATTTAGCCAAATTAGTCATGAGGCCAATATATTTTGGATATGCTTCTACAGCTCTTTTAAACACGACAATGGCTCCCAAATTATTTTCTTCTTTCAATAACTTCAATGCAATGTCTACATAATTACTTACAGGTCTTCTAGCATGTTGTCCGTATTTGTTCATCAACTCACGCTCTCCTTTTAAAAATGCCACATCGCTATAGTCATTGAGTAATTCTTCAGTAGCTATTAAATCTGAAAAAATATACTTTAAACCATGATAATTAAGCAATAATCTGGAAGCATCATGGTCTTCATCTCCAACTTCTTCATGCTTCCATCGTAGATTTTTTCTTGGATTCTCTTCAATAACTTGAACATATCTTTTGAGTTCCTGCCGCATTCCCCAGCCATCACCTCCACCTATTCCAAAATATATTGCTTTATCCATATTGGAATTTGATTTAAAAAACCCTTTAGCTTTCTCCGTCATTTCTTCTTTGTTCCACCAAAGCGCTGGAGCCTGAATAATGAATGCGTCAAAAATATCTGGCTTTTCCATAAGTGCATATGTGCTAAATAAACCTCCAAACGAATGTCCTTCTAAAAGGCGGTACGGGTGAACTCGAAAGTTCGATTCTACAAATGGAATTAATTCGCTTTCTATAAATTGAAGAAATTTAGGAGCTCCACCACTTTGTGGTATACCTGAATTACCAGCTCCTCCATAAACATCTTGTCCTGCATTTGAGGGTGTTAAATCTCTTGATCTATCTAAACTCTCTATACCAACAATAATCATTGGTGGTATAATCCCTGAGTCTGTTAATAATTCTACGGTACCAATTTCATGTTTTATGTTTCCTAAACCATCTAAAAGATAAAGTACAGGATAGTTAGCATTACTGTTTTCATATCCAAGAGGTAATGAAATAATAATGGGACGTTGTTCCTGTAATATCTTAGATTTTAAAATGTACTGTGTGCCTAATCCTAAAAGTTTATTGTCTTTAGTTAACTCTATTTTTTCTGATATTTGGGCACTTATATTAAGCTGTAAGAAGATAATAATAAGTGCTGAAAGTGAATTTTTGAATATTTTTGTGCTCATTTTTATGTATTTTATTGTTGGTATTTATTAAGTATCTTGTATAAATGACGATCTCTAATTAAAAATGTATCATCTACTTTTGATTCCAAACTCCAGTTGCTGAAGTCTCCTTAATATATACAGAAATATCCTTTGGTTTTCTACCTAAAATATTCTCAATGTCATTGGTAATTTCTGAATTGCTAGGATTTACTAACACTTCAGAGAATAAATATTCTACTAACCATACAAAATCAGCAGGTACTCCTTGTTGTTTCATTGCATTTGTGTAAGCTGCTAAAGTAATTGGCGTAAAAGAAATTTCTCTCTCTGTTACTTCCGAAATTTCTTGAATAACTTCTCTAAAAGTTAGCACTCTTGGTCCTGTAAGTTGATAGATTTTACTATTATGTTCATCATTCAATAAGGTTGTTACTACTACATCTGCAATATCATCTGTATCTACATATGGAACTTTTGCTTCCGCTTGTGGAAGAGCTACAAAACCCTCTATAATTGGTTCTAAGAAAAAACTTTCACTAAAATTTTGATTAAACCAACTAGCTCTAACAATGGTATGGTCTAATCCTGAATGAATAACAACTTGCTCACAAAGCTCAGCTTCTCTTTCACCTTTTCCTGAAAGTAACACCAATTTTTTTACACTACATCTTTTTGCTTGCTTTGTTAGATCTTCTATTGCTTCTAATGCCCCAGGAACCGCTAAATCTGGTTGAAAAGTAATATACACTTTATCCATTCCTTGCATACTCTCGGCCCATGTCTCGGAATTATCCCAATCAAACGAAGGAGATGCAGATCTTGAACCAATTCTAACGTTGTGTCCAGCCTCTATTAATTTACTTGCTACTTTACGGCCTGTTTTTCCAGTTCCACCGATTACTAATATATTTTCTTTCATGATTTTAATTATTTATAAAATGTTTTTATTTTTTTTAGATTACTCTTTTTTATTTGGTTTTTAATTAATCCTATAAACCAAGGAACACTATATCCTTTTTATGTAGATGTTGTCCTCCAAATTGATAGATAGCTTTATTTCCTTTTACACCATGTCCATAGAGTAATCTATTGTAAAAATTAAAGAGGCATCCAATTAAAATTGCATCATAGAGATCACCTTCACTCCATCCTGCTGAAAATACTAAATCAACATCTTGTTGTACTAGTTTACTTGGACTTAAAGTGAGTTTTTTCAAATACTTAAAAATTGGTTTTAACTTATTATCTATTGGGGCCATATCAATATCTACAATCATTTCTACAATGACAATTGAATCCACACCAAATTGTTCAGCCACGGCTTTATGTGATCCAAAACAAAAACTGCATGCATTAAGACCTGAAACATATGCTGCCATCATCTCCTTTTCTACTGAAGTAAAAGTTGATTTCCCTCTCATTATTCGTTGGGAAACTTTATCCATTGGACCAAGTCTTTTTCGGTCGTTAAAAGTGATATCTGTAATGTCAGATAATTCGTCTAAATGATTAAAAAAAGGCATATTATTTTGTTTTATTTAGCCCTAAAATTTTATTAAATTTTTTGACTTCGCATTTATAAAATATTAATAATCTATTTTTTAGTTTTTGAGGCTTTGCTATCGTAGTTTTCATAAGTTTAATTTATTTACAGATTAATTCTTTATTAATGCAGTTATGATTAGTAGTAAAAATGAAATAATGGAAGTAGCAGTTCTAATTAAATGCAATCGATTCCATTCATCTTCAAACTTATCTCGTAGTTGTTTTAATTCATCTATACTTGCAGCACCTAAATCAGTTTTATCTAGCATTTCATTTAATGGTACGTTACCAAAAATTGTAATGAGTACTACACCGAAAAAGTAAACGGCTGTAGCAACTACTAATAACCACATAATGTTTGTAGCACCTCTAAAAAAACACAAATTGATTAGGTTTAATAGAAAAGGTCCAAAAAACACGATAAAAAACATTGGGTTTAATATGGATCTATTCATTTGTTGAAACGCACTCAAATAACCATAATCGTCTAACCGTGCTAAACCTGTTGTAACAGCATTGCTCCATGTAAAACACAATCCAGATGATAAACCTGTGAATACTATTATGGATATAAGTAGTATATTGTGAATTGTTATCTCCACAATCTACTTTTTTAGCACATTAATATTAGTGTATACACGAACATACCAGTATAGTGATGCAACCAATAGAAACTCAAATGCTATAATCCAAAATACAGGCGCAGTAAAAAACTGATAATGACTTCCTCCGTTTGGAATCTCAATTAAAGGAACTGTAATTAGAGCATCTAAAGCGACACTTGTTAGTAACATGGTTTGCCCAACCTTTATTCCATGTGTATGATTGTCTTTTTTATAGTAGTAATGACACCCTATCCAAACTAGAGGCATGACTAAAAAAAATAGAACTGTATTTGCTTGTGCATTCACATCTTTTAAAATGGGAACGTAATATGAGATTGAATAAAAAAATACAGCGATAATCCAAATGACTATACCTATTAAAATTGCCCGTTTTGTTTTCATGTCTTTATATGTTTAAATTATAAGACAAAAGTATCGCAACTTTAAAAGAGTGACTTATCTGAAAAGAATTATGATTTGTTCGAAAAGGAGTTTACTTAATTTGACTAGGTCTGTAACCAAACTTTTTTTCAAAGGCATTTGAAAATGAACTAAGACTATCATATCCTACGTGCCAAGCTGCTTCTTGAACTGTAGCTTCTTGATTTCGAATCATTTTATGAGCTAATGTAAGACGCTCGTTTTGAAGGTATTTAAAAACAGGTACTCCAAAAAACTCTTTGAAATCCTTTTTTAGTTTAAAAGTGTTTAACCCAATTTGTTTAGATATTTCATTTAGAGAAGGTGGATTATCCAAATTATTTAATAAAATATCTTTGGCATTATTTAATTTTTGACGTTCAGAGGTATTAATTTTTTCAGTTTTTAAGCTTGCTAGTTGGCCAAAAAAATGGGAAAGTAATGCGGTAATTTGACTCCTAAAGAACATCATTTTGGTTTTACCTTCATATTTAATGTTAAATAATGAGTCAACAATTATCTGCATTTCAGGTGTCATAATAAAACTTGGTCCTTCTACATAATGATCTGTAGGGTTAACCAATTGATTAAGCATTTCACCGAATAACTCTCCTTCTTGATTAGGAAGGTTATCTATTATATTTGTAGATGTTGCAATTACAATACATTCTAATGGTTTTAAGTTAGATACAGTATGGGTGAATTCCACCTCTTCATCTGCATAAAATGAAAGAGCTAGTCCTTTAGTGTAATTAAAGTCCTTTTCCTTTTTGCCATATTTGACAGTGAGATCAACATTCCCAGAACCATAAAAGGCAACTGCTATTATAGGTTCATCAAAAAAACAGGAATCAACCGATGGAATATCAGAGCTGCCTGTTTCTACAAGAATTGTAAAATCGTTTATATCAATTATATCTCTAGTCATAAATCAATAACAAAGTTACAATATTTTATTTATAATAAATTCCTCTTGTACCCATTGGAAATATGTAATAATCCGCTGTGAAGTTTATATTTAAGCGCTTGTTTGGACAAAAATGTATCTGCAAATAGATTTGAGAAATAGACATAATTGGTCGTTGGGGTATTTCTGTTTGATTCTAAACGCAATATATTATGTAGTCTAGTTGGATGATGGACCATTAAAAAAATACAATTATAAGTTTTTTGAGCATAGAAATTCAAACTAGATTTTCTTGTTTATATAGTCATCTTTAGCATTTCATTGAGGTAAATCAGCAGAATATTTATTCTAGTCAGATTGTACCCATTTATTAACTTTTTTAGTTTTAGTTGAGCGAGATCTATTTAGAATTATGTAGCCTTATTTCAAGACGGGTCAACATTACATACAACGGTTTACAGCATGAAAAATTGCGATTGGTAAATCGTAATTTCCCAGTGTTTGTTATTAAGTTAATTAAAGGATTGTAATCAACATAATGAAGTGATTTTTTTTTGCATTGTTATGGGTACTTATTCATTTATTCTATTCTCTTCGAATTAAATCACACTGAAAATAGTATCTAAAGATTTACGGATTTTTTTTGAATTTTGAGCATTATCTTCAGTATGCCTATAACCTACCGCCAACAGAACACAAGCATTCAGTCCTTCTTTTGATAAACCTAATTTTTCATTGTAGGCACTCGTTTCAAAACCTTCCATAGTTGTGCAGTCAATTTGTAATTCGGCACAAGCATTCATTGCATTTGACAGGGCTATATATGTTTGTCTGGCTGTCCAATGTAGCATTTCTTCTTCGGGTTTTTCTTTAAGTTTTTCCTTTATAAAATCTCCATATCCTGAAATTTTATCGATTACAGAATACAAATAAATGAGAAGCGTCTGTAATCTGTGTTTGATTCCAAGAGAAAGATTTAAGATTTGCCCTTAATTCAGGATTCTTAATATCCAGAATTTTGTAGGGTTGCAAGCCATATGAAGAAGCAGACAATTGAACTGCCTTTGTGATATTATTAATGTTCCGTTGCTATACTTTTTTTGAAGCATCAAACTTTTTAGTAGCATACCTCCCTCCATTTTAAACTTTCTATAAATTGCATATCAAGATTGTTTAATGAATTGCACATCTACAATGAGTTTTATTTTGTCGGAAACGACTATGTTTCCTGCTTCTGTAACACCACTCCAAGTCAAATTAAAATCTTTTCTGTTTATTTCACCTTTGATTTCAATTCCTGCTTTCGTTTGTCCATAAGGGTCTAAAGCTGTTCCATTAAAATCTACATCTAAAACAACCTCTTTAGTCACATCTCTTATCGTTAATTTACTTTTAATTGTTAAACTATTTTTGTTTTCGACTTAAAGATTCATTGGTACTTCCATCAAAAGAACACGAGCATTTTCGGTTGCTTTTACCTTTACGGAATCTGTATCCCAAATACCCATTCCATCCCTTTTAGAAAGTTTTTCATTGTTAATTTCGACTTCACCTTCAAGAATAAAAGCATAGACTCCATTTCCCGATTTTTGAATTATATATTCGTCCGAATTACCCTTAGTAAATTTACCTATATTGAACCAAGCTTCTTGATTTATCCAAACACCTTGGTCTTCTTTGCTAGGAGACAGTATTTGGTAAAGTTTGTTTTCTTTCTCAATATTTTTTATTGAAATTTGGTCATAGCGAGGTTCTACATTTTTCTTATTTGGTAAAACCCATATTTGAAGAAATTTCACATTCGTATCTTCATTTTTGTTGTACTCACTATGGTATATTCCTGTCCCAGCACTCATTACTTGCACATCTCCCTCTCTTATTATAGCTACATTCCCCATACTATCTTTATGTTCTAAATCACCTGATAATGGAATAGAAATAATTTCCATATTGTCGTGTGGGTGTGTTCCAAATCCTTTTCCAGGGTCCACTTGGTCGTCGTTTAAGACTCTAAGTACACCAAAATTCATTCTCTCTGGATTGTGATAATTGGCAAAACTAAAGGTATGATGAGATTTTAACCAACCGTGATTTGCGTGTCCTCTTGTTTCTGCTTTGTGAATTACTGTGTTCATTGTTTTATTTTCTTTATTTGGTAAATGATTAAAGCCTACTTCTTGGATAAATTTATCATAGGCTGACTCTTTTAGCCTCACATTTTTTGACCTTAGCATTTTTGGTGCTATTACTCCAACAACACTTGCTAGTAATGCTTTTTTTATAAATTCTTTCCGTTTCATAATTTCGGCTATTAATTATGGCACAAAGATTAGACAAATTGAAGAACAAGAGAATATGAGAAATCGGGATAGACTTATGAAAATCCGATATAAGGGGTTTTATAGATAGAATAATGGCTTTTTTAGCCGATTATTTCTTTTTTCTTGAAGTTAGAGGGGGAAAGTTGGGTGCATTTTTTAAAGAATGCACTAAAATTTGCAGGTTCATTAAAACCAAGTTCAAAGCCAATCTCCTTATTAGATAAAGCCGAGAAGTACAATAATCTTTTTGCTTCAGTGATAATTCTAGATTGTATGTATTCCTTGGCTGTTTTACCAATTGTTGATTTAATAATTCTATTTAAATGGTCAGGCGTAATGTATAGTTGGTTTGCATAATATGTCGTAGAATGCTCATTCCTATATTCTTTGTCTACCAATTTTTTAAATTCTCGAATAATATTATTGCCAGTTGAGTCGGTATTGATTTCCATTGGATTAATAGAACAAACATTATTACATTCAATTAGTAAAAGCTTTAAAAAAGCACCTATGGACAATTCTTTCATATCATTATTTCCAGTATGAAGCGTATGTATTTCTTTAGTGAAATGTTCTATTTTAATGAATTGTTTATTATTAAGGTTTAGGGGCGGGCTTTGTCCATAATTTTGAAAAAGGTTAAGACTTTCGATAAAAGACAATTTGATAGAATTCTCTATTAAAAACTGTGTTGAAAATGTCATTGCATAACCATTCGGCTTTTCATTTTCAATTACTTGATGTACTTGTCCTGGAGCTACAAAGTAAATTTGTCTATTGGTTAAATTATAAGCATTAAAGTCTATTTTATGTAGTCCCTTTGCATGTTTAATAATTAAAACTGTGTAATAGTTGTGTCTATGAGGTTCGTCTGCAGTACCGTTTTGTTTTGTATAAATATCTTCCATTTTAGATATACCAAAAGTGATATATTCTTTCCCTGAATTTACTTTTTGATATGTTTTGACGGTGTTCATTTAAATTAACTATGGTTTAGGAAATGGAAAGTTACCGTTTTGAAACTATAATTTCCAATGTTTAAAATTAAGCTTTTTTTAGAAACACTCTATTTTATTGAATTAAACAAATTTATATAACCCGTGTTGTGTAAAGTGATTTTGAGTTCAAATTAATGAGTTTTGTTAAAATTTAATCTGCTACAACTTTTTAATCCGATAGAATAAGAGTCAATCTGTAATTTGTTTTTATAGTTTCAATTTTTCTTATTTTCTTTTTTATTCCAATATTCAAATCCTTTGTTTCATTGCTTAAATCCGTTGTTATGCTCAATTCTATCCATTTCAATTAATCAATCCGTAGTAATGCTAAAATCATTCTGCTCTTCTACTGAGCAGTTCAACATTTTAAGCGCCAATTACCTTCTGATAGTATCACAGTGCCTAAAGTTTGGCAATATGAAAATGGAATTAGTGAAAATTGTTAATTTAACAATACTTCTAATTTCTCTCTTATAACTGATTCTGGAACAGCTCCATTTAATTTATCAACTACTTTTCCTTTTTTTAAGAAAAAAAGAGTAGGAATACTTCTTACTCCAAATTTTGAAGCTAGTCCACTATTTTTATCTACATTCACCTTTTGAATTTCAATTTTGCCTTCGTACTCTTTCGCTAGTTTTTCCACTGTTGGTAAAAGAGATTGGCAAGGACCACACCAATCTGCGTAAAAATCTAATAAAATTGGTTTTTCTTGTCCTATTAAAGTTTCATAATCCTTATTGTTTTCTATTGTTTTCATCATTACATTATTTTTAGAATTATATAAATTTAAATTGTGTCAAAAAAGAGTAACGTCTTTTGTTATTCCAGTTTGTACGTTTAGTTGTATTGAACACCTCAAAATTTAAGGAAACTATTTTTTTAGTTTGGTTAGTGCCAGATTTACTAATTAAATTTTCCATTGTCTATTGTTTAAATTGTTAATAATTAAGTTTGACAATGCAAAGATGCGAAG
>Ga0209121_10001017_pt1 | contig 29383 bp, 27 predicted proteins | sample Cruoilmetagenom3_FD_187292 | JGI IMG/M metagenome (GOLD analysis project Ga0209121, IMG submission 187292) | Oil polluted marine microbial communities from Coal Oil Point, Santa Barbara, California, USA - Sample 3 (SPAdes) (version 2) | ecosystem: Environmental > Aquatic > Marine > Oil seeps ...
GTTTGCCTCGTCCCCACAGGTGTCCGCAACTTTGAGTTATGTTGTCGATGAAACGTTAGAAGGCAGAAGCGCACAAATAAAAGCATATACCATTGCCGTCGATGTTCTAAAAAAAACAGAAGACTTTGACCCCTCCGCCAATCCTATAGTTAGGGTGTTGGCTGGGCGATTGCGTGAGTCGTTAACAGGTTATTACGATTCCGATGACGGATTGAAGCAGTCAATCGTTATCACCATTCCTAAAGGTAGCTATGTACCGGTGTTTTCTGACCCCCTCGATATTGCGCCGGCGGCGCTGGGTTCAGAAGCCGAAAATACGCCGTCTTTTTCGCGGACTGTGGAAATCGAGAAGTTTGACGTTTTTTCAGGAGAGGCCACACCCGAAGCGACCGATGTCCGGTCCATGTTGATAAGCGAAGGCCTTCAGGCAGAACTGGTCGACAAGTTGTCGCGCTTCAAAGATTTCGTTATTATCGAGGCTACACAGGGTGCGCGGGCGTCAAATGTTCGCCTATTGAACACGAAACGGGCGGAGTATTCGCTGTCGGGTAAAATACGTATATCCGAAGCGCGGATTATTGTTACTCCTGTATTACGCCGCAGTGCGGATAACGCGATAATCTGGTCAAATACTTACGACGAGCTGTTTCAGAACACAGACGCGTTATTTGATATTCAGGCGACGATTGCTGCGGATGTTGCTGCGACGTTGGGGCAGCCTTACGGGACTATTGTGACCAGAATCGCAGCTTCACGTCCAAGCGTTGGCGAAATGGGTATGGATCATTATTTGGCGTTGGTGGATTTTTATCAGTACTTGAACAACAAGGCCGACGAAAAATTCGACGAGGTGTTGGAAGGCCTTGAGAATGCGACCGCCGAGGTGCCGGAATTTTCCTCGGCTTGGGCGGCGCTTTCCTGGATGTATACCTACGATCGCTTTCATGTCGACACTGAAATTGATCCGAAGGAAAATAGCGCCAAAGCTTTGGCGGCCGCGCAAAAAGCGGTTTATACCGACCCTGAAAACGCCATGGCACATCAATATCTGGCAGTCGCCAAGTTCAATGACGGTGATAACGCGGGGTTTCGCAAGGCCGCGCGAACCGCGTTGCGCCTTAATCCCAATGATGCCGAGATATTGGCGGATATGGGTGGTCACTTCATTCAGCTGGACAATTCAGATGAAGGTAAGGCGATGGTGGAAAAAGCTATGGAACTTAGCCCTGGGCACCCCCCTTGGTACCATTTTTCAATCGCGGTGTACCATTACTCCCGCGAGCAAGCCGATCAGGCTGTGAACCACGCCCGCCAGTTCTTGCAAGAGGGCTCGTTGTCGGCGTACATCTTGTTGACGGCCAGCCTTGTTCAGGCCGGAAAAATGGCCGAGGCAGAAAAAATTTATCAACGGTTGTTGGAAAATAGGCCTGTTTTTGCCACCCATTATCAAGGTATTCTTGATAACTGGCCGCTACCGGATGATATGCAAGAAATGTTGCTACATGATCTCGAAGTTGCGGGTTTACAGGTGGTTATGACCAAAGCGGTATAAGACAGTCAAACCTCTGACTTGTATGCTGTGCCAAGGAGGGATATTCCAAAAGAAAGCGGAGGTATCATGAACAACGACTCACAATTACTCGTTTCCACGCAATGGCTGGAAGATCATCTGTATGCGCCTGATGTACGCATTCTGGACGCCACATATTTTATGCCTGATGACGAACGGGACGGACGGGCGGAATACGAGGCCTCGCATATTCCCGGCGCGCGCTATTTCGATATTGATGACGTGGCTGATAGCCGTTCCAGCCTGCCGCATATGTTGCCGCCAGTGGAAAAGTTTATCAGCCGTGTGCGGGCCATGGGAATTGGTGACGGCCATCGGGTTGTCGTCTATGACACGCACGGAATTTTCTCGGCGCCACGCGTTTGGTGGATGTTCCGCCTGTTCGGCAAGCAGGACGTTGCGGTACTGGACGGTGGCATGAAAAAGTGGATTGCAGAGGGGCGGGCCGTTGAAGACGTGCCGCCAATCGTGCGGGACCGCCACCTGACAGCGCGACGCAATGCTGCGATGGTTAAAGATGTGACACAGGTCGCTGCCAGTTCCAAACTCGGGGATTTCCAGATCATCGATGCCCGCTCTCCTGAACGCTTCAAAGGAGAGGTTCCCGAAGCGCGGGTCGAACTTCGTTCGGGGCACATTCCCGGTTCCATCAATGTATACTACCGCGATTTGCTGAATGATGATGGAACCATGAAGGGGTTGGACGATTTGCAAGCGATCTTTGATCGGGCAGGTGTGAATTTGGCCAAACCAACAATCACCACCTGCGGGTCGGGTGTGACTGCCGCCATACTGTCTTTGGCAATGGCGCGTTTGGGGCACAAGTTGAATGCCGTTTACGACGGCAGTTGGTCCGAGTGGGGCATGTATAACGATCTGAAAGTTGAAACCGGATGACACAAAAAGCGGGCGACGAGGTTGCTTACACGGTTACCTATCTCGAAATGGAGGAAAAGCCGGCGTTTCCCTATCCGCCGATGCCTACCGGCGGGCCGACTGTTTTATTGGCCGCGGATGAACCACCGGTGCGGTATTTCTTGAACATGTATGACGCGGTTGGTGCGGAATACGAATGGACGGACCAGCATGCAAAGCCCCTGCCAGAGGTTAAGGATTTCCTCAACGACCCTTCAGTAACGATGTTCACGCTAATGCGGAATGGTTGGCCTGCGGGTTTTTTCGTTCTGGATGCTCGTATCGCAGGCGAATGTGATCTGGCGTATTTCGGTCTCGTCTCCGAGGCCGTCGGCCTGGGCCTTGGTAAATACCTTTTACATACCGCCATTCTGATGGGGTGGGAGCTGCCGGGCGTAACAAAATTGACTGTTAATACGAATTCCCTTGATCACCCTCGCGCTTTACCGCTTTACCAGAAAGCAGGATTTGCACCCGTTCGACGTGCCGAGCATAAACGGATACTCACGCGCGATCGATCTTATTGAAGGACTATGACGATGTTCGAAAACCTTAAGCCACAACCCGAAGATAAAATTATTAAAATGATCGGCATGTATGCGGCTGATCCGCGTGACCAGAAACTCGACCTTGGTGTCGGAGTATACAAAGATGCCAAGGGCAACACACCTGTGATGCGCGCCGTAAAGGCAGCCGAAACGCGGTTGTTGGAAACGCAGGATACGAAGAAATACGTCGGGCTTCTTGGGAACCTCGATTTCGTTGATGCGATGCGCGAACTGGTATTGGGCGACAGCGTTGATGCGGGCCGTGTGACTGGCGCACAGGAACCTGGCGGGACAGGCGCAATCCGTCAAATTTTCGAGCTGATCCATATGGCCGAACCGAACGCGACAGTGTGGATTTCGAACCCGAGCTGGCCGAATCACGAAGCTATCCTAAAACACCTCGGCATGAAAATCGGCAAGTACCGCTATTTTGACGAAGCCACCTGTGGCGTTGATTTTGACGGTATGATGGAAGATTTGAACGAAATGACCGAAGGCGACGTTGTGCTGCTACACGGATGCTGCCACAATCCAACGGGTGCAAATATCACGACCGAGCAATGGGGATTGGTGACAGACCTGGTGCTGGCCAAGGGCATCACGCCGATGATTGATTTCGCTTACCAAGGTTTTGGTGATGGTCTTGAGGAAGATGCCGTAGGCATGCGCCTGATGGCCTCCCGAGTGCCGGAAATGCTGATTGCAGCGTCCTGTTCGAAGAACTTCGGCCTGTATCGGGATCGCGTCGGTGTAGCACTCGCGGTTTGCGATGGTGATGTGGCCCTGACCAAGGGTGCTATTGCTGCGTTGAATCGCGTCAATTTTAGCTTCCCGCCAGATCACGGTGCGACGGTTGTAGCGATGATCATGGCTGACCCTGAGTTGAAAGCCGATTGGAAAGCAGAGCTAGAGAGCATGCGGGTATCCATGCTGGCACTCCGCTCGGGTCTGGCCGATGCCTTGCGCCGTGAAACCAATTCGGATCGTTTTGATTTTGTGGCTGATCACCGTGGCATGTTCTCGCGCCTAGGTCTGACGACTGAACAAGTTGACAAGCTGCGTGACGAGTATGGCATCTACATGGTTGGGGACAGCCGGTTCAATGTGGCAGGCCTGCCCGCTGATGGTTTGGACGATCTGGCCAAGGCAATCGCGGCGGTTCTTTAGCCCGTGGTTCCTTACGTCCGGGCCAAAGACGTAGAACATTTGCTGGACTGGAATAATCTGGCAGATGCTTTGCTGGCTGGGCATCGAATGCCCCCCGCCGAGATCTCGGACCAGTTTTTGCACCGTGGCGGTGACACGTTGTTGTCACGCGCCGCGTGGATTGATGGCGTTGGTGTTGCGGTTAAATCTGTGACGGTGATGCCGGATAACGCGACGCAAGGGCTGCCCTCGGTTCATGGTGCGATGGTTTTGTTCGAGGATAAAACCGGACAGGTCGAGGCCGTGATCGATTCCGCATTGGTGACCAAGTGGAAGACCGCAGGCGATTCCGTACTGGGCGCAAGGTTGCTGGCAAGGCCGGATTCCAAACGGTTGTTGATCGTCGGGGCGGGGACGGTTGCCGCCTCCTTGATCGAGGCTTACCGTGCCGTTTTCCCCAACATCGACATTTCCGTCTGGAACAGAACCAAGGCGAAGGCCGAGGGTTTAGGCGTTCCGGTCGCTGATGACCTCGAGGCGGCGGTACGTGCGGCAGATATTATCAGTTGCGCGACAATGGCCACCGACCCGATCATTAAAGGGGAATGGTTGCAGGATGGGCAGCACCTAGATTTGATTGGTGCGTTCAAAGCGGATATGCGCGAGGCGGACGATCTGGCGATGCAGCGTGCAAAGGTATTTGTCGATAGTCGGGCAACGACAGTGGAACATATCGGTGAGTTGATGATTCCAATTGCTAGTGGAGCAATCTCGGCGAGGGATGTTCAGGGCGATTTATACGATTTGGTGCATGGCAGGGGCCGAATGTCGGACGATGACATTACGCTATTTAAAAATGGTGGCGGGGCACATCTGGATTTGATGACTGGCCAAGTAATTTTGAAAGCGTGGCGGGACGCCCGCACCTAATGCAGTGCGGGCTGGGTGTTTACGCAACCTTAAAGGTCATTGCTAAACCGTTAATGCAGTGACGCTTGCCCGTAGGGGCGGGACCATCGTTGAATACATGGCCAAGGTGCCCACCACAGCGACGGCAATGTTCCTCGGTCCGTTTGGAAAGCAGGGTGTTATCCTCTTTGAAGCGCACGTTCCCTTCGATGTAATCCCAAAAGCTCGGCCAACCCGTGCCGCTTTTGAATTTGGTCTCGGATTTGAAGACGGGCAGGTCACAGCCTGCACAATGAAACGTACCAACACGGTTTTCGGTTAACAAATCGCTAGTTTCGCCTTTCAAGCTGTTGGAAAACGGGCGCTCGGTCTTTTCGTTGCGAAGCACGGCGAACTGGGCGGGGGTTAACAAATCCTTCCATTCAGCTTCCGTGCGCAAGATCTCGAAAGTTTCCGTGGCGGCGCTCGCGCTTAACCCGCCGAAAACAGCGAGGCCAATGGTAGCAGTCGAGGTGGTGATAAAATTACGGCGGTTTAACATTTTACGTCCTTTGGATGCGAGTACTCTTAACCCTATATAGGGACGAATTATGTTTCATGGGGTCACATGTTCTCGATTAAGACGTGAGGATTAGCCAAGCGGCAGTGTTATTCGGAAAACAGCACCGGGGGCGTTTTCCTCGATCGTTAATTCGCCGTTAAGGTTTCGCATGATCTCGCGACTGATGGGTAGGCCAAGGCCGGCACTGCCAGCCAAAGTAATCTCGGATAGGCGTGAAAACTTCTCGAAAACTTTTTCGCGATCCTCTGGTCGTATGCCAGGTCCGTTATCTACGATGCCAATGATTGCGACTTTACCGACCTTTCGCGCGGTGATCCTGACTTCTGGGTTCTCGGCACGGCCATACTTAATCGCGTTTGAGATAAGGTTAATAAAAACTTGCGCCAGACGATCGAAATCAGCGGTGACCATAATGTCATCGAAACCTTTGCGAGTTACCTTTACACCTGCCGATGCACGCAAGCCTTCGCTGCTCGCAAGGGCGCGGTCGAAAACGGTGTTCAGGGATACAGGCTCCAATTGCCAGTTCACGCGACCACTTTCAAGAAAGCTGAGGTCGAGGATTTCGTCCAGCAGGCGGGTCAGGCGTTGGCTTTCGGTGTTAATGATGTCGATAAAACGATTGGATTGTTCTGACGAGATGTCGTTGGTGTCCCGCAGGATTTCCGCAAAAGATTTGATAGAGGTCATCGGGGTGCGCAATTCGTGGCTGATCTGCGATAGAAAGGCGTCTTTCTGCGCACCTAGTTCCGTTAGCTGTGCGTTGGCTTGGCGTAGTTTGTGGGCGGATTCAGCCAGTTCGCGCGACTGGACTTCGAGTTGCTGGGAGTACTCCATCACCTGTGCGGTTTCGTCGGCGATTTTCATTAGTTCTTCAACCGAAACGGTGCCGCCACCAGCGACCTGCGATACCATCGCGTGGGCTGATGCCGCGCCGACGCTACCGGCCAATTCGCGTTCCAGCCGTTCAATGAACTTATCGGTCGAGTCTGGCAGACCCGCGTGCTTGCCTTGCTCACCAGCCGCTTGCGTAAACAGACGGTGGGCGTGGGTGGTTCCAAGGATACGTTGGGCGAGCGTAAATAGGTCTTCCGATGTTGCCGAACGACGGATAACGATGCCTGCACCGCCCCCACCTGTCTGGCGAAAAACATCGACGAACTGTGCGCCCTGGATGCGCTCCAATTGGCGGGGTGTTACAATCAATGACAGCCCTACGAACAGCGCGATATTGATGCCAAGCGACCAAAACAGTGAATGGACCAACGGGTCGTATTCTGTCAGTCCGAGCAGCTCTTGCGGGCGCAGCCATGTAAGGCCAAAGGGGCCGTTGTCGATGACGTTGGAACTGAGTAGGAAAGAACCCTCGAAACTTGGTAGGAACAGGGTGTAGGCCCAGATAATGAAGCCCACAATCAGCCCTGCCAACGCACCTGTTCTTGTCGCGCTGCGCCAGAATATGCCGCCGATCAGGCTGGGCAGGACTTGGGCGACACCTGCGAAAGAGATAAGACCGATAGACGCCAGCGCATTCGACCCACCCGTTACACGAAAGTAGAAATACCCCAGCAGTAGCAATCCAGCGATGCTGGCGCGGCGACTACGCAATAGGACGCTGCGAACATCACCGCTGGTAGAAATACGCCCTTTGCCCGAGCTGATCCAAAGCGGCATCACGATATGATTGGATACCATTGTCGAAAGCGCAATGGCGGCGACGATGACCATCGATGTGGCTGAGGAGAACCCACCGAGAAAAGCGAATAGGGCCAGCGCATTTTGCCCCTCGGCTAAAGGTACAGTCAGCACAAACAGGTCGGGATTTGAGCCAGCAGGCAAGATAGATTGCCCCGCGATGGCGATGGGCAGAACGGACAGGCTCATCAAGAACAGATATAGCGGGAAGGCCCAGCTGGCGACGGACAGGTGCCGCTCATCCGAATTCTCGACGATGGTCACCTGAAACATGCGCGGCAGGGTTATGATGGCTGTGGCCGACAGGAACGTCAGCGCGACCCAGCGGGGGTTGAAAATGCTATCGGCCTGCAACATATCGGGTGGCATACGCGAGAAAATATCAGCGGGCCCGTCGCTGATGCCCCAGACAACGAAAATGCCAACGGCGAGCAGGGCAAAAAGCTTTACCAAGGCTTCCAGCGCGATGGCGGTGACGACGCCGTGGTGGCGCTCGTTGGCATCTACATTGCGAGTGCCAAATAAAATGGTGAATACTGCTAGGACGGCGGCGATCCAGAAAGCGGACACTTTTTCATCGGCGAATCCAGCGCCGTCGGTAGGGGAAAACACAGAAAAGCTGGTTGTGATAGATTGCAGTTGCAGCGCGATATAAGGGGTCGAACTGATAACAGCCAATAGTGTGACAACCACACCAAGGGTGGCGCTTTTACCATAGCGTGACGATATAAGATCAGCGATGGAGGTGATGCGTTGTGTCCGTCCGATCCGCAGCAATTTGCGCAATAGCCACCACCAACCGATAAATACGAGAGTAGGACCAAGGTAGATGGTGACAAACTCCAACCCGTTACGAGCCGCAGAACCCACCGCGCCGTAGAATGTCCAAGCGGTGCAGTAGACCGAGATCGATAATGTATAGACCAATGGGGACCGCAACCATCCAAGGCGGCCAGCGCGGGCCCGACGCTCGGCCCAGAAGGCGACGGCGAATAATAGGGCGACATAGGCTGTGCTGGCGGCGATCAGAATATTGAAGGTTAACACGTCAGTGGCCCTCGTCGCCTTTGGTTAATATGCGTGACATGCGTCGCGCTAGCAGGATCAGCAGGAACCAGAATCCGAAGATAAACAGGAAGGGCAACGGGGCCCCGAAGATCAGAACGTCTTTTGTGAAAATCGTGAAGATCGGTGTGATGAAGATAACCACGCCGAAGATCGGCAAAACAAGCGCTGCATCTTGGCGACGGCGTCGACGAAAAGCGCGTTCGGCTAGATCAGGTGGGCCTTTGTCCGTCATGTTAACATTTCCTGAACAGTCGCGAGGATTTCAGCATTGGCGAAAGGTTTGGTCATAAAACGGGTAACGCCAATTTCCTCGGCTGTTTGACGATCTCGGGCTTGGCCTTTTGCGGTTAGCATCAGCACACGCGGCGCTTCGGCAAGTTCACCAATGTCGCGCAAAACATCGAAACCGGATCGGTTTGGCAGCATCACGTCCAGAATAACCAGATCGGGGGTTAAGTCGCGAATCCGCTCCATCGCCATGGCGCCGTTCTTTTCGGAAGACACAGTAAAGCCAGCACGATCCAGTAAGAAAGACAGGGACTCGATGATGTTCGGCTCGTCTTCGACGATAAGAATGTGCTTGGACATGTATACCCTCCTACTAACTATTATAACCTATAACACCGTTTCTTCGGAACGCGCAGCACAGTTTTCACGCGGGCAAATCCTGCAACTTATTCCGACACGGCGTGCAGGCTGCGGAACGGGTGACCACGGGGATTGGTCGCTGGGCAAGAACAACATGGCGGACTGATAGTTGGGTGAGTCGCCAAATGCGATTTCGGAACGGGGTAGCGCAACAGTCAGCGTAACGAATTGCGTACCACCGGGTAGTTCGATCAGATCTTGCAGCGGGCGTTCTGGTTGCGAGAATCCCTGAAATACCGGCCATAGCGGGCAAGCGTTGCCGTGACGCGGCAGCGGGAAATCCGGCAGGGCGTGTCTGTGCAACGTTTGCCCCGCTGCATTGGTGATAATCAAGCCCATTTCGGGGGCATCGACCCCTTCGTTCTTTAGGCTGGCGAGGCGACGGAAGACAGCATGCAAATTTGTGCGAAACTCCGAGGCAAGGGCCGAAGGGTTAAAGTCCGACGCTAGGGCGGTGGAAGCGAAGCGTTCAAGCGGCATGGATGCCACATCACTTTCCGCCACTTCGTCGGGGGCTTCGTTTGGTGCGCCCTGTGTTGCCTCTTTGTCAAAATACCGGATCAAGGCTTGGGTGGCATCGGAAAGACGTTTACTTTCATCGTGGATAGCAGCGTTGAAGCGGGTGCGTTGTTCGGCGGCGATGTCTTCGACCGACGTCAGGATTTCTGCGGTCGAACGGATGGCGGTGATGTTGGATAGCATCAGGTGTAAGCTCTCGGCCAAAAACGGGTCGTGGACCAGACGGTCAGACAGAGCGGCAATTACGGCCTCTTGGTCGCGGTTCTGGCGATAGACCGAGGCGAGCAGTTGTGCCCAACCCGGAAACCTTCCAGCAAACTCGGCCAAAACAGAGGTTTCGGCGGACGGGGCAGTTTCCGTGGAGGCGGCTTCCAGTAAGCTGGTGGTTAACTCGGAATCTGCCTCCTCTGTCAGAGAGGAGGCTGGTACGCCAAGCTCGCGGGCGATGGACAGCAAAATTTTGCCCGCGATTCCCCGTTTGTTGTGTTCAATCAGATTGAGGTATGATGTGGAAATACCCGCCTGCCGCGCAAGGGCTGTTTGAGACAGGCCCGCACGACTGCGATGTTGGCGAATTCTCGTTCCGGTTAACGAATGTGGCATTACTCAATTTCCAGTGTTTTCATACTCTTGCCGTGGTGCAATGTAAAATAGTTTGCAGGTATTGGCTGTTTTTGTGACAATAATTTACGAAAATATCGAGCAAATGCAATCATTTATTGATTTTTTTACAGATTGCCCCAAGAATGTTTTTGGGTACGAATACCCCCTGCCGTTCACGGCAGCATAAAATTGACACGAATGGGAGGAAATTCATGTCTGTATTTACACCAAATCGTCGCGGTTTGATTAAGTCCGGTGCTCTGTTGGGCACAGGCTTGGCTATGCCGACGATCTTCACCGCCAGTTCTGCGGCTGCATACACAAACGCACCTACTGGCAACGGCGTAACACTTGGCTTCAACGTTCCACAATCCGGTCCATATGCGGATGAGGGTGCGGACGAGCTTCGCGCATATAAGCTGGCTGTCGAGCACCTGAACGGTGAAGGTGACGGCGGGATGATGAACACGTTCTCGTCCAAAGCTCTCAAAGGCAACGGTATCCTTGGAAACAAGGTTAACTACGTTACCGGCGATACACAGACCAAATCTGACGCGGCGCGTGCTTCGGCAAAATCTATGATCGAAAAAGACGGCGCAGTGATGATCACTGGCGGTTCTTCTTCGGGCGTTGCGATTGCTGTGCAGGGTCTATGTCAGGAAGCTGGCATTATCTTCATGGCTGGCCTGACACACTCCAACGACACAACCGGTAAAGACAAGAAGGCTAACGGCTTCCGTCACTTCTTTAACGGTTACATGTCTGCGGCTGCGCTGGCACCTGTGCTGGAAGAAATGTACGGCAACGACCGTAAAGCTTACCACCTGACAGCCGATTACACTTGGGGTTGGACACAGCAAGAATCGATTGCTGCGGCAACTGAAGCCAAGGGTTGGGAGACTGTTAACAACGTTCTTACGCCGCTGGCGACGCAGGATTTCTCTTCCTATGTTGCGCCGGTTCTGAACTCGGGTGCCGATGTTCTGGTTCTGAACCACTACGGTGGTAACATGATCAACTCTCTAACGTCTGCTGTTCAGTTCGGTCTGCGTGACAAGGTCGTTAACGGCAAGAACTTCGAAATCGTTGTTCCGCTTTACTCCCGCCTAATGGCGAAGGGTGCTGGCGAAAACGTTAAAGGTATCTTTGGTTCGACAAACTGGCACTGGTCCCTGACCGACGCTGGTTCGCAAGCCTTCGTTAAATCCTTTGGCGAGAAGTACGGCTTCCCACCAAGCCAGGCTGCGCACACTGTTTACTGTCAGACGCTTCTTTATGCGGATGCATGTGAACGTGCAGGCACCTTCAACCCATGTGGCGTTGGCGAAGCCTTGGAAGGCTTTGACTTCGACGGTCTGGGCAATGGTCCTACGCACTATCGTGCCGACGATCACCAGTGCTTCAAAGACGTGCTGGTTGTGAAGGGTAAAGAGAATCCGACTTCCGACTTCGACCTTTTGGAAGTTGTTCAGGTTACACCACGTGCTCAGGTTGAGTACGCACCGGATCATCCGATGTTTGCTGGTGGTGCTTTGGGTGAATGTAACCCGGGCGCATAATTTCCCCCTCGGGAATAATAAATTGCCGGTCGCGCCTTCGTGTGCGGCCGGATTTTCCGCCAAGGTGCGGGGCCTCATAAAAAATTACGGGACGTAAGCGATGGACGCGATCTTTCTGCAAGTATTGAACGGGTTGGATAAGGGTAGTGCGTATGCGCTGATTGCCCTCGGTCTGACCCTTATTTTTGGAACGCTGGGTGTGGTGAACTTCGCCCACGGCGCGTTGTTTATGCTAGGCGCATTTTGCGCCGTGGTGATGCGCAAAATACTGACGCTGTCCAAAATTACGCTAGACCCCGAGAAAACCAACTTCCTTGGTAAACCACTGGAAATCAAAACCACTTATGTGGAGCTATGGTGGGGCGACGTCGGCACATGGATGATCGATTATTCGGTACTTCTGTCGATTGGGTTTGCCATTCCGGTTATGGCCCTCATCGGTATCATCATGGAACGCGGCCTAATCAAGCATTTCTATCATCGTCCGCATGCGGACCAGATTTTGATGACATTCGGATTGGCGATTGTGTTGCAAGAAATCGTTAAGGCCTTCTTTGGCGCCAACCCGATCCCTCAATCCGCCCCGGACGCGATGGGTGGAGCAATGGATATCGGTGTGTTGTTCGGCTTTGCCGAATACGCGGTGATTTATCCTTACTGGCGCTTGATCTACTTCGTATTTGCCGCAGTCGTTATCGGCGCCGTGTTTGCCTTTCTGCGGTTTACCACCTTCGGGATGGTCGTGCGTGCAGGCATGGCGGACCGCGAAACAGTTGGCTTGCTGGGTATCGATATTGACAGACGTTTCACCATCATGTTCGGCATCGCTGCCGCCGTGACCGGGGTTGCTGGTGTTATGTACACGCCCATTCTGCCGCCCAATTATCACATGGGCATGGACTTCTTGGTGCTATGTTTCGTTGTGGTGGTTGTCGGGGGCATGGGCAGTTTGCCCGGTGCCGTGTTGGCTGGTTTTATGCTGGGAATGCTAGAGAGCTTCGCTTCCATGAACGAAGTAAAAGCGATTATCCCGGGAATTGACCAGATTATTATTTACCTCGTTGCCATGATTGTTCTGTTGGTCCGCCCTCGCGGATTGATGGGTAAAGCCGGCATGATGGAGGATTAAGAGCATGCTAAAACTAAACGACAAAATCCTGATGTTAGTGTTTACGATCTTCGTGCTGACTGGCCCCATTATCCTTGCGCCATTTGGCGCTGGTTACCCTGACTTGTTGCAACGTTTTGCCATCTTCGGCATTCTGGCGGTGGGCTATAATATTCTGTTCGGCCTGACCGGATATCTATCCTTCGGTCACGCAGCGTTTCTGGGTGTGGGGTCGTATTCGACGGTCTGGATGTTCAAGCTGCTGACGATGAATATCATTCCGGGGATGATCCTCGCGATCATAATGTCGGGCCTGTTTGCCCTGCTGATCGGGTTTATCACGCTCAGGCGGTCGGGTATCTACTTCTCCATCCTGACGTTGGCGTTTGCACAGATGTCTTACAGTCTGGCGTATTCGGTGCTGACACCAATCACGAATGGCGAGACTGGTTTGCAAATACGTCTGGCTGACGCGCGCATCTTGGACCCCAAGAATGAATCCGGTTCACTGCCGTCGACCAATCTATTCGGCTTGGAGATGAACGACACGTTTCGCACAACGCTTTTTGGGATGGATTTGCAGTTTAACGTCGGTTTCTACGTTTGCGCGGTTATTCTGATTGCTGCGTTTTACCTGTCAATTCGTATCTTCCGCTCGCCTTTCGGGTTGATGTTGCGGGCGGTTAAGACCAACCAGAACCGCCTTATGTATACGGGGATCAACACCAAACCCTACACGCTTGCCGCTTTCGTTATTTCCGGCATGTACGCTGGCTTGGCTGGCGCGTTGCTGGCTTCGATGGATCCTTTGGCTGGTGCTGAACGCATGCAGTGGACCGAATCCGGCTCCATCGTTCTGATGGTTATCCTTGGCGGTGCGGGCACGTTGCTTGGGCCGGTACTTGGCGCAGGCGTTATCAAATACTTCGAAGCGATCTTCTCGCGGATCAATGACAACGTGTTGCACGAATGGTTCGATATTCTGCCCGGTTTCCTTGAAACCTTCATGGTCTGGATCATCCATCCGTTCGTTGGCAAAGGTTGGAGTCTGACCTTGGGTGCGGTGTTTATGATTATCGTGATTTTCCTACCCGGTGGCCTGATGGAAGGTGCGAACCGCATCGGTAAACGGCTTGCAAAATTAAAACGTGGCTCGGCGGATGACGCCAAGACCCCGGCTGAATAAGGAGCAAGGATTATGGGAATTCTTGAAGTCCAGAATGTCAACAAACACTTCGGCGGCTTACATGCCCTGAACAATGTAAACCTTGACGTCAAAGAGGGCGCAGTCCACGCGATTATCGGGCCGAACGGAGCAGGGAAGTCGACGTTCTTGAACTGTTTAATTGGCAAGTTGGCGCCCGATACCGGTTCGGTTATGTTCCAAGGCATACCTGTACTTGGCAAGAAGCCGCATCAGATAAACCAGATGGGTATCAGTCGTGTGTTCCAGACACCCGAGATTTTTAGTGACCTGACGGTTTTCGAAAACGTGATGATCCCGTGCTTTGCACACCGTGACGGAGCGTTCACATTGAATGCCTTGAAAAGGGTTAAAGGCGAAACGGACATCCGTGAGCAGGCTGAACAGATGTTGGTTGACGTTAATATGCAGAACAAATTGCATATGGATGCGGCCTCGCTTTCACGTGGTGATAAACGACGCTTGGAACTGGCGATGTGCTTGGCGCAAGATCCGAAATTGTTGCTATTGGATGAACCCACGGCAGGTATGGCGCGTGCGGATACCAACGCAACGATTGATCTGCTGAAACACATCGGCGAGACCCGCGGGATCACCAAGGTTATCATTGAACACGACATGCACGTGGTGTTCAGTCTTGCCGACACGATCTCGGTTTTGGCGCAGGGTGCAATTATTGCCGAAGGGCTGCCGGAGGACATTAAAGGTCATCCGAAAGTCCGCGAAGCTTACCTTGGGGAGGCAGAGGTATGAACGACAAGACGAACAGGCCAGCGTATTTTTCGCTACACGACATTCATTCGTATTACGGCGAAAGCTACATCGTGCAAGGTGTGTCTTTCAAAATCCACGAGGGCGAAATTATGGCGCTTCTGGGGCGGAATGGCGCGGGTAAAACCTCGACTCTTCGCTCCATCGCGCAGATCGGTGACCCGCAGGTAACGCACGGCGAATGTTGGCTGGACCACCAACCGCTACACGAAATGAAATCGTTCGAGGCAGCCCGTGCAGGCGTAGCCCTTGTGCCCGAAGACCGTCGGATTATTCAGGGTTTGACGGTTCAGGAAAATCTGGAGCTGGCGCAAATTGCACCACCGCATGGCTGGACAATCGAGCGGATTTACGAACTTTTCCCTCGTCTGGGGGAGCGCAAGAATCAAGAGGGCACGACCCTTTCAGGCGGCGAACAGCAGATGCTGGCGATAGGCCGCGCCTTGGCGCGCGACGTGAAATTACTTCTGCTGGACGAGCCATATGAAGGCTTAGCCCCTGTGATTGTACAGGAAATTGAAAAAACCCTGCGCCAAATCAAGGAACTTGGGATTACTACAATTATCGTGGAACAGAACGCGATTGCGGCTTTGAAGCTGGCGGATCGTGCGGTTATTCTGGATACGGGCCACGTTGTGTTTGACGGAACCGCGCAAGAGGTGCTGGACAATGAGGCGCTTCGCGAAGAATATCTCGCTATCTAACAAATTACGACCACTGGAGAAGACCATGGAACAGCATATTTATCCGCCCTCGAAAGAAACTGCCGCGAAAGCATTGATCAACGAAGATCAATATCAGGCGATGTATGCTGAATCCATCAGTGATCCCGAGGCCTTCTGGGGGGAACAGGGGCATCGCCTCGACTGGATCAAGCCTTATACGAAGGTGAAGAACACGACGTTTGAATACCCGAACGTCTCGATCAAGTGGTTCGAAGACGGGGTTTTGAATGTTTCAGCCAACTGTGTTGACCGGCATCTGAAGGACCGTGGCAATCAAACCGCGATCATCTGGGAAGGGGATAACCCCGAAGATGACGCGCATATCACATATAAGGAACTTCACGAACACGTCAGTCGTTTGGCGAATGTTTACAAGAAACTGGGCGTCAAGAAAGGCGACCGGATTGTGCTTTATATGCCAATGATCCCCGAGGCGGCTTATGCGATGCTGGCTTCGGCAAGGATCGGTGCAGTGCATTCGATTGTGTTTGCCGGTTTTTCTCCCGAGGCATTGGGCAGCCGGATCGAGGATTCCGGTGCCAAGCTGGTGGTTACCGCAGACGAGGCCCCACGCGGCGGGCGCAATACCCCGTTGAAAACGAATGTCGACAAGGCGCTGGAAATCGCCGGTGATGTTGCAACCTTGGTTGTTGAGCGCACGGGTGCGGATGTTGGCTTGAAGGCAGGCCGCGATCATTCCTACCGCGCGATGATGGCGGATGCGTCTACAGATTGTCCGCCAGAACCGATGAACGCCGAGGATCCGCTGTTCATTCTTTACACCTCTGGCTCCACAGGCAAACCCAAGGGTGTTGTGCATACGACGGGTGGGTATCTGCTTTATGCATCTATGACTCATCAGTATGTCTTTGATTACCACGATGGCGATATCTACTGGTGTACGGCTGACGTTGGCTGGGTCACGGGGCACAGCTATATTGTTTATGGCCCGCTAGCGAACGGTGCGACGACCTTGATGTTCGAAGGTATCCCGACTTATCCGGACGCCAGCCGCTTCTGGCAGGTGTGCGACAAGCACAAGGTTACCCAATTCTACACGGCCCCGACGGCGCTGCGGGCGTTGATGGGCCAAGGGGATTCTTTCGTCGAGAAATGCGATTTGTCCTCGATCCGTATTCTTGGGTCGGTTGGTGAACCTATCAATCCCGAGGCATGGGAATGGTACAACCGCGTGGTTGGCAAGGGCGAATGCCCGATTGTCGATACGTGGTGGCAAACGGAAACCGGCGGCATATTACTGACGCCTCTGCCGGGTGCTACGTCGCTAAAGCCGGGATCGGCGACCAATCCGTTCTTTGGTGTGCAGCCGGTGATCCTCAATCCGCAAACGGGTGACGAGATCACAACGACTGTGGCCGACGGGGTTCTATGCTTCAAAGACAGTTGGCCCGGGCAAATGCGGACGGTGTTTGGTGATCACGACCGCTTCATCTCGACCTATTTTGCGGACTACAAAGGGTATTACTTTGCTGGAGACGGATGTCGTCGTGACGAAGACGGATATTACTGGATTACCGGTCGTGTTGACGATGTAATCAACGTTTCCGGCCATCGTATGGGCACCGCCGAGGTGGAGTCCGCACTGGTCGCCCATGCCAAGGTGTCCGAGGCTGCCGTGGTCGGCTACCCGCACGGAATCAAAGGCCAGGGCATTTATGCTTACGTTACGTTGATGGCTGGCGAAGAGCCATCCGATGAGCTTCGTAAAGAGCTGGAGTTGTGGGTTCGCAAGGAAATCGGCCCGATAGCCAAGCCGGATTTGCTGCAATGGGCCCCGAACCTGCCGAAAACGCGTTCCGGCAAAATCATGCGCCGTATTTTGCGCAAAATCGCCGAGGATGACTTCGGATCGCTGGGCGACACGTCAACACTGGCCGACCCGTCGGTGGTGGCCAAGCTGATTGAAAACCGGATGAATCGCGAGTAACAGAATCGTTCTGGAGAACCAAAAGGCCTGCCATATGGTGGGCCTTTTCACATTTAGGTGTGTCTAACTTCGCCGCAAACGAATAACTACATCAATCTTTGAGATCTCGGCGCCTTCGGGTAAGTCCGGCAGGCTTTCGAATTTTACGGAACCTACAGGTGCATCGGTTAGGATGCCCTCGTCTTCCCAGTAAAAGTGCGAGTGGTCGTCAACCCTTGTGTCGAAATACGAACGATGCCCGTCCACGCTGACTTCGCGCATTAGGCCTGCCTCGCAGAATGCGCCGAGGGTATTATAAACGGTAGCGAGCGAGACTTTAGCCTCGGTATCATGCGTCAGGTCAAACAAGGATTCCGCTGTGACGTGGCGGTCGTGACCATCACCAACCAACAGTTCCGCCAAAGAAAGGCGTTGGCGGGTGGGGCGCAAACCGCCACCTGAAAGCCATGCAGAGGCACGTTGTTGTGGGGATTGAATTTCGATATTCATATTGAATTCCTATGATTTGCCTTAATATACGCTAAAAGCGCCACCAATGGCCAGACCCGTGCCAGCGCTATTGCGCCGCCTCCTGCTGCAGTGGTAAGAATACATAAATAAACCGAATTTCAGGAGCGTCCCCTAACATGACCGAATATCCTACCAGCTTTGATCGCGATGACCTTTTGAAATGTGCACGCGGCGAGCTTTTTGGGCCGGGTAACGCGCAGTTACCGGAACCACCGATGCTGATGATCGACCGTATCACCGAAGTTTCCAGTGATGGCGGGGTGCACGGCAAGGGCCATATTGTGGCGGAATTCGACATTAACCCTGACCTGTGGTTCTTCGATTGTCATTTTCCCGGCAACCCGATCATGCCCGGTTGCCTTGGCCTAGATGGCTTGTGGCAGCTGACGGGGTTCAATCTTGGCTGGCGTGGCTGGCAGGGTCGCGGGTATGCTTTGGGCGTGGGAGAGGTCAAGCTGACTGGCATGGTGCGGCCTGAACGCAAAATGCTGACGTATTACGTTGATTTCACTAAAGCCATCCAGACGCGGCGCTTGACAATGGGCGTTGCCGACGGCCGGGTCGAGGCTGATGGCGAAGTGATCTATCTGGTTAAAGATATGAAAGTCGCGTTGTCTGCCGAGTAATCTGCGGAATAATCTGAATAAAAGGAATACATTATGCGTCGCGTAGTTATCACCGGTCTAGGGATCGTTTCATCCATTGGCAATAATGCTGAAGAAGTTCTTGCCTCGTTGAAGGCCCAGAAATCCGGCATTAGTTTTGCACCGACTTATGCGGAACACGGATTTCGCAGCCAAATTCACGGGATGCCTACTATTAACTTGAAAGAAAACATCGACAAACGGGTTTGGCGTTTTATGGGCGATGGGGCTGGATATGCCTATCTGTCTATGGAACAGGCGATTGCAGATGCGGGCCTTGAAGAAAGCGACATCTCCAACGAACGCACGGGGCTGGTTGTTGGCTCTGGTGGCCCATCCACCAAACACCTTTTTGATGCCCATCAGATCGTGCTAGAGAAGGGCTCGCCCAAGCGGATGGGCCCGTTTATGGTTACGCGCGGCATGTCGTCGACAACGTCGGCTTGTCTGGCGACTCCGTTTAAGATCAAGGGCGTTAACTATTCGATCACCTCGGCTTGTTCGACTTCGGCGCATTGCATTGGTAACGGCGTTGAGCAAATCCAGTTTGGCAAGCAAGACATCGTTTTTGCCGGTGGTGGCGAGGAGTTGGACTGGACGTTGTCTTGCCTGTTCGACGCGATGGGTGCGATGTCCTCAAAGTATAACGATACACCGGAATTGGCGGCACGAGCATTTGATGCAACGCGTGATGGGTTTGTAATCGCGGGCGGCGGCGGCATGGTTGTGCTTGAGGAACTTGAGCACGCCAAAGCACGCGGTGCGAAAATTTACGCCGAGGTTACAGGCTACGGCGCGACGTCAGACGGCTACGATATGGTGGCCCCTTCAGGTGAGGGCGGCGAGCGGTCGATGAAATTGGCGATGTCGACCATTGGTGATCGTAAGGTTGACTATATCAACGCGCATGGCACATCGACTCCGGTGGGCGATGTTAAAGAAGTGGAAGCAGTTCGTCATGTGTTTGGCGAAGGTAATACGCCGTTGATTTCCTCGACCAAGTCACTGACTGGCCACAGCCTTGGCGCGACAGGTGTACAGGAGGCGATTTACTGTCTGATGATGTTGCAGAATGACTTTATCGTTGGTTCTGCGAACGTGAAGGAACTTGATCCTGCACTAAAGGCTTCCGAGATTGCCACGGCGAATATCGAAAACGCCGGGCTGGATACGGTTATTTCGAACAGCTTCGGGTTTGGTGGCACGAATGCCACATTGGCGATGAGTAAATATCATGGCTGACCTGATGAAGGGCAAACGCGGGTTGGTTATGGGCGTCGCGAATGAACGCTCGATTGCCTGGGGAATCGCCAAGGTTTTGGCCGATGAAGGCGCAGAGCTTGCGTTCACCTATCAAGGCGAGGGGTTCGGCAAACGCTTGCGCCCCTTGGCTGAAAGCGTGGGTTCATCGCTGGTTCTTCCGGCGGATGTTCAGGACGAAGCCTCGCTGGACGTGGCCTTCAAAACGCTGGAAGACGAATGGGGCGGCATAGATTTTCTGGTCCACGCCATCGCTTATGCGGATAAAGATGAACTGGCTGGCGAGTTCGTGAATACCAGCCGCGCCAACTTCCAGAACTCGCTGGATATTTCGTGCTACAGCTTTGTCGATGTGACGCGCCGTGCAGTTCCGTTGATGAAAGACGGAGGCTCGATCATAACGCTGACGTATATGGGCAGCCAGCGAGTGCAGCCAAATTATAACGTCATGGGCGTTGCGAAAGCGGCGCTTGAGGCGTCCGTGCGTTATCTGGCCAACGATTTGGGGCCAAAGGGTATTCGCGTGAATGCGATTAGCCCCGGCCCAATGAAAACACTGGCGGGTGCCGCTATTGGTGGGGCGCGTAAGGTCTATCGGACGATTGGCGAAAACGCACCTATGCGCTCCAATGCTACACCGGATTCGGTGGGTGGAACGGCGGCGTATCTGTTGTCGGATTACGGCGAATACACCACTGGCGAGATTATTCGCGTCGATGGTGGCTATCACATCATGGGTATGATGCAGCCGGAAAACCTTTAACGCGAAATAGCGTTTAACAATGGTTCCTCTTGTGCCAATGTACGGGCAACGGAGGAACCCACTAATGCCAATCACCACATGTGTATTTGATGCCTACGGAACATTGTTTGATGTAGCCGCTGCCGCACGAATTGCTGCCGCTGAACCGGGGCGCGAGGCGTTTGCCGCCAAATGGCCGCAGATTGCGCAGGATTGGCGGCTTAAACAATTGCAATACACGTGGCTGCGAGCGGTGGCAGATGCACATACGGATTTTTGGGAAGTTACGCAAAACGGGCTGGATTATGCTTTGGAAGCGGCTGGATTAGAGGATGACGAGCTGCGCGAACGATTGTTGGCTCTCTACTGGGAATTGTCGGCCTATCCTGAAGTTCCAGCCATGCTGAAAGCTTTGAAAGAAGCGGGCATGCAAACGGCGATCTTGTCAAATGGCTCGCCCGATATGCTGAAAGGCGCGGTTTCTAGTGCAGGCATTACGGACTTGTTAGACGATGTATTAAGCGTTCAGGATGTGGGTGTTTTTAAGCCTCACAGATTTGTTTACGACATGGTTTGTGACCGGTTTAGCTGTACGAAGTCCGAGGTTCTATTTGTATCGTCCAATGGGTGGGACGCGGCGAATGCATCGGGATATGGGTTCTATACGGCTTGGGTGAATCGCGCAGGGGAACCGATGGATCGCTTGCCTTGGAAACCGCAGGAGGTGATGTCGGATTTGACTGGCATACCGGAACTGGCAAAGGGAAGATCATGAAATTCACGACAAGCGACGGTTTGGAACTTGCTTATGAAGACGAGGGTGAAGGCACGGTTTTGCTGTGTCTGCCTGGTCTAACGCGGAATGCGCGAGATTTTGACGATTTGGCAGGGGCGATCAATGGAGTGCGCATTGTGCGGCTAACGTATCGTGGTCGCGGGGAGTCTGACTACGATCCGAATTACGCGAATTACAATGTCCCGCAGGAGGCGAAGGACGCGCTGGAGTTGCTCGATCATTTGAAGATCGAGAAAGCGGTGTTCGTGGGTACTTCGCGCGGAGGGATTATCGCGATGCTGACGGCGGCGATGGCCAAAGACCGGATGTCGGGTGTGGTGCTTAACGATATAGGGCCAGAAATAAACGCGGACGGGCTGGGCCGGATAATGGATTATTTGGGCGTTCAGCCCAAGGCGAAAACCTTCGAGCAGGCGGCTGCGGGGCTGCGCGCAAATATGGGTGCGGAGTTTCCGAAGCTGACGGACGCTGAATGGATTGTGCAAGCCAAACGTTGGATGGAGATGACACCAGACGGGATGCGGCTGAGTTACGATCCGAAACTTCGCGACGCTATGCTTGACCAGGAATCTCAACCGCAACCGGATCTGTGGCCCTTGTTTGATGCAATGGAAGGGCTGCCTCTGGCACTGATACGGGGGGCGAACTCGGATCTGTTAGACGAAAAGAGCGTTGTCGAGATGCAGCGCCGACGGCCTGATATGATCTATGCGAATGTACCGGACCGTGGTCATGTACCGTTTTTGGATGAACCTGAAGCGGTTGTGGCGATTGAAAAACTGATTGGGCAGGTTGGATGAATATTGAAATGATCAAAGCGGCGGCAACGAGGTTGGCGCCTGTCGTAAGGCGGACACCTATGCTTAGCTCTCCGTTTCTTGACGAGATGGCGGGCCGCCGCGTGCTGGTGAAGACTGAAAACTTGCAGCACACGGGAAGCTTCAAATTCCGTGGCGGTTGGTCGGCGTTATCCGGTATGCCGGAGGCACAGCGGGCAAAAGGAGTGTTCGCGTATTCGTCTGGTAACCACGCGCAAGGGGTGGCAATGGCGGCGGCAAAATTCGGAGTGCCTGCGGTCATTCTTATGCCGTCAGATTCGCCGGCCTTGAAGATAGAAAACACAAAGGCGCTGGGTGCGGAGGTGGTGACCTATGACCGCCTACGAGATTCACGCGAGGAACTGGGTGCGCGGTTTGCCCGCGAACGAGGGCTGACGCTGGTTAGGCCATATGACGAGCCGTTGGTGATTGCAGGGCAAGGCACGGTTGGGCTGGAGATTGTAGAGCAGGCAAAGGCCGAGGGTGTTGAGAAAGCCGATGTGCTGGTTCCATGCGGTGGCGGTGGGCTGACTTCCGGTATCTCGATAACGCTAGAGGGGACTGACCTGCGCGCGCGGCCTTGTGAACCGGAGGGGTTTGATGACGCAGCACGCTCGCTTGCTTCGGGTAAACGAGAGGTGAATGCAGCGCAGGGTGGTTCTATCTGTGATGCGATTGTTACGAACTCGCCGGGGGAAATCACGTTCCCGATTATGCTGAAGAATTGCGGCGCTGGGCTGGTTGTCAGTGATGACGAGGCAATGCAGGCGGTGGCATTGGCATTTCAGCGATTGAAAATCGTGCTGGAACCGGGGGGTGCCGTGGCACTGGCGGCGGCGTTGTTTCGGCCCGAACAGATCACAGGCGATGCTGTGATTGTGGTGGCAACCGGTGGTAATGTGGACGCAGATGTGTTTTCGCGGAGTTTGGCAACCATATGACAGACATAATCATTATAGGCGGCGGGATCGCGGGCGGCAGCCTCGCGGCAGCGGTGTCTGCCGATGCTGATGTGGTGCTGCTGGAGGCCGAAGATGTGTTCGGTTATCACGCCACGGGCCGCTCGGCTGCGATGTACGAACCGAACTACGGTAACAAGGTGATTAACACGCTGACCCGAGCCAGCCACGACGCGTTTGAGGAGGCAGATGTTCTAGCGCCACGAGGCGTGTTGTATTTGGCTGATGAAAGCGAACGGCATCTGATGGATGCGATCGCGGGTGCGGATTATAACGAACGAATTTCACTAGAAGAGGCGCTCGCGCTGGTTCCGGTTTTGAAACTGGCGCACATCAAAGACGCGGTGCTGGCTACCGCAGCATGCGACTTAGACGTGGATAAATTATTCCAAAGTAGGTTGAAAACTGCGCGCGCTAACGGGGCGCAACTTCATACCAAAGCGAGCGTAGAGAACATTCAATATGACGGTCGCTGGCATGTGCTAACCGCAGCTGGCGAGTTTTCTGCCCCGATCCTTGTTAACGCAGCCGGAGCATGGGCTGACCAGATCGCCACACTTGCGGGCGTTGCACCATTGGGTATCCAGCCTTATCGGCGCTCGGTTGCGCGGTTACCTGCGCCGGGTGGGCACGATGTTTCTAACTGGCCAATGTTACTTTCCGCAGCGGAAACCTGGTATGCCAAGCCGGACGCCGGCAAGTGGTTGGTTTCCTCCGCCGAGGAAGATCCGGTTGAACCGATGGATGCATGGGCTGATGACATGGTTCTGGCCGAAGGTCTGGCGCGGTATCAGGAATTTGTCACCGAGGAGGTTATGCGGGTTGAGAATAACTGGGCAGGCCTGCGTAGCTTTACGCCGGACCGGACACCGGTTGTCGGGTTTGATGGTGCTGCGAAAGGGTTCTTTTGGTTGGCGGCTCAAGGGGGTTACGGGGTGCAGACCTCACCCGCTTTATCTGCTTTAGCGGCAGATTTGATTATGGGGCGTGCACCGGATTTTGGTGCGGATATTATCGCGGGTCTTTCGCCTGCACGGGATATGTGAATGGAACAGATTGAGGCACTTGTTGTTGGTGCTGGCCCAGCTGGGCTTATGGCGGCCGCGCGTTTGGCGTCGGCTGATCGGCGGGTGGTTGTTGTCGATGCGAAGCCTTCCGTTGGGCGAAAGTTTCTGATGGCCGGAAAATCGGGGTTGAACCTGACCAAGGACGAACCGATTGACGAATTTCTGAATGCTTACGGCGAGGCGCGTGAATGGCTGGAGCCGATGTTGCGCGCCTTTGGCCCTGTTCAGGTTCGTGAATGGGCCGAAGGGTTGGGGCAAGAGGTTTTTACCGGCAGTAGTGGACGGGTTTTTCCAAAGGTTATGAAAACCTCGCCGTTGTTGCGAAACTGGATGAGGGCGCTTTCGGATGAGGGCGTCGAGGTGCGAACGCGTTGGCGTTGGACTGGCTGGGATGGTGATACGTTGCAGTTTGAAACACCGGACGGGGTGCAGTCGATTACGCCTAAAACGACGATTTTGGCCCTTGGAGGGGCAAGCTGGGCACGGTTGGGGTCGGACGGGAAATGGGCGGAATTCTTGGATGCGCCGCTGGCACCGTTCAAACCTGCCAATATGGGGTTTAGGTGCGAGTGGTCGGATTTTATGAAGCCACATTTCGGGTCGCCGGTGAAGCCAGTCCGCTTAACGGTTGGTAAACATTCGGTTAAAGGAGAGTTCGTCATAACGGCCAGAGGGATCGAGGGAGGGGCGGTTTATGCTATCTCGTCACCCCTACGGGATGGGGGAAAGTTAACGGTCGACCTGTTACCGGACATGGAACTCAAAGACGTAATCGCAAAATTGAATCGCCCGCGCGGGAAGAACAGTTTGTCTAATCATCTGCGAAAAACATTAGGTTTGAAGGGCGTCAAAGCGGCGCTGTTACGCGAGGCAGGACCACTACCGGAAAAAAATACCGATTTGGCCAAGCAGATAAAATCTTTGGCGTTGGAACTAACCGGCCCGACACCAATGGACGAGGCGATCTCGACAGCGGGCGGTGTTACGCAAGCGGCGCTGACGGATACCCTGATGCTGAAATCCCGCGATGGCGTGTTTTGCGCAGGCGAGATGCTGAACTGGGAAGCCCCGACGGGTGGGTACTTGCTTACCGCTTGTCTTGCGACGGGGCTGCACGCGGGTAATTCGGCGGCCGAATATCTGAAGGCTCAGTAACCGGTTTTCTCTTTTGCACGCTGATAGGCTGGCCGCGATGTTATACGTTTGAAATATTCGCTGACCGGACCTTCGGGAAGATCGAACTTGGCACCTGTCGCCCAGTTTGCACAATGGCCGAGGAGCAGGTCAGGGATGGTGAAGGTGTCACCCATCACAAATTCATTGTCGCCAAGGCGTTTTTCCAACGTCTTCATTGCGTTGGCGAATTCGTATTTTACTGTAGGCTTGATGGCCTGCACGCGGTATTCTTCGGGGTGGATGAACGAGTTTTTGGCGGCTGTCCACAATGCCCCTTCAATTTCATCAACGCAAAACTGGGTGAAGCTGTCTTGCTGGGCGCGTTCGATCGTACCTGCTGGCAACGTCAACTTTCCATGTTTGTCAGCAAGGAACTGAACGATCGCCACGGAATCGATAATCATTTCACCGTCTACAACAAGGCACGGGACCTTGCCGGATGGGTTAAACGCCTTAACTTCTTCGGAGCGCGGCGAGATTAACACCATTTCATAATCCAGCCCCATTTCTTCCAGTGCCCAATACACGCGCATAGTGCGATTGCTTGATGTTCCAATGACTTTATACATGGTGATTTCCTTATTTCGGGCGCAGCATTGCGATGCGGATGAAGGCGCGTTCCATCATCGCCATGGCGGGAACGGGACGAGAGGATCTTAGGGCCAGATCGGTGTCTGTCAAAACTTTTATCGCCATTTCAAGGCGGGGTGTTTGCCATTGTCGCGCTTGGCGGATCATGCGATCGCGCCGTGGGCCGAAAACTGGTGGACGGGCGCGGGAAAGCGCGGCCTCGGGCCCTTGGTCGGATGATGCTGCGGCGTGGAGTTGGCGGAAATGTCGGGTCGCCCCGATGCAAAGGGTTGTCGGGTTAACGCCTTGGCTAGCTAGCCGTCGCATTTGCGGGACGATCGCGGCGGAGTTGCCGTCGGCGGCGAAATTTACGGCGTCGTCCAGCGCGGCCTCGGATGTTAGCGGGGCGCAGGCGATGATATCTTCGGGGGTGACGGGGGTGTCATCGCCGAGTTTGTAAAGTGCCAGTTTTTCGACGGTCTGGCGGAAATCACCAAGATCAAGTTGTCGGGATAGGTTATCGAGGTCTGTCATGGCAGAGGGGGCGATGCTCGCGATGCCGGACTTTTTCAGCGTCGCTTCGATTTCATCGCGCGTAGGCGGGTCTGTATAAATGCCGATGGCGACGCAGGACCCGCTGCCTTCGAATGCCTTGCGAAGGGCGGAACGCGCGTTCAGTTGGCCTGCGGTCACCACCATCATCGCATCCCCCGGCAACCAGTCCTGAATTGCAGCGAGAAAGATTTTGGATAAGCCATCGGTTGCTTCTTCGACCAGCACAACGCGCTGACCAGAGAAAAACCCTTGGGCTTTGATTGCATCCAGCAGGCTTGCAGGGTCTTTGCGTAACTCGGCGCCGCTTAGGCGGGTTAGGCGCATTTCGTTTTCGCCCTCAACGCCGACAAGCGTGGCAATCACATCTTGACGTTTAAGCGCGATCCGCATGGCGTCTGGCCCGAACAACAATACACCTGCCTTGGACAGATCAGGTTTTGCCAGAAACCGGGCAGCGTCGCGGGCGTTTAGTTTCACGTCAGCCAGTCCTCGGCCGATGTGGCCAGCCGCGTGACGATTTTATCTGCAATGGTAACGGCCATTCGACGGTTGGCGTCCTGTTCGGCAATGCGTGTGGCATAGGCGGAAGCGGTGGCATTATAGGCGGTGAACGCGGTGATCGAGTCCCTGAATATGACACCGCCGCCTAGTTGGGTGATGGTGAATTCGGCGGTTCCTGATAAGTTGTACCGCGTGATGGAGCCGTCAGCGGTGATCGCAATGCCGTCGCTATCAACCGCCAGCGCGACATCCAGTCGGTGGGTCGCAGCGGTTGCGGTGCCGAGGCGTGATTCCAGTTGCTCGCGCATCTGAAATCCATCAAGGCCGTCGAAAGAGCCAAGCGCGATGCGGCCGTGCATTTGTTCAGCGGCGGACCCGTCACTGTAGATTGGCGTGAACCCGCAGGCAGAAAGCGCCAGCGGGGCGGCTGTCAGGGTCAGAAATTTGCGGCGGTTAAATAACGACATTGATGATACGGCCCGGAACTACGATCAGTTTTTTGGGCGCATTGCCCTCAAGCGCCCTGATCACAGCTTCGTCTGCCAGCGCCAGTTTTTCAACCTCGGATTTTTCCATATCCTTGGGTATGCAGATTTCCGAGCGACGTTTGCCGTTGATTTGGATCGGCATAGTGATGGTGTCATCGACCAGCATCGCTGGGTCAACTTCAGGCCAGGGTGCAGTTGTGACCATGCCTTCGCCGCCCATTAACGCCCAGACTTCTTCGGCCAGATGCGGGGTCATGGGTTGCATGAGTTGCGCCATGATTCGCATTGCTACTTGTTTATCTGCATTGCCCGCTTTGGATTTCTGCAAGGTATTGGTGAACTCATATAGCTTGGCGATGGATTTGTTAAAGGCGAAACCTTCAATACCTTCGGTTACATCGGCAATGGCGCGGTGCGTGGCCTTGGCAAGGGCGAGCGCCTCGTCAAGGGCTGCCGCCCCGTCCTCGGCGCTCTGGCTGATTTCATCAGCCATACGCCAGATGCGCTGTAGGTGCTTCCATGCGGCTTCGGCGCCTGCGGCTGTCCATTCGACATCGCGTTCGGGTGGGCTGTCGGACATCACGAACCAGCGTGCGGTGTCTGCGCCGTATTGGTCGATGATATCCTCGGGGTCCACGACGTTTTTCTTCGACTTGGACATCTTGATGATTGGACCGACGGTGACTTCCTCACCTGTGGAACGCAGAGTTGCGCCCTTGGAGGTGCGGATGACTTCGGACGGGTTATAGTATGTTGTGCGGTTGGCCTTGGTGGAGGCATAAAATTCGTGTGTGACCATACCTTGCGTAAACAAGGCGTCAAACGGTTCGATCGCCGATTTCGGCAGGTGGCCGGTCTTTTCCATCGCGCGAGCGAAGAAACGGGAATAGAGCAGATGCAGAATCGCATGTTCAATTCCGCCAATGTATTGATCGACGTTCATCCAGTATTCGGCCTCGGCCAGATCGGTCGGTGTTTCGGCATTTGGCGATGTGAAGCGAGCGTAATACCAGGAGCTGTCCACGAAGGTGTCCATCGTATCGGTCTCGCGCCGGGCTTCACCGCCACAGCTTGGACAAGACGTGTTACGCCATGTTTCATGCCGGTCCAGCGGGTTGCCGGGGCGATCAAATGATACGTCGTCGGGCAGCTTAACCGGCAGGTTTTCCTTTTTCTCGGGCACGATCCCGCATGATTCACAGTGAATCACCGGAATCGGGCAACCCCAGTAACGCTGGCGGCTGATGCCCCAATCGCGCAGGCGGTAGTTGGTAACGCCTTTGCCTGTGCCCGAGGCCTCCATCCGGTTGATAGTATCGGCGATTGCTTCGTTGATGCTCATACCGTTCAGGAAATCGGAATTGATAATGGTGCCCGCTTCGACAAACGCCTTGTTGTCGACCTCGAAATCCTCGCCATCTGAAGAAACCACGGCTTTCACGCCCAGACCATACTTGCGCGCAAAATCCAGATCACGTTGGTCATGCGCCGGGCAGCCGAAAATCGCGCCGTTGCCATAGTCCATCAGGATGAAGTTGGCGATATAGACGGGTAACTGCCAGTCGGGGTCGAATGGATGGGTTACGGTTATGCCGGTGTCATAACCAACCTTGTCAGCCTTCTCCATCTCCTCGGCGGATGTCCCCATGCGGCGGCAATCAGCGTTAAACGCGGCGACGTCAGGGTCGTCTTCCAATGCCTTGGCCAGTGGATGATCGGCCGAGATCGCGGCGAAGCTGGCGCCAAACAATGTGTCGGGGCGGGTGGTGTAAACCTCCAGCTTATCAAAACCGTCGGGG
>Ga0209121_10001019_pt1 | contig 29380 bp, 31 predicted proteins | sample Cruoilmetagenom3_FD_187292 | JGI IMG/M metagenome (GOLD analysis project Ga0209121, IMG submission 187292) | Oil polluted marine microbial communities from Coal Oil Point, Santa Barbara, California, USA - Sample 3 (SPAdes) (version 2) | ecosystem: Environmental > Aquatic > Marine > Oil seeps ...
TAACCGACTATATTCGCTCCGAAAGTAATTTTGTGGCCGTCACCTCTGCTGAAGTCTACAACATCGAAGGTAGAAAGATGATCCTTTCCGCTGACTTTATGGATATCAACAAGAATCACATCCAGATCATCACACCAGACGAGATGATAGAGCAGCAAATGGGTGACTTTGTTATTCATAATACTCTGGAATAAGAAGCAGAGAAAAAGCTCACTATTTCAAATGCCCTGACCGACAACCTTATTTCTCCGCTGCTATCCCGACTATATGCCTCTTCAGACTGCGGATAGGCCAAAACCCTGATGCCTCGCTCACATACTCCAAAGCTGGTTTTGTGTCGGCAAGTCCTCTAAAATCCTCTCTTCAACTGGGCTCTGTACCCACACAGCCTAACAACGGACACTCCGCAGACAGAAACGAGGGAGTTTTAGCATAATCGCCACCATATCTACTCGAAACGTCATACGTATCTTTGTCCTATTTTTAGTTCTGGCCTTCGCCATTGTCATATACCAGACGCTTCACCTTGAGCAGTGGCTTAGCCCCAAATCTCTGGCAAGCAATATTGACACGCTGAGAGAGCTCGATGATGGATTTGGGAGCTTTGGCCCCGCCATTTTCTTTGCGCTGGCGAGTATAGCCATCGTTCTTAACATTCCCACTGCCGCTATTATCGCTATTGCCGCCGTGCTTTATGGGGCGGTTGGTGCCACGATTATCGGAACATTCAGCTTTTCTGTTGCAATCATTTTAATGTTCATCATCGCCAAAACCCTCGACAATGGCATTACAAAACGAATTATTGAAAAATACATGCCTCGAATGAGTCGTTATATTCGTGAAACGGATCTCCATGCGATCATCTATTTACGTTTAATCTTCTTTGCGTTACCTCCTATTAATTGGATGCTGGCAATTTTATGTACGAAATTTTCCACTTATTTTTGGGGCTCTCTCATTGGCGCGCTGCCCAACATTGTGGCTTTCAGCTGGCTGGGGGGCACATTTGTAGACGTCATTCGGGAGGGACGCTCCATATGGTTCTGGAACACACCAGAATTAATCGCTCCCACAGTTCTTGGAATATTTTTGACTGCTTGCAGTATATTTTTGAGAAAAAAACAACTTGCCAAACGGGCCCAAGAAAATAACAACTAGAGACCTCCATGTTGTATCCGATTAACCCTCATTTTCCTCTAAAGGGTGACGATAACAAATACCTCGCCAGCCTGGACAATGTTCCGGTTAACCCCATTTTCATTATGGGCCTACATCGATCGGGAACGACCTTTCTTTATGACTCCATTTCCCGCTGTTTCCCAGTCGCCAATTTAACCCTCTACGATATTTTTTATTATCACCGCTTGCTAAAAAACCATGCCGAGGGAAAAGAGGCAAATGACCGTGCACATTTGAACCGAGTCTTCCGTAGTTTAGGAATCACCGATCGCAGGCTTGACTCTGTTTGGGTGGAGGACAGCACCGTTGAAGAATATGGCTGGTTGCTCCGCAATGAGAGTTATCACATCTCGATTCACGAAACCAATAAAGATTATTTTGCAGAAATATGCCAAAAACTTTTAGTGCTTAATCCTGACGCACAATCTGTACTGATGAAAAACCCATGGGATACGGGCAACGCGAAACAAATTCTGGAATGGTTTCCCAATGCTCGCTTTATCTATATTACGCGGGACCCCATCTTTATACTCAATAGCCAAATAAATGCGTTTCTCACCTTGATAACGGGCAGTCAGCCCTTCCAAACCATGCTAATCGACAACTTCAAGGTTCCCGGCGGGAAATATTCCATGCACGCCTTTTACGGATTATGGAAAGTTGTAAGGGCAGTAAAAGCTATTTTTGGCGATGCTATTTTTTCTTTTTTTGCACGGCCTTTTACCGCTATTGCCGTACAGGGACAATTAAAAGATTATTATGAGGATATTAAATCCCTACCAAAAGAAAATGTTCTCAGTCTGACTTACGGCGATTTTAATAGTGACCCTGTGGGCAACTTAAACGCAATTCAAAGTTTTCTGGACTTACCCTTTACCAACCCACCGGAGAGCATATCCCCAAAACCAAGGAAGGGTCACTTAAAGGCGTCTCTTAAAAAATATGAGCCGAAACTAATGAAAAAACTGTATAAAAAACTAGGCCATTCAGCAGCTGTGGATTCTTAATCGGCCAAAAATAAGCGTAGTCGGCTTATTTATTATTTGACCGGTTTAAGTCTGTATTCAGCGCTACGAGCATGAGCTTCAAAACCCTCTCCCCGTGCCAAATGCGAGGCAATCTCGCCCAGTTCAGACGCGCCTTGTTCTGAGCAATATATCACCGAGCTGCGCTTTTGAAAATCATACACCCCTAAAGGAGAAGAGAAGCGAGCCGTGCCAGAGGTGGGTAAAACATGATTGGGGCCTGCACAATAATCCCCCACCGCCTCAGCAGTGTAGCGCCCCATAAAGATTGCCCCGGCATGTCTAATTGCTGGCAAGTACTGATCAGGATCAGAAACAGAAAGCTCCAGGTGTTCCGGTGCAATCTGGTTCACCACATCCACCGCTTCATCAAGATTTTTTACATGAATAAAAAAGCCTCGACCTTCGATTGACGCTTTAATAATTTCACGCCGAGACATGCTGGGTAATAATTTTTCCATACTAACCTGAACACTTTGCAGAAAAGCTTTATCATCAGACACTAAAATAGCCTGCGCGTTCTCATCGTGTTCAGCTTGAGAGAACAAATCCATTGCCAGCCAATCGGGATTAGAGTTCGCATCACTCAAAACCAAAATCTCTGATGGGCCGGCAATCATATCGATGCCCACTACTCCAAAAACCATTTTCTTGGCTGTAGCAACATAAATATTTCCGGGGCCAACAATTTTATCCACCTTCGGAATCAATTCGGTTCCATAAGCTAAGGCTGCCACGGCCTGCGCACCACCGATGGTGAAGATACGATCGGCACCCGCAATTTCAGCAGCCGCTATCACTAAGTCATTACGCACGCCATCGGGCGTGGGCACCACCATAATAATTTCTTCTACGCCCGCCACTTTTGCCGGAATAATATTCATCAGTACCGAAGAAGGGTAAGCCGCCTTGCCACCGGGCACATAGACACCGACCCGATCCATCGGGCGAATTTGCTGCCCCAGCCGAGTTCCATTCTCTTCGGTATATGACCACGATGCCTGGTTTTGCTTCTCATGATAAACACGAATACGCTGTGCGGCCTTTTCCAGTGCGCCTCTATCCTCTGGTTTGATTCGGTTTAATACTGCTTCCCTTTCACTCGCCGTAACCTCTAGCTCGACCGCTTGTGATGCAGCAAGCCGATCAAAGCGGTGAGTATAAGCGAGCAAGGCTTTGTCTCCGTCCTGTCGAACCGCTGCGAGCACCTCACGTACCGTTTCTTCCACCTCATGATCAGCAACAGATTCCCAGGCGAGACGCTGGCGAAGCTCTTGGCTAAAATGCTCAGAATGGGTGGACAACATGGGAATGGATAATCGAGTCATAAGATATTTTGCTCAAATAAGATTGGGGAACCCTTATTAATTAACCTTTTTCGCTTCAACAGCCCGCTCAAGGCAGCTGAGAATTTCCTGAATTCGCTGATGTTTTATTTTCATAGAAGCCTTATTAACCACCAACCTGGAGCTGACATGAGTAATCAGCTCCGTTGGACGCAAGCCATTGGCCTTTAGGGTATTCCCAGTATCCACGACATCAACGATTCGGTCAGCCAAATCCACCAAAGGTGCCAGCTCCATAGAACCATACAACTTGATGATTTCCACTTGCTCGCCCTTCTCTGCGTAATAACGCTTGGCAACATTGACAAACTTGGTGGCTACTTTCAAACGCCCTGTTACCGCTTGCTCTTTTCCCCGCGCGGCCACCATTAAACGGCATCGAGCGATATTAAGATCCAAGGGCTCGTATAGTCCATTACCGCCATGCTCCAGCAATACATCCTTGCCGGACACACCTAAATCTGCCGCACCATGCTCCACATAGGTAGGCACATCAGTGGCGCGAATAATTAAAATTTTGACATCGTTTCTGCTGGTGGGGAAAATCAATTTCCTGCTTTTATCCGGATCTTCCAGTAACTCGATACCCGCTTCTTTTAACAGCGGCAGCGTCTCTTTGAGAATCCGCCCTTTAGACAAGGCAAACACCAACTGTTCGGATCTATTTTCAATCATTGTTAAACTCTCTAGCGGGGTTTTAAGCGGGTATGCGGCGAACATTGGCGCCCAGGGATTGGAATTTTTCTTCGATACACTCGTAGCCCCGGTCTATATGGTAGATGCGCTCAATCATAGTCTCTCCATCGGCCACCATACCGGCTATCACCAAACTTGCAGAGGCTCTTAAGTCTGTTGCCATCACGGGCGCTCCCTGCAAGCGATCGACCCCTTCTGTCACCATGGTTTTACCTTGCAGGGTGATTTTGGCACCCATGCGCGACAACTCCTGCGCGTGCATAAAACGATTTTCAAATACCGTTTCAGTGATGATCCCCGTTCCTTGAGCGACAGCATTCATCACCGAAAACTGGGCTTGCATATCGGTAGGGAAACCTGGATAGGGAGTCGTGCTGAAACTGACCGCTTTGGGCTGTTTGCCGTGCATATCAAGGCTAACCCAATCTTCTCCAGTGTTAATTTCCGCACCGGCCTCTTCAAGTTTTGATAGCACTGCATCCAACAAGGTGGGGTCGGTATCTTTTATCAGAATGGAACCTCGAGAGGCTGCAGCAGCCACGAGATAGGTGCCTGTTTCGATACGATCAGGGATCACACGATGCGAGCCACCTTTTAATTTGTCTACCCCTTGGATAGTAATAGTATCCGTGCCGGCACCTTCTATCTGAGCCCCCATGGAGATAAGGCAGTTCGCCAAGTCCACCACTTCTGGCTCTCGTGCAGCATTTTCAAGGATCGTTTGCCCCTCTGCGAGGGTTGCCGCCATCAACAGATTTTCTGTGCCGGTTACCGTTACAATATCAAAAACGATTCGCGCGCCCTTGAGTCGACCCTTTGATTTCGCATGAATATAGCCCTCAATCACCTCAATCTCTGCGCCCATCGCCTCAAGGCCACGAATATGCAAATCCACTGGCCTACTACCAATGGCGCAGCCCCCCGGCAGAGAGACTTCCGCTTCCCCAAACCGAGCCAACATAGGGCCCAATACCAATATCGAGGCACGCATGGTCTTAACCAGCTCATAGGGAGCTTTCAATTCTTTGATATTGGTGGCATCTACTTCTACCCCCAGCTTTTCATCAATGATGGGCTCAATGCCCATTCTCGCCAGTAACTCGATCATGGTGGTGACATCTTGCAAGTGCGGCAAATTGCGCACTGTCATCGGTTCGCTGGCCAAAAGGGTCGCGGCCAAAATAGGCAATGAAGAGTTTTTAGCGCCGGAAATACGCACCATGCCCCGTGTTGGGCCACCACCCACAATTAATAATTTATCCATTCAATACTCAAATTTTACGCCAATGCGCATTTCTAATTCAGGAACACCGTCAACCACTAAACGAAGTGCCTGGCTTGCTCCCACTCCCCGGGGGTATATAGCTTCATCGTAACGGCGTGGAGATCACCCTTCGCTATTAGATCACTCAGGCAGGCGTAGACCGTCTGTTGTTTTTTAACGGAATTAAGCCCATCAAACTGATGACTCACCACCACTAGGTTAATATTTGCGCCGTTCAATTCGGCGATGACATGTTCAACCTCAATCTGAGCCGCAATTAATTGCTTTATTTCATCACTGGAAACCATCACTTTACCTCATGAGGATTATTTGGCCGCCTATCATAATAAAAAACGAGCTCAATTACACAAAAGAGACGTTCCCAGCCGCTTTAACTTCATATTCTGATAAAAAAATCGCATTCTAAGCCCGTTTCAACCCAAAGCACCTCCGATTAAGCTCATCAGCAGTTGCAATCATGTCTTGATGGCTTTCTAATTCGCTTTCACTAAATTTGGGATTTTCTCCAGCCTATGCTTTATCCAGTTCTTGCTGTTGTTTTCGGAGTTGCCGCCCTCGTGTGGAGCGCGGATCGTTTTGTACATGGCGCGGCTGCAATGGCCAAAAATTTTGGCGTCTCAGTGTTTATCATCGGCCTCACCGTTGTAGCCTTTGGCACTTCAGCTCCGGAAATTGTCATTTCCACCTCTGCCTCACTCGAAGGCAGCCCCGAGCTAGCTATTGGTAACGCCATCGGCTCAAACATCGCAAACGTCGGGCTCATTCTTGGTATCACGGCTCTTTTTGGCGCCCTCCCAATTCAGCGTCAAACCATTCGCGAAGACTTGCCTATTCTCCTCGTTATTACACTTGTCGCGGGGGGACTGCTTTATGATATGAAACTGGATCAAATCGATGGTGTTATTCTTTTGGTGATGCTGCTTGCCTACCTTTATTTTCTGATCCGGCATAAGAAAACTACCGAAGGAACAGAGGAAGAAGATGTCTTTTTAGCTGAAATTGAAGAAGAAATTGAAGATGAACACCTCACGAACGCACAAGCCAGCTTCAAGTTTATCACCGGTTTGATCGTGCTACTGGGTAGTGCGAAGCTGATGGTATGGGGTGCACAAGAGATCGCCTTGGCCATGGGAATCAGTGAAGCCATCATCGGCCTCACGCTTGTAGCCTTAGGCACCAGCCTGCCTGAACTTGCAGCATCGATCAGCAGCGTAACGAAGGGTCACCACGACCTGGCCATCGGCAACATTATCGGTTCGAATGTTTTTAATTTACTGACCGTTCTACCGATGCCCGCACTGCTCGCACCAAGCGTGCTGGAGCTGGAGATATTCTCCCGTGATTATGCGCTCATGCTCACTCTCACCTTGCTACTGCTTATCTTGCCTTTTTTGGGGAAACGTAATCACATTACAGCGGTAAAGGGCATATTCCTCCTTTCACTTTACGTTGCGTATTATGCTGTTTTGTATCAATCTCAAGTGACTACAGCCTAACCATATCACCATCAGGACACCAGAAATGAGTGACTTCCAAACATCCGCTCGCCGCGTTATTAGCATAGAGACGCAAGCCATCAACGCACTCAACGAGAGAGTTGATGAGAATTTTTCCCGTGCCTGCGAAATCATCATGGCCTCTAGTGGCAGGGTTGTGGTCATGGGCATGGGGAAATCGGGACACATTGGATCGAAAATTGCCGCTACACTCGCAAGCACAGGCACCACCGCATTTTTTGTTCACCCCGGAGAAGCAAGTCACGGCGACCTAGGCATGATTACACGCACCGATGTTGTCATTGCCCTATCTAACTCTGGCACAACGGCCGAATTGTTAGCCCTTCTTCCCGTCATTAAACGAAAAGGCGTGCCCCTTATCAGCATGACTGGAAATAACAATTCGGCCCTTGCCCAATTTGCCGATGTAAATCTTGATGTAGGAGTCAGTGAAGAAGCTTGCCCTCTCGGCCTAGCCCCCACCGCCAGCACCACCACAGCCCTGGTAATGGGAGACGCTCTGGCCGTTGCGCTTTTAGAAGCACAAGGCTTTACCGCTGAAGATTTTGCACTATCACACCCAGGCGGCGCGCTAGGCAGGAAATTACTGCTGCTGGTGGAAAGCGTGATGCGCACTGGAGATGCCACACCTACCGTTCCAGAAACTAGCACCGTAAGCGAGGCATTAATAGAAATGAGCGCAAAGGGGCTGGGCATGACGGCAGTCGTTGGTAACGACTCGAAACTCCTAGGGGTCTTTACAGACGGGGACCTCAGGCGTTCATTAGACCTTGATAGCAACCTCAAAAATACGCCAGTCACTTCGCTTATGACCACACACTGCAAAACCGTAACACCACATATACTCGCGGCAGAAGCTGTAAAGATCATGGATGACAATAACATTCATGCGCTAATTGTTGTGGACGAAAACCAATGCCCCGTAGGAGCACTAAATGTGCACGACCTGCTTCACGCCGGCGTGATGTAAGAACCCTATTTTTGTGAATACTTGGAGCCCCCCATGCAGGAAGTTATAGAAAAAGCCAAAAAAATCAAACTAATGGTATTTGATGTAGACGGAGTGCTTACCAACGGGCAGCTCTTTTTCACCGAAGATGGCACAGAACTGAAAGCCTTTAACAGCCTAGATGGACACGGTATTAAAATGCTCCACCAAGCTGGCATCGACACCGCCATCATTACCGGAAGAACCTCCAAGCTAGTGATCAAAAGAGCAAAGGATCTCGGAATCACCCACCTTTACCAAGGGCGGGAAGATAAATTACAAGCGCTACAGGAACTTCTAGCAGAGTCAGCCCTATCATTGGAAGAAGTCAGCTATGTCGGCGACGACCTTCCCGATCTGGGAGCGATCCGGGCAGTAGGCTTGGGCATTGCCGTATCCAATGCTCATTCATTTGTACGGGAAAATGCCGATTGGCAGACTACACTTTCTGGAGGCTCTGGCGCAGCACGAGAAATCTGCGATTTAATCCTGGATGCCCAAGGACAACTAACACCACTACTTGAGACTTACCTTTAATACATGCTTTTACGCAGACCACTTTCTCGTCGTCGAACCTATACAGCGTTTTTGGGGCTGGTATTGATAGCCGTGATTTTTATCATTAGCGACACTCGCTTTGTGCGCACCACCCCCCCTTTCCTGTCATCCCCTTATGCGGGAGAACAAACTCCAGATACCGAAATCAAGCGCTTTTCCAATACAGTTTTTGATCAAAATGGACAGCTCAAATACACCCTGAATTCGCCACATTTATTCCACTACCCCCTTAACGATGAAACCCTCCTCAGTGCACCAGAAATTAAACTCTACGAAAACAACAATAGCCAGTGGAAAGTGATGGCGAAACGCGGAAGCATCGCATCAGGTGATGAGATAACCTTAAGCGGTGATGTCAACATTACCGGCAATACAAGCACCGATAATGAGCCTGTAATGGTGAAAACAAAGGCGCTGATGCTATATACCAACGATAAACGCGCCGAATCAAAAGAACGTGTAATAATTTACTCCAAACAGGGGCAGCTTAGTGGTACAGGCTTAAAAGCAGACATGATAAGTAGTACTATGTCCCTTTTGTCTCAAGTAGAAGGCAGCCATACGCAACGCAATGATCAACCTTAAATCCCTATTTAGCCCTATACCGTCTGACACACGTATTCCAGCAGCAATGATCGTTTTCCTCACGCTGCTGCACTTTACGCCTACCTCCTGGGCGCTGGATGACGACCGCAGCCAGCCTATTCAGATTGGATCCTCTTCCGCTTTCGCCGATTACAAACAAGGCGTAACGGTCTACAAAGGCAATGTCGTATTAAGCCAAGGATCTTTAGTCATCAAAGCAGACCAACTTAACCTTTATCGAAACAAAGAAGGCTTCCAAAAGCTCGTTGCAACCGGCACCCCAGCGAGCTTTCAACAAACCCCAGCACCCGGAAAACCGCCTATTGTAGCGGAAGCAAAACAGATTGATTACGATGTAAGCAGCGAAGTGCTCGTACTGAAAGACGACGTCGTCATAAAGCTGGAAGAAAGCTCCCACCAAGGTGCCCGCTACGAATACAATCTGGTGACCCAAATGTTGAAGGCGTCGGGAGATACAGATCACCGCATCATGACCACCTTCCAGCCCCAAAATGCACCCCAAAAGCAGGAAGATTAATCTCCACTAATGTCCATATTATCAGCTGACAACCTTTCCAAGTCATACAAAGGGCGCCAGGTCGTCAAACACATAAGCATTACCGTAGAAAGCGGCCAGGTAATAGGCTTACTTGGCCCCAACGGCGCAGGTAAAACCACCTGCTTCGATATGATTGTGGGCCTGATTCCCGTCGATAACGGCACAATCTCGATTGATGACCATGATATCTCGCATTACCCCATGCATAAGCGCGCTCGAAAGGGAGTGGGTTACTTACCCCAGCAGGCCTCTATTTTTAGAAAGCTCTCCACCGAAGATAACATCCGCGCCATTCTGGAAACCCAAACAACCCTGAGCAAGCAACAAAAGAAAGCCAAACTCGAACAACTGCTTGAAGAATTCCACATCACTCACATTCGAAAATCCTTGGGCATGAGCCTGTCTGGGGGGGAGCGCCGCCGTGTAGAAATTGCACGCGCCCTGGCCGCCGACCCCAAGTTTATACTGCTTGATGAGCCCTTTGCCGGCGTTGACCCCATCTCCGTAAATGACATAAAGCAAATCATCTGCCACTTAAGCAACCGCGAAATTGGTGTCCTCATCACAGACCACGATGTCAGGGAAACCCTCTCCATCTGTGAGAAGGCCTATATCGTCAATGCAGGTGAAATTATTGAGGCGGGTAGTGCGCAAAAAATTCTTGCCAACCCACTCGTAAAAGAGGTCTACTTGGGTGAGCAGTTCCAGCTATAATTTTAAAAGACGGAGCGTTTATGCCCCAATCGTTGTACAGCCCGACACACATCAAAGCGGTTTACGTCTCCACCACCCGTTTGCAGTAGTTAAAGTGTTTAAAATTATATGAAGCTATCTCTCCAGCTTAAAAACAGTCAAAGCCTCACCATGACCCCCCAGTTGCAACAAGCAATCAAGCTGCTGCAGCTATCCACCTTAGACCTGCAACAAGAAATCCAGGAAGCCCTCGATAGCAATCCAATGCTAGAGGTATCTGAGGACGAAACCCAAAACTCCGAAAGTAGTGAGCGAGAGCAAAACGATAGAGACCAAGCTGTCGAGCCCTCTCAAGATAGCGAGCGGCAAAATACCGAAGAAGCACCTACCTCCGAAAGCACGCCCGTTGAAATGGAAAAGAACAACGACATTCCAGACGACCTACCCGTGGATACCGGCTGGGATGACATTTATCAAAGTGGTTCAAGCGGCACGGCCCCAAGCAGCGGTGATAACAATGAAAACATGCTTGAAACACGCAATGCTGCAGGAGAGACGCTCTACGACCAACTTGTCTGGCAGCTTGAACTGACGCCATTCAGCGATATTGACAAAACCATCGCCTTTTCCATTGTTGAAGCCATCGACGAAAACGGCTATCTCACTATCACACCCGAAGACATCTGTGAAACCGTGCAACTCAACAATAAAGAATACGACCTTGAGCTGGACGAAGTGATGGCCGTATTACATCGCATTCACCAGTTTGAACCCACAGGAGTAGGCGCCCAAAACCTTCAGGAATGCCTGCTTATTCAACTTCGACAGCTGCCAGAAGATACACCCTGGCGCAATGAGGCTTTGCTGGTTATTTCCGAGCACATTGAACTGCTTGGAAACCGAGATTTCAAACAGCTTATTCGCCGAAGCAAGCTAAAGGAAGAAGAACTCAAGGAAGTACTGGGGCTTATAAAAACCCTTTCCCCCCAGCCAGGGCAATCAATTTCTACCTCCCATGCGGAATATGTTATTCCTGATGTGATCGTCACACAGAAAAATGGCCGCTGGCGCGTAGAGCTAAACCCCGCTGTTGCTCCCCGTTTACGCATTAACAACGGTTATGCTTCACTGGTACGTCGTGCTGACAATAGTGCTGATAACAACTTTCTACGCGATAATTTACAAGAGGCACGCTGGTTTATAAAAAGCCTGCAGAGCCGAAATGAAACCTTGTTAAAAGTTGCAACACGCATTGTTGAGTTTCAGCAAGGTTTTTTCGAATATGGTGAAGAAGCCATGAAACCCCTCGTTTTGCACGAAATTGCCGAACATGTTGAAATGCACGAATCCACCATTTCCCGTGTGACTTCCAATAAATATATGCACACTCCTCGGGGACTTTTTGAGCTAAAATACTTTTTCTCTAGCCACGTAAGTACAGAATCAGGGGGAGAATGCTCTTCCACCGCTATTCGTGCAATTATCAAAAAACTCATTGCGGCAGAAAATCCGCAAAAACCATTGAGTGACAACAAAATTACCGAACTACTCAAAGAACAACAAATCAACGTCGCTAGAAGAACCATTGCTAAATACAGGGAGGCACTCTCTATACCTCCTTCTAACGAAAGAAAGCGATTGATCTAATAAATAGAAAGTAAACTAGAAAGTCATATTTTTCATAAAAAGAGGGAAATGTAATGCAAATAAATATCAGCGGACACCATGTAGACCTTACCGAAGCACTAAAAACCTACATTAACGAAAAGCTGGAAAAACTTAGTCGCCACTTGGACAAAATCACCTCTATCAATGTCACCCTGAACATTGAAAGCAAGGATCATCTCGCTGAAGCTACTGTGCGCTTTAGCGGCGGGGAAATTTTTGCAGAAGCCGCCGCAAGCGACATGTATGCTGCAATAGATGGCTTGTCTGACAAACTAGACCGCCAAATACTCAAGCACAAAGAAAAACAAGTGGCTCGTAATCACGGCGCTGCGCGTTAATAAAGGCGTAACAAACCAGCCCTATGCTAATTAAAGAGATACTACAACCAGAGCACGCTTTGCATGCTGTTAAATCCAGCAGCAAAAAGCGCCTGCTAGAAAAAATTGCCCAGCAATTTAGCACCATTAATCCAAATCTCAACCAGAATGAGCTGTTTGATGCGTTCATAGAACGGGAACGCTTGGGCAGCACGGGAATAGGCGAAGGTGTTGCACTTCCCCACTGTAGAATCAGCCACTGTAACCAAACCATGGGAATGCTGGTATTGCTTGACAGGGGCGTTGATTACGACGCCCTTGACGGCAATCGAGTTGATCTGGTCTTTGCCTTGATCGTGCCGGAAGAATCCAGTCAGGAGCACTTGAATACCTTAAAAGAAATAGCCAGCGCATTTCACCGCAAAGAATTCAGAGAGGCACTACGCAACTCGCACAATGCAAACGAGCTCTACCAAATTGCCATTGAAGAAAAAAACCACCGAGCGGCTGGCTAAGGCATCATGAAAAAGGACTCTGGTCAAGCCACCCCCGATAACTGCCCAAAACTCATTATTGTCAGTGGGCGCTCGGGCTCAGGAAAAACCACCGCGCTACAAGCCCTGGAAGATATGGGTTTCTACTGCGTCGATAACCTGCCCGCCAAATTAATCCCCCAGCTCGTTAACTCACTCCTGCAAGAAAAACAACACAACATCCAGCTCATCTCAGTAGGTGTTGATGCACGCAACTTGCCTAATCAGCTCTCCTCTCTTCCCGAGGTGATTGACACCCTCAAAACCATGAGTATCTCCACCGAGATAATTTTCCTGGATAGCAACAATAACACCTTAATGCAGCGCTTCAGCTCAACACGGCGAAAACACCCACTGAGCAGTGGCAAGCGCTCCCTTTCAGAAGCCATTGAAGAAGAGCACCGTCTGCTACTGGGCATTTCAACCCGCGCCGACTTAATCATCGATACCAGCCAGCTCAATATACATCAGCTGCGAGAAACCGTTAAAAATTGCGTCGGCGTTAAACGACAAGGTTTATCTTTGCAATTTGTTTCCTTTGGTTTTAAAAAAGGCGTACCCATCGATGCTGATTTCGTCTACGACGTACGCTGTTTACCTAACCCCCACTGGGAAGCAGGGCTCCGCGAACTCACCGGCAAAAACTCCAAAGTGGCAGAATTCCTCGAAAAAGAAGAAATAACTCACAAAATGGTAGAGCAAATAAACGCTTTTCTTCATGAGTGGATTCCCCACTTCGAACACAGTAATCGCGCTTATCTTACCATTGCCATTGGCTGCACCGGTGGTCAACATCGCTCTGTTTATATAGCGGAACAACTATCAAAAAACTTTCAAATAGAAAGAGGAAACACCCAAATTCGCCATCGAGAACTTGCTTAAGACACTTCTTTGCATACGATCCCAAAAAGCATTCCGCCTCAGAAACTTTTCAAATCGCGTTAGCCATCCCATACTTGAATAAAGTAGAATTACTTCTTCATTTTTTGGCGCATTAAGAAACCATGAAACAGTCATCGCTAAGCCTGGTCAACGAGCGAGGTCTGCATGCCCGCGCTGCAACCAAACTGGTTGAAACCGCCAAAACATTTCAGTGCACCGCCCAGCTTTGCTTTGATGGAAACGAAGCGGATGCCAAAAGTGTCATGTCTTTGCTAATGCTCGCAGCAGGGCCTGGCTCGCAGATCACCTTGATAACATCCGGGCACGATGAAGACGCTGCCCTCACCGCAATACAGGCATTGATAGAAAACAAATTTGACGAAGGAGAATAAGCAAGCAGTTCGTTCAACACAGTTTCACCCGCTTTTAAAACTGAAAAACAGCCTCTCAAACAAGCCCTCTCCCTTCGTGTTATCAGCAAACACCGCAACCGGAGCCACTGAATGCCCCACGCAGTAAACGCACAGACCCGCTTACATCAACTCAATAAAGCACTCGAAAGCGGCACCTTTATTAAGGTGCGTCAGATGTTAAACGGCATGTCTCCGGCGGAAATTGCACACCTGATCGAGTCAGTGCCGCCCGATGCGAGAGCCATTCTCTGGCGCATGGTGAACGCGGAAGTGGAAGGTGAGGTACTGCAGTATCTTAACGATGAAATCCTCAACCAAATCGTTAAGAAAATGGGTACCCAAGAGCTCACCAGCGTCCTCGAAGATCTCGATACTGATGACCTGGCTGATATTCTGCAAACCCTGCCAAAAGCGGTCACCAGGCAGGTTCTCAACTCCCTCGATAGCATGAATCGCAAACGCCTCGAAGCGGTATTTGAATACCCCGATGATTCCGCTGGCGGCTTGATGAACACCGACACCATTACCGTTCGGCCTAATATCACCCTGGACGTAGTACAGCGTTACCTCAGGCGCCATGAAGAAATCCCCGAAATGACCGACAATGTACTGGTGGTTAATCGCAGAGGCCAGTTCATTGGCTTGCTACCTCTTACCAAACTACTCGTTAGCAAACCCAGCATGACCGTACGCGAAGCCATGCGCAGCGACGTTGAGGCAATTCATGCTGACATGCATCGCCGAGATGTTGCCAACCTGTTTGAACACCAGGATCTTATTTCCGCACCCGTTGTGGACGAGAACAAGATACTTCTAGGCCGTATTACTATTGATGATGTAGTGGACGTTATTCGAGAAGATGCCGATCACTCATTGATGAGCATGGCCGGTTTGGATGAAGAGGAAGATATCTTTGCGCCGGTATTTACCGCGAGTCGACGCCGTTCCGTCTGGCTTGGGGTCAACACCCTCACCGCATTTATCGCCGCCGGTGTAATGGGCCTGTTTGCCGACACTATTGAAAAAGTCGTTGCCCTTGCAATACTCAGCCCTGTGGTGGCAAGTATGGGGGGGATAGCAGGCAGCCAAACCCTTACATTGGTAATTCGCGGCATGGCCCTAGGGCATGTAGGCTTCGCCAATGCCCGCCTCTTATTAAGTCGTGAAGTGGCCGTTGGCTTTGTTAACGGCATGATTTGGGCACTGATTATTGGTTCGGTCGCCTCCTATTGGTGGGGAGATACCTCAATTGGATTAGTGATTGCCGCAGCAACGCTTATCAACCTCATTGCAGCCGCCGTAGCGGGTGCCTCTCTACCACTTATTTTGAAAAGAGTGAATATCGACCCAGCCCTCTCTGCGGGGGTTATTCTCACCACCGTCACCGATGTAGTCGGTTTCGCATCTTTTCTTGGATTAGCAAGTATCGTTTATAATTAGAAACCAAGTTATTACACCCCTCAGTCATACCCCTGGATCAAGAATATGCCGAACAACACTGACGATCATTCAGACGATGAAGACCTCATTACCAAAAGCCAAGTAAAAAGAGAGGCTGAAGCTCTGAAACAACTGGGTAGAGAGATTTACGAGCTACCAAAAAAGAAAAGAGACAAACTTCCCCTCAGCAATACCCTGATTACAGCCTTTGAAGAAGCTGACCGCATTTCTAATCTCAATGCGATGCGACGACACTTTCAATATGTCGGAAAAATCCTCAGAGAAACAGATGTTGACGCGATCAAGCGCGCGATAGAAGCCCTAGAAATCTCCCCTATCTCCCACCAGCGTAATGACGCTCGTCTGGAAGACCTGATTGAACAGCTGCTCACAACAGGCTCAAAGGCAAACGAGAAACTGATACAGGAACACTCCCAACTCAACCGCCAGCAGCTAAACCAACTAATCCGCAACGCATCACACAGTGAAAAAACCATCGAAGAAAACAAAGCACCCGGCCCCCACAAAGCTCTCCCTGCATCCCCCGCCAGAAAAAAGCTCAAACGTTACCTCAAAGAAAACCTTGGCGAATTTTAACGCGCAATGCACCACCCACAAACGGCAGAATAACGCACGCTATCACGTTAATATTCCCGACACTCACCAAGCGACAACGCTGGCGTACTAATGGCTATTCTACTATTCTAAAAGCCTGTTATGAGGCTTTTAACTTTGAGGAGCTTATTTCTTCTACCAACCTATACTTGATTCACGATATAACTCAATACCTGATGCAAAGAGTCTCTTCACGTATGATAAGCCATCATCAAAATATGCTGCCTGCCACACCCACCCCACACCGATCCAATGTCTTATAGTTTATCGTTTATCAGTCACGGTACTGGGGCCCTTGGTTTTCTCGGCATGGGTATGGCTACAATAGCCGGATGGCATCGCCGCGACTCCGGCCGTGCTCTGATTATCGCGGCATTTATAACAGCTGCCTGGAGCCTGTCCATCGCAACACAAGCCCGCTGGGGTTTCCCGTCATTCAATATTCGTCTTGGTCTTGAAAACCTCAGAAACCTGGCCTGGGCTTTTCTATTGCTGAGAATTCTCGGTTTAACGAAGGAGACTCTGCAGGCACCCAGAGGGAGTTCACTTTTTCTACTGGCTTTAACCGCAGGCAGTCTCACCTTATTGCCACTCGCCATTCGGTTTGCGAACAACCTATTTGATTTTGGCAACGGGTCTTTCTTATTTACAAGCCGTACACAGCTGCTATGGCAAATCGCTTATACCATCCTTGGCTTAGTACTTATTGAGCAAGTCCTCCGTAACACTAAATTGGAAAACCGCTGGCAAATAAAGTTTCTCTGCCTGGCCCTCGGTCTCACCATTGGCTATGATTTTTTTCTATATTCCCACGCCTTACTTTATAACACCATTAATGCATCACTATGGGATGCCAGGGGTTTCGTTAACACCCTGGCGATCCCCTTATTATTGGTCTCATGCCAGCGCAATCGCTCCGGCCCGATGAGGCTCAATCTCTCCCGCGACTTTACCTTTCATACAACTATTTTTCTCGGGGCGGGCATATACCTTATGTTAATGGCCGCAGCCGCCTACTATATTCGAACCTTTGGCGGCCACTGGAGAGGCGTCATTGAGATCACCTTTCTAACCTTGGGAGGGCTTTTACTTCTTATCCTGGTTTTTTCAGGTTCATTTCGTGCCAAATTGAGGGTCTTTCTTAGCCAAAACCTCTTTAGCTACAAGTACGACTATCGAAAAGAATGGTTAGGAATTACTGACATCCTAAGCGGAACCGATAATGAAAAACCATTACCGGAGCGCGTCATTCATGCACTTGCAAAAATCCTTGATAGCCGAGGAGGAGAGCTATGGACAGCCGGTGAAAACGGCCACTATAATTTTCAATTGGCCATAGGTTCCTCCAAACCACCTGTTCGGAGCTTAACGAGATCAGCCCCCCTTATTAAGTTTTTCCTTAAAACGAAATGGGTGATTGATCTCAACGAATTACGAGAAGACCCGGAGCTATACGGGCATTTACAAATACCTGAGTGGTTGAATGAACGAAAGGAGGCCTGGCTCATCACACCCTTGATGCTCCATGACTCCTTATACGGTTTTATTGTTCTCAATAAGTCGCAGTCCATTGAAAAACTAAACTGGGAAGACCACGACATTATCAAAGTGGCGGGGCGACAAGCAGCAAGCGCGCTCTCCCAACTGGAGTCATCCAGCGCACTGGCAAGAGCCAGTGAATTTGATGCGTTTAATCAACTATCCGCATTTATTGTTCATGATATTAAAACCCTCGTCTCCCAGCTTTCATTGATGGTTAACAATGCAGAAAAGCACAAAACGAATCCCACTTTTATCGACGACATGATAAAAACCACCGATCACTCGGTAAACAAAATGACTCGCTTACTTGGCCAACTTAGCGAAACCAGGCCAGACAATACATATGAAGAAAAAAATTCAGCTGTGGAGCTAAACAACTTGCTAGCTCAGCTTATTCAAAACCACCAAAACAGAAGCCCGCAACCCGTTTTTCATGAACAGGAAAACACCCTACAAGTACAGGCAAACAAAGAAAAACTATTAAATGTACTAAGCCATTTAGTGAAAAATGCGCAAGAAGCCTGTGAGGCCAATGATACCATTGAAGTATTACTTTCAAAGCATGAGCAGAGCGCCATTATCACATTACGTGATACCGGTTCAGGCATGTCTCAATCATTTATAGAGCATGAATTATTTCAGCCATTCAAAAGCACCAAAGGCGTATCAGGTATGGGAATCGGTGTTTACCAATGCCAGCAATATATTATCAAGCTACGCGGGAAGATCGACGTGAGTAGCCGCCAAGGGGAAGGCACCGAGTTCACACTGACATTTCCACTAACCGAAAATAAGGTTTCAGGATGAATAAAAAGATTGAGAACAGACGGCTCCTAATTATTGAGGATGATCCGGGCTTACAAAGCCAACTCAAGTGGTGCTTTGATGATGAAGAAATCCTGCTTTGCGACAATGAAAAGGATGCCCTGGCCCATCTGCGCCGCAGCGAACCACAAGTGGTCACACTAGACCTCGGTCTTCCTCCCGACCCCGGTGGCTCCAGTGTCGGCTTTAAAATTCTTGAACAGATCAGCTCCCTCGCACCAAGAACCAAAGTCATCGTTATTACCGGGCGCGAAGAAAAAGAAAATGCAGTAAAAGCCATCGGAAACGGCGCCTATGACTTTTATCAAAAGCCGATCGATGCAGATATTCTAAAATTTGTTGTCAATCGCGCATTCCGCCTTTACGAGCTGGAGGAAAAAAATCGCGAACTGGAAAAATCGAATACTGAATCACCCATTGCCGGCCTTATCACCAGCTCTCCCGAAATGCTAACACTATGTCGCACCGTCGAACGTGTCGCCAATACCGATGCCACGGCTTTAATACTTGGCGAAACCGGCACAGGCAAAGAGCTTATTGCCCGCGCACTACATGGTTTTAGCGGACGAAAAGAGCAAAATTTTTCACCCATCAATTGCGCAGCCATCCCAGAAAACCTTCTGGAAAGTGAACTATTTGGCTACGAAAAGGGCGCATTTACCGGAGCTAATACCGACAAAAAAGGAAAAATTGAACATGCCAATGGCGGCACCCTGTTTCTCGATGAAATTGGCGACATGCCCATGTCTCTGCAAGCCAAAATGTTACGCTTTTTGCAGGAGCGAACCATACAACCCCTCGGCAGCCACAAGGATATTCCCGTCGACGTGCGTATTGTTTGCGCAACACACCGCGACCTGGAGACAATGATTGCCGAAGGTTCATTCAGAGAAGATCTCTATTATCGTCTGAGTGAAATCGTACTCAATCTTCCTGCCCTCATCGAGCGAGATGGCGATGCACTGATTCTCGCCCGTGCATTTTTAAACCGTTTTTCGCAGGAACAAGGGAGAGCGCTCAAGGGTTTTACGGAAGAAGCAATCCAGTCCATCGAAAGCTATAATTGGCCGGGTAATATCAGAGAGCTGGAAAATAAAATAAAGCGCGCTTCCATCATGGCAGAGGGCAATAAAATAAGCGCGCAAGATTTGGGTATTCGCCCTAACAAAGAAACAGAAGCCAGCCTGCCCCTTAACCTGAAGAATGTGCGGGAAGAGGCCGAGAAAAAAGCCATCACACGCGCCTTGATGCAAACCGAATATAACATGGCAAAAACAGCAAAACTATTAGGTGTTACCCGGCCCACACTTTATACACTGGCAAATAAATATCAGCTGAATGCACCAAAAGGAAGTGACTCTGATAGCAGCGACTTATAAAACCCAAAGAAGTCAGTACTTCTTCGCACGTATAAACAACGCTTAAAATCAAAGGGAGCCGATAAAAATGGCACGGGCATGCGCACGTCATATATTAGTAAAAACAAAAGATCAGGCCGATAGACTGAAGCAAGAATTAAAAAAAGGGGCCGACTTTGCTACTTTGGCAAAAAAATATTCGCAGTGTACGTCGGCTAAAAAAGGCGGTGATCTCGGTGAGTTTAGCCCCGGTACGATGGTGAAGGCATTTGACCAAGTAGTTTTCAAAAAACCCCTGTTAACTGTCCACGGGCCGGTTAAAACAAAATTTGGATTTCATTTAATTGAAACCATCTATCGCACTTAATCTGAATTTTCAGAAGCAGTCAAACCATTAGACACCGGCCTTACAGGATATTGCCCACTGCATGAATGTCAGTTTCCATTTCGTAATGATCCAGCGGGTAGATATAACGCACATTTTCCAGGCGACGCCCTGTCCTATTTCCACAGAAATTATTTGCTGCATTTCGTTCGCACCTGCACATAACAACCTTCCTCCAAGCATAAATAATCCTGCTAAATATCCTTACCGTTACCGTTACCGTTACCGACATCAAGATCAATGGAAAGATCGAGAAAAAGGTACTTACGTTCTATCTAACGTCAAAAAATTAGCTCAAAAAATGTATCATCCATAATTGTTCACTTAAACCTAGAAACCTCAGTTGGGTGCGAAAAAGATGTGCAAGACATTGTCGTGCATAGGAAATTTTCAAAATTCGGGCTCACCTTATTGGGCGCAAGCGCCGTATACGGCTAGAGATGAGAACTTTTTATATTTTTCTATGTCCTACAACGGAGTGCGCAGACTTTCGTGACCCGACTGCAGTTTCTAGATTTAACTATACCCCAGCGATTAGAGGCCTACAGCCAGTTGGCGGACGAATCGAATATGTTCTATTTGAAGCCATTTGCGAAGTCATTCAGATGGAGAGTAGCTGTTTTCATTTGATTGAAATCATTTGTCACAATTAACCTACGCTTTAGAAGCTATCAAACCGTTAAACACAGGCCTAACAGGCTGTTACCCCTGCCATTAAACAATGGCTAATCTTACTTCACAAAGTCTTTCAAACCCTCCAGGGCTAAACGAATATTACTAAACAGGGGATTCCCGGAAACTTCTTCCGAAACAAAAGCAGGCGCAACAAACTGCTCACTCGCTTTTAAACTGGGAAACTCCACTTCAGCCACCACCAAGGGGGCTAGCTCCCCTGCGTAAACATCAATTTCCATTTCATATTGATCCAGTGGGTAGATATAACGCACCTTTTCCAGGCGACGCCCTTCGGTAGCAGGCCAAAGGGCGTCGAATTGCTGTTTGGAAATTTCCACTTCATACTCTGTACGGACGATGCCCTCACCAATTTTTACGGTGAGGAAAAATTTACTGCCTTTCGTTCGTACCCGCACATGACGGCCTTCCTCCAGGCATAAATAACCCTGCTGAATATTCTTACCATTATCGGTATCAAGATCAGAGGGAAGGTCGTGCAAAAGATACTTACGTTCTATTTCTAGTTCGCCACTCATACAGCAACTCCTACGATTTAATGTATTCCGGTGAATGTCTGGAAGGGGATAAAAGAAACCACATCACCTTCTGCCACCGTTTGATGTACTTCTACGATAGCAAAACCATTGGCCCAACTGGCAGACCGCAGCAACCCAGAGCTTTGGCTCGGATATGTGGTGATAGCGGCAACGCCTTTCTCATCCAGTACTAAACGCGCTCGGAGGTATTCACGCCGAATACTGGGCTTTGTACGTGTAAAGCATGCTTTACCAGCCGCCATGTCGGGCGCCAGGTTTTTTGCTCCCAACATTTTGAGTAAGTAAGGGCGAACCAGAATAGAGAATGTCACCAATACGGCAGCAGGGTTCCCGGGTAGGCCAAAGAATGGCGTTCTGGAGTCACCAAGTTTTATGTCACCGTAGGCCAAAGGTTTACCCGGCTTGATGGCTAACTTCCATAGTTTAAGCTGACCGATCTCTTCCAGCGCGTTCTTGACGTGATCTTCTTCGCCAACCGACACACCACCGCTGGTAATCACTAAGTCTGCTTGCTGAGCGGCATTTTGGAGCTGTTGTTTAGTGGTTTCAAAGTCATCCTCGATGATGCCGCCATCCATCAGCTCGCAGCCCATGCCCTTGAGCAAACCGGCCAAGACATATCGGTTGGAGTTGTAGATTTGCCCCACCTGCAGATTCTCTCCCGGCTCGACAAGTTCATCTCCGGTGGAAAGCACCATCACTTTTAATGGTTTGAAAACGCAGACTGCTGAAATCCCCATTGCGGCGAGCAGACCCAGCTCCACGGATCGCAGGGGGGTTCCTTTTGTGACCAGCGTTTGTCCTGCTTTAAAGTCTTCACCTTTTAAACGAATATTTTGACCCACTTTGACGCTTTGAGGAATACGCACACCCTCTTCATGTACCTCACACTGCTCCTGCATGACAATGGCATTTGCGCCCGCTGGTACCATGGCGCCGGTAAAAATACGTGCAGCCTTTCCTATATCTAAGATTTCTGCCGCATCCCCCGCCGCTATACGCTGCTGGATAGGGAGCGAGGTAAAGGCTTGAGTAGAGGATATATCCCCCGTATTGATGGCATAGCCATCCATCGCGCTGTTGTCCATTGGGGGTTGAGAAATCAGCGCCTTTTGATCTTCAGCAATGATCCGCCCCAAAGCATCAATAAGTGGAACAACTTCGTAGCGATTGCTTTCTTTCACTTGATCTAACAGTGTGACAAGGGCCTCATCCACCGGCGTGAGCAGTGTTTTTGTGTTTTCCATCAGGAGGTAAACCCCGGGCCGACAATGATTTTCACCCCCCCAAGGGAAGTGTCTGCACCTTCGGGCCTCATCACCTGCTCCATGAAATTACAGGGGCGATGCCTTGCGTCTAGTTGCTCGGACAAAATACCGGTCCAAGCTGTTTTGCACGCTCCCGTTGAGCCAGGCACACAAAATATCGCTGTATAGTTACTGATGCCCGCCACCGCTCGAGACTGCACTGTGGAAGTACCAATTTCTTGGTATGAGATATGCCGAAACAACTCACCAAAACCGTCTATTTGCCTTTCCATAAGAGGAATAAGCGCTTGGGGGGTGTTGTCACGTGCCGTAAAACCGGTGCCACCGGTAACCAGAACCACCTGCACTGTAGGGTCAGCAATATAATAAGAAACCAGCGCGCGCAAGGCGTACACATCATCTTTGACAATGGCCCTGGCTACTAAAGAATGCCCTGATTCCAATACGGCGTGGGAGAGATACTGCCCAGAAGTGTCGCTGCTTTCATCCCGTGTATCCGAAACCGTCACCACCGCTATATTCAAGGCTACAAATTCACTGATCTTTTTTCCCATCACCTTTCCTCGTTTTTCAATCTAGAACTTGCTAAAAGCTCCCAACGCTACACGATCGACACACTTACATATCGGAAGTTGAAACCGAATAAGAGACAACGCATAATCCGCCCTCGATTCATTCTGACAAGCTGCGCTGCGAGCCACCTAAACATAAAATGCCCCACAATACTGATTCTGAGACAAAGCACCTAATAAAAGACGATATATACCAGCAGCCTTTAGACAAAGTGTCGGACTTTATTTTCGATCAATCGGTTGTTCGGGTTTTTCCAGACATGATAAAACGCTCAGTACCGGGTTATGCCACCATCATCCAAATGATCGGCATCCTCACAGAGCAATTCGCACAAACCGAAAGCACTTGTTATGACCTGGGTTGCTCTCTCGGCGCGGCAAGCCTGGCAATGCGAGAACACATCCACGTTCCCGGCTGCAATATTATCGCAATTGATAATTCTGAGCCAATGGTACAAGGCTGTAGGGAAAACTTAAGTAAAATACCCAGCCCTGTTGAGGTGGATGTTCTCTGCGCGAATATTGAAGAAGTGAATATCCAGACAGCATCCATCGTCGTGCTGAATTTTACTCTGCAATTCATAGCCCCCCACCAGCGCCAACAGATCATTGAAACCATCTATAAGGGCATGTTGCCAGGTGGCTTACTTATATTGTCTGAAAAAATTTCCTTTGAAGATCCACAGCAAGAAAAACTCAATGTGCACATGCACCACACCTTTAAACGCAGCAACGGGTACAGTGAACTAGAGGTTAGCCAAAAGCGTTCTGCTTTGGATAACGTGCTAACACCCGAACCATTGAGCCTGCACCAGCAACGCATTATATCGGCGGGCTTCAGCAGTTGTGATGTTTGGTTTCAATGTTTTAACTTCGCCTCCATGCTGGCTTTAAAGTGAGCAGATACTCCCCTCTTTTTGACGCCCTAAATGACAGTCAGGTAAAAGAATGGGTGCCAAGCTTACGCGCACAGGTGGAGCAACGCCTCTCTCCACAAAAACATGGTGATTTTCTGCGCTGGCAATCTGTTCTGGATAGCTTTCCCAGCATTACCGCCTCCATCGTTGATCTCAATGCCTCAGCCATCACCGTTGGCCAGGAAGGCGGTTGCGATATGGAAACCCAGGCTGAAATAAAAACGTTATTACAAAAACTTAAACCCTGGCGCAAGGGGCCTTTCCTGATTCATGGCACCTATATTGATACGGAGTGGCGCTCTGATTGGAAGTGGGACCGCATCGCTCCGCACCTAAGTTGTTTAAAGGGCCGCAAGGTACTGGATGTTGGCTGTGGAAGTGGTTATCACTGCTGGCGAATTGCTGGAGCCGGTGCTGACTTGGTGTTGGGTGTCGATCCGTCTATTCTGGCGGTCATGCAATATCAAACCCTACATCATTTTATTGGCCCACGTTCGGTTTACGTCACTCCCCACCGCCTTGAGGAACTGCCTGCGGAATTAAATTTTTTCGACACGGTATTTTCAATGGGGGTGCTCTACCATCGCCGTTCCCCCATCGACCATATTTACGAATTAAAAGATTGCTTAAGAGCGGGGGGCGAACTGGTATTGGAAACCCTGGTGGTGGACGGCGGGATCAATACCGTGTTGGTGCCCGAAGGCCGTTACGCCCAAATGCGTAATGTCTGGTTTATTCCCAGCTGTTTGACAATGGAAAACTGGCTAAGGCGTTGTGGTTTTCTAGAGGTACGCTGCGTTGAGAGCAATCAAACAAGCCTCGATGAGCAGCGCTCGACGGACTGGATGCCCTTTTCTTCACTGCCTCAGTTTCTTGATTCCGAAAACCCAAACCGAACCGTCGAGGGCCTACCAGCACCAAAGCGCGCTACATTTATAGCCAAAAAACCGGACTAAACTTCGGTAGGTGCCAAGAGAGCCCTTGATCAGGCGTGGGCTTAAATAGTCAGATGCCCATGATTATTAATGGCTTGGCGAGCCGGCAGAGACAGGTTGATAAACTTAAAACCCGCATCGTACACTTCTTCTTGCCCGTCCTGCTTACACCAGAGACAGATGGCATTAAAGTCCACCTCATCAGTCAGCTCCAAGTCCACCTCTGACTCCATACGAAAACGGTGCAAAGAGCCAGATAAAAATGGTGTTTCACTGGTTGCCAAAAAACCTCTCACATTCACATCAACCATGTGTGCCCGAAAGGCACCGCTTTTCTGATCAAAGAGGGGCACGAAATAAATGAGAGAATGACGTTCGAGACTACGTTTGTCCGCTGCACTATTGGTAAACATTGTTACAAATCCCTGTAAAGTTAATACCGTTCTAACCTAGAAACCTCAGTTGCACCCGAGGGCATAAAGGCGCGAAAAAGATGCTCACCGACAGTAGGCGCTCTTAGGCGAGATATTGACGTGCATAGGGAATTTTAAAAATTCGTGATCACCTTATTGGGCGTAAGCGCCGTATACGGCTGGAGATGAGAACTTTTTAAAATTTTCTAGGTGCGTCAATAGCTTGTACAGACTTTCGTGATCCAACTGAGGTTTTTAGGTTTAACCATCCCTGGTCAGTTTAGCAGTCAGCGCAGACAACATAAGCGCTGTTACAAAAAGTTGGCTGGTACTCCTAGCCCAGAAACTTTATAAATCCGGACTAGGGAAATACAGACCTTAGACTTGCTCCCCAAACAGCTGGTTAAGAAGTACTTGATACCGCGCTGCGATCCAGAAACTTATCGAAAAATATTTCCTCTTCTTTCACGCCAATAGCCGTTGCAATTTCTATGGCTGAATCAATCATTGGAGGAGGGCCACACATATAAATCTGCTGCTCTGGCGTACAATATTCCTTAAAGACCTCGGTCACAAAACCTCTCTTGCCCTGCCATTCAGCATCTTCCGCTTCTTCAGATAAAACAGGAATAAAATCAAAATCACCCTCCCATTTTTGTTTTATCTCCTCAATGCGGTCCAGGCCATAAAGATCTTTTTCAGTTCTTGCACCAAAGAACATCACCACATCCCTATCCACCAACTGCTTGATGGCATCTTCGAGAATAGAAAGAACAGGCGCTAAGCCACTGCCCCCAGCAATACATATCATCGGTGCCAATGATTCACGCAAATGGAAATCACCGGAAGGCCCTTCAATCTGTAGACTGTCTCCAATAGCCGCTTCGCTCACAAACCAGTTAGAGACTTCCCCATTCGGCACCGCACGTATAAAGAAACTCAACTGTTTAGGGTCAGCATGGCCTGCGCTCGCAAAGGAATAGGCCCTTGGTTCATCAAATTTTCCTGGCACGGATATTTCCGCATACTGCCCTGGCGTAAACTCAACCACATCCTGAGTGCTAACAACAAGCTCAATGATATCTGCCGTTAGTGTTTTCTTTTCTTTAATCGTTGCAGCGGTGGTCACCAGTTTGTGCTCGGGCAGATCACCCATGCGTTCAAAATCTACTTCAACTTTTACGTCTGATTTAGGCTGACACTGGCAGGCAAGCACATAGTTTTGCTGCAGCTCTTCTTTCGTCAACACATAAGCCGTTTCTGTCAGCTGTTTAACGTCGCCGCTAACCAGCCGGCATTTACACATGGTACAACCGCCGACACGACAACTATGGGGAAACTTCACGCCTTCACGTAGAGCCGCCTGAAGAATGGATTCTTTATTGCTGATCTGAATCGGAGAATCTACACCCTCAATGCTGAGCTTGAAAAATTTCTCTTTAGAACCGAATAACTTCTTTAACACCTATCACTCCCTGAATGCTTTTCCAACGCCAGAACCAACAGCGCCTCGAGCAATTAATTTGTTCTTATGGACGACCAAGAGAGGCCTATGACTTTACAAACCAAGAAACTTCTATTACTGGTAATATATTCCAGTATTTGCTTATACACGCTCCCTATGGGCATTTCAATCATCGCAACATCCGTGTTCCCAAATAAGGTAGATTCACTTCTTTTATCTACACTACAGGTTATAGCGCCTAGGCATATAAGTAGAAGAACCTATTATTTAATCGAATATTTACGGTCTGTTAGTATCCCGAACCTGATACTGAGAAAAACTGGCATCCCGTTTATTCAAAAAACTATCTGAATAAAATAAAATTACGTTTAAATTCAAAAAGTTATTATGCATTAGGATTATAGCATGTACGCCTATACCGAGCAGGATCAGCGCATCATCGAAGAGCGCGCCGCACAATACAAAGACCAAACCAATCGCTACCTGAATGGCGAGCTGAGCGATGACGAGTTTCTGGTGTTGCGCCTTCAAAACGGGCTATACCTACAGCGCCACGCACCAATGATGCGTATTGCGGTTCCCCACGGCATGCTCAGTACCAGGCAGCTGCGGAAAATTGCCGCCATTACCCGTGATTACGATAAAGGTTACGCACACATCAGCACACGGCAGAACATTCAGCTCAACTGGCCAGACCTTGAAGAGGTTCCTGACATACTGGCAGAACTTGCCAGCGTCGAAATGCACGGCATACAAACCAGCGGCAGCTGTATCCGCAGCACCACTTCCGATGAATTTGCAGGGGTCGCACAGGATGAAGACGTGGATCCTCGGCCCTACTGCGAAATCATCCGTCAGTGGTCAACCCTGCACCCCGAATTCGCCATGCTGCCGCGTAAGTTCAAAATCTCCGTTACAGGCAGCAGCAAAGATCGCGCGGCAAGCCAAACCAATGATATTGGTATTCAGGTGCTGCGCAAAGCCGACGGTGAAATCGGATTCCAGGTACGCGCAGGCGGCGGACTGGGACGCACCCCCATCCTCGGCCCCGTGATTAAAGACTTCCTTCCGGAAAAGCACTTATTGACCTACCTTGATGCCATCCTGCGCGTCTATAACCGTTATGGGCGTCGAGACAACAAATACAAAGCCCGCATCAAAATTCTTGTAAAGGCCATGACGCCAGAATCTTTTGCAGAAAAGGTAGAGACACAGTGGCTGCGCATTAAAGATGGGCCAAGCACACTGAGCGATGAAGAAGTAGCACGTATTAAAGCCTGCTACACGCTGCCCAACTACGAACAACTGGAAAGAAAAGAGGCTAGTTTCACCAAACAGCTTGAAACACATGCAGAATTTAAGCAGTGGGTATTCACCAACGTTTCACCACATAAAGTAGCGGGCTATGCCATCGCCAACATCAACCTAAAGGCATGCGCTACTGCGCCGGGTGATATTAGTGCTGAGGATATGGAGCTAGTCGCCGACTTGGCAGATCGTTATAGTTTTGGTGAACTACGAACCACCCACAGGCAAAACCTGGTTCTTGCAGATGTAAAAGAGACTCAGCTATTTCAACTTTGGACAGAACTAAATCAGGCCGGCCTCGCCACCGCTAACCTCGGCCAGATCACCGACATCACCTGCTGCCCAGGCGGCGATTTCTGCTCACTTGCCAACGCAAAATCACTGCCCATCGCAGAAGATTTGCAGCGCACTTATAAACGCATAGACACCGTGAATGACATTGGCGAGCTGGAGCTCAACATATCGGGCTGCATGAATGCTTGCGGCCATCATCATGTTGGTCACATCGGCATTTTGGGAGTCGATAAAAAAGGCAAGGAATTCTATCAAGTTTCCTTGGGGGGCTGCTCCACTGACGACACCTCTCTAGGCAAAATTCTCGGCCCCTCATTTACCGCTAACGAAGTGACAGGTGTTGTGGAAAAATGCGTAAATGTTTACCTGGAAAACAGGAAAAACGAAGAACGCTTCATTGACACCTATCGACGCATTGGCATCGACCCCTTTAAAGAGCGTGCATATGAAAAAGCTAATTAAAAACCGTGAAATCGTCGAAGACACCTGGGCCATCGTTGAAAATGCGACTAACGCAAATGATTTTCCCGAGGGAGATCTCATCGTCAGCCTGCCCATCTGGCAAGA
>Ga0209121_10001020_pt1 | contig 29376 bp, 31 predicted proteins | sample Cruoilmetagenom3_FD_187292 | JGI IMG/M metagenome (GOLD analysis project Ga0209121, IMG submission 187292) | Oil polluted marine microbial communities from Coal Oil Point, Santa Barbara, California, USA - Sample 3 (SPAdes) (version 2) | ecosystem: Environmental > Aquatic > Marine > Oil seeps ...
TTTGCCAAGGCGATTGCGGCGGGTGCATCTTGTGCTATGGTTGGGTCCATGCTGGCAGGCACGGACGAGGCGCCGGGCGAGGTGATTTTATATCAGGGCCGCAGTTTCAAATCGTATCGCGGTATGGGTTCCGTTGGCGCAATGGCGCGAGGGTCGGCCGATCGGTATTTCCAGAAGGAAGTCAGTGCCGAGAAACTGGTGCCTGAGGGTATCGAGGGGCAGGTCCCCTACAAAGGCGCAGCAGGTGTCACGTTACATCAATTGGTTGGCGGATTGCGTGCGGCAATGGGATATACGGGTAATGCGACAGTCGCCGAGATGCGAACCAAATGCACGTTTGTGAAGATCACGGGCGCCGGGTTGAAAGAAAGTCATGTGCATGATGTCCAGATTACCCGCGAAAGCCCCAACTATAGGATGGGGTGATGGCTGCTCTTGATGTATAGGTTATACTGGTTTTGATTCAGGTGGGTCTGACGTTCTGGTCGATTTTGCGCATGGGCATGATGCGGGTCGCCAGTCTTAAAACGCGGCAAGTTCAGTTCAAGGATATCGCGCTGTCCAGCGATACTTATCCTGAAAACGCGAAGCCGCATCAAAATAATGCCGAGAACCATTTCGAGACGCCAGTTTTGTTTTATGCAGCTGTTGGCGTTGCTGCGGCAATGGGTGTTGCGAATTGGGGCATGGTTGTTGGCGCGATAGTTTTCATTCTGGCGCGCCTTGTGCATTATAAAATTCACGTTGGGAAGAACAATCTGCGCCACCGTTTCATGGCTTTTTTGGCGGGTTTGTTTGGTTTGTTGATTTGCTGGGGTGCGCTGGGGATGCGTATGCTCGATATTGCTTGAGGACGCTGTGAATTCGGGTATTGAGGGCGCATGACACCTGCTGCCCGCCTTTCTGCCGCGATTACGCTGCTTGACGACATCCTGACCGGTGAACCTGCCGAGCGGTCTTTGACCCGTTGGGCGCGTCAGAACCGCTATGCCGGGTCGAAGGATCGGGCCGCGGTGCGTGATATTGTGTTTGATTGCTTGCGGCAAAAGCGTTCACTAGCCCATGCCGCAGATGCGATGACGGGACGCGGGCTTGTGATGGCGCATCAGTTTCAGGCTGGCGAAGATGTTTCGGCCTTATTTAGCGGTGCGCGGTTTGCACCCGAACCATTGCTTGCCGAAGAACAGTTTGTGACCGAGGCGGAAGCGTCGCTGCCTGTGGCGCTCAATTTCCCCGATTTTCTGTTGCCGGAGCTGATGCGATCATTGGGCAACGATCTGCCTGCGGTGATGGAGGCCATGTCCCAGCGCGCCCCCGTGGATTTGCGGGTGAACAGCCTGAAGGCGACGATCGATGACGCGGAGCGAATGTTGGCGCGGGATTTGATTTTCACTGCGCCCCATGCCTTGGCCGCAAATGCGCTGAGGGTCACGCAGAACCCGCGTAAACTGGCGCGTAGTCTGGCGTATGATTATGGCTTGGTTGAATTGCAGGATGTTTCCAGCCAGGCGGTAGCTTCGTTTTGCGGGGCAGAATCTGGAATGACGGTGCTGGATTATTGTGCCGGAGGGGGTGGTAAGACGTTGGCCCTGGCCGCAGATATGGGCGGCAACGGTGTGCTGCTGGCGCATGATGCCAATGCACGGCGCATGAAGGATTTACCGGAACGTGCCCGTCGCGCAGGCGCCACCGTGCAGGTTCTATCGACCGAGGCACTGCGCCAGAATAATCCCGTTTGCGATCTGGTTGTTGTTGATGCGCCTTGCACCGGTACGGGCGCATGGCGGCGCAATCCTGACGCCAAGTGGCGCATCGATCAGGGGTTCGTTGATAAGGTCACGGCCCTGCAAGCGCAAATTCTGGACGAGGCTGCGCAGTATGTGCGGCCGGGCGGAGTGATGGCATATGCGACGTGTTCTATCCTGTCGGTGGAAAATGACGATCAGGTTTCGGCGTTTCTGGAACGTAATGACGGGTGGGTGCTGGATGCGGATATGTCGCTAACGCCTGTGCAGGGCGGGGACGGATTTTTCTGCGCTAGGTTGCGAAGAAAATAGCGCCACTCAATTATGGGTTGTAAATGATATGTTAACCCTTAGGGTGTTTTAGTGACGTTTATCGTTACGATTGCGCGGGGTTAAAATGACAACCAAGACAGAAAGTAGCCTTCATCCGCCATTTGTAAACGCAAAATGGCGGAGCATTCAGGCAACCCTTGCTGTGCTGGTTTTGCTGCAATTGCTGTTGTTGTCGGTCTATCTGAAATACGCGCCGGGGTACTTTGTTGTCTCATTTGCGCTGGGTAGCGGGATGTTTTATCTGCTGATGATGCTCCGCAGGGCAAGAAAACCAGCGGCGAATGTCAACACGCTGGTTGCAAATAAACCGGATCATATCTGCAACGATTTGTTCGATGATCTGCCCGTGCCGATGATTGGCGCGGATAAAAATGGCGAGATACTTCAAGCGAATGCCGCCGCCTGTGCGCTGATTGGGCGCGATGATTTGGTGGGGCTGTATCTGGATAGTATTGTTGAGGGGCTGGGACGTTCCATTCGTGACCGTATGGCGGATACGATGAAAGGTTTCGGGCTGGGGCGGCCTGAAATGGCACGATGTCGGCGCGATGAAATGGATGTGTATATTCAAGTCATTATGTCCAAGATGAAGCACGATGACAAAACAACGGTATTGGCGGTGCTTAGTGATGCAACCGAATTGAAAGCGCTTGAGTCGCAGTTTGTGCAAAGCCAGAAAATGCAGGCTGTCGGGCAGCTGGCGGGTGGAATCGCACATGACTTTAACAATATCTTAACGGCGATCATGGGGCATGCCGATCTGCTGTTGCATCGCACGGATATAATGTCACCGGATTACGAGGATTTAAACCAGATCAAGCAGAATTCGGACCGCGCGGCAGCCTTGATTGGACAATTGCTCGCGTTTTCGCGCAAGCAGACGTTGCGGCCCAAATCGTTGCAGCTGGATGATACGCTGTCCGAGTTATCACATTTGTTGAACCGTTTGCTGGGCGAAAAGGTGGCGCTGCACACAGAACATGGCGCGAATTTGAAACCCGTGCGGGTGGATGAACGCCAGTTCGAGCAGGTGATTATGAACCTTGTGGTGAACGCACGCGATGCGATGCCGGACGGTGGAACCGTGGTTATTCGTGCTCGAAACGAGGCGTTGCGCAAGGAATTGCGCCGCGACCGCGCTGTCGTACACCCCGGTGACTATGTCGTTGTTGAGGTGCGAGACACGGGTGTTGGCATTCCCAAGGATAAAATAGCGAAAATTTTTGAACCATTTTTCACGACCAAGAAGGTTGGAGAGGGGACGGGGCTGGGTCTCGCCACGGTTTACGGGATAATCAAGCAGACCGGCGGGTTTATTTTTGTTGACAGTACCGAAGGGGCAGGGACGCAGTTTCTGATTTACCTTCCAGTAAACGATGAGCCCGAAGAGACGGTGGAGCCGAACCCGGCGGTTGCGGTTATTGAAAGTGATCAGGCGGGACGTGGCCGCGTTTTGCTGGTGGAGGATGAAGCACCGGTTCGCGCTTTTGCAGCGCGGGCGCTAGCGTTGCGTGGGTATTCGGTGACACAGGCGTCTTCTGGTGAAGAGGCATTGGATGTGCTTGAGGACGGTGAAGAATTCGACGTTTTCGTTTCCGATGTTGTCATGCCGGGCAAAAATGGCCCAACATGGGTGCGCGAAGCTTTAAGCATGCGGCCGGATGCGAAAGTTGTGTTTGTGTCCGGCTACGCCGAGGATGCGTTTCAAGATGGAGACCCTGAAATTCCAAATGCGGCGTTTCTCGCAAAACCGTTTTCACTGATGGAGCTGACCCAGAAGGTGAAAGAACAAATCGAGGCTTAGGCTGTGCGGGCGATCTCGTATATTTCGTATTCCGGCGCTAGATATCCTTCTAATTGTGATTTCAACTGCGGGGACAGTGTGAACTCGCGTTTAGGGGATCGGTTGAGGTGCGCGAGGTCAAGTATATCCTCGAATCGCTCTTCGAGAAAGTTGGAGTATGCGGGCAAGTTCTCGTATCGGAAGATGTGATTGATTGCCGGTTTTCCATCGTGATCGACTACAAATCGCGAAGCTCGGCCGATGTCCGAGATGCTCGGTTCTTCTGCCATGTAGCGTGAGACAAATTCATCAAACGTCATATCAGCCGTGCTTTGCGGTTTGTTTTTGATTTTGTCACGCGCGCGGTAGCAATACCAGCTGAACAGCCAGTCGGTTGGTTCACGAAACAGGCAGGTTGTTTCTAGTGGGCCGAATCCGGATTGGTCTATATATGGGAGGATAAAGCGTTTGTAACGGCGATACCTGATGTGTTTAACGCGTGGATTATTGATGAATGCGATGTCGCAATGGGGTAGCAGGGCCACCTCTATACTGGTCGAGGCAGCTTTGGGCATGGCCAGAAATGTCAGTTTTTTGCTCAGTGAAATTAGCATTCATGTTTACCCAAATAATTTTTCGGACCTTTACCATTCAGTAACCAAAAACAGCGAAAGATGTAACTAGTGAAAATTTATCTTGCAATGTTCTTGTTTTGGTCTCATGTTGGCCAAGTGAGAACAAGAGGCGAACATAAGCAGTGATTGCTCGACTAGGCAAGATGTGAAATAAGGAAAGAAATAATGGCAAAAGCAGCGAAAAACCTTCTGGATTTAGGCGAGAGACGCGACATGGACAAGCAAAAGGCGCTAGAATCGGCACTCAGCCAGATCGAGCGCAACTTCGGCAAGGGCTCGGTTATGAAACTGGGTCAGGACAATGCGCTAATGGATATCGAGGCGACCTCGACAGGTTCCATCGGTCTTGACGTAGCGCTTGGCATTGGTGGTTTGCCGCAGGGCCGGATTATTGAAGTTTACGGGCCGGAAAGCTCGGGTAAGACCACGCTGGCGCTGCATGTGATTGCGGAAGCGCAAAAAAAGGGCGGTATTTGTGCGTTCGTGGATGCGGAACACGCGCTGGACCCAACATATGCTAAAAAGCTGGGCGTTGATCTGGATGAATTGCTGATCTCGCAGCCTGACGGCGGCGAGCAGGCGTTGGAAATTACGGAAACGCTGGTGCGTTCCGGTGCTGTTTCGGTTGTCGTGGTCGATTCGGTTGCGGCGCTGACGCCGAAGTCTGAACTTGAGGGTGACATGGGTGACCATCAGGTCGGCGCACAAGCGCGACTGATGAGTCAGGCGATGCGTAAGCTGACTGGCGCGATTAACCGTTCGAACTGCATGGTGATCTTTATCAACCAGATCCGCATGAAAATCGGGGTTATGTTTGGCTCGCCTGAAACAACGTCGGGCGGTAATGCGTTGAAGTTTTACTCTTCGGTTCGTCTGGATATTCGCCGCATTGGTGCGCTGAAGGATCGTGATGAAATCGTTGGCAATGCGACCCGCGTCAAGGTTGTGAAAAACAAGGTGGCGCCGCCGTTCAAGCAGGTGGAATTCGACATCATGTATGGCGAAGGTATTTCCAAACGCGGCGAGTTGATCGACCTTGGGGTTAAAGCCGGTTTGATTGACAAAGCGGGATCGTGGTTCAGCTATGGCGACGAGCGGATCGGCCAAGGGCGTGAAAATGCCAAGACCTTCCTAAAGGATCATCCGAATTTGGCGTTGGAACTCGAAGACAAAATCAGGGCCGCGCATGGATTGGACTTTGATATCGGCGCGAACCGGAATGACGATGTTCTGGAAGATTAATTTGTAAACAGTAACGGTTTTTGGGCTGCTTTCGATCAGAGAGCGGCCCGTTTTTGTATGGACCCTGTGGACAGTCGCCCGTCTGCGCGATAGACCCTTTTTAACTTAATTAAAGGGACACGCTCATGGCTAGTTTGAACGATATTCGCAGCACTTTTCTTGATAGCTTCGAGGCGAATGGTCATGCGGTGGTGAAAAGTTCATCATTGGTTCCGCGCAACGATCCGACGCTGATGTTCACCAACGCGGGAATGGTGCAATTCAAGAATGTCTTCACGGGGCTTGAAAAGCGTGATTATACACGGGCGGTTTCCAGCCAGAAATGTGTGCGGGCCGGTGGCAAGCACAACGATTTGGACAACGTAGGCTACACGGCGCGGCACCATACATTTTTCGAGATGCTGGGGAATTTCAGCTTCGGGGATTATTTCAAGGAAGAGGCGATTGCCTACGCTTGGGATTTGCTGACCAAGGAATACGGGTTGAACAAGGACAAATTGTTGGTGACGGTTTACCACACCGACGACGAGGCCGCGTCCATCTGGAAGAAATATGCCGGGCTTTCTGACGACAAGATTATCCGTATTCCGACGGATGATAATTTCTGGTCGATGGGGGCGACGGGGCCGTGCGGGCCTTGCACTGAGATTTTCTATGACCACGGCGACAAAATCTGGGGCGGCCCTCCGGGATCGGCGGAAGAGGACGGGGACCGGTTTATCGAAATCTGGAACCTCGTGTTTATGCAGTATGACCAGCAAGAAAATGGCGAGCGCAGTGACTTGCCCAGGCCCTCGATTGATACGGGGATGGGGTTAGAGCGTCTGGGCGCGTTGTTGCAGGGAAAGCACGACAACTACGATACCGACCTGATGCGCGATCTGATCGAGGCATCAGCACATGCAACGAGCACTGATCCAGATGGAGCCGGGAAGATGCATCACCGTGTGATTGCGGACCATTTGCGCTCGACCTCGTTCCTGATTGCGGACGGGGTTTTGCCCTCAAACGAGGGGCGTGGGTACGTGCTGCGCCGGATTATGCGCCGCGCGATGCGGCATGCGCATCTTCTGGGGGCGAAAGACCCGGTGATGCATTCGCTGGTTCCAGCGTTGGTGGCACAGATGGGGCAGGCATTCCCTGAGCTTTCACACGCGCAAAGCCGGATTGAAGAGACCTTGTTGCACGAAGAAACGCGGTTCAAAACGACGCTGGATCGTGGATTGAAGTTGTTGGATGCAGAACTTGAAGGGCTGACCGAGGGGGCGGACCTGTCGGGCGAAACGGCGTTCAAACTGTATGATACTTACGGTTTTCCGCTTGATTTGACCCAAGATGCGTTGCGCGAAAAAGGCGTTACGGTTGATACCGATGGCTTTGATACGGCTATGGCCGAGCAAAAAGCCAAAGCGCGGGCGGCTTGGTCCGGTTCGGGCGAAGCGGCAGATGAAACTGTTTGGTTTGACGTTGCCGACCAGCATGGCGTGACCGAGTTTATCGGCTACGTCGATGAGGAGGCCGAAGGGCAGGTTCTGGCGATCGTCAAGGACGGGGCGCTGGTGAACAGTGCGACGGCTGGCGAAAGTGTTCAGGTTGTGCTGAACCAAACGCCGTTTTACGCGGAATCCGGCGGGCAGGTTGGCGATAGCGGGCTGTTGTTGGCGGATGGCGTACGGGCGGAAGTCACGGATGTGAAGAAAAAGATCGGTATTTTTGTGCATATGACAACGATTGTCGAGGGTACGTTGAATGTTGGTGCTGCGGCAGAGTTGAAGGTTGATCCGGTGAAGCGTGGGGCGATACGGGCGAACCACTCGGCCACGCATTTGCTGAACGAGGCGTTAAGGAATACACTGGGCGACCACGTTGCGCAACGCGGGTCGTTGAACGCGGCGGATCGGTTGCGGTTTGACTTTAGTCATCAAAAGGCGATGACTTCAGAAGAACTTCTGGCGGTTGAGGAAGAAGTTAACGCGCTTATCCGCCAGAACAGCCGTGTGGAAACCCGGATTATGACGCCGGACGAGGCGCGCGAAATGGGTGCGCAGGCGCTGTTTGGTGAGAAGTATGGTGACGAGGTTCGCGTCGTCTCTATGGGAATTGAGGCTGGTAGCGGTAAGGGCTTGGACAAAAATGCGTACTCGCTTGAGCTTTGTGGCGGTACGCATGTGCGGCATCTGGGGGACATTGGCGTATTTAAACTGGTGTCCGAGGGGGCCTCGGCCAGCGGGGTTCGTCGGATCGAGGCGCTTACAGGCAAGGGGGCGCTTGCGTATTTAGGGAAAAAAGAGAAGTCGTTGGATATGGCGGCGGGGATGTTGAAAACTACGCCGGAGCTATTGCCCGAGCGCGTAAAAGCGTTGGTTGATGAGCGCAAGGTCATGCAAAACGAGCTGGATAATTTGCGCAAGCAATTGGCGATGGCTGGCAGCGGTCAAGCGCAGGTCAGCGTGAAAGACGTCGGCGGCAAGCCGTTCTTGGCGCAGGTGCTTAGTGGCGTTTCGGGCAAGGATTTGCGCGGGCTTATCGATGAACACAAGTCGCGGATTGGGTCCGGTGTTGTGCTGTTGATCGCTGATACGGGGGATCGCGCAGCGGTGGCTGCGGGTGTTACCGATGATCTTACGGACAAGGTTTCTGCTGTCGATGTTGTGCGTGTCGCGGCCGAAGCGCTTGGTGGTAAGGGGGGCGGTGGCCGCTCGGATATGGCGCAAGCCGGTGGCGCGAGTGCGGAAAATTCGGAGCAGGCCATTGCGGCCGTTGAAAAATTACTGGAGGGTTAAGGCATGGCTGTTTATGCGATGGTACATATTGATGTGAATGATGCGGATGAATACGCGAAGTATGCCGCGATTGCCGGACCTGCGGTTGCCAAGTATGGCGGCGAGTTTCTGGCCCGTGGTGGCGACTGCGTTCATATGGAAGGCACAGGCCGCGCGCGTAATGTGATTATCCGGTTCGATGATATGGAAACGGCGAAGACGTTTTACCATTCGCCGGAGTATCAGGAGGCGCTGTCTTACGGCCTGCCAGCGGCCGAGCGTGAATATACGTTCGTGGAAGGTGTATAGGTGCCCGCTTATATTATTGCGCGGATCGAAGTGACCAACCTTGAGGCGTATAAGGAATACGCCTCGCAGACGGTTGCGATTACGGAAAGCTTCGGCGGCAAGTTTCTGGTCAAAGCGGGTGCGTTTGAACAGATCGAGGGCTCGGGTCCTGATCGCCACGTTGTGGTCGAGATGCCAGATGTGGCGACGGCGAAGGCATTTTATGCGTCAGATGCGTATCAGGCGATTTTGCCGATAGCGTTGAAGAACTCCATCCGTGATTTGGTTATTGTCGAAGGGGCGTAGGTCTTTTGGGTTTGGCGTTAGTGGGTTGCGCTGTTTGAAAACAGGTTAATCACAACGACACCCGCGATGATCAAGCCCATTCCTAAAACGGCGGCGAAATCCAGAGACTGTTGAAAAACCAGCCAGCCGATGATACCGATGAAAACGATCCCAAGGCCTGACCAAATCGCATAGACGATGGATACGGGCATATATTTTAACGTCATCGACATTAAATAGAATGACAGACCGTAAGCCACAACCACCAAGACCGATGGCCAAAACCGCGTGAACTGGTCCGAGGCTTGCATAGCCGCCGTGCCGATAGTTTCGGTTATAACGGCGATTAGTAGATAGATATAGTGGATTGGCATGGGAACCTCGCACAAAAAAGGGCGACCGTTTTGGCCGCCCTTGATCCTAACCCTGTGCGGCGCGGTTAAGCCAGCGCCTTGTTCAGGTTCTTGTCGATTTTTTCCAAGAAACCTTCGGTTGTCAGCCATTTCTGATCTGGACCAACAAGCAGTGCGAGGTCTTTCGTCATGAAGCCGCTTTCCACGGTGTCGACGATGACTTTTTCCAGCGTTTCGCAGAAGTTCATAAGTTCCGCGTTGTCGTCCAGTTTGGCGCGGTGCTTCAGGCCACCAGTCCATGCAAAGATAGATGCGATGGAGTTGGTCGAGGTTGCCTCGCCTTTCTGATGTTGGCGATAGTGACGTGTCACTGTACCGTGAGCGGCTTCTGCCTCGACAGTTTTGCCGTCGGGTGTCATCAGGATTGATGTCATCAGGCCAAGCGAGCCGAAGCCCTGTGCGACGGTATCGGACTGCACGTCACCGTCGTAGTTTTTACAGGCCCAGACGAAACCGCCGGACCATTTCATCGCAGCGGCAACCATGTCGTCGATCAAGCGGTGTTCGTATGTGATGCCAGCGGCGGCGAACTTATCTGCGAACTCGGCGTCGAAAATCTCCTGAAACAGGTCTTTGAAGCGGCCGTCATAGGCCTTCAGGATGGTGTTTTTGGTAGACAAGTATACAGGCCAGCCCATTTTCAGGCCGTAGTTCATGGACGCACGGGCGAAATCGCGAATTGAATCATCGCGGTTATACATGCCCATGGCGACACCGGCGGAAGGCGCGTCGTAGACGACTCTTTCGATTACTTCGCCATCTTCACCAACGAATTTCATGGTTAGTTGACCTGGACCAGGGAATAGGAAGTCTGTCGCTTTGTACTGGTCGCCGAATGCGTGGCGGCCAATGACGATTGGCTGTGTCCAACCCGGAACGAGGCGTGGGACGTTGTTACAAATGATTGGTGCGCGGAAAACCACGCCGCCAAGGATGTTACGGATCGTGCCGTTAGGCGAGCGCCACATTTCCTTGAGGCCGAACTCTTCAACGCGGGCTTCATCGGGTGTGATGGTCGCGCATTTGATGCCAACGCCGTATTTCTTGATAGCCTCGGCGGCATCGATGGTGATCTGGTCGTCGGTTTCGTCGCGCGACTCCATGCCTAGGTCGTAGTATTTGATGTCCAAATCCAGATACGGCAGGATAAGTTTGTCTTTGATGAAGTGCCAGATGATGCGGGTCATCTCGTCGCCGTCTAGCTCGACAATCGGGTTTTCGACTTTGATCTTGGTCATGGGGTTTCCTTTGATGGATTCGGTGTTGGGCGTTGTATAGGACATTTTATCAATGATGTATACTACGGTATACGGAATTTGAAGCCGTTGCATCCCTTGTCGCAGCATCGTATCACGCCTGCAACGAAAAAAGGGAAATCACATGTCTGGTACGGATCACGCAAAGGACGAGGGTTGGCAGGGGCCGACCCCTGCATTTATTCTGGTGAACCCGCAAATGGGCGAGAACATTGGCGGTGCTGCGCGGGCGATGTGGAACTTCGGGCTGGACCGGATGCGGTTGGTTAAGCCGCGCGACGGGTGGCCGAACCAGAAGGCGGTTGCGATGGCCTCGGGCGCGGGGCGTGTGCTGGACGCTGTGAACGTGACGGAAACGACGGCCGAGGCTGTGGCGGATTTGAACTTTGTTTTTGCTACAACAGCGCGAAGTCGTGATTTGACCAAGGATGTTATGACACCCGAGCGCGCTATGGCGCATGCACGGGAGTTGATTTCGCAAGGCCAGAAGGTTGGCGTATTGTTCGGGCCCGAGCGGGCAGGGTTGCAGAACGATGATATTGTGCATGCGAATGCGTTGATTTCGATTCCTGTTAATCCGGCGTTTGCCTCGTTAAATTTGGCGCAATGCGTTTTGTTAACGGCATATGAATGGCGTCGTCAGATGGACGAGCAGCCAGCAGAAGTGACAGCGATGGCAGGTACGCGCTTTGCGGAGGCGATTGAAGTTCAGCGATTAAGTGAAAAGCTGGAGGAACGCCTCGACAAGATCGGGTTTTTCTGGCCGGAACAAAAACGAGTGTCTATGGTTGAAAACATCTGGAATATGCTTTCACGGCTACCACTTACAGATGCAGATGTGCGAACATTGCACGGGATATTCAAGGCGTTGGCGACCAAGGGGCCGAAGACGACTTACAAAGATTAACGGGGTATTAAGATGGCACGCAGTATTTTTGAAGACGTTAGCGGCGAGAAGGTGGATACGCCTGCGCCCAAGCCCACGCGCAAATCCGCGCGACGTGCGATTTCGGTTTGGCTGATGGCGTTGTTTGTGCTGGTGGTCTTGATGATTGTCGTTGGCGGCATGACGCGGTTAACGGATAGCGGGTTGTCGATTACGGAATGGAAACCTGTAACAGGGGCCGTACCACCAATGGGCGAGGCGGCCTGGGTTGTCGAGTTTGACAAGTATAAGGCGACGCCGGAATACGAATTGCAGAACGTCGGCATGAATATGGCCGAATTCAAAGGGATTTTCTGGTGGGAGTGGGGGCACCGCTTCCTCGGGCGTTTCATCGGGTTGGTATGGTTTGCCGGATTCGTCTGGTTTGCCGTGCGGCGCCAGATACCAACAGGGTGGACTGGGCGTCTGGTTGGAGTCGGGGCGCTTGGCGGGCTTCAGGGCGCTGTTGGCTGGTGGATGGTTTCGTCTGGTCTTGAGGGACGAATGGTTGATGTGGCCTCTTATCGGTTGGCAACACATCTGGGGTTGGCGTTCTTTATTCTTGGCCTGATCGCATGGTTTGTGTTCGAGCTTCGCCGTGAAAGTGCGGAGCTGTTGCAAGCGCGCCGTAGACGTGAAAACGGGTTGATGACGCTGGGGACGGCGCTGGTTGTGATGCTGTTCGGGCAAATTTTGCTGGGTGCATTGGTGGCTGGCATTGATGCGGGTCGCAGCTTCCCTACGTGGCCGAGCATGGCTGGGGCGTTCCTGCCTTCGGAAAGTTTCGACTATCAACCGATGTGGTCGAACTTCTTCGAAAACCCTGCATTGGTGCAGTTTAACCACCGCTTGCTGGGCTATCTAGCTTTTCTACTGGGTGGTTTTACGTGGTGGCGAAGCCGTTCCAGCGCGATGGCTGGTGTGCGGTTCCGCTTTGACTGGATGATGGTGATGATGTTCGGGCAGGTTGTTCTGGGGATCGTGACGGTAATTTACGCCGCCCCCGTGCATGCAGCGATTACGCATCAGTTGGGTGCGGTGGTGCTGTTTGTGCTGACCCTGCAAGCCCGATTCGAGGCGGCCTATCCGGTAGAACAAAAGATTTCCCGCAAGTAACAACCGCCGAGCGTAGCGAGGCCACGCCCAACGGGCGGTGATTTATCTTTGATCAAGCGCCAACGGACGGGAGCGCTCCCGCCTGTTGTGCGAAACCCTGCGGGTATCACAAACCGTTGGGCGTGGCCTCGCTACGCTCGGCGGTTACTGATCCCATTCAGGGTGACGTTTTTCCAAGAATGCTGCGATGCCGTTTTCGGTGTCGCGGAACAGCATGTTTTCGGCCATGACGCGGCCTGTGTAGGCGTAGGCTTCTTCAAGCGACAAGTCGGCTTGGTGATAGAAGCCCTCTTTACCGATTTTCACGGCTACGCCCAATTGTCCGGCGACCTTTGCGGCAAGTGCCAGCGTAGCTTCGTCCAGCTCTTCGGGCGGGACGGCGCGGTTAATCAAACCGAAGGCCATCGCTTTGTCGGCGTCGATGAATTCACCGGTTGTTAGCATCTCGAACGCTTGTTTGCGCGGAATATTGCGGGTTAGGGCAACCATAGGGGTGGAGCAGAACAGACCGATGTTCACGCCGTTCACGCCAAACCGTGTGCCTGTCGCGGCCACGGCCATGTCGCAAGATGCCACCAACTGGCAACCAGCAGCGGTGGCAATGCCATGGGCTTGGGCGATTACGGGCTGGGGCATTTTCGTGATGGAGGTCATCAGGTGACCGCAGGTGGCGAAGAGATCGTTGAAGTAGGCTTTACCCCCGTCTTCTGTCTGACGAGCCGCTGTCATTTGCTTCAGGTCGTGGCCTGCGCAGAATGCTTTGCCGGACCCTTTGATGATAACAGCACGGATGGAGCGGTCATTTGCAATAGAATCCAGTTCGGATTGCAGGGCTGCCAGCATCTCCTCGGACAGGGCGTTCAGTTTTTGTGGCGAGTTCATGGTTAGTGACGCAACGGCATTGGCGTCAGATCGCAGTAAGATGTCGGACATCTGGGATTCTCCTCGTATGTTTACTGACAATGTTCCACGAGTAGAGAGATTTGGGAAGCTATAATGAACACCAAGATGACTATTTCAGAGATGCATGTTTTCCTTGATCAGGTTTTTCCGCAGATGAAAGGCGTGTTCGAAATTCTGGAAAGCGAACCCTATCGCGTCAAAGTGCGCATGAAGATCGCGGACGAACATCTTCGCCCGGGGGGGACGGTTTCTGGCCCCGCGATGTTCACAGCGGCCGATTGCGCATTTTATATCGCCACACTGGCGATGATAGGGCCAGAGGCGCTGACGGTTACGACCAACTGTTCGATCAATTTTATGCGTAAACCCAAACCGACGGACCTGATTGCAGAAGCACGCGTGATCAAGTTGGGCAAGGTGCTTAGTGTCGGGGATGTTATGTTGTATTCGGAAGGCAGTGACGAGGCCGTGGCGCATGCGCATTTGACGTATTCAATTCCGAAACCGCGATGAGCGGTGGGGTAAAATAATACCTAATTTGTAACATGTTGTAATTGTTATCAATTTAGCGAATTATGCCCGTTGACTGTGTCCTCAAAACCCTTAGAACCCCCATATCGAATTATTATTCCTCGAACGGATCAACAAAATGAAAACATTCTCAGCCACTCCGGCCGATGTAGACAAGAAATGGATACTGATCGACGCTGAAGGCGTTGTTCTGGGCCGTCTTGCCTCTTTGGTCGCTATGCGCCTTCGCGGCAAGCATAAGCCAACTTTCACGCCGTCCATGGATATGGGCGACAACGTTATCATCATCAACGCTGAAAAAGTGCAGATGACTGGTAAGAAACGCTCGGACAAGCGTTACTACTGGCACACAGGCCACCCGGGCGGCATCAAGTTCCGCACTGCCGGTGAAATCCTCGAAGGGAAATTCCCCGAGCGTGTGATGGTCAAAGCTGTTCAGCGTATGCTGCCAGGCGGCCCACTGTCGAAAACACAGATGACAAACCTTCGTGTTTATGCAGGTTCTGAACACCCGCATGAAGCTCAAAACCCTGAAGTTCTGGACGTTAAAGCCATGAACCCTAAAAACACGCGGAGTGCTTAATTATGAGTGATGATATCAAAACACTCGACGACCTGAAAGAGGCCGTAGTAGCTGAAGCAGTAGTAGCCGAAGTTGAAGCCGCACCTTTGCACGAAGCTGTGCGTGACGAACTTGGTCGTTCTTACGCAACTGGTAAACGTAAAGACGCGGTTGCACGCGTTTGGATCAAACCAGGCTCCGGTAAAGTTACCGTTAACGGTCGCGATATTAACAAATACTTCGCACGTCCGGTTTTGCAGATGGTTCTGCGTCAACCGTTTGAAGTTGCTGGCGTTGTCGGCGAATTCGACGTGATGGCAACTGTTAAAGGCGGCGGTCTTTCCGGCCAAGCTGGTGCGGTTAAGCATGGTATCTCTAAAGCGTTGCAGCTTTATGAGCCATCCCACCGTGCAGCGCTGAAAGCGGCAGGCTTCCTGACCCGCGACAGCCGCGTTGTAGAGCGTAAGAAATACGGTAAACGCAAAGCGCGTCGTAGCTTCCAGTTCTCGAAGCGCTAAGTGCGAACGTATTAATAATACAACAAATACAAAGGGTTGCATTTTTTGCAGCCCTTTTTTTACTTGCAGCAGCTTTGTGGAAAATGAATTTGTCGTAAATGGCATACTATGAAAATAGACATGAATACTTGGACGGAGCATTAGTGCTTTAAGGTTATGTCAATAAGTTACCGTCAGAATGAACACGAACCGCCTTTGGAGGGCAGCATTTGAGACTAATAATTTGTGGCCTGATAGCCTTGATGGCGGGGCCGACTTGGGCTGATGAGTTTTGGGAATACGGGTCGTGGTACGTGATCGTGCAAGAGATTGATACCGGCGAGGATCTGCGCAGATCCTGCAGCGCAGTAACCGGCGGTGACGGGGAGCCAAGCGTGGCGATTTCGATTAGCAACGGAGATGTGGGGCCACCGGATTTCTTTCCTACTGTAATTGTCCGCGAGCATGCTCCAAGAGGGTATCAAACCGTGTTGCAAGACGGGCAAGCCGCTTATATCCGTTTTGACAATGAGGATGTCATGGATGGCGTGGTTGCAGGATATTTCGATAAAGAAGGTTTTGCGCATGCAGAGATCGCTTTTGACCATCCGCTTAGCCAATGGGTCCTGCAGGCCATGCATATGAATGGCCAATTCGATGTGGTCGTCGATGGCAAGGTATTCATGTACGCATATATGGATGGCTTTACAGCCGCTTATCTAAAAATGGCAGAGGAATGCGGGTTCGACGGCGCAGGGGTCGTTGATTAGTGCCCTGCGGGGACGTTAATTTTTGGTAAACAGTGCCACCAGTTCGACATGCGCGGACCAGCGGAATTGATCGACAACCTGTACCCAATCAATGATGTACCCGGCGTTAACCAGAATTTTTGCGTCCCTCGCGAAAGTTACCGGATTACAGGACACAAAGACGATGCGGGGGATGTCGGCCTCGGCCAACGCCTCGCATTGGGCTTTGGCACCTGCACGCGGCGGGTCGATAACGACGGCCTCTATCTTCTTTAGGTCTTCTTTCAGCATCGGGTTGCGGAACAGGTCACGCTTATGCGTTTCCAACGTCTTCAACCCTTCAGCAACGCGCCACGCTGTATCGAGGGCACCTAGCAACGGTGCGTTCCCCTCAACTGCTAAAACCTGCGCGTGTTTGGCCAGCGGCAGTGAAAATGTCCCGCAGCCAGCGAACAGATCAACGACGCGTTTGGCATCGCCAACGGCATCCAGCACCGTCTTGGTTAGGGTAATTTGCCCGGCCTCGGTGGCTTGCAGAAACGCGCCGACGGGTGGTGAAACATTTATGCCGTCAAACGTCTGAACGGGCGCTGCCCGCATCGCCACGACTTCACCGTTCCAGCTTAGGCGGGAAAGTTTGAATTGTTCGACCAACGTGCCCAGTTCGACCATCATCGGGCCGTCTGATTCTTTGGCGTCAAGCACGCTAATGTCGGCCCCTGCTGCGGATTGCGTGACGGAAATGCTGATCCCGGCCTTGCGCGAAGCGCCGATCTTGGTCAGGGCTTCCAACGCGGGCATTGTGGCCAGAATGTCGGGATGCAGCAGTTTACACGAAGGGATTGCCACTACCGTATCTGATGCGCGGCCATGAAAGCCTATCAAAACGCCTTTTTTGGTGCGTTGCGCGGCAAATGTCGCCCGTCTGCGCGATTGCGCGGGCGAGGTGATGATCGTGCGAAATTCGCACGTCAGGCCCTGTGCTGCCAGTGCATTGCGTACAATGTCGGTTTTCCAATCTGCCAGAAACGCGTCCGAGGCATGTTGCATCGAACAGCCACCACAGGTTTTGAAATGCGGGCAGGGTGCTTTGACACGATCACTGGAGGGTTCGACAATTCGTGGCTTGGGGATGCGGTTGTCGTCAATGTCCCCCTCGACCATCTCATCAGGCAAGGTAAACGGGATGTAAAGAGGGCCGTCAGGACCGTCTGTGATTCCATCCCCCTGAATGCTTAGGTTTTTGATCTTGTAAGGCATTGTTCACTCTTATGAAGAGAATGTTAATTGATGTTCGGGGCTTGTGGTTTGATTGCCCGATATTGTTCCCGAACGCCATCATCGGTTAACACGCGGTTAATGGCTAGCAGGGTGTCGAGGTCTTGATCCTCGCACAATTCCTGCATGAACTCTACCTCGTGGATTGCCGCGACCATGGCAACATCAGCAGAGGGGGCATTGTAGAGCTTTAACATATGATCCGCCAAATTCTGACGCAGCTCTTCCAGCTCCATCTCGTGGATTTGTGCGACGATAACCAGTTTGGCACGCCCGAAACTTTCCCCGCCGAGCCAACCGCTGGAGAACGCAAATTGTTTCTTGGCGGTGGTTTCGGCATCCGTCCAGTTTGCGAATGCGAAACCGCCGCTGACGGCCCATTCGCCGCTTTCGGCAGGGCTGTCAAACTTGCCTGGATCCGCTTCGTCAAAGTGAATGGTTCTTGCCAGTTTTAGCATTTCACCCTCAGATTATCTCGTCAGCGATCAGCTTGCGTGCAATCGTGCGGAATGCATTTGCCGGTTTGCTGTCAGGATCACTTACCACGATGGGCGCACCTGTGTCGGCGGCTGTGCGAACACTAATATCCAGCGGAATTTCACCAAGGAACGTAAACCCTTTCTTTTCGGCTTCGGCTTTGGCGCCGCCATGCCCGAAGATGTGTTCTTCATGGCCACATTCCGAACAAATATGGGTCGACATATTTTCAACCACACCCAACACCGGCGTTGAGGTTTTCTTAAACATATCCATTGCTTTTCGTGCGTCCAGCAAGGCGATGTCCTGCGGTGTGGATACCACAATCGCCCCTGCAACCTCGGTTTTTTGGGATAATGTCAGTTGTACGTCGCCCGTTCCCGGTGGCAAGTCGATCAGCAACAGGTCCAATTCGCCCCATTGCACCTGGTTCAGCATTTGCTGTAACGCGCCCATCAGCATAGGGCCACGCCAGACCACGGCTTCGTCTTCCTTCATCATCAGGCCCATCGACATCACAGTCACGCCGTGATTTGTCAGTGGAATAATCAGCTTGCCGTCCGGCGATTTAGGGCGCTCGGAAATTCCCATCATGCGGGGCTGCGAAGGGCCATAGATATCCGCGTCCAGCAGACCGACTTTCAGACCTTCAGCCGCCAATGCCGCCGCGAGGTTGGCCGACACGGTTGATTTACCAACGCCGCCTTTACCAGACGCAATCGCGACGATTTTTTTAACGCCGGGGATGCTTTGCGGGCCAGCGGGGGCAGGGCGTTTGGCCCCTCCACCAAGGTTAGGTGGGGCGCTCGGGGTTGAATGGGCTGTTAACAAAGCAGAAACCTTATCGACACCCGCCAGTGCTTCGAGTTTTTCCACGGCGACAGTGCGAATGGTTTCCATGGCAACACCTTGGGCGGATTCAACCTCCATGACAAAGCGGACATCGCCGCCTTCAACCGTTAAGGCACGAACGATTTCGGCGCTGACGATGTCTTTCTTGCTGAACGGGTCTTCGATCGTGCGAAGAACCTCTAGTATTTGTTCGCGGGTAATGCTCATTTTGATTTTCCAGATTGGTGTACACGTAAGTTGCCCTTAACATGCGCATTTGCAACGCTGAGACAAGTGTTTGCGTTTAAAAACAGTAACAAATGCGGCTATTTATTCGCTCCTTAGATAGCGTTCACTAACTACGTGCGTCGATGAGGGTGTCGAGGTTGGCGTTTCGGAAGTTTTTGTAAACTTTCCGACAAATTGGACAAAATTGAATAAAACGAAACAAAAGTATTTGCGTTTTGCGTTTTTATCGTCCCTACTTCTAATTAAGAAAATTAACAAGGAGGATACAATGATAAAAACTAAGAGTTTATTAAGCGTTGCTGCTGTGGCGCTGGTTTCCAGTTTCGGGGCTGCTCAAGCTCAGGAAGACTGTCCACGCGGCACTTTGGATGACCGCTATTGTGACCGTAACGGTGACCTTTTGGCAGATGCGCCGACTGATGCGGCCGATCTGGTTAACCCTGACACGCTGATTTTTGCATATACACCGGTTGAAGATCCGGCCGTATATAAAGAAGTCTGGTCAGATTTCCTTGACTACATGGAAGAAGTAACCGGCAAAGACGTCGTGTTCTTCCCTGTTCAGTCGAACGCGGCACAGATCGAGGCTATGCGCTCCGGTCGTTTGCATATCGCTGGCTTCAACACCGGTTCCAACCCGTTGGCTGTTAACTGTGCTGGTTTCAACCCGTTCACAATTATGGCGTCGCTTGACGGCAACTTCGGCTACGAGATGGAAATCCTGACCTACCCTGGTTCGGGCATCGAAAGTGTTGAAGACATCAAAGGTGGCGTTCTTGCGTTCACATCACCAACATCGAACTCCGGTTTCAAGGCGCCATCGGCGATCCTGAAGGGAGACTTCGATATGATTCCTGATCGTGATTTCGAACCTGCGTTTTCGGGTAAGCATGACAACTCCATTCTGGGTGTTGCCAACCACGATTACCCAGCGGCATCGATCGCGAACTCGGTTCTTAGCCGTATGGTCAGCCGTGGCGTAATTGAGGCGGATGATGTTGTTTCGATCTATAAATCACAGACATTCCCGACTACCGGTTTCGGTATTGCGCACAACCTTGATCCTGAACTGGCGGCAAACATCCGCAAGTCGTTCTTCACATTCGATTGGGAAGGCACATCGCTTCAGGAAGAATTCGAGAAGTCTAACGAGGGGCAGTTCCTTCCAATGACTTATCAAGAGTTCTGGGAAGTTATCCGCAAGATTGATACCGCCAACGGCGTTTCTTACGCTTGCGAATAAATCAATAAACTAATTGTGCCCGCGTGTAGAAATGCGCGGGCACTTTTTATGGGGTTAGGGTCTGGATAGATGTTGAAGTTAGAAAAACTTACTAAAGTTTATAAAACCGGAGACAAGGCGCTTAGCGACGTCGATCTGGAGGTGGCTAAAGGGCAGGTTATTGCGCTTATCGGGCCATCCGGTGCAGGAAAAAGCACACTGATCCGTTGTATTAACCGTCTTGTAGATCCGACGAGTGGCACCGCCACTTTAGATGGCGTCGAGCTGACAGCCTTGGGGTCCGCTGGCCTGCGTCGAGAACGCCGCCGCATGGGTATGATATTTCAGGAATACGCACTGGTTGAGCGCCTGACGGTGATGGAGAACGTCCTGTCTGGCCGCCTTGGCTACGTAGGTTTCTGGCGCAGCTTCCTTCGCAAGTTTCCGCAATCTGACGTGGACGAGGCGTATCGTCTTCTGGACCGCGTTGGTTTGTTGCATATGGCGGATAAACGAGCCGATGAACTTTCCGGTGGGCAGCGTCAACGTGTTGGCATTTGTCGTGCGCTGATCCAGGACCCGGCTTTGTTGCTGGTAGACGAGCCGACAGCATCGCTCGACCCGAAAACGTCGCGTGAAATTATGCGCTTGATCGTCGAGATGTGTAGTGAGCGAGGGCTGGCCGCGATCATCAATATCCACGACGTGAATTTGGCACAAATGTTTGTGCAGCGCGTTGTGGCTTTGAATTTGGGTGAAATTATTTTTGACGGTGGGCCAACGGAACTGTCTCCGGACGTGCTAACCCGCATCTACGGCGAAGAAGACTGGGAAGCCACCATCGAGACTGTGGACGAAGACGAGGAGGGTGAAGCGTGAGCGTGACACTCGAATCCCAAGTCGGTACGCCTTGGAAAAAGCCACCGTTCATAACGAACCCGGCGTTGCGCTGGGGGATTTTGCTATTCGCAGTGGTGTATTTCTTTGCAGCGCTCCTTTCCATGGAGGTCAACTGGCACCGTGTTTACGAAGGGTTGGAACGTGGGCGCAAGTTCATCGTCGCCTTTGCACATCCGGATTTCGGCTCGCGTGCATCTGATATCAAAGAGGGTATGATAGAGAGCGTGATCATGACGGTCACTTCGACTATCGTCGGCATCGCGATCTCTATCCCGATTGCACTTGGGGCCGCACGAAATATCGCGCCTTTGCCCGTCTATCTGGTCTGCCGCTTCATCGTTTCAATTTCGCGCGCACTGAACGAGATCATCGTTGCCATTCTGTTTGTTGCGATTTTTGGTTTTGGTCCATTGGCAGGTTTCCTGACGTTAAGTTTCGCGACCATCGGCTTCCTTGCCAAACTGCTGGCAGAGGAGATCGAGGATATGAATAAAGTCCAAGCCGAGGCTGTTAAGGCAACAGGGGCCAGCTGGCTGCAATGGGTTAACTTCGGCGTGCAACCACAGATTATGCCACGCTTAATCGGCCTTTCGATCTATCGTCTGGATATTAATTTCCGTGAATCAGCCGTTTTAGGGCTGGTTGGTGCGGGTGGCATCGGAGCAACTCTAAATACCGCGTTTGATCGGTACGAGTTCGACACCGTAGCTGCGATCCTGTTGATCATCATCGTTGTTGTCATGTTGCTTGAGTATCTCTCGGGTATTATCAGAGCGAGGGTTCAGTAATGCCTATTAATGATAAAAACGGTGTAAAAGTCTGGCAAGTTCGGGACCGCAATTCGCAGCTTCTTCGTTGGGCAATGTGGATGGCGGCAGGGATAATTTTCTATCTTAGCTGGATGAAGATATCCGATCAAACTACGTGGTTTTTCGTTTATGATGCGCCTCGGATTGCGGCGGACATTGGTGGGCGCGCTTTGCCGCCACGTTGGGGTTATATCACCCAACTAGGTAAACCTATCTGGGATACGCTGAACATAGCCACGCTGGGTACGTTCTTTGCGTTGTGTATGGCGGTTCCCGTTGCTTTTCTGGCTGCGCGAAATACCACGCCGAGCAAACTGTTCGTTCGTCCAATAGCGCTTTTGATTATCGTGTCGACACGCTCGATCAATTCTTTGATCTGGGCTTTGTTGCTGGTTTCCATCATCGGACCAGGGGTGTTTGCGGGGATGGTAGCAATATCTATCCGCTCCATCGGGTTCTGCGCAAAACTATTGTATGAAGCGATTGAAGAAATTGACGAAACGCAGGTCGAGGCGATCACCGCAACGGGCGCTACGCGTTGGCAGGTTATGGTTTACGGCATCGTTCCGCAAATCCTTCCAGCCTTTGCTGGTGTCGCCGTATTCCGCTGGGACATCAACATCCGCGAATCCACTGTTTTGGGGCTTGTGGGTGCGGGCGGCATCGGGTTGCAGTTGCAATCTTCGCTAGATATTCTGGCATGGCCGCAGGTCTCGCTTATTCTGGCTGTAATTTTGGTTGCCGTTGTTATAGGCGAGTGGGTATCCGCCAAAGTGCGCGGTGCTATTATCTAGGATATACCATGGCGTCTGATGCTGATTGGGCCTTTGCGCAATACGAAAGAGTGAGGGGATCGCTGCCTACGGCGGTCTTTCCTGAACACTCCGTTCAAATCGCGAATCTTGGCGAGGTAGCGGACCAGATTGACGTTTTTCTGCTGGATGCCTTCGGGGTTTTGAACATCGGCGATACAGTTATTCCCGGTGCGCCGGAACGGGTGGCGGCATTGCAAGCGGCGGGCAAGCAGGTGTTTGTTGTCACCAACGGCGCGTCGTTGCCGCCAGAGGTTTCGTTAGCGAAATACCGTAAATTCGGCTTTGACTTCCAACAATCCGACGTGATCGCCAGCCGAGATGCCTTGAGTGTAGGTCTGGTGGGGCGGCCCGAAAAACTTTGGGGCGTTATGGCGTTAGAGGAATCCAAACTGCAAGATTTCCCCGTGCCATGCATGCGCCTTGAACTGGATGCCGCGCTTTACGATCAAGTCGAGGGTTTCATTCTTCTAGGCAGCGCCCCTTGGACCGGGGCGCATCAGGATATGTTGGTATCCTCTCTTAAACGCAATCCGCGCCCTGTGATGGTAGGTAACCCTGATATCGTAGCACCACGCGAAACGGGCCTGTCCTTAGAGCCGGGCTGGTATGCACACGATCTGGCGCATCGCACGGGTATTACCCCCGGGTTCTTCGGTAAACCTTTCACGAACGTTTATGATCTGGCCTTGGCGCAGGTTGCCCCGTCAATCCCGCGTGACCGGATCGCGATGGTGGGGGATACCTTGCACACCGATGTTCTTGGTGGTGCGGCAATTGGTGTGAAAACCATTCTGATAACCGATTACGGCCTGTTTGCAGGCAAGGATACGGCTGGTTACATCAAAGATAGCGGCATTGTGCCGGACTGGGTTTCCAGGCACACCTAAATTCCGCATTTTCATACTGCCAATTTTTGCCATTGGCAAACGCGTGTATTTTTGAAAGAGTGAACGGGAAGTTATCCCTATTACAGGAGCGCGCAATGCGATTTGAGACGCCCTCAACCGTCCAAGAGGCGGTTAAGTTGTTGAATGATTCCAGCGGTATCACACGAATTTTAGCAGGCGGAACCGATGTTCTGGTACAACTGCGTCTGAAGTTGGTGGAACCCGAGCTGATCGTCGACATTAAACATATCGACGCAATGCGCGACATTACTGCCGAAGATGGTGGTTTTCGCATCGGCGCGGCGGTTTCGGGTGCCGAAATGGGCGAACATGCTGATCTTGTGGCACTTTGGCCCGGCGTGGTCGAAGCGATGGAGCTGGTCGGCTCGACCCAGGTTCAAGGGCGTGCGACGCTTGCCGGCAACCTTTGTAATGCTTCGCCTGCGGCCGATAGTGTGCCTGCGATGGTTGCGGCCAACGCAGTTGCAACGATTGTTGGCCCGAACGGAACGCGGGAATGTCCGGTGGTAGAAATTCCAGTTGGGCCAAGCAAGACGTCGCTGGGCAAGGGGGAAATCATCACGTCTATTTATCTGCCAACGCGACCGGAAAATTCAGGTGATGCGTATTTGCGGTTCATTCCACGCACCGAGATGGATATCGCGGTTTCCTCGGCAGGTGTGAACCTGACAATTGATAGCGACGGTGTGGTAACGCAAGCACGGGTGGCACTTGGGGCTGTGGCTCCGACTGTGGTGGTGGTAGATGATGCCGCTAAGGCAATCATTGGAACCAAGCTTGATGACGATGCTGTCAACGCTTTACAGGCTGCCTGTTCTGCGGCCTGTAGCCCGATTGATGACAAACGCGGAACGGTCGAGTTCCGCACAAAAACAGCGGGCGTTATGGCGAAACGCGCGGCACTTATTGCCTATAGCCGTGCAGGAGGTTCAAAATGAGCAAGATACATGTATCCACGTCGATTAATGGCGATGCTGTCGAATACCTGTGTGATCCATCCGAAACACTTCTGGATGTTCTACGCAACCGTGTAGGTCTAACCGGCGCGAAAGAAGGCTGCGGCTCCGGTGACTGCGGGGCTTGTTCAGTAGAACTGGACGGACGTTTGGTTTGTTCGTGCCTGGTGCTGGCAGCCGAGGCTGAAGGCAAAGAGGTGTCCACGGTGGAGGGTCTGGCTGATGGAGATAAACTGCACATTTTACAGCAAAAAATGCTTGAACATGCTGCGTTGCAATGTGGCATTTGCACGCCAGGTATACTGGTGGCCGCTAAGGCATTGCTGGAAAAGAACCCCGATCCAACGGAAACCGAAGTTAGGTACTGGTTGGCGGGAAACCTGTGTCGTTGCACAGGCTATGACAAAATTATCCGCGCGGTGATGGATGCCGCTGCTGAAATGCGGGGGGCTTGATTATGGTTACGGAATATAAAGAAGGCGCTGCTGGAACCGAGTATAGCAAACGTGATTTCAAGGTCGTCGGTACGCGTCCGCCACGCCCTGACGGGGTCGATAAAGTAACAGGCCGCGCATTGTTCGGGGCGGATTTGACCGCACCCGGGATGCTGCATGCAACTATTCTGCGAAGCCCGCATGCACACGCACGGATCGTCTCGATTGATATTTCGGGGGCGCTGGCTCTGGATGGGGTGAAGGCGGTTGTGACATCTAACGATTTCGTCAAACAGGGCAGTTCCGGCAATCAGGATACGCTTGATAACTGCATGGCTCGGGGCAAGGTTTTTTATGACGGTCATGCCGTTGCAGCCGTCGCAGCGGTTAGTGTGAAGGTCGCCAATGAGGCTCTGAAACTGATCAAGGTGGAATACGAGGTTCTACCCCATGTAACAGATGTAGATGCAGGCATGCTGGACAGCGCGCCGGTTCTTCACGAGGGTCGCAAATTTCGCAATATCCCGGAAGGGAACAACGCGAATGTGTCTGGATATTGGGAATTTGGCCACGGTGATACGGATGCCGGATTTGCAAAGGCTGACATTATTGTCGAGCGCAGTTTCAAAACCGCTGCCACCCACCAAGGCTATATCGAGCCGCACGCGACTTTGGCCACAATGGGGCCGGATGGCCGTGGCGAGATCTGGGCTTGTACGCAGGGTCATTATATGGTCCGCGATATGGCGGCGGCGTTTGTCGGGATGGACACCAGCCAGTTACGGGTGACTCCATCCGAAATTGGTGGCGGGTTCGGCGGTAAAACAACCGTTTACCTTGAACCTGTGGCGCTGGCATTGGCCAAGAAATCCGGTCGACCCGTTAAAATGGTTATGACCCGCGAGGAGGTGTTTCGTGCCTCCGGCCCGACGACTTCGTCGAGCACTGACGTGAAAATCGGGATGACCAAGGATGGTCGCATTACCGCAGGGCAGGCGAAACTACGCTATCAGGGCGGGGCGTATCCGAACATCACGGCGATGCTTGGCGCGATGACGGCATTTGCGGCTTATGATCTGGATGCCGTTCAGACATTGGCGTGGAACGTGTTGACGAACCGTCCGAAACAGGCCGCATATCGTGCGCCGGGCGCACCGATGGCGATCTATGCGGTGGAATCTGTGGTGGATGAGCTGTGCCAGAAGCTGGACCTCGACCCAATTGATGTGCGCTTGATGAATGCCGCGAAGAAAGGCACGCTATCATCCTACGGGCCGACGTTTGATGAAATCGGACTGGTGGCGACGTTGGAGGCAGCCAAGGCGCATCCGCATTATGCCGCGCCACTTGGCCCAAATCAGGGCAGGGGTGTTTCCTGCGGTTTCTGGTTTAACTTTGCCGGAAACACCAGCGTTTCTATGGGCATTAATGAAGATGGCACAGTATCCGTGATCGAGGGAAATCCTGATATCGGCGGCTCGCGTGCATCTATCAGCATGATGGCCGCCGAAGAACTGGGTATTCCGTTTGACAAGGTTCGTACAATTGTTGGCGATACCAACTCTATTGGTTTCAACGATGTGACGGACGGTAGTCGTGTGACTTTTTCCGTCGGGTTGGCGACGATCAAGGCGGCGCGGGCAGCGATCAAGAACATGTGTGGCCGTGCCGCGCAGGTTTGGGGGATCGACGCCGATGCGGTTGACTGGGTTGATGGCGCCGCTGTGCCAATGGGCCATAACGCCGGAGAATTTCCACCGATGACGTTGGCCGAAATTGCCAAGGATTCCGCCAAAACCGGCGGGCCGATTGCCGGGCACCACGAGGTTAATGCTGATGGCGCAGGTGTCAGCTTCGGCGTGCATCTGGTCGATGTTGAAGTGGACCCCGAGACCGGTTTTACCGAGATCAAACGTTACACCGTGTTTCAGGATGCCGGTAAGGCTATCCACCCCGATTACGTCGAAGGTCAAATGCAAGGCGGGGCCGTGCAAGGTATCGGCTGGGCGCTGAACGAGGAATACATCTATGGCGAGGACGGCAAGCTGCAAAATGCAGGCTTCCTTGATTACCGTATTCCTGTGGCCTCCGATTTGCCGATGATCGACGCGGTAATCCTTGAAATTCCGAACCCCGGCCATCCGTACGGTGTACGCGGCGTCGGGGAAACCGGCATCGTGCCACCGCTGGCTGCTGTGGCTAACGGGGTGTCCCATGCGGCAGGTGTTAGGATGACCGAATTGCCGATGTCGCCGCCGCGCATTCTTGCCGCCATAGACGGCGCAAAATAATGGTTAAGGTCAACCTTTGGGGGTCCCTGCGATCCGCAACGGGTGGCCTGACCGAAGTCGAAGTTGACGCCAAGAATACTGGCGAGATGCTGAAGGCTTTGGCAGAAAAATACCCCGCTCTCGATGAGATAATCGAGGGCGGGGTTTCTGTTGCTATCGATGGCCTGATCTACAAAGAGGCGTGGTTTACCCCGATCAGACCCGACAGTGAGGTCGTGTTAATGCCCTACATGAAGGGCGGTTAACGCCCCCTGATCCGCGGATCGAGCGCGTCGCGCAAGCCATCGCCGATGAAATTAACGCTTAACACGGTTAGCGAAATCGCCAGGCCCGGCCAGACAACGCGGGCAGGGGTTAGGGTCATATAGTTCGCCCCGTCAAACAGCAGGCGGCCCCATGTCGGGAAGTCCGACGGAAATCCGAGGCCAAGGAAGGACAAAGCGCTTTCGGTGATGATCGCGTTCGCCACACCCAATGTAGCCGAAACCATAATCGGCGACAGCACATTTGGCAGGATGTGCCGTATGATAACACGGCGAGACGGCGTACCAATGGATTTGGCGGCCAACACGAACTCGCGCTCCTTTTGTGCCAGTACGTCGCCGCGAACGATCCGCGCGGTGTGCATCCAGCTTGTAATGCCAATGATGAAGACGATCAGGATGAATATGCCGGTTTCCGGCCCGAACATCCCGCGCAATGTGTCGCGAAACAACATGATGATTACCAGCAAAAGCGGCAATAGAGGCAGTGCAAGGAATAGGTCGGTCAACCGCATCAGCGGCCCGTCGAGTTTCTTGAAATACCCGGCCAAAAGGCCAACTATGGTTCCAACCACCAACGAAATGAACATCGCTATCACACCCACAGCCATGGAAACACGGCCGCCGTGCAGTACCTGTGCAAGCATATCACGGCCCAGTTGGTCGGTTCCCATCAGGTGAGACAAGCTCGGCCCTTGGTTCTTTTCGCGGATATTCAGGTATTGCGGGTCTACGTCGTAAATATACGGGCCCAAGAATACTGCGAACAGAATGAACAGAAACACACCCGTGCCGATCAGGGCGCCTTTGTGGGTTTTGTACTGGTCCCAGACATCGCCCCAAAGTGTGCGGCCTTTGCCTTCGATCAAAGTTGTATCAGTCATAGCGGATCCTTGGATCAAGCAAGCCATATAGAATGTCGGCGATCAGGTTGAACAGAACGATCAGCACTGCAAATATGAAAGTCAGGGTTTGTACCAGCGGAATATCCGCACCTTGAATCCCGATAATCAGCAGCTGCCCTAAACCGTTCACCTTGAAAATCTGCTCGGTAATAATCGCGCCACCAAACACCTGTGGCACACCCAGCGCGATCACGGTCACCACCGGGATAAGCGAGTTACGCAGGACGTGTGTTAGCACCACTACGCGTTCCTTCAAGCCCTTGGCCCGTGCCGTGCGAACATAATCCTGTTGCAGGTTGTCCAGCATAGATGCGCGCATGAACCGGCTAAGTTGCGCGGCATTGAAGAACGCCAGCACCATCACCGGCATAATCATCTGCTTTACTTGCAGTACAAAATTTCCCCAACTGTCGACCTTTAATGTGGTGTCGTAAATAGACGGGAACCAGTGCAATTGGACAGAGAAGATCACGATCATCAGCAGCCCGGTGAAAAACGTCGGCACCGAGAAACCTAGCATCGAGATGAACGTACCGATCTGGTCAAACCAGCTGTATTGTTTGTAGGCCGAGATCACGCCGATAGGGATCGCAATGACGATACCGACGACATAAGACATCCCGACAACCCACAACGTTTGTGGCATACGTTCGACAACCAGATCGACAACAGGGGAACGTGTCGCCCAGCTTTGCACGCGAAGGCGCTCTCCGTCGCCGATGGTGATGTTGAACCATTGTTCGATCATGTTCAGCGGCTCGTTAATGAAGAACTGCTGGCACCACAAAAGGTAGCGGAAGAACATCGGTTTATCGAGACCGAATGATATGCGAATTTTTTCGCGTACATCCGGCGGAATGGTCAGGGGCAGATTGCCAGTCGGGTCATTCGGGGCGGTGTCCAGAATGAAGAAAATAACGAAACTGATGAACAGAAGCGTCGGGATCGTGAAGATCAATCTACGGATTGTGTAGTTAAACATGTAACGCCTCGGTTAAGCAGTCTTGGGTATG
>Ga0209121_10001021_pt1 | contig 29376 bp, 29 predicted proteins | sample Cruoilmetagenom3_FD_187292 | JGI IMG/M metagenome (GOLD analysis project Ga0209121, IMG submission 187292) | Oil polluted marine microbial communities from Coal Oil Point, Santa Barbara, California, USA - Sample 3 (SPAdes) (version 2) | ecosystem: Environmental > Aquatic > Marine > Oil seeps ...
TTCGGTGCATCCCGCCATATTGCCAGTATCATCCTGACCACCATGAAATATGATGATGACTATCGCAGCGCAATGAATATCAGGTTTTCCAAAGATATCATTAACATATGCAGGGAGCTGGGATATGTGATAGATAGTTTTGATCGATCGGATGAACCAGAAGAAATAAGGAAGAAAGAGGGTTCTTCCCTCGAATGGGGAACTAAACATGTCCTCTCAAAGCGGGACACGATCCCTGACATTATTTTTGACCATGGTGACATAGGAAAAGAACCGATGATCAGGGTTCTGGGGAGAAACCCTGCTGAGGTTGCGGAAAAAATATTGAACATATCGAAAAGATTAAAGTAACTAAAGTTAAGGAGAATAAATATTATGGCACTGAGTGAAATTACAATAACCAAAGCAATAATTGACCGCTTTTCACAGAAATTTATGGAATACATAGAAGTTGATACAGCCATTGTAGGCGCAGGTCCCGCTGGTCTGGTGGCGGCATACTTTCTTGCAAAAGCCGGTAACAAGGTAGCGATATTTGAACGAAAACTCTCCGTCGGAGGAGGAATGTGGGGCGGTGGAATGATGTTCAATGAAATAGTGGTGCAGGAGGAAGGCAAAGAGATCCTCGATATATTCGATATCAGCACCAGAGAATATGAGCCGGGTTACTATACGGCTGATGCAATCGAATCTGTTACCACTATCTGCTCACATGCTACAAAGGCAGGAGCCAAAATATTTAACTGTATGAGTGTAGAGGATGTTATGATCCGTGAGGGTCGCGTAATTGGTCTTGTTATTTCCTGGTCACCGGTGGAAATGACAGGCCTTCACGTGGATCCTCTTACTATCACAGCAAAAAATATTGTTGATGCAACCGGACATGATACCGAGGTGCTTCGTGTAATTGTTCGAAAGGCAGACATAAAATTATTTACGGAAAGTGGAGAAATAATGGGTGAACGCTCCATGTGGGCCGAAAAGGCAGAGCCACTGACGGTCGAGAATACAAAAATGATCTGTCCAGGTGTATATGTTGCAGGAATGTCGGCCGCCGCCGCCTTTGGCGGTCCCAGAATGGGGCCCATATTCGGTGGAATGCTTCTTTCAGGGAAAAAGGTGGCAGAACTGATTATTGCCGGAAATCAGCAGTAAAAACACTCAACAATCCTTAGTTGTTAGTGTCCGCTAACTTTACAAAAAGGAGTAAGGACATGACTCAATCAGAAAAAGGGCGCAAAGGCGAAACCCCGGCCTTTGAGGGTGAAGCAGAAGCTTTTGATGTCTGGTTTAGTAAGAATAAAGTTGTGTTCGAATCGGAGCTGCTGGCAGAAAAATATTTTATAACTAATCCCGAAAATACCATAAGCATTGGTTGCGGAAGTGGATTGTTTGAATCAAGGCTCGGCATTAAATGTGGAGTAGAACCTTCAAAAGATATGGCCATACTGGCAGAAAACAGGGGAATAGAAGTAAAAATAGGAACAGCGGAAAATGTTCCATATGAAAATGAAAATTTTGATGGGGTTTTATTAAGTACGATATTGAGTTATGTGAAGGATCGTAGAAAGGCAGTAAATGAAGCGTATCGCATTTTAAAACATAATGGTCATATTGTCGTGTCATTTCTAGCAAGGGAGGGTTCATATGCCATGCTGTACGATTTAGCTTATTTGAGAGGGGAACATGACCCCGAAGCTGCCCCAGAACATCCATATCCAATCAAATTTATGGAGGGAGTTCACTGGTGCTCTACGAGTGAAGTCACTGCCTTGCTAAAGGATGCTGGATTTGTTGATTTGAAATATGTGCAAACTCTTACAAGACATCCAAAGTATACAAATGACAAGGTAGAGGAACCGACAGAGGGATATGATAAAGGAGATTATATAGTTATTCAGGGTACTAAACCATGAAAGTCTCAGAAAAATTAAGAAAAGACACCGGCCATATATGGGAAAAGATATTCGAACACCCATTTGTCGTTGAACTTTACAATGGTAGTCTGCCAATTGAAAAGTTTAAATTTTACATACTCCAGGACTACAATTATCTGGTTGATGCTATAAAAAATTTTGCTGTAATAGCCTCAAGAGTTGATTCTGTAGATGTCATGAAAGAGGTTGTCCAGGTGGTGCATTTAGAGGCGGTAAGTGAATTTAACGAATATGAGAAATTACTCAACAAGCTGGGATATAAAATAGAAGATGCCATGAATATCGAATCCCTCCCTGTAAATGTTTCCTATAGAAGTTTTCTCATAGCAACGAGTTCGCTGAAATCATATCAAGAAGCTATCGCTTCTGTTCTGCCTTGCTTCTGGTCCTATGGTGAAATCGCGAAATACCATGAGAAGAAATTGAGCAAAAACAGTAACAGTATATATGTGGACTGGGCATCGGTCTACCTTTCAGACGACTACCTTAACCTGGTAACCCGGATTAAGAATATTGTAGATGCCGGCGGTAAGGGTTTCCCATATGGAAAATTAAAAGACATCTTCATGACAGCAAGTAGATATGAATATATGTATTGGGATTCAGTCTACAACATGGATAAATGGCCTGTTTAGTGGCTGGCGGCAGTAACTTCAACCAAGATAAAAAACTACTAAAAAATCTAATTGAGATAAAGAAAAGCTCTGAAAACTTGTTGCGAGGAATGCGCTCGCTACGCCTTTTTATTACCAATAAGCTAAGAAGGATATATTAAAAATGACACAATTGGAAATCGCCCGTAAAGGCAAAATTTCAGAAGAGATGGAGATATGTGCAAAGCAGGAAAGTGTAAAGCCTGAATTTATCCGCAAGGGTGTTGAGGACGGCAACATAGTCGTTATAAGAAACATAAAACATATCTCCATTTTACCTCTTGCCATCGGTAAGGGATTAAAAACAAAGGTCAACACCAATATCGGAACATCAAAAGACCGTACCGATCTCAATTCGGAGCTCGAAAAGGTGAGGATATCTGTTGCTGTGGGGACAGATACGATCATGGATCTTTCTACCGGTGGTGACATCAGGGAAACCCGAAGGGCAATTATCAAAGAATCGCCGGTTACGATAGGCACAGTCCCGATATACCAGGCCGCCACTGAAATGCTCGATTCTCAAAAAGCAATCGTGGAGATGAGCGCCGATGATATGTTCAGGGTCATAGAGGAAAACGGCGAAGATGGCGTAGATTTCATTACAGTTCATTGCGGTGTTACAAAGAGAAGTGTAGGCTGCTTAGAGGATGAGGGACGTCACCTTGGTATCGTCAGCAGAGGAGGCAGCATATTAGATAGATGGATGTTTTATAATGAAAAGGAAAATCCCCTCTACGAACACTTTGACAGGCTCCTTGAGATAGCAAAAAGGTACGATATGGTTTTAAGCCTCGGTGATGGTCTGAGGCCCGGGTGTCTTGCCGACGCTACTGACAGGGGACAGGTAGAGGAACTCGTCACCCTTGGCGAACTTACAAAAAAGGCGAGGGACTATGGGGTTCAGGTAATGATAGAGGGGCCGGGACATATTCCCATAAACGAGATTGAAACAAACATACAGTTAGAAAAAACCCTGTGTAATGGAGCACCATTCTATGTGCTCGGCCCGCTTCCGACGGATATCGCCCCCGGTTACGACCACATCACCCATGCAATTGGCGGGGCCATCGCCGGATCAGCCGGTGCTGATTTTCTCTGCTATGTCACTCCGGCGGAACATTTGAGACTCCCGACCCTTGAAGACGTGAAGGAAGGGATCATCGCCTGCAGGATTGCTGCACATATCGCCGACATAGCCAAGGGGGTAGCCGGTGCGTATGAGCAAGACTTACTCATGGCAAAGTACAGAAATGAGTTTGACTGGGAAAAGCAGGTAGAAATATCTATCGATCCAGAGAAAGCAGGCGCCTACCTGGAAAAGAGCGAAAGTGCAAGTGAAGAAGGCTGTACCATGTGCGGTGAGTTCTGTGCGATAAAACTTGGGAAAAAGAAAATGTAAGAAAGTTCATTCTGTTTTGGAACCTAAATTTATCTTTCTCCCGCAAATCATCTTTGTTCTGCCTGTAGGAGTAATTTCTTTGGTTACATCTGTGAAGATTCTCCTCAATTCATCCAATTCGTGACGGACAATTTTCCGCCCTTCTCTGCCCATAGAAAGCAAACGTAAACGATAAAGAAATTTTATGAATAGCTGCTCAGGCTCCTCATGTTCCATCATACAGAAACGTCCATCACTTCTCAGGCACCTATTAATATTTTCCAGGGTAAAGAGTCGTACACCTTCTGACAATTCATACATAGCATGAGAACAGGTAACAATGTTGAAAGCTTCAGTCTTAAAGGGAAAAGCATCTGCATCAGCCACCACAAGAAATAGGTTTTTTGTCCCTTTTGCCTTTTCTTTTGCTTTCCTGAGCATACCCAAAGAAAAATCCAATCCCACCACCATGCCTTGAGGCGCGTATTGAGTCAGTACCATTGCCATACTACCTGTACCCGTACAAAGATCGAGTACATAATCCCTTGATTTCACACCGCTTTCCCTTGCCAGATAATGACGTAACGACAAGCTTTGATCCTGAGAGTGGAGTTTGATTACATAGTCATAAAAGTGGGAAAAGAAATCATAATATCTTTTTCTGAACTTCATGGAAAACCCGGCTCCATCACTGCAACTTACCGGCAGTCTCTGTGTTTTCTGTAGATACTTAGGTTCTTAGAATTTTACTTCCCGGCACATTTCTTTCCTTCAAAATATTTCAAGTATTCGAAGAAAGGAGTTTTTAATTTCCGCCCCTGCGCCTTTGCCTCTTTATACCTCTATTACGTATACAAAATCAAACTAAAGTCTTCGCCTGAAGGCGAGGGGGAATACGGGAAGTGTCCCCGGATTATCCCGGTATCGATTATGTAACACCGGAACAATGCCACCAGGGATTGCGTGTGCAAATCATTGCTGAACGGAAAGCAAAACTCAAAAAACAGCAAATACTGAGAAAGGAAGTCAATCGCCTTGGACAAATTATCTTGACACAGAATGAAAAAACGGTATTTTCAAGAAACAATTTGATTATGTCTTGTAGTGTAATAATTTCTTAATTTGAGACATTGTCTCAGAAACGCGTCGAAATGAAAGTCACAACTGTAGAAGACTATCTGAAGGTAAAAAAGAAGATCGTTGATGAGGCTCTTGACAGGTACCTTCCGGGGGAGGACAATTTTCCTCCCGTTATCTTTAAATCTGTCAGATACAGCATTTTTGCGGGCGGGAAAAGGATAAGACCGATCTTATGCATGGCCTCTGCAGAAGCGGTTGGGGGAGATATTGAAACAGTGCTTCCCGTAGCCTGCGCACTGGAGTTGATCCACACCTATTCCCTGGTTCATGATGATCTCCCCGTTATGGATGACGACGATTACAGGAGGGGAAAGCTCACAAATCACAAGGTATTCGGTGAAGACATGGCCGTTCTAACCGGTGATGCCCTCCTCACCGAGGCCTTTCATTTGATGTCAAAAAGAGAATTTGCCGGCAAAATTCCCCCCGACAGGCTTCTTACAGTAATTAACGAAGTTTCAGAAGCTGCAGGGTTTCTCGGTATGGTTGGCGGGCAGGTTGTTGATGTAAAATCGGAGGGTAAGGAGGTTAATGAAGAAACCCTTGATTATATCCATACCCATAAAACGGGGGCGATGATTATCGTCTCTATCAGAGCAGGTGCCATCATGTCCGGCGCCAGCGAGGATGAGCTTAACGCCCTTTCGAATTATGGCAGGTACACAGGACTTGCTTTTCAGATAGTGGATGATATTCTTGATGTCGAAGGAAATCAGGAAGAACTGGGAAAGGATGTAGGAAGCGACAGATCGCGCAGGAAGGTTACTTTTCCTGTTCTTTTCGGTCTTGAACCGTCCAGAAAAAGGGCTCGTGAACTTGTGAATAAGGCCTTGTCAGATATTGCTTTTTTTGATAACAGGGCCGAACCTTTGAGGATGATTGCAAGATATATCTTTGAACGAAAATCGTGAAATTGCAGGGTTAAAGCCCTGCCCTACAATTTGGAACTTAATGATGAATAACAAAGACAGCATATTAGAAAAGATCAATTCTCCTGAGGATATAAGAAAGCTTGAACTTGCGGAATTAAATGCCCTGGCCGGGGAAATCAGGGAAAAGATAATAGAAACAGTTTCTAAGAACGGGGGTCACTTAGCTTCGTCCCTTGGTATCGTGGAACTGACACTCGCAATCCACTACGTATTCAATACGCCAGAGGATAAGCTTATCTGGGATGTAGGGCATCAGGCCTATGCCCATAAGATAATTACCGGCAGGAAAGACTGGTTCCCCACCCTTCGCCGGAAGGGGGGAATGAGCGGTTTTCCCAGAAGGGAAGAGAGCAACTATGATGTCTTCAATGTAGGACACAGCAGTACATCGATATCCGCTGCCGCCGGTATTGCCGAGGCCAGATGTCTGAAGAATAAGGACTTCAAAGTAATTGCCGTAATCGGTGATGGCTCAATGACGGCCGGAATGGCATTTGAAGGATTGAACTGGACGGGGGACAGGAATAAAGACCTTGTAATTATACTGAATGACAATGAGATGTCCATCTCTTCCAATGTGGGCGCCATGTCATCCTATCTGAACCGTATCATGACCGGGCAACGTGTCACGAAATTGAGGTCTGAGATTAAAAACTTTATAAAAACGGTACCGGGTATCGGGGATAAGGTGCTGAAGTTTACAAAACAAGCAGAAGAATCTCTGAAAGCATTTATCGTTCCGGGTGTTATTTTTGAAGAACTTGGTTTCCAGTACGTAGGTCCCCTTGAAGGGCACAGACTGGATCACCTGATAAAAAATCTGGAAAATGTCAAGCAACTGAAGAGGCCGGTGTTGGTCCATGTTATCACCCAAAAAGGTAAGGGATATAAATTTGCCGAGGAGGAACCAGCAAGATTTCATGGTACTGGTCCTTTCGATATAAAGACCGGTAAACCTCTCGTGGACAGTAATTCCCACCCATCTTACACAGAAATATTCGGCAAAACGATGGTGAAACTGGCCCGTGAAGATTCAAGAATCGTGGCAATAACGGCTGCCATGACTCACGGGACAGGGCTTGTACAGTTTTCAAAAGAGATGCCGGATAGATTTTATGATGTTGGCATAGCGGAGCAGCATGGTGTTACCTTTGCCGCCGGTCTCGCCACTGAAGGGTATATTCCGGTGGTAACCATCTATTCGACCTTCATGCAGAGAGCCTATGATCAGGCAATTAACGACATTTGTCTTCAGAATCTGCCGGTGGTCCTCGCTCTTGATCGAGGGGGATTTGTCGGAAGCGATGGCGCCACCCATCATGGGCTTTTTGACTATTCTTATCTCAAACCTATCCCCAATATTGTTCTCATGGCTCCGAAAGATGAAAATGAACTCCAGCACATGTTAAAAACTGCGGTCGAGTGTGGAAGACCGACATCAGTACGATATCCCCGGGGGAAGGGGTTTGGTGTTCCGATTGATGATTTTCCAAAGCCCCTTGAGATTGGAAAGGGTGAAATTGTTCGGGATGGAAGTGATCTTGCAATCGTAGCGATAGGATCTACTGTGTACCCTGCCGTGGCGGCCGCTGAAAGGCTCAAAAATGAGGGGATAAGCGCAATGGTCATCAACAGCCGTTTCGTAAAGCCCCTTGATGAGGAACTTTTATGTGATACTACGGCATCCATGAAAAAAATCATTACTGTCGAGGAGAATGTTCTGATGGGAGGCTTCGGGAGCGCTGTCCTTGAACTGTTTGAAAAAGCGGGCATATATGATGTCGCCGTCAAGAGACTTGGAATCAAAGATGAGTTTGTTGAACATGCGACTCAGGCGGAGTTGAGAAGCATATACGGTATTGACGAGGATGGGATAGCGGACGCCGCCCGGAAGATGATGGACAGGTGAAGATAAGATTAGACAAGCTTCTGGTTGAAAGAGGGATTTCCCCGACACGTGAAAGGGCAAAGGCGCTTATTTTGTCCGGTGTCATCATCGTTTCCGAAAACAGGATTGACAAGGCGGGTACCCTTGTTCCCAGAGACGCCAAGATAAGGATAAAAGGTGCAGATAACCCGTATGTCAGCAGGGGAGGTTTAAAACTCAAAAAGGCATTATCAGAGTTTGGCATCGATGTTGCTGGTTTTGTAGCCCTTGATGTTGGCGCCTCCACGGGCGGGTTCACCGACTGCCTCCTTCAGGAAGGTGCAAAAAAGGTATATGCAGTTGATGTTGGTTACGGTCAGCTTGCCTGGAAGCTTAGAAACGACGAAAGGGTAATCGTCTTTGAAAAGACAAATATACGTTATTTTTCCGGAAGTGGAATGAACGATGAAGTAGATATAGCCACCATAGATACTTCTTTTATTTCTCTTAAGCTGGTTATTCCTGCCGTACTCAACCTTATAAAAAAAGACTCAATTGTCCTTGCCCTCATAAAACCACAATTTGAGGTGGGGAAGGAAGAGGTGGGGAAAAAAGGCGTGGTGAAAGATCCCGACCTGCATAGACGGGTTGTTGATGAAATTACGGATTTTTGCATGGAACTAAGTCTTAAAGTGGTGGGAATATGTGAATCACCAATTTTAGGACCTGCCGGTAACAAAGAATTTTTTATATATGTAAAAAATAGGTTTAAAGTTTAATGTTTAAAGTGCAACATTTTTGAATTCCTAAACGAGTCTGAAGCTTTAAACTTGAAACCTGAAACCTGAGACTTTAAACAGATGAGAATTAAACTGGCCAGAACAGCAGGATTTTGTATGGGCGTGAGGAGAGCGGTAGATATGGCGCTCGACGTTGCCCAGCGGAAGGATAGTGAAAAGATATACACCTACGGCCCACTTATACACAATCCACAGACCATTGAGATTCTGAAAAAGAGAGGAATAATTCCGGCAGACAATATCAGTGAAATCGAGGAAGGAACGATTATAATCAGGGCTCACGGAATATCACCCCGTGAAAGAAAAGAAATTGAAAAAAGAAAAATAAAGATAATTGACGCAACCTGTCCCAAGGTGGCACGAGTACATGCAATAATCAAAAAGCACGCATCGTCAGGCTACACTGTCCTGATTGTGGGAGACAGGGAACATCCTGAGGTCAATGGCCTTCTGGGATATTCCGATGGCAAAGGGATTGTGGTAGGAAGCAGGAACGAAGTTGATGCCCTCCCCAATCTTGATAAGGTTTGTGTTGTTGCTCAAACAACTCAGAACACGCAGGAGTATAAGAAAATAGTCAACAAAATTACAAAGAGATTTCCGGAAACGGTAGTCTTTTATACCATATGCGATTCCACCGAAAGGAGACAGTCCGAGGTTAGAAAATTGTCTTCCGAAATGGATGTAATTTTTGTTGTAGGAGGAAGGAATAGCGCCAATACAAGGAGATTGGCCGGGATTTCTGAGCAACAGGGGACACCCACATTTCATGTTGAGATGGCGGATGAGCTTAAGGGAATAGCTATAGAGAAGTACAGAAAAATCGGCATCTCCGCAGGGGCATCTACACCCAACTGGGTAATCGAGAAGGTTGTCGACTACATTTCAGGTTATCAGGGAGAAAAGGGGAAAGCAAGAAAACTGTTAAACCTCTGGACATCTACCGTTATAACAGACATCCACTCTGCTGTGGGTGCCGGGTGTCTCTCACTGGTTAGCATACTTCTTCAGAGGCTGAATGTTAATATCTTAAATATACTGACAGCCTCTCTTTTTGTTTATTCAATGCATACTTTAAATAGATTCATCGACAGGAAACAAAGCACTATAATCAGTTCCTTCAGAGAAGAATCCTATCTAAGACATGAAAAGATGTATATGGCTATTGCTATTACGTCACTGGTACTTGCCCTGACTTTCTCTTTTACTACAGGACTGGCTCCGTTTTTACTGCTTTTTTTGATTTCCTGCTTCGGGGTGCTTTACAATGCAAAGATACTGCCACAAAACTGGCGTTTCAAAAGAATAAAAGACATACCGGGTTCTAAAAATGTATCCATAGCGGCTGCTTGGGGCATTGTGGTGGCAGTGATTCCACAGGTAGGAATAACCCTGAAGATAACCCCCGGAATGATTGTAGCTTTTCTGTTTACTTTTGCCGTAGTCTTTATCAGATCGGCTATGTCTGATATGATTGATATTCAGAGTGACAGGCTTATAGGAAGAGAAACTATCCCTGTCGTTATAGGAAAAGAAAGTACCCGAAAGCTTTTAAAAGCGATATCGGTTTCTATGGGTGCAATTCTTGTCATGGCTCATCCCGCAGGCTGGACTTCCTCTTTAAGTTTTGTCCTGCTGTCTTGCGTGTTTTACATATGGATTTGTTTCAAACTTTGTGATAAAAGAGCGAAGTTTTCCGGTGTAGTCTTGGAGGGCCTCCTGGAAACAAACTATATAATTGCAGGCTTAAGCGCTTTTTTGTGGTTTATTTTACTGTAAGCATTCAGCTATCATCAAAAACAAAGGAGGGAAGTAAAATTATGATTAGAAGATCATCGGTATTTTCTTCTTTGATTTTGATTGTAATTATGCTCTTCGGGTGTGGAGGCATTCGCTATTCCCAGGTTGCCCCGGACGCAAAGGATTTCCACCCGAAAAAAATAGGGGTGCTTCCAGTCGATGTTGGACCCTTTGAAGAAGCAAGGGGCATCATTGACCAAATTATTGCCGGCGCTCTGGTTAATAAAGGATGGTTCTCTGATGTTGTAGCACCTGATACGATTAAGAATCGGATACAATCAAATAATGAGCTGATAAAAACTGTTTCTGATTATATTGCCAAACTCAAAACCGTGAATTTTTCCGATCCTGACCTTAGCAGAAAGATCGGTAAAGCATATCATACCGATGCCTTTCTCATCGTTAATGTAAATTTCTGGAACTACACTGTGGAAGGTGACGACAAGGTTGCCAAGGTTGGCTTGGGGTTAAAGCTGGTGGAGGCAGGAACAGGAAAGATAATTTGGAAGGCAGGCCACCATGTGGCAAAAGATTACTGGTTTATAAAACCTGACCTTTCAGATGTGGCGGAATGTCTTGTGAAAGAAATGCTTGGCTACATGCCACATTAAATAAGGAAGTTGTTGCAGTAATAAGATGTTTGATAAGTGTAAAGGTTGTGTATCTAATTTCAGAGCGTAGAGGAGGTTAAGAAAAGATGGCTTATGTGATTACAGACGAATGTATTGCGTGTGGTGCCTGTGAGGATGAATGTCCTGTAGGAGCAATAAGTGAGGGAGAGGAGATATATGTGATCAACCCGGAACTTTGTACCGAATGTGGTGCCTGCGCTGATCTGTGTCCGGTGGAGGCGATCATACATGAAGATGAAAACAATACATAAAAAAGCATCCTCTCCCTCTTACTCTTGAAATAAAAAACATGAAATAATTATAGTAAAGGTTTTATATTCATGGGACTATTCATCACCTTTGAGGGAATCGAAGGCTGTGGGAAGACCACCCAGATCAAAATGGGGGGAAAGTATCTGAACAGTAAAAATATTCCCTTCATCATAACCGAAGAGCCGGGAGGAGTTTCCCTCGGGCTTGCGATCAGGGAGATACTTTTAAATGAAAGTTCTTTTAGCATATGTGCAGAATCAGAGGTTTTCCTCTTTTCTGCAGCCAGAGCCCAGCATGTAAAAGATATAATTCTTCCCGCCCTGAAGACGAATAAATGGGTTTTATGCGACCGTTTTTCAGATGCGACCATTGCCTACCAGGGGTTCGGGCGGGGATTAGATATTGCTTTCATACGTCAAATAAACACTATTTCAGCCGGACACCTGAAACCGGATATGACCTTCCTTTTTGATACTCCCGTCGAGATCGGGCTCAAAAGAGCCGTGGAGCGGATATCGCAAATCAAGGATTCCTCCAAAGAGGACCGCTTTGAAAGGGAAGAGTTAAATTTTCATAAGAAGGTCCGGGAAGGTTATCTCTCCCTTGCCAGAAGTGAACCTGAAAGATTCAGGATAATAGATGGTTCCAAAGATATCTCAACGGTGCACCGTGAGGTGTGTCAACAAATAGCAACTCTGATTAGTGGGTGCAGGTAATTTAATGTCCTTCAATGACATTTATGGCCAGGAAAAACAGATAGCTATTTTGAAGAATACCATGAAAAGAGAGCATGTCCCCCATGCTTATCTTTTCCACGGAATAAAAGGCATAGGAAAAAGGACAACAGCAAAGGTTTTCGCCAAGGCCCTAAACTGTTTAGAAACAAATCTCGATTCATGTGATAGGTGCTCATCCTGCCTGAAGATAGACCATGGAAATCACCCCGATGTTACGATCGTAGAACCTGAAGGTGTCTTCATAAAAATAAATGCCATAAGAGATCTCCAGAACCAGATGAAATTCCGGCCACTGGAAGGAAAAAAGAGAATCATTATAATAATAGATGCGGACAGAATGAACAGTGTCGCCGCCAACGCCCTTCTGAAGACACTTGAGGAACCATCCCTCTCCAATATTCTGATATTGATCACTTCTCGTTCCTACATGCTTCCTGCAACTATTCTCTCACGGTGCCAGCACCTGAGGTTCAATCCGATACAGAAGGATAAGGTCGTCTTGTTGTTGGAAAAAAAGTTATCTCTCGACAGAGAATCTGCCTATTTGCTCGCCTCGTCATCCGGCGGAAGTATCGGGAAGGCCCTTAAAATGAACAAGGATTCATACCTGACGTTTAGAAATGAGATAATCGAAAAAATTTCCACCCGTAATTTTAAAGATCCTCTGGAGTTCTTATCTTTTGTGGACAGCTTCGGGAAAGACAGAAAAGGGGTTACGGAAAGGCTCGAAATATTGAAATCCTGGTACAGGGATATACTGGTGTACGGGGAAACGGGTGAAACGGAAAGTCTAATCCACCATGATCGCATTGAGGCAATAAAAGATTTTGCAGATGTAATATCGGGATCGGATATTTTAAAAAGCATAAAAGCTATAAATCGTGCTCATAGGGCTATAGAACAGAACGCCAATAAAGATTTGACTTTAGAGTGGATGATATTTAAAGTTAGTTATTTCGCAAAAAGTCAAGATTCAATGGCAAAGTAAAAAGTTCAAATTCAAGGCGCGCAAGTCCTGAGGAATGAGGCGTACTTACGGTACGTCGTAGTGACGAAGGATGCGGCGCAACGCAGAAGTTGGACTTTTTACGAAGCCATTAAACTTGCAGATGTTGTAACAGCTCATAGTGATCAGGATTCAGAGATCAGGAAATTATAGTTTTGGGATATTAAAATATTGAAAAATATTGTAGGAATAAAATTCAAAAAAGAAGGCAAGATATATAGTTTTGACGCCAATACTCTCCAATTGAAAAAGAATGACAGTGTTATTGTTAATACGGATAGCGGGTTAGCAATGGGAACTGTCGTGGTAAATGCCAGGTCTGCTCCTCTGGATAAATTACCGGATAATATAAAAAAGATTGAGCGTAAGACTACCGAGAAAGATTTGAGAATAAAAGAAGAAAACCAGAAATTTGAAAAAGATGCCTTCCGGTTTTGCCTTGCAAAAATAAAAGAGCAAAACCTTTCCATGAAGCTGATTGATGTTGAGTGTCTCTTCGATAAAACCAAAACAATATTCTATTTTACTGCTGATAACAGAGTTGATTTTCGGGAGCTTGTAAAAAGCCTTGTTCAGAAATTCAGAACAAGGATTGAGTTGAAACAGATCGGAGCAAGAAATGGAGTCCGCATACTTGGTGGCATCGGAATATGCGGCAGGGAAATTTGCTGCGCCAGTTTTCTTCCCAACCTTGACCGTGTATCGGTAAAGATGGCAAAAGAACAAAATATGTCGCTGAATCCCGAGAAGATTTCAGGACTTTGCGGGAGGCTTATGTGCTGTCTTACTTTCGAATATGACAATTATCTCGACATGAAGAGGGCCATGCCGAAATTGGGAAAGAGTGTCAAGATAGAAGAAGGACATGGTAAAGTGGTAAGGCAAAAAATTCTTCAAGGCAAGATTACAGTGGAGATAGAAGATGGAAAGGAAATAGACGTCGATATAAAAGATATTCAATAAATATTATGGGAAAGATATTTTATATTACAACTCCAATATACTATGTAAACGCCTCCCCACATATCGGCCATGCTTACACCACTATAGTCGCAGATGTAATGGTGAGATTTTACCGCATGTCCGGCTACAGTACGTTTTTTATGACCGGCACTGACGAACATGGAGACAAGATCGCCGAAGCTGCTGAGAAAGCCGGAGAAACTCCGAAGGCATACGCAGACAGAATAAGCGCCCAATTCAGGGATCTCTGGCCACAGCTCGCGATAACCAATGATTATTTCATCAGGACAACCGACGAAAATCATATCCATACAGTCAGATCAATCCTGCAGAAAGTTTATGATGCAGGGGATATTTATTTCGGAAAATATGAAGGGCATTACTGTGTCGGCTGTGAGCGGTTCTATAAGGAATCAGAATTGGTGGATGGCAAGTGCCCGGATCATCAGACGGTTCCGGAATACAGAGAAGAGAGCAACTACTTTTTCAGGATGAGCAAGTACCAGGATTGGCTGGTTCAATATATAAAGGATAATCCCGATTTTATAAGACCGGAAAGATATAAAAATGAGGCACTTGCCTTTCTAAAGGAACCCCTCGATGATCTGTGCATATCAAGACCAAAAACAAGGCTCACCTGGGGCATAACCCTTCCCTTTGATGAAGATTATGTGACCTATGTCTGGTTCGATGCCCTGATCAACTATCTCACGGGCCTGGGCTACCCGGAGGGGAAAAACTTTAAGACTTTCTGGCCTGCCTCGGAGCATCTTATAGCCAAGGATATCCTTAAGCCGCATGGTATTTACTGGCCGACAATGTTAAAAGCAGCCGGAATAGAGCCTTTCAGACACTTGAATGTACACGGTTACTGGAATATTGATAAAGGTAAAATGTCCAAAAGCAGGGGAACTGTTGTAAAGCCTCTGGATCTCAAGGATGAATACGGTCTGGACGCATTCAGGTATTTTCTCCTCAGGGATATGGTTTTCGGTCTCGACTCAAATTTCAGTGAGGAGAGTTTTGTACAGAGACTCAACGCGGATCTTGCAAACGATCTGGGGAATCTGGTGAGCAGAATTTTATCGATGGCAGTGAAATATTGTGATGGAAAAGTACCCAAGATCCATACCTCCTCAAAAGAAGATAATGTGTTAATGAAAACGGCAGCCAAAACACTGCCCGAAGTGGAGTCATCTTTCTTAGAGCTTACCTTTCATAAGGCATTGATTTCTATCTGGGATTTTATCAACACTACAAACAAATATATCGTAGAAACAGAGCCATGGTCTCTGGCCAAAAACCCTCAGGTGCGCGAAAGATTAGAAACGGTCATCTATAACCTGTTGGAAGCCCTGCGTGCTATTGCCGTTCTTATATATCCCTTTATGCCCGACACTTCAGATAAGATAATGAACCGAATCGGAATAAGGGATACCCAGTCTCAGGATTTTGACAGTATCCGTGACTGGGGTGGGCTTCGCAGCGACAGCCCCCTGAGCCGTGGTTCCGCCCTTTTCCCACGGGTTGAATATAAGAAGGAAGAAGTAACATTGAAAGACAGAGAAAAAGTGCCGGAAATAAGTTATGAAGATTTCCAGAAAGTGGATATCAGGGTCGCCCGGATAATTAAAGCTGAGGCGATTCCCAAATCGGACAAATTACTTAAATTGAAGATCGATATCGGAGAAGAAAGAATCATTGTTGGCGGTATTGCTAAAAACTACAAGCCGGAGGATTTAACAGGTAAAAAGATAGCAGTTGTGACAAACCTGAAACCGGTGAAGCTTATGGGAGTGGAATCTCACGGCATGCTCCTGGCAGCAGACACAGATGATGGCTCGGCGCTTTTGTCTTTTGACGGTGATGCTAAGACGGGAGTGAAAATCAAATAGTGGCAAATCTCCACGCCGGAGTGTAACCCGCCCCCATGCTGTAAGTTTTTTCGAATTGGAGGCAATAGTTATGCGAGTTGCAAATTTGTATGAGACAAGTAAACAGCCTGTTATCTCTTTTGAGCTTTTTCCGCCGAGAGATGAAAAAGCTGCAAAAGATTTCGAAAAAGTTATAGATGCTCTTGCAACATTAGAACCTCATTATATGTCAGTTACCTTTGGAGCCGGCGGGTCAACCAGAAATGGTTCATTTCAAACAGTTAAAAAATTAGTTACCGACAGAAAGCTGCCGACTGTTGCCTATATAGCCGGTTATGGTTTAGGACCAGAAGAAATAATAGAGGTTCTGGACAAATATCGGGATCTGGGCGTTGAAACAATTTTTGTTATCCGCGGCGATGAGCCCGGTAATATCAACCAATTTACACCCCATCCTGACAGTTTTCAGTACGCATCGGATATGTTGTCTTTTATTAATGAACGTTATGATTTCGATCTTGGATGTGCAGGTTATCCTGAAGGACATATCCAGGCAGAAAGTCTTGATAAAGATATTGAATATCTGAAAATCAAGGTAAATAACGGTGCCCGATATGTTGTTGTCCAATATTTTTATGACAACGGCTATTTTTTTGAGTATATCAAAAAGTGCAGGGTAGCCGGCATTTCTGTTCCTATTATCCCTGGCATCATGCCGATATACAGCATTAAAATGACGGAAATGCTGGCCAAACTTTGTGGAGCCAGTATTACCGATGAAATACGCATTAGTCTGCAAAGATTGTCGGCAGGTGAAAAAAATGCTGTTGAAAATTATGGAATCGATTTTGCGGTTCAACAATGCCGGGAACTACTGAAAAACGGGGTCGCAGGATTGCATTTGTATACCATGGATCGTAGCCGATCAGTAACAAAGATTATCAACCGTCTACGCGGGGAAAACTTGCTGTAATTTTTTATTCAGAACAATAGCTTAAGGGGCGTATTGCAATACGCCCCTACTACCCTATTTTAACGAAGCCGGAATCTCTGAAGGCACATCCACAGGCTTCACAAACTTTTTAACCACATCCTTCGTATTCAATACATTCAATTTGTCAAAGAGGAAGGAGAATTTGTTTTCTAACTCATCTCCAATTGCCTTCCGGATTTCTGAAGGCAATTCCCACATTTCTTTTTTAAATGGACCGAATCCCTTCTTTCGGGTCTTATAAATGAACTGTTCTTCCGTATCTTTCTCCTTTTTTTCCCCGCTCAGTTCTGTCCCTACGTACTTGTAGATTTTTTCTCTCAGTTCTGCCGGAAAGTCTTTGCTATCATAAATGATATTCTGGAATCCCGTTGCCAGATGAACCTCGGAAGTTCCTACCTGGAGAAATTTATCAAATACCTCATCCGGGAGAGTGGAGGCCCCGTGCTGGACAGCACCAGAGAGCCCATAGTCGGATCTGGCTGCTTCAGAAAGCTTTTTCAGGGTATCAAAGTCAATCTTTACCTTGGCTACTGTACCATCAGGCAGGGGAACTCCGCCGTGTGTGGCTCCGGTTTGTATGCTGATCTTACTGATCCCTTTCAACCCTTTCCCCTTTTTGCTCAATTCTTCCAGATAACCGTCCATGAAACCCTTTAACTCTTCAATGGTACTGTTTTTACCACCTATTTCCCCTATTTCACCACCAACGGATATTGTAATCCCTTCCGGTTCTATATCCCGGATCATGGCTGTCATATCGGCCGCAATGCTGTAATTTTTTTCCTGCTGTTTCTTGATCGTGGGTTTGCTTAAATCCACCACCGTGGAAGTATCGATGTCAATATTATAAAATCCACCCTTAATCCCTTCCTTGATTATATCCTTGACTGCTTCAACCTCATTGACAGGGTCCTGGGTAAATTTCTTTAAATTGACCTGGAAGTGATCACCCTGCATAAAGAGCGGCCCTCGAAAACCTGTTTTGATAGCAGCGGCAGTTACTGCAGCAGTGTATTCGACCGGCCGCTGGTCAGTATATCCAATCTCTGAACGGGCAATTTCAAAAATAAGTGCCCCGATATTCCCCTTGACTGCGGAGCGTAAAACCGCCTGGGCAGAATCATAGGTTATCCCCCGCAGATTGATGGCCGGAACCGTGAAACCTGCCGCCGCCCCCCTGCCCATGGCCTCATAGAGAGATTGAATGGATGCAGAGACAATACCCAGGGCAACCCCGGCCCGCCTGATAAGCCACGTAGCTGCATTCTTGATCTCTTTGTCGGGACTGAATACGGCGGAGTAAATCAGGTCGTCAATCAATCTGCTTCGGAGTATTTCCTCATTCAATACCTTTACATCATCTCCCTCAATCTTTAATGCACCTTCTATCCCTTTCTTTAGTTGGTCAATGTTTTCATAAATCATTGTCGTCACCTCTTACAAACGGGCTTGGGTCAAAGTTTGGCCTTTATTTTAAGAACTCTTTTGCTTTCTCCACCTCGAAGCGGCTTCCAATGTAAATGGGTGACCGCTGATCCAGCCTTTCCGGTTTGATTGACAGAATGTCTTCTTTCCCGTTTATGGCCATTCCTCCTGCCTGAGTTATAATAAATGCCATAGGCTGAAGCTCAAAAATCAGCCGTAATTTCCCTTTCGGACTCCCCTTCAAGGCAGGATAAGTAAAAAGCCCTCCCCTTTTGATTAAAATCTGATTGAAGTCAGGCACAAAACCCCCACTGTAACGCAGTTTGTACCCCTCACTTTCCAGATATTCCACAAACTTTAGATGCTCAGGTGTCCAGTCTTTTCTTAATCCCCCCAAACTATAAATAGACCCTCTCCCCTTTAAGGTAATATTTTCCTCTGATAAAACGTATTCCCCCTCTCTGTTCAGAACGAATTCATGGGCCCCTTTACCTGCAGCATAAATCATCGTAATCAGGGGACCATAAGTGATATACATCGCGGCCGCTATATTATTTTCTTCTAAAATAGGTCCATTGTGAATACCAATAATCGTTCCAATGGCCAGATTGGTATCCACAAGAGAAGAGCCGTCCAGAGGGTCTGCTGTCACAAAATATTTCTCATCACCCTTCCCTACCTGTAGCACAGAATCCTGTTCTTCTGAGGCATACTCCAGCACAAATCCTGAAAACGCAAGCTGACTCTGGAGTATATCATCAGCACTTCTGTCCAGGGCAAGCTGTTCCTCGCCATAAATGTTTTTAAAACCAGCAAATTTTCGGTTTGATTCATGAATCTTGGCAGAAATGTATTTCCCTGTCACCGCGATTTGCCATATTAGCCTGCGCAGATCTGTCTCAACACCGGCCATCCACATATGTCGTCGCAAATCAACAAAACCCTTAGTGGCATCAGATATATCTTCCATAGCTAATCCTTTCGAGAAAACTAAATATTGGTGCCGAAGCCGGGATTTGAACCCGGACAGGCATACACCCACTAGACCCTGAACCTAGCGCGTCTACCAATTCCGCCACTTCGGCATTCTTTAAATTTTACTCAAGTTACATTGTTTTTAAGCAAATTTCAAGGGCAAATAAACTTGAATTTATTTACATTAGTGTTATTGTAGCGCAATCATTGTGGTAAATGGTAATTTGAGGATTGAAGGTGTCTAATGAAAATTATTAAAGGTGTGAACGAAATAACCCGGGAATTCACGAACTCTATTATTACCATAGGTAATTTCGACGGTATACACCTGGCTCATCAAGACATATTTAAAAGAGTTATCACCGAGGCACATAATGAAAATAGAAAGTCAGTCGTGATAACATTTGATCCCCACCCCAAGAAGGTGCTTCATCCGGAAAGGAGGCCGTTCTTTTTAATAGCCTCTCTGGATGAAAAACTTAAACTCATAAGAGATCTGGGAATAGATGCAGTCGTCCTGATTCAGTTTTCTCTTGAGTTCGCTAAAGTGACAGCCGAGGAATTCGTAAAAAATATCCTCTGGGATAAACTTCACATAAAAAAGATATTCATCGGGCATGATTATATCTTCGGAAGGGATAAGGGAGGAAATAAGGAGTATCTCAAAGTACTCGGCGACAGGATAGGTTTCCAGGTAGAGGTCATTGATGCAATAAAGGTTGACGATGCTATAGTGAGCAGCACAAGGACACGAAATACAATCCTTGATGGTAATGTCAAGCTGGCTGCAAGACTACTCGGAAGGCCTTACAATCTTGGCGGCATGGTCATAAAAGGACACCAGCGGGGTGCCGGTATCGGGTTCCCCACGGCAAATATTAAACCTGAAAAGGTATTGGTTCCCGGCAGAGGTGTATACGCAATTATTGCAGAAGTAGAAGGGGAAACACATCCGGGCGTCTTAAATATAGGGTTCAACCCTACTTTTGCAAATGATAAGCTCACCATAGAAGCGCATATAATTAATTTTAAAGGAAATATACGTGGAAAAAGTTTAGATATCTTTTTTATCGACAGGTTAAGGGATGAAATGAAGTTTGAGAATCCCAAAAAACTTGCCGTGCAGATTAAAAGGGATATAGTAAATGCCAGGACAATACTGACTCCATATTTTCTATAAATTCTTGTCTCACCAAAAAGCTGACTGCTAATAGCTTATACAATGAAAATTAAAAATCTGCATAGCTGGGATGTAACCTACGAAGAAGCAGTTAAAATTCAGCAAACTCTGAGAAAAAGACTGGTCCTCCATGACAAAAATATGCCTGATGAAATCAAGACAATTGCCGGGGCGGATATATCCTATTCAAAAGGGGACAATCTTTTTTTTGCTGCTGTAGTTCTTCTTGAGTTTCCGTCAATGAAGGCAATAGGAGAAACATCCTTTACTGAAAGAATAAACTTTCCCTATATTCCAGGCCTTTTGACCTTTAGAGAAGGTCCTTCGCTCTTGAAGGCCTTCGAAAAATTACGTATTGTGCCGGATGTTGTAATATTTGACGGACAGGGAATAGCCCATCCGAGGGGTCTGGGATTAGCTTCGCATATGGGGTTGTTCCTCGATATACCAACGATAGGGTGTGCGAAAACAAGGCTTACCGGGGAATGGGATGAAGTGGGAAATGAGGCAGGGGATTATTCTTATCTCATGTTGGATGGCAGGATTGCCGGCGCCGTTCTGCGCACCAAGAAAAATGTAAAACCGGTATTTATCTCTCAGGGACACAAAATCGGACTACAGAGGTCAGTTGATATAATTCTCTCAAGCTGTGCCGGTTACAGACTTCCTGAACCGACAAGAAGAGCCCATTTGACTGTAAACAGAATAAGACAAAAATATTATTTTTAAAAATTCAGGCACTCTATCCGTATGATCAAAGTTTAGATATTACATTTATTCCTTACTGAAATAAACGTTGTAAAGATAGCTCTCTCCCTCGCTTTTTGTATGTTGGGAGTTGATATAAAAAGAAATTCCTTTCACATCCCGCAGTTCCCCACCTTTAATATCCGGAAATAACTTTTTATAATCTTCCGATACATTACGTTTTTCCTCATACCACTTATCCAGTTCATCGCTCTTATTTCTTAATACAATATATCTTACCTTACCGGACAGTGGTTGAGAGCTCGTAATTATGGTATCCTTGGGACATTCATTATCCCAGATATATCCTATTACCGGGCTGTTTAATTTTGCAGGCCATCCCGTTTCCTTAAAAACAATATAGATCTGTATGGCCTGATCATCGGTATCAGCTTTCCTGACATCTCCACCTTTCGGAAGCTTTGTAACTTTCCATCCCCAGTTTAAGAAGGGGTATTCCTTAACATTTACTTTTATCTCTTTTTTTATTCCGAAGGACGTACTGTCGCTTGACATGTGGAGGCAGAACTTGTCCCCCACATTTTCGAGCTTGATAACCGGCGGCCCCTTTTTCTTGTCCAGTTCCCACCCAACCGGGGCACCATCTTTCATCTCGCCAGAATCAAACCCGGCAACAAGAAGAATATCATCTCCCTCCGAAAAAACTGTCTTCGATAACCCTAATATGGCAGTAACTATAAGCAAAGAAATCAGAAAATCCTTAATTTTCATCACTTATCTCTCTTTCTCTCACTCTCATATATCTTCATTATATCAGTCCGTGTAAGAATTGAATCAACCCTCTTTATATACTTCTCTATATTTTCCAGGGCACCCTCTTCCCGGTCAATCAGTACAATAACTCGATCTATAATCAATTCCTCTTCTGTTGCCTTTTCTATCGCTGTTATGGTTGATGCTCCGGTGGTAATAACATCGTCTATAATTACAACCTTCTCTCTTGGTCTGACATTGCCCTCTATCTTACTCTTTGTGCCGTGTCCTTTCACATCCTTCCTGACGGTAAAGGATTTTACAGGTTTTCCACGCTGATAGGAAATCAAAGATAGTGCATTGGCTATGGGATCCGCTCCGAGGGTCATCCCACCAGCCGCGGTGACCCCGGAATCCTCAAGCATATCGAAAATGATGTTGCCTATCAGGTTCATTCCTTCAGGATCAAGGGTTGTCGGTTTACAATCGAAATAGAAATTGCTCCTCCTTCCGGAAGTTAGTGTAAAGGGTGGATCGTCACTATATTTAAAGGATCTCTCAGCGATAATCTCAGCAAGTCTCTTTTTCATTTTATCATGATTCATATTTTAAAACACCATCCACAATTTCTGTCTCAACGTTCAAAAGCTTAATTAGCTGTACATTTTCAATCTGTTATAATACGAAAATATTCCGGGTTAAGAAGGAGGGCCTCCCGGTATTCCACAACAGCCATATCCGGCCATCCTTTTTTATCATAGTATAGACCCAATGTGAAGTGCATGTCAGCATTGTCCGGATCTATTCTAAGCGCTTTTTTTGTCTGTTTTATAGCCTGGTCAAGGTTTCCTGCGCCATAGTATGCTTTGCCGAGATAGAATCGCGTATCACGGTTGAACAGATTAACCCTGAGTGCAACGGTTAACACATTGATGGCACTACTGAATTTCCTCAGCTGTACATATATCATTCCAAGATTAACCAGTGTGTCTTCATCATAAGGTCTTACCTTCTTTGCCTTCTGGTAAAAAGTTACGGCTTTTTTCAAGTCTCCCTTTTTTGCGTAATTAATAGCTATATGAAAAAGGGCATCAAAATAGCCCGGTCGTAACCTTATCGCCTCACCGTATTCTTTAATGGCTCCATCCAGGTCACCATTTATGTCACATATCTTTCCGAGAGAGTAACGAACCTTACTGTCTTTGGGGCATTTCTCGATGAAGATCCTGTAATATGTTATAGCTTTTTCATAATCTCCTCTTTCAAAATAGATGTCCCCGAGTTGAGAATAAGACCAATAGTAATCAGGATCAATCTCCACCGCCTTATTGTAGAAAACAACAGCATCATCCATAGACCCCTTGAATTGATAGGCTTTCGCCATCATGTAGTAGTATTTGGTAACCCTTGGACTTATCTCAATAGCCTTTTTATATTTATCTATTGCTTTATCAAATCTTTTCTTATCAAAATATTTCTTTCCCTGTTGATAATATGTCTTAGAAGATATTTTTTGTTTGGCTGTTACATTTACGGCGAAAACAAATAGTACAAAGAAGATTGATAAGATAATAGCAATTTTGTTGATGTGTTTTCTTTTCATTGATCCACCTTCGCATCATTCAGAACGAATCTTATAGGAACCTCAACCCACATAGTTATCGGGAATCCCATCTTTTTTGCTGGTTCAAATTTCCACTTCTTGACTGTCTTTAAGGCTGATACATCCAGAATGTGGTAACCGGATGACTTTTTTATCTTTAATTTTCCTACCATTCCGTCGTCAAGTATCTCTGCCGATAACAATACTACACCTTCATATCCTCTCCTGCGGGCTATCGCCGGATATACTGGAGATGCATTTACACTGTATCGAGGCACAGCCAGGATTACTTTTGCCATCTCCGGGCGTCCTTTCGCAAGAGTGACAGGTGGCCGGGATATTGCGTCAGTGGTGTACGGTTGAGTTCCAACCTTTTTCGGGGAAGGTGACTCCATTATCTTCTTTTTTTGTATCGGTTTGATTATTTTTTTTTCTTCCTTGAGAGGTATCTTTCTCTCCTTTTTCACCACAGGGACTACAGGTAACCTTTTTTCCTCTGCAGTATGAGTAGAAACCATAGATATATTAAGGTGACCATAATCTTTCACCTTAAAATGAATGGGCTGAGAAATAAAAGGTATTTGGGTAAAGGCGATACCAACATGAATGGCCAGTGCAATTACTGCTGCAAAAAGAAAATCTTTTTCAAACGTCACTCTTTCCATTTCGTTTCCAGGGACAGATTGATAATTCCAGATTTTCTAACAACATCCATAACTGAAATGATCTGTTCATATGAGGCCATTTTATCCCCCATGATGATAACTTTCATCTCCGGAAATTCGTTATGACGTGAAGTTAAGCGAGAGAAAAGTTCAGCCTGCGTCACCTCCTCCTTTTCGAGGAACACCTTTCCATCCGCTCTTATGCCTATGCTGACAAAATCCTTTTTATCTACATGGGCTGTGGAGGAATTGGGTAGATTGACCTGTATTCCCCTGTGAACAACCATTGCCATGGCCATGAATATGAAGGCAACTAAAAGAAGGAATATTACATCGATAAGAGGAATCATTTCAATTCTGGCCTTGCCCGAGTATCGCCTTGAAATCTTCATCCTAACTAATGTCCCTGTTCTTTTTTTTCTCGAAGAGTATCTCCAGATTGGTGCCGTACTTTTCCATTTCCAGTGTGGCTTTTTCTATTTTCGACAGAAAATAATTGTAAGGTATAAGACTGAAAATAGCGATGGTAAGACCAAAGGCTGTGGTGATGAGGGCCTGTGCAATACCTATCGTAATCATTTGAGGATGTTCCGCACCCACAGTACCCAGCATGTTAAAAGAATAGATTATCCCTGTGACCGTCCCAAGGATTCCCAGAAGGGGTGACAGGGTTATCATTGTATCGAGAACAGGCAGGTAACGTTTCATCCGGGCGATCTCTTCATCAGCACTCATCTGCAGGGCATCTCTTAAGGAAAAATCACGATGGACTGCTCCACAGACCATAACTCTGATGATAAAATCCCGTGTATTCAGGGTAATCTTTTTTGCTTCCTCAAACTGCCCTTTTTCAATCAGAGACATCAATTCGTCCAGTAACTTTCTGTCGCGACTTTTTTCTTCTTTAATCCAGAACATTATCCGTTCAATGATTATAGTAAGCGATATCAGAGAACATAGGAGAAGGGGGTACATGATCGGTCCCCCTTTAAAAAAATAGTCTATCATATCCGAGTTCCGAGTTCCGAGTTCCGAGTTCCGAGTTCAAAGTTCCGAGTTCAAAGTTGAATTATAACAACTCAGAACCCGGAACTCAATTTCTGGGCAAGCCGTACCGCTCCAACGCCATCTTTTGCGTATTCTGCTCCGATTGACCGGGCATACGATTTACTCACTACTGCCCCTCCTGCCATAAATTTACAATCAAGCCCTTCTTTTCTTGCCAGATCAATAACATCTTTCATGTTTACCATTGTTGTAGTCATAAGCGCAGAAAGTCCCACGATTACAGGCCTAAGGCGTTTAATTTCTTCAATAATTCTTTCTGCTGTGATATCTTTGCCAAGATCTATAACATTAAAACCATGATTTTCCAACATAAGGGATACAATATTTTTACCTATGTCATGAATATCTCCTTTGACCGTAGCAATAAGAATAGTAGCTTTCACTTCCTGTGTCGATACGTCTTTTTTCAGATAGGGATCGAGGTATTCAAGCCCCTTTTTCATCGTTTCCGCACTGGCGATAAGCTGTGGCAAGAAATACTCTTTCTTATCAAACAAGTCACCAACTTTTATAATACATGGAATCATAATATCCTGAACAAGTTTCTCAGCAACTATCCCGGATGAAAGAGCCTCCTTTGTAAAATCACTTATGTCTTCTCTGTTCCCTTCCAGAATTGCCTGAAATACCTTTTGCTCGGGTGAGATTTTTTCTGCCTTCACTTCTATCTCATCTGTATAAGATGTTCCGGAAAAATGAGAAACGAACGAAGATGCATCCTTATCTTTTTGTGTCAATACATCCGCTGCCATTTTAATATTCATCAGCGCTTCATTCGAAGGATTGGCAATTGCCAGAGTCAGGCCGGCAGCCCCCGCCATTGCAAGAAAAGTCGCATTGATCCATTCTCGCTGTGGCATTCCAAATGAGACATTGGACAGTCCGATTAGAGTGTTGCATTTGAATTTGTGTGAGCACCATTCTATTGTTTTCAGTGTTTCTAACGCGGCTTTGGAGTCGGAAGCAACTGTCATAACCAATCCGTCAACGACAATATCATCTCTGGTAAAGTCGTAATGCTCAGCCTCTTTGAATATGCTTTTAATGATTTCTTTCCGTTTTTCCGCTGTGTCCGGTATCTCCTTGTCGGTCAGTGGCAGTAGGATAAACATTGCCCCATATTTTCCGGCTATGGGCAGAAGTTTTTTGAGTTTTGCCTCTTCCCCGGAAATCGAGTTAATCAATGCGCGTCCGGGATACAAACGAAGGGCTTCCTTTATAGCTTCTATATTTGATGAATCTATGACCAAAGGTAAATCGGTAATTGTTGAGAGAAGGCTGATAACATCATGCATGGTTTTCTTCTCATCAATGCCGGGGACCCCTATATTAACATCGAGGAGTTGTGCTCCGTTTTCTTTCTGTTCCTTAGATAACTTACGGATGAGAGACATATTGCCTTCAAGGAGGTCCCGTTGAAGGCTCTTTTTCCCGGTGGGATTGATACGCTCTCCCACAATACAGAGGGGTTTATCTTTTTCCAGAACAATGTAATTTCCAGCAGAACTGAGAGCACTTATTGATTTTCTGAAGGGGGCAAGAGGTTTCTCACCCTGAATCTCCTTTTTTAGTTCATATATGTGATCAGGCGCCGTTCCACAGCAGCCCCCCATGATGTTCGCACCCGTTGAAACATACTCTTTACCGAAAGAGGCAAAATCAACTGGTTGCATGTCAAAAACCGTTTTATTGTTAATAAGTTTCGGAATGCCGGCATTGGGTTTTGCCACGAGAGGAACCTTCGCAAAGGGTTTCATCGCCGCAATATATTCAAGCATCTCTTCCGGTCCGGTAGAACAGTTACAGCCAACAGCATCGGCGCCAAGACTCTGTAAAGTAATGAGCGCCGCCACCGGATCTGTTCCATTGAGTGTGCGGCCATCCTTATCAAACGTCATGGTAACCATGACAAACGCGTCTGTAACTTCTTTCACGGCAATCAGCGCCGCACGCGCTTCCTGAATATCCATCATGGTTTCAATCACAAATAGATCGACGTCACCTTCAAGAAGCCCGCTCACCTGTTCTTTAAAGATTTCAACCGCTTCCTCGAAACCGATATCACCAAAAGGTTCGACGAACTGCCCTGTAGGACCGATATCACCGGCCACCAAAGTTTTTTCGCCAACGGCATCTCTCACGAGTAGGGCAAGCCGCCTGTTAATCTCTCCTATATTGCGAACATCATACTGTCCTAATTTAAAGCGATTTGCGCCAAAAGTGCAGGTATAAATTACATCTGCGCCAGACTTTTGATAGTCGGAATGAATCGTCTGAATAATCCGCGGATTTTCAAGGCACCACGTTTCCGGACATGCTCCATGAGGCATACCACGTTTTTGCAACTCCGTCCCTGTAGCGCCATCAAGGATAAGGATTCTTCTTTTCAGTAGATTAATTATCTTGCTTTTAATATTCACTTCACAATACCTGACCCAATTACTCCGGCAATCGCCGTGACGGATTTCTCCGGTGTAAGTATAAAATTTTCATTTATACTAATCCCGATGCGCTGGAGTTGCAAAATATTGTATATGATCTTTTGATTTTCAAGTAAAAAATCGTGATAGCCGGCAGAAAAGCGTGTTGAGGTAAGGTGCCTGTTTTTTCTACGGAGTTTCTGATTATAGAAACTCATGATCCAGTCAAGTAACGCATCAACAATTTCACTGGCTACGGCGTCAAAGACCACTGCACGGGTCAAGTCATTTTTGGCGGAATCTTCCTGTATAACGTCAGTAATCCTGCAGCCCGCCGTTGCTCCCATCAGCACGATCTCCTGACAATCCTTGAGGAATGAGGCGAGATGTGTGCTTTTAAAGGTAACACGTGTTGAAAGGACAATTCGGGAGGGTTTCGCCCCCTGAATAGGAATCAGTATACCTGCGCCTTTCAATTCAATGAAGGACAGGGCATCTTCAATATAACGCTCAATTTCCTCTTTCTGTCGAGGTAAAATCTGTGTCTTCCCTTTTCGGTATCCCAGACGTTTATATATACTCTCTTCCGGTGTTGGGATGTTTATGGAGTTAAAAAAGAGTAAGCGATCCATATAGCTTTCCTGTCGGCTTTACATTTTCTGAATCACACTTCTACCAGAACTATCCCTCTTAGTTCAAGGAATTAATTGACCCAAAAATAAACATTCACAGTAGGACAGGCGTCCCGCCTGTCCATAATGGTGAATTGCTTAGACAGCCGAGACGGCTGTCCTACGGGATGGGAAAAACAGACTTTATTTTTAATGTCTATTTTGGGGTTGAAAAATCCATTTTATTCTTCAGTCCGAGAACTAATGTCTGGTATTTTACTGAAATCAGGCACATACCGGTTTAATCTTCTTCAGGGATGGTAAATCGCCAGGCACAATACCACTCAGGAGGATGATCGTCTGGAGGACACCCGATACATTCGGTGCAGATTCTTGGATCAATGCTTTCTCCAAAATAACTGTATTCAACCAGGCCGGCAGATTTACAGGGATAATCATCAAGTCCTCTCCGTTTTCTCGCTGACTGAACACGACAGTCATTCATCTGAAAAACAACACTACTAGGACCTTCATCAATGATGGATTGCACATTAATACGTGCATACATTCGAAATGCCAATGCCTTTTTCAAACCCTCAAGCCCTGCATACTCCGGCAAACCTAAAAACTCCTTGATAGACCATGCCTCGAAGGGGGAAAAGCGGGTCCAGCAGGAATCATTGCAACGCTTGGCGTCATACATACCACGGGCATCTTCCACAACCTGAAACCACACACCATCATTGGCTATCCAATTCACGCCTATATCGTTCATTAAGGTAAGGAGTCTCTCCTTCGGCATACCCAATAATGCCTCTGGTATGCCATCTTTCATTTTAAAACCAAGAACCTTTGCCAGCCTGTTCATCTGGATGTTATAACTATCATTGTATGCCACTTTCATAATATCCAGGGCTTTTTTCATCCCCATCTGGTGTTCCACCTCTCTAAACCAGAGGGTATGGTGAACAATGATTCGGTGAAACATATCTAAAACAAA
>Ga0209121_10001022_pt1 | contig 29345 bp, 26 predicted proteins | sample Cruoilmetagenom3_FD_187292 | JGI IMG/M metagenome (GOLD analysis project Ga0209121, IMG submission 187292) | Oil polluted marine microbial communities from Coal Oil Point, Santa Barbara, California, USA - Sample 3 (SPAdes) (version 2) | ecosystem: Environmental > Aquatic > Marine > Oil seeps ...
TCCTGCAATTAAATTTGAAATTGCTGATTGAGCGGCAAAACCAATAATAGCTGCTAAAATACCAGCTCCAGAAAATATTAAAACAGCTTTACTTCTAAATGCTGGAATCGTAAAAATGATGATAAAAATAGCTCCAGCTAATGTTAAAAAATTGATAGAGTTTTTTAAAAATTGAAGCGACGTTTTAGAATAATCTGCCTCATTCGTTTTTTTTAAATACAAAACCAATAAAAACCGTAATACTCTAGACACCATCCAAGAAAGTATAAGAACGATAAAAATAAATATAAAAATATTTGTGTCAGACTTTAAATTGAAGTACTCCGAAATTAAATACATGCTAAAACATTGTTATTTGTCCATCTTCTTTTGAAGAACCTGATTTAGATGATTCATCTTTTAAGGAATTATCTACTATTTCTTCTTCATTTACTTCTACATCTTCAACTTCTGGTGCTTCATATGGTAATGATTCCAGCAAATTAACTTGCTTTATTCTTTCAGTAGTTAACTGATTTCCAATAGCTTTTATTCCTTTAACGGAAATAAATTCTTCTAAATTAACTTCTATATTTTCCAAACTACGTTTTGAAAAAATAATTTCAGCCATAGGTCGGTAATCAGTAGCAACAATTTCTAATTGCGATTTTGGGTGTTCAGTTATAAATGATTCTTCCTTATTCGGATTGTCAATCATAAAACGTTTCACAAAATATTTCATTTTATTTCCGTCATAATAAATTGCAGAAATCGGTTTTTCTGGAACCCACTTTTCTAAAACAATCATATTAGACTCAAAATGAGTAGCTAATTCAGGTTTAATGGTTTTTACCATCCCTTTTTGATTGATAATAAGCAATCTATCTTCACCTCTAAACTCTCCTAAAAGTTCACCTCTTTCATCAACATTTAATTTTTGAACCGTTTCATCGAACCAAATTTTACGAGGTTTTAACGTGGAAACACCTTCCGATTTTAACTCAACCTTCCGAATCGAATATTTAGAAACTGTATTTCCTTTTACACCTCTTCCTTTAATGGCTAAATCGGCAAAATCGATATCCCATTTTAATTTTTTCACACTTCCAACAGCTCTTAAATTAATGGTCACAACTTCTGCCTCTCCATTCGGATTTGCAGTAAAATAATGCACAATTGAAGCTTTACTACCAGCGGTTAAATCGTATTCTTTATCGCGCGTAACACCCGTAACATTAAATCGTTTCATATAACTAGCGCCTCCTCTTCCATCTCGGTAAATCATATTATATACCGTTCTCTTATCTTTCTTTTTAAAGATAGCAACGTGAATAATATCCTTACCAACAAAAGTTTTTGAATCAACTTTTGTAATCATCATAACACCATCTTTTCTAAATACAATTACATCATCAATATCGGAACAATCGTCTACATATTCATCGCGTTTTAAGGATGTTCCAACAAAACCTTCTTCCCTATTTACATACAATTTAGTATTACGCATTACAACTTTGGTAGCAACAATATCATCAAACAAACGAATCTCAGTTTTACGTTCTTTTCCTTTACCGTATTTCGTTTTTAATGATTTAAAATAATTAATCGCATAATCAATTAAATTATCTAAATAGTTTTTAACAACTGCAATTTTATCTTCTAGGTTTTCAATAAATTGTTTTGCTTTATTTATATCAAACTTTGATATTTTTTTAATTCTAATTTCCGTTAAACGAACAATATCTTCTTCAGTCACAGTTCGTTTTAAAGTCTTAATATGAGGTTTTAATCCAACATCAATAGCTTTAATTACTCCTTTCCAAGTTTCCTCTTCTTCTATATCCAGATAAATTCTATTTTCAATAAAAATTCTTTCTAAAGATGAAAAATGCCATTGTTCTTCTAATTCATCAAGTTGAATCTCTAATTCTCGCTTCAATAAATCCACTGTATGATCAGTCGAAATCTTTAATATTTCTGAAATTCCAATAAAAACAGGTTTGTTATCATCTATTACACAACAAAGTGGTGATATAGAATTCTCACAATTTGTAAATGCATATAACGCATCAATGGTTTTATCTGGTGAAATTCCATTTGGTAAATGAACTAAAATTTCAACATTTGCTGCTGTATTGTCTTCAATTTGACGAACTTTAATTTTACCTTTTTCATTCGCCTTTAATATTGAATCTATTAGTGAAGATGTTGTGGTCCCAAAAGGAATTTCAGTAATTACTAATGTCTTTTTATCTAATTGTGAAATTTTTGCACGTGAACGAACCTTCCCTCCTCTTTTTCCATCGTTATAATTTGAAAAATCTGCAATTCCACCAGTTAAAAAATCAGGAACTAGTTTAAAACTTCTACCTCTTAAATATTTTATAGAAGCATCGATTAATTCGTTAAAATTATGTGGTAATATTTTTGTTGAAAGTCCTACTGCTATTCCTTCAGCACCTTGCGCCAACAGCATTGGAAACTTTACAGGTAAATCTACCGGTTCTTTTTTTCTTCCATCATACGAAGCTTGCCACTCGGTAGTTTTTGGATTAAAAACAACATCTAACGCAAATTTTGATAAACGAGCTTCAATATATCTCGATGCAGCTGCACGGTCACCAGTTAAAATATTTCCCCAGTTTCCTTGCATGTCAATCAATAATTCCTTCTGACCAATTTGCACCATAGCATCAGCAATAGAAGCATCCCCATGAGGATGGTATTGCATTGTATGACCCACAATATTTGCTACTTTATTGTATCTACCATCATCCAAATCTTTCATTGAGTGCAAAATTCTACGTTGCACTGGTTTAAAACCATCTCCAATACCAGGTACTGCACGTTCAAGAATTACATAAGATGCATAATCTAAAAACCAATCCTTGTACATTCCTGTAACCTTGGTTATGGTTTCCTGATTTCCAAAATCTTGATTTTCTTGTTCGTTATATTCCTCTTCTATCATTATTCTTCTTCAACTATATCTAATTCAACTTTTAAATTTTCGATAATAAACTTTTGCCTATCAGGTGTATTTTTACCCATATAAAATTCTAACAAATTACCTATTGAAGTTTCTTTATCTAACATTACTGGATCTAAACGAATATCGGCTCCAATAAAATGTATAAACTCGTCTGGTGAAATTTCACCCAAACCTTTAAATCGAGTCATTTCTGGTTTACCTTTTAAGCTCTTAATGGCGTTTCTTCTTTCTTCCTCTGAATAGCAATAAAAAGTTTGTTTTTTATCACGAACTCTAAACAATGGTGTGTCTAAAATATATAAATGCCCTTCCTTAATTAATTCTGGGAAAAATTGTAAAAAGAAGGTAATTAATAATAAACGAATGTGCATACCATCTACATCGGCATCGGTAGCAATTACGATATTATTGTATCGCAAATTTTCGAGACCGTCTTCTATATTTAAAGCGGCTTGTAATAAATTAAACTCTTCATTTTCATACACAATTTTTTTATTCATATTGTATGAATTCAAAGGCTTTCCTCGCAAACTAAAAACTGCTTGCGTATTTACATTTCTCGATTTGGTAATAGATCCACTTGCAGAATCTCCCTCTGTAATGAACAAGGTGCTTTCAAGTCTATTGTCCTTCTTTAAATCGTTTAAATGAACACGGCAATCTCTTAATTTTTTATTGTGAAGATTCGCTTTTTTTGCACGTTCACGTGCTAGTTTTCGAATTCCAGATAAATCTTTCCGTTCTTTTTCAGCTTGTAAAATTTTCTTATGAATTTTCTCAGCTACGTCAGGATTCTTGTGTAAATAATTGTCTAAATTGGTTTTTACAAAGTCATTTATAAACGTTCTAACGGTTGGCATACCACCTCCCATTTCGGTAGAACCTAATTTGGTTTTTGTCTGACTTTCAAAAACCGGCTCCATAACTTTTACGCTTATTGCTGAAACAATGGACTTTCTAATATCGGAAGACTCATAATTTTTTCCGAAATACTCTCTAATTGTCTTTACTATTGCTTCTCTAAATGCGTTTTGGTGCGTACCGCCTTGTGTAGTATGTTGCCCGTTTACAAACGAGTGATATTCCTCACTATATTGAGCCTTACTATAGGTTAAAGCAACTTCAATATCATCTCCTTTTAAATGAATTATTGGAAACAACATAAACTCGTCAGCAATATTTTCTTCTAATAAATCTTTTAATCCGTTTTCAGAAAAGTACTTTTCACCATTAAAAACAATGGAAAGTCCAGTGTTTAAATACACATAGTTTTTAATCATTTTAACTATGTATTCCGATCTATATTTGAATTTTGTAAAAATAGCTTTATCGGGAACAAAGGTTACTTTCGTTCCTTTACGAATAGAAGTGTCTTGAGGTTTTTCATTTAAGGTAATATTTCCAGCTGAAAACTCTGCAATGGCCGTTTGACCTTCTCTAATAGATTGAACTCTAAAAAACGATGACAATGCATTTACAGCTTTTGTTCCAACACCATTTAAACCAACTGACTTCTTAAATGCACGTGAATCGTATTTACCACCTGTATTCATTTTAGAAACCACATCAACCACTTTTCCTAAAGGAATACCTCTTCCGTAATCACGAACAGTAACTGTTTCATCTTTTACTGAAACTTCAATGGTTTTACCTGCACCCATTACATACTCATCAATTGAGTTGTCTAAAACTTCTTTAATTAATATATAAATTCCATCATCAGGTGAAGAACCATCACCCAACTTTCCAATATACATTCCAGGACGCATTCTAATATGCTCTTTCCAGTCTAATGATCGGATGTTATCCTCGGTATAACTAGTTTGTTCTGTCATCTAATTTTAGTAAATTTCTTTGAAGATATGCTAAAGTACTATTTCGTCTTAATAAATGAAATGCCCTAGACATTTAGTTATCAACAAGAATTAAACATCAATACTTTACGAAATTGGCTTTTTCTTTGTTTTGGAAATAGAAATAATTCCTATTCCAACCAACACAATTGATGCTCCAATAAATTGTAAAAAAGACAATCGTTCATCTAAAAAGAAATAGGCTAAAACAATGGTTGAAATTGGACCAATACTTCCTATGATTGAAAAATTAGATGAACCCAATTTTTTAATGGCCAACGATACCAGAAATGACGGAATTATAGTGGAAATAACCGCCATTAAAAAACCTAAAATATAAACTTCATTTGAATAATGTGTAATAGATGCTCTATCGGTAATTAAATAGTGTGCAATTACACAAATCGATGAGACAATCATTGCGTAAGATGTGAATAAAACCACTCCAAATTTAGGAATTAACCAACCACTTCCAACCAAATAAGACGCATAGGTTAAGGCACTTAGAAAAATTAAGAAACCTCCAAACAGCATTTTTTCATTCTCAAATTGAACTTCTCCCCAAAAGGTAATTACTACTCCAAAATAAGTGATTAAAATTGCAATTATTTGCTTGTTTGTAATCTTGGTTTTTAAAAATATTTTTGAAATAATGAGCACTAAAGTTGGATATACAAACAAGATAATTCGTTCCAAACCAGCTTTAATATATTTTAAGCCTAAAAAGTCGAAATAACTGGCTAAATAATACCCAATAAATCCGAAAAAAAGAATCCAAACATAATCTATATTTTTAATTTTTTCAACTTGCCTTGGCCTGTAAATAAGTGCTATAACAATATAAAAAGGTAGTGAAAACAACATTCTGAATAATAATAAATGCAAAGAACTTACATCAAATTCATACGCTAATTTTACCATAATTGCTTTTGCAGAGAACAACACAATTCCTACGATAGCAATAAATACTCCCGATGATACTTTTGAAAAATTCATCTTCAAACTTAAAAAGAAGAATGAGGATGAAAGTTGAAAATGAAATTGATTTACGATACTCAAAAGCGAAATCTATTTATTAATTATCATATTTCAAATTAAATAAGGGTAACAAAAGTTAGCTTAATGTATATAAGGTTATATAACTTTAAATACTTTATTATGAAAACTTCAAAAATTTTAACAATAGCAATATTACTTTTAGGTAGTCTTTTTTTAAGCTGTGAATCGGATGATGTATCAACTCCACCACCAATGGTATGTGACAATCCTCAAATTTACACGTTATCTACAACTGATCCTTATAGTGGACTCACAAATATAAATACAAATGGTTCAGATGAAACTCTTAATTGGGTTGCTTCAGGTGTAGTTGTTCCTGGTGGCTTGGGAACTGCTATTTCCAATTCAAGTACATCTACCTATAATTTTGACAATGAAAGTTACCATTATTATAACTTTCAGAGCACGAATTTTATTAATATAAATTCAAATACAACTTTTAATAATATTCCTTTGTCAGGCGGATCTTTAAATTATAAATATAACGGAATTACATACGTAAGTGCTTTAGGAAAATATTTTATTTTAGGTGTAGATGTTTCAGGAACAATTACAAATGGAACCATTGGTTTGTTTGAAATACTAAATATAAATACAGGTACGGTTGCTTTAACACCAACCGTTACAATAGCTAGTTATGTTGTTCCTGCAGGAATGGAAACTTTATTTTTAGAGTATATTTCAATTGCAACCGATAATAATGATATGATTTATGCGGTTTCTAGAACTGATATCATGCGTTTTAATTTAACGTCTGGAACAAGTTTACATGCAGTACTTCCTCCGTCTCTAGCAGGCGTTGCATTAGAGTATTATGGCTTAGAATATAATAATAACTGGAATGCATTGGTTGCAATTAGTCACGCGTATTCTGGACCGGAAATAAGTATTGTAGAAATAAACCCTGCATCATTAACAATAAATAGTACTTCGGCGAACTTAAATCTTGATATCCCAAATTTTTATACAGATTATTACAGTTCTACATTAAGTTGTGATGAAGATACTTATTTTATATCTACCAGATCAGCAAATATTGATACGGATTTTTATACCATTGATATTAGTGGTGGTGTATCAACTATAGTTTCACCAAGCATTACAAATAGTCATGAAACTGGTAATTATTACTTTGGTTTGGAAAGTAATGGGAATAATTAAAAGTATTGAAAAAATGAAAACCGCCCTATTCCGGCGGTTTTCATTATTTTTATAATACAATGTATTACACATTAAAACGGAAATGCATCACATCACCATCTTTTACAATGTATTCTTTACCCTCTACACGCATTTTACCAGCTTCTTTAACTTTTGCTTCACTTCCGTAAGAAACATAGTCGCTATAAGCGATTACTTCAGCTCTAATAAAACCTTTTTCAAAATCTGTATGTATAACTCCAGCGGCTTGTGGCGCAGTATCGCCAATATTAATAGTCCAAGCTCTTACTTCTTTTTCTCCTGCTGTAAAGTAGGTTTGAAGATTCAATAATTTATATGCTGAACGAATTAAAACTGAAGAACCAGGTTCTGTGAGCCCTAAATCGTCTAAAAACATTTCACGCTCTTCAAAAGTTTCTAATTCAGTGATATCTGCTTCAACACCAACAGCTAATATGATTACTTCAGCATCTTCATCTTTAACAGCTTCTTGCACTGCTGCAACATAATCGTTTCCTGAAACCGCAGCAGCTTCATCGACATTACAAACATATAGTACTGGTTTGTCTGTTATAAATTGTAGTGGTTGAATAATTTCTTCTCGTTCTTTATCTGTAAACTCAAGTGCTCTGACCGATTTTGATTCTTCTAGTCCTTTTAAAACTCTTTCTAAAACTTCTAATTCTTTTTGAGCTTCTTTATTTCCTGTTCTTGCAGTTTTCTTAACACGTTCTAATCTTTTTTCCAAAGACTCTAAATCTTTCAACTGCAATTCAATATCAATAGTTTCTTTGTCCCTCACAGGATCTACAGTTGTATCTACGTGCACAATATTATCATTGTCAAAACAACGTAATACGTGAATAATAGCATCAGTTTCTCTAATATTTGCTAAAAACTGATTTCCTAATCCTTCTCCTTTACTTGCTCCTCGAACCAAACCTGCAATATCAACAATATCAACTGTTGCTGGCATCACACGTTCTGGGTTTACCAATTCTTCCAATTTGGCTAATCTACTATCTGGTACATTTACAACACCAATGTTTGGTTCAATTGTACAAAATGGAAAATTTGCACTTTGCGCTTTAGCATTTGATAAACAATTAAATAAGGTTGATTTTCCAACATTTGGTAATCCTACAATTCCTGCCTTCATAATTTTATTTTTTAGCGCTGCAAATATAGTATTAAGTTTTATTAATTCTAAAAATGATTTTTGGAATTTAATTCAACTAAATTAAGTATATTCGATGCTTCATTTTTAAATTAACTATTTTGAACACTTCAAAGAATTATTCCAAAGCTTTCTCATTACTAACTTCTCTATTTTTTATGTGGGGATTTATTACAGTAATGAATGACATATTAATAAATACATTTAAAGGGATTTTCGATTTATCTCCCACTCAAAGAGCATTAATTCAATTTTCATTTTTTGGAGCTTTCTTTATAGTTTCATTGGTTTATTACCTTCTATCATCCTCTAGTGGAAAGGATCCAATTAACCGAATTGGCTATAAAAACGGTATGGCTATTAGCTTGTTAATTTGCGGTTTAGGTTGTATTAGCTTCTTTGGAGCTGCTCATTTGAATTCTTATAATGCTTTTCTAGCATCTTTATTTATATTAGCATCAGGTGTAACATTATTACAAATTTGTGCCAACCCTTATGCTACCATTTTAGGTAAAAAAGGATCTGAAAGCAGCCGATTAAACTTGGCTCAAGGCTTTAATTCTCTTGGTACAACTCTAGGACCAATTGTAGGTACTATTTTAATATACAAAGTTTTTTCAACTGGTGAATTAACTGCTTTTTCAATTAGTAAAACATATATGGCTTATGGTATTATTTTCATAATTCTTGCCATAGTGGTTAAACTTAGTAATATGCCTTCTTTTCAGAATACTGAAAAAATTGGTTCTGGAGGAGGTGTTTTTAAACACTCACAATTAACCTTAGGAATTTTAGCTATTTTCTTTTATGTGGGAAGTGAAGTAGCTATTGGTAGTTGGATTGTAGAATACTTAAAAGATGAAAATATAGTAGGTTTGTCTGAAGAAAAAGCGAGTTACTTTTTATCATATTTTTGGGGAGGGCTAATGATTGGCCGATTAATGGCAAGTAATGCCTTAAATGCCGATTTAACCAAAAAGGCAAAATATATTAGAATGGCTGTAGTCGGTTTGGTTGTTTTCTTTGGAATTTATATGGTAACTGGAATTCAAATTAATGAAGGTTCTTTCTCTTTTGAACCTATTCCATTTAAAGATATTGCATTATATTTAGCATTTATAGCTTTATGTTTTGTCGCATTTATAATTGGCGATGGGAAACCAGCAAAATCATTGGTTGTGTTTTCATGTATTAATTTTGTTTTATTATTAATTGCATTTTTAGGATCGGGGCAACTTGCTTTTATAGTCATTATTAGTACTGGTTTGTTCTTTTCAATTGGATGGACAAATATCTTCTCTTTAGCAATTGACAATTTAGGAAAGTATACTTCTCAGGGCTCATCATTATTGGTTATGGCTGTAGTTGGAGGCGCTATTCTTCCTTTAATTCAAAGTGTTATTATTGAAAAAGTCGATGTACAAACATCTTTTATAATTCCAATATTAGGGATGCTTTATTTAATTTTCTATGGAGCATATGGATATAAACAAAAGCCTATAAAATCTGAATAAATCTTATTTAATTTAAAAATATTAGAAGCCTAAAATAACTTCATAATTGAAGTTATTTTAGTTTTATCAACTACCATTAATTCTCCCATTGATAAACTTGTAGATCCGCCAAGAGATTTATGCGCAGTAAAATGTAGGTTTTTAATTCCTGTATTGGCTAATTCTTTAGCATTTGTAGTATTTACACCACTACCTGCCATAATTTGAATTTGGTTTCCATAATTATTCTGTAATTCTTTAATAACTTCAATTCCTTTTATGGCAGTTTCTTGTAAGCCAGAAGTTAGCAATCTGTCAAAACCATATTCAATCAATATTTTTATGGCTGAATTATAATCCTTAATAAAATCAAATGCACGGTGAAAAGTTACTTCTAATCTCAATTTTTTCGAAAAATCGACCAATTCTTTGTTAAAAAAAGAAACTTTATCATCAGGTGTTAAAATACCAAAAACAACTCCGCGAGTACCTGCTTGTTTCGCTGCTAGAATGTCAATTTTCATTACTTCAACATCATCATTTGTATAGCAAAATCCACCTATTTTATGTCGAATCATTACATGAACTTCCACTTTAGCTTTTTCTACACATTGGTGAATTAAGCCATAACTTGGAGTTAGCCCACCAACCGATAAAGCTGAACATAATTCAATACGTTTTGCTCCATATTCACCAGCCACAATGGCTCCTTCTACACTATCAGTACAAATTTCAAAATTCATAACTTCTTAATTTACCATTCTCGATCATAAACTGCATCGACCATTTCGTTTTGGGTTTCAGACTGAACTGCATAATTGAACCCACTGTAAACGCTATAACCACCAGTTTCTCCAAACTTATTAATGGCAATAAAACCAACTTGTAAATTGGTCATATCCTTGTGTTTTCGAATAATTCTATCTACAGCCTCTTTACAAGCATCGTTTGGCGACATTCCATTACGCATTAACTCAACAACAATAGTACTACCAGAAATTCTTACAATTGCCTCGCCCATACCTGTGGCGCAAGCTGCACCAACTTCATTATCCACAAACAATCCTGCGCCAATAATTGGTGAATCTCCTACTCTACCATGTAATTTATAAGCCATACCACTTGTTGTACAAGCACCCGATAAATTTCCGTTAGCGTCTAAAGCAACCATACCAATTGTATCGTGATTTTCACTATTTATTACAGGCTGATATTTAGATTCTATTTTCCACTTCTCCCATTGTTTTTTTGAATTCTCAGTAAGTAAATTCGTTTCAGGAAATCCTTTTTCTAAAGCGAATTGTTTTGCTCCTTCACCTACAAGCATAGTATGAGGAGTTTCTTCCATTACTTTACGAGCAACAGAAATTGGGTTTTCAATATCTTGTAAAAAAGCAACGGCTCCACAGTCACTATTTTCATCCATGATACAAGCATCTAAGCTTACAATTCCCTCACGATCAGGCAATCCTCCCAACCCAACACTTGTATTATTAGGGTCTGATTCGGTTACTCTAACTCCAGCTTCAACGGCATCTAAGGCAGTACCGCCCTTTTTCAAAATATCCCAAGCGGCAACATTTGCTTCCATACCGTGAATCCAAGTAGAAATTACAATTGGTTTTTTCACTTCCTTTTTTTCTTGCTCTTTAGTTACCTCCTCTTTACCAGTAGTTAAACAAGAACTTGTTAATACTGCTGCACCTCCTAAAGCTGATAATTTTATAAAATTTCTACGGGTTTTCATTTATGATTTAATTTTTAATGAAGTTCTAACTATTTTTTTGAAATTCAAATAGAACAAATTGATTTATTTGTACGCATACTTTTAAAAGCAATTCAAAATATTTTTAGTCATAAAAAGAGGCTGTCTAAAAATTCTAGAAATCCGTTATACTGAACTTGTTTCAGCACCACATTATACTGATAATCAATCACTATGAGAACTTGAATCAAGTTCAGTATGACGAAAATTTTACTTTTTAGACAGCCCCTTAACAATATCTAATAAAAAATTATAATCTTGTTTGAGCTTCTTCTATAATATTCTTGTATTTTTTTAATATTCTATTCCATTCCGAAAATTTTTCATCTTCCTTAGCGCTTACGATACCATCAGCTCGTTCGCTGCTAATTTTAATAGCGTATTTAAGTGGATTAGAATCGTTTAAACTAACTATTACGCGAGTCCGAATAGTACTTTTACCATTAAAACTTTGCACTTGCCAAGCAGTTCTTAAATAACCTGTTTCTTTATCTATTACTTCCAAAACATCGAATTCTGTCGTTACAATCTGACTTAAGACTTTCCAAGCATCAAGTTCTGTCATACCGTCTCTAACTACTACAGTAAACTTCACATTAGCCAAATCGGTAGAAACAGATGTTGCATAGGCATCGTCTTCTACTAATTCAATATGATCACGAGTTGGAGGCTCTTGATAATCGGAAGAATTGCAATAGTTTTTCTTAACTCCAATAAATCCTTCTTTATTTACTTGTACTTCAACACATTTATTTTTTGGTACTTTTAAATTGTATTCACCCAAACCAACCACTTTTCCATCAACAATTATTTCGGTATCATTTGGTGAGCTGTTAATATTTACTAACCTATCTTCTAATAAAAATGAATAATTTGTTGGCGGAATACTTTCACTTTCTTTGTTACAAAAAACTTTGTCTAATCCAACAAAACCTTCTTTTGAAGCTTCAACCAATACACATTTTCCTTTTGGAATAATAACTTTGGTTGATCCCATTTCTTTTCTGTTTTTATCTACCGACAATTCACCATCAAGAGGAGTGACTTTAATTTCAATGGCCCTATTTTCTAAATTGAATTCTTCTTTCAAAGGAGGAATATCTTTCCCTTCTTCATTGTAAAAAGTTTTATTGATGGTTTGAAATCCTGTTTTTTTTATTTCAATAGTTGCAATTCTACCTTGTGGAATTGAAATTATAGCATTTTTTTTACTAATATATTTTCCGTCTAAAAATATTTGAGCATCAAAAGGTTCAGCTAATACTTCCAATATACGTGTTGTTAAATTAACTTGTACCGTTTTTGGCCATTTTTGAGTTCTTGGAAAATCTTTAATTTCAGATTTATATCCTTCCTTTTCGAACACAAATCTGTTAATATCTTTTTTACTTAATTTTACTTCAGCAGAACCTATTCCTATTGCTGGTTCGATTTTATCTTGACCTTGCATTTTAAATATTTTAACATCGTCAAAATTTGCATTTACTACAATTTTACTTTGTCCGGTTACAATAAAAAAACAAAACGTTAAGGTAATTACAAAAATAATTTTTTTCATAGTTTGGTTAGTTTAGTACTTATATTAATTTATGATAAATATAAAAACAAATAATTAAAAAACAATTTGATAGTTAAAAATAGTTTTTTTTTATTGAAAATAGGAATCCAATACTTTAAACTTCTCAAATGATTATATTCAATTATCTTCACTAAATTCGTAAAAATTTTAATTTAAGAAATTCTGTAAAACAATAAATATGAATCCTTTAATCGACGTTCCTGAAAACTATTTAGCACTTGGAGATAGCTATACTATTGGTGAACGAGTTTCTGAAAAAGATAGGTTTCCAGTAATTTTAGCAGAACTTTTAAAAGATAAAAATATCGCTGTTAATGCACCGAAAATCATTGCAAAAACCGGTTGGACTACAGATGAACTAAAAGAGGCTATTTTAAAAGAAAATATTCAAGAAAAATATGATTTGATAACCTTACTTATTGGCGTAAATAACCAATATAGAGGAAGATCAGCCGAAGAATTTAGAACACAATTTATCGATTTATTGAATGTAGCTATTGATTTTGCTAACGGAATTAAAAAAAATGTAATTGTAGTATCTATTCCAGATTGGTCGGTTAGCCCATTTGCTAAAAACAGAGATAGCGAAAAAATAAGTTCAGAAATAGACACTTTTAATGCAATAAAAAAAGAAGAAACCTTAAAGCAAGCTATTACCTTTGTAAATATTACCGATATTTCTAGAACAGCTTTGGGAAAACCTGAGTATTTTGCCGATGATGGCTTACACTTTTCTGGTTTAATGCATAAATTATGGGTTGAAGAAATTATAGAATCACATTTTTAGAAGTTAATTATAAGTATGGATGTATTTTTTAAAAAAGCAAGGGAACTAGACAAATCAGACAAGTTAGCACAATATAAAGAAGAATTTGTGAATGATACTTCCATGATTTATTTAGATGGAAATTCACTAGGTAAACTCCCCAAAAAAACATTTGAAACAACTTCTTCTATTGTTAAAGAGCAATGGGGAAATAAACTCATAAAAAGTTGGAACGAGCATTGGATGGAACTTCCTAATACCATTGCTGAAAAAATTGCCAAAATTGTGGGCGCGCAACCCGATGAAATATTTGTTGGCGATACAACTTCAATAAATTTGTATAAACTGTTATTTGCTGCTTTATCACATCAAAAAAATAAGTTTGAAGTGGTTACCGATGATTTAAATTTCCCTACCGATTTATATATTATTCAAGGTTTAATTGAACAACAATTCAAGAAACATTCATTAAAAATTGTAAAAAGTGATAGCGAAATTACAATAGATTCAAAGGAGTTTGAAAAAGCTGTTTCTGCAAAAACGGCGGTTGTAACTTTAAGTTTAGTTAGCTACAAAAGTTCTTTTTTATACAATATGAAAGAAGTGAACAATTTAGTTCATAAAAATAACGGATTAACCATTTGGGATTTATCTCATGCGGCTGGTGCTGTTCAGGTAAAATTAAATGAAACAAATGCTGATTTAGCTATAGGTTGTACCTACAAATATTTAAATGGCGGCCCCGGATCACCTGCTTTTTTATATGTTCGTAAAGATTTGCAAGAAAAATTAATGAACCCTATTTGGTCTTGGTTTGCGCACGAAAAACCTTTTGATTTCAGCCATGATTTTAAAGCTTCAAAAGGCATTCAAAAATTTGCAATTAGCACACCATCTATTTTATCTTTGGGAGCAATTTCTCCTGGTTTGGATATTATTATTGAAGCTGAAATGAAAAATATTGTAAAGAAAAGTCAAAGTCAAAGTGAATTTCTAATCGAATTAATTAAAGAATTTCTATTGCCATTAAATTTTGAAATCGTTTCTCCTTTAAATACTGCTCAAAGAGGTTCTCATATTTCAATCAAACACGCTGAAAGCTATAGAATAAATCGAGCTATGATTAGCCCATCAAATAATAAAACAAAGTCTGTAATTCCTGATTTTAGACCGCCGAATTTTATAAGATTAGGAATTACTCCTTTGTACACTTCTTATGTAGATTTGGTTGAAGCTGTTTTAAGGATAAAAGAAATCGTTGCTACAAAAGAATATGAGAATTTTTCAAATGAAAAATTATTGGTAACATAATATTAGGATCTTAATTTAACTGTTTTTCTATATTTTAAAGTAAATTTGCAACATCTAATTTTTGCTTTCTATGAATTTAAATCAACGTATTGATTCCTTTGCACAACTTGGTCAGTTTTTTAAACAATTTACCACGAGTAAAATTGAAAAAAAAGAGGATTCAGAAATAAATACACTCTTTTTCGATGCTTTTAAAATGCAAATTGAGAGAGCACAAGAATCGAATGGTTGGTTTACAAAAGATAATGTGCTTTTTGCAATTGAAAGTTTAGCGAAATCCTTAACTAAAGAAAATTTAGAAAAATGGACTTCTAACTATAGTTTCCTTGAAAATAATCCTAAAAATATTGCCATTATTATGGCAGGAAATATTCCTTTGGTTGGGTTTCACGATTTACTTTCTGTATTGATTTCAGGAAATAATGCGGTTGTTAAATTATCTTCAAACGATCAATTTTTTTTACCATTAATTGTAAAATATTTAGAATATAACAATCTATATTTCAAGGGGAAAATAACATTTACAAAAGGTAAATTAGAAAATTTTGATGCTGTTATTGCTACAGGAAGTAACAATACAGCTCGCTACTTTGAGCATTATTTTGGAAAATACCCGAATATTATAAGAAATAATAGAAATTCTGTCGCCATATTAACAGGTAATGAAACTAAAGAAGAATTAGAATTATTAGGCGAAGACATATTTAAATATTTTGGACTAGGCTGTAGAAGTGTTTCCAAATTATTTGTTCCGAAAGATTATAATTTCGACTTATTATTTAATGCCCTTTATAAATATAAGGACATTATAAATTACAAAAAATACGAGAACAATTACGACTACAACAAAGCCGTTTATATTATGAGCTTGTTTAATGTTTTAGAAAATGGATTTGTAATGCTAAAAGAAGATGCTAATTTTGCCTCACCAATTGCAACCTTATTTTTTGAATATTACCCAAATAGTAAAGCTCTTTTTGAAAGATTAAAATTGAATGATGAAAACATACAGTGTATTGTAAGTAATTTAGACTCTAAAGACTTTATTAAATTTGGAGAATCTCAAAATCCAAACCTTTGGGATTATGCCGATGGTGTGGATACGTTAGCGTTTTTATTAACCGACATTCATAACTAAAATCAAACACAAACGTTTTTACGAAAACGTTGTATTTTTCGTAAAATTTTTGACTTCCTATTGTTTAATTTTATACATATTAACATAAAAACCTCTTGATGTTATTATTTTGTCAAAAACAGGAGTAATATTTTTTAATATTATACATCATTTTAATCTTTTTTTTCCGAAATTTGTTGGAGATATAAATATATATTTTTTGTAAAATGAAAAAACATAATTTTAGTGCAGGACCGTGTATTTTACCACAAGAAGTGTTAAAAAAAGCATCAGAAGCAGTTGCTAATTTTGATGGTATTGATTTATCATTAATAGAAATTTCTCACAGAAGCAAGGAATTTGTTGCTGTAATGGAAAAAGCACGTAGTTTAGTAAAAGAATTATTAAACTTACCAGAAGGATATTCAGTTCTATTCTTAGGAGGTGGAGCTAGTTTAGAATTTTTAATGACTCCTTACAACTTGTTAAAAGTTGATGGTAAGGCAGCATATTTAGACACAGGTACTTGGAGTAAAAAAGCTATTAAAGAAGCTAAATTATTAGGTGAAATTGATGTTGTTGCATCTTCTAGTGACAAAACATACAACTATATTCCTAAAAATTACTCAATACCAAGTGATATCGATTATTTCCATTGTACTTCAAACAATACAATTTTTGGAACTCAACTTAAAGAGTTTCCTAAAACAGACGCAATGTTAGTTTGTGATATGAGTTCTGATATCTTTTCACGTGAAATAGATTTTACGCAATTCGATTTAATTTATGCTGGTGCTCAAAAAAATATGGGACCTGCAGGAACAACACTTGTTGTTGTTAAAGATGAAATATTAGGTAAAACAGGAAGAACAATTCCTTCTATGTTAGATTACCAAATTCATATTAGTAAAGACAGTATGTTTAACACTCCTCCTGTATTTCCGGTATATGTTTCTATGTTAACCTTACAATGGTTAAAAGATTTAGGTGGTATCAATGCAATCGAAAAAATTAATGAAGAAAAAGCTGCATTATTGTATACTGAAATTGATAGAAACCCATTATTTAAAGGTTTTGCTGCAAAAGAAGATAGATCATTAATGAATGTAACTTTTAACTTAACTGATGATTCTAAAAAAGAAGCATTTGATAAACTTTGGAGTGCTGCTGGTATTAGTGGGCTAAAAGGACATAGATCTGTAGGTGGTTACCGCGCAAGTATTTACAATGCAATGCCAATTGAAAGTATTCAAGTTTTAGTTGACGCTATGCAAGAATTGGAAAAATAAGTTTCTTAACTAAAAAAATAATAAAATGAAAGTATTAGCAAATGACGGTTTAGCAAAAAGTGGAATTACTGCACTTGAAGAAGCTGGTTTTGAAGTTGAATTAACAACTGTTCCTCAGGATGATTTGGTTTCTTATATAAATGAAAATAACGTTGTAGTTTTATTGGTTAGAAGTGCAACTAAAGTTAGAACAGATATTATTGACAATTGCCCATCTTTAAAAATTATTGGTCGTGGTGGTGTTGGTATGGATAATATTGATGTTGAATATGCAAGAGGAAAAGGGTTAAGTGTAATTAACACTCCTGCTGCATCTTCACATTCAGTTGGAGAATTGGTTTTTGCTCATTTATTTGGAATGGCACGTTTTTTACCACAATCAAATAGAGAAATGCCTTTAGAAGGTGATACTAAATTTAAAGTATTAAAAAAATCTTTTGCTAAAGGTGTTGAACTTAGAGGAAAAACACTTGGTATAATTGGTTTTGGACGAATTGGGCAAGCTACTGCTAAAATTGCAATTGGTTTAGGAATGAAAGTTGTTGCTTTTGATCCGTTTATGGATGAAGTAAATTTAGAAATTGAATTCTTCGATCACCAAGCATTATTCTTCAATATTAATACTATTACAAAAGAAGAAGTATTACAACAATCCGATTTCATTTCTTTACACGTTCCGGCTCAAAAAGAATATGTTGTTTCTACTAAAGAGTTTGAAATGATGAAAGATGGTGCATGCATCGTAAACGCTGCTCGTGGTGGTGTAATTGATGAAGTTGCATTAGTAATGGCTTTAGAAAGTGGTAAAATTTCAAAAGCAGCATTAGATGTTTTTGAAAAAGAACCAACTCCAGAAATTCAATTATTAATGAACCCTGACTTATCGTTGACACCTCATATTGGTGCAGCTACAGGTGAAGCTCAGGATAGAATTGGAACTGAATTGGCAAGTCAAATTATTGATATTTTAAAATAATTTTTAAATAGGGAAAATAATGGCAATTATAAAACCATTTAAAGGGGTGAGACCTCCAAAAGAATTAGTAGAAGAAGTTGCATGTTTACCGTATGACGTAATGAATTCTGAAGAAGCTGCGCAAATGGCTGAAGGAAAAGAGGCCTCATTACTTCGTATTACGCGTGCTGAAATTGAATTTGAAAAAGGAACAGATTCACATTCAGAGAAAGTATATCTTCATGCTAAATCTAATTTTGATAAATTTCAAGAAGAAAAATTCTTAGTTCAAGATGTTGAAGCTAAATATTATATTTATGCTCAAACAATGAATGGCAAAACACAATATGGTATTGTTGGGGCTGCTTCTTGTCAAGATTATGTTGATGAAATTATTAAAAAACATGAGTTAACTCGCCCAGATAAGGAAGAAGATCGTAAAGTGCTTTCAAGAATTTTAAAAGCCAATATTGAACCTGTATTTTTCACATACCGAGCAGTTCCTGAAATTGATGCTATCGTTTCAAATATCGTAAATAACAACGAAGCTGAATATGATTTTACAGCAGAAGATGATTTTGGACATCATTTTTGGCCGGTAGAAGATGCTCAAATTAATGCTGAGTTAGAACAATTGTTTAAGGATAAAGTTCCTGCAACTTATGTTGCTGATGGTCATCATAGAACTGCAGCTGCAGCTGGTATGAGTGCTGAATTTAGCGCTAAAAATCCGAATCACACTGGAGAAGAACCATACAATTTCTTTATGGCAGTTCATTTTCCAGATAATCAATTACAAATTATTGATTACAATAGAGTTGTTAAGGATTTAAACGGACTTACTTCTGAAGAATTTACAGCTAAAGTTGGCGAAAATTTTATCATTAATAAAATAAGTGCTGATGTAATTAAACCTGAAAAATTACACGATTTCTCTATGTATGTAGGCGGAAAATGGTATAGTTTAACTGCTAAAGAAGGAACTTACGATGATAACAACCCTATTGGTAGTTTAGATGTTAGCGTACTTTCTAATTGTATTTTAGAGCCAATCTTAAAGATTAAAGATTTAAGAACTTCTAAAAGAATTGATTTTGTTGGTGGAATTAGAGGTTTAGGCGAACTCAGCAAACGTGTTGACAGCGGTGAAATGGCTGTTGCATTTGCGTTATTTCCTGTAAGCATGGATCAACTAATGAATATAGCCGATACGGGTAATATTATGCCTCCGAAGGTAACTTGGTTTGAACCAAAATTACGTTCGGGATTAGTAATTAATAAATTAGATTAATTTTAGTGTCTATTAAAAATAAGTTAGATCAAATATTAAAAACACTCCCAGCATCGGTTAAATTGGTAGCTGTTTCTAAAACAAAACCGACTTCGGTTATTTTAGAAGCATATGATGCTGGGCAAAGATCTTTTGGAGAGAACAAAATCCAGGAGATGGTCGGTAAATACGACGAACTTCCTAAAGACATTGAGTGGCATATGATTGGCCATTTACAAAGTAATAAAGTGAAGTACATGGCTCACTTCGTACATTTAATACATGGTGTTGATAGTTTCAAAACTTTAAAAGAAATTAATAAACAAGCCTTAAAATACGACAGAGTTATTAATTGCCTACTTCAATTAAAAATTGCAAATGAAGATACCAAATTTGGACTTACGTTAAATGAGCTTCAAAATATTATAACTTCAGAAGAATTAACTACATTGCATAACATTAAAATTTGTGGCCTAATGGGAATGGCTAGTTTCACAGCAAATGAAAATAGTATTCGCTCAGAATTCAAATTTTTAAAAACAAGTTTTGACAACCTTAAGAAACATACATCTCTAAATTTTGTTCCTGAAATAATTTCAATGGGTATGAGTGGTGATTATAAAATTGCAATTGAAGAAGGAAGTAACTTAGTAAGAGTAGGAAGCGCAATTTTTGGATCACGAAATTATAATTAATTTGTACGTAATATTAGACATAGAAACAACTGGAGGAAAGTTCAACGAAGAAGGAATTACTGAAATAGCTATTTATAAATTTGATGGTCATCAAATTGTAGATCAGTTTATTAGCTTGGTAAACCCAGAGCGTGATATTCAACCATTTGTGGTGCAATTAACGGGTATAAACAGCGGGATGTTAAAAAATGCACCTAAGTTTTACGAAGTTGCCAAGCGTATTGTTGAAATAACTAAAGATTGTGTTTTAGTTGCCCATAATGCAAATTTTGATAATAGAATCTTAACTACTGAATTTAGACGACTCGGTTTTCAGTTTTCGAGAGATACCTTATGCACTGTTGAATTGAGTCAGAAATTAATTCCCGAAGCAGAATCCTATAAACTAGGAAAATTATGTCGCTCATTAGGAATTCCTGTTTCAAGCAGGCACAGAGCTGAAGGTGATGCTATTGCCACGGTGCAACTTTTTAAACTATTATTAAACAAAGATTCTAAAAAGGAAATAGTTAAAAAATCGATTAAAGTTGATGTTAGAAAATCTTTAGCTCCAAAACTTTTAAATATTCTTGACGAATTACCTAATAAAACAGGATTGTTTTATATGCACAATTGCACAAGTAAAATATTGTATATAGGTAAAGGAAAAAACATTAAGAAAGCAGTAAACCAGCTATTTTTAAGAACTTCAAAAAAAGCAAAAACCATACAAAATTTAGTAACTTCAGTAACGTATGAAGAAACTGGAAATGAACTAATTGCAACTTTAAAACATATTGAAGAGATTGAAATAAATCAGCCAAAATTCAATGTTTTACAGCAAAAGAAATATGACAATATAGATTTTAGTAATCCTAATTTAATTGTTATTGATAAAGGAAGAAATGTAGGTGAAAAATCAGTACTTTTAATTGAAAACGATGAGTTTATGGGCTTTTGTTTTACCGATTTAGAATATCAAATTAACAATATGAAAGTTTTAAAATCTTTAATTTCACCAATGAAAGATTCTAATTATAACAGAAATAAAATTAGAACCTATTTGCTCAAAAATAATGTTGAAAGAATAATCCGATTTTAAATAATTTTCCTCACCATCTCCTATTCAAAAGTAGATTACAACAATAAACGCTATATTTAAAATAATTAATTTATTTTAGTAAAAAATTAAGTAATACTCTAAATTGGAAAAAAAAGATAATAGACATTGGAAAGTAAAACTTCATGAAGTTATTTATGAAGCAGACACTCCTAACGGTAAAATGTTTGACATTATTTTAATTCTTGCAATTATTGCTAGTATTATTTTAGTAATGTTAGAAAGTGTTGAAAATTTTGATAAAGATTATCATGATTTCCTTAACATTTCTGAATGGATTATCACAATTCTTTTTACCATTGAGTATATAGCACGCATTATCTCTATTAAAAAACCAAGTTCGTATATATTTAGTTTCTATGGTGTTATCGATTTATTAGCAACCATTCCAAAATATCTTTCTCTAATATTTGTTGGTACTCATGCACTAGTGGCGCTAAGGGCATTAAGATTGTTAAGAGTTTTTAGAATTTTAAAATTAACACGTTATTTAGGTGCATCCAAAACTTTATCAGGAGCACTTAAAGCTAGTAGAATTAAAATTGCAGTTTTCTTATTTGTAGTACTTTTATTAACCGTTATTTTAGGTACAATTATGTATTTAATTGAAGGTCCTAAAAATGGTTTTACAAGTATTCCTTATAGTATGTATTGGGCTATAGTAACCTTAACAACAGTTGGTTACGGGGATATTTCACCAAGCACACCTTTTGGTCAGTTTATTGCAAGTATAGTAATGATTTTAGGATATGGAATTATTGCTATTCCAACAGGTATTGTAACCTCCGAAATGGCTAAACCAGATGCTACAATACATACAAACACTCAACACTGTAAAAATTGTGGAGCTGATAAGCATTTAGACAATGCAGAATACTGTAATAAATGTGGACTTAAATTGTAAGATGACTAACTATTTAATTACAGTTGTTGGTGCAACTGCCATCGGAAAAACAAATTTAAGCATTCAACTTGCAAAACATTTCAACTCTGAAATCATTTCATCCGATTCTCGACAGTTTTATAAGGAAATGTGCATTGGTACTGCCGTTCCTTCTAAAGATGAGTTGAGCAGAGCAAAACATCATTTTATTCAGAATAGATCTATTTTTGAAAATTATAGTGTTGGTGATTTTGAAAGAGATTCTTTAGAAAAACTAGACGAATTATTTCATAAGAATTCAGTAGTAGTAATGGTTGGCGGAAGCGGTTTGTACACCAATGCAGTTATTAAAGGATTGGATTATTTTCCCAACGTATCCCCTACTATTCGCCAAGGCTTAAATGAACAATTAGAAAAAGATGGCATTGAAATTTTACAAAAGCAATTAAAAGAATTAGATCCAACTTCATTCAATACTATTGAAATTGACAATCCACATCGTTTAATTCGAGCATTGGAAATTTGTATTGGAACTGGAAAAACATATGCTGAATTTAAAAACAAACCAAAAGCACCTAGAAATTTTAAAACCATTAAAATTGGATTAACCGCAGATAGAGAAATTATTTACAACAGGATTAATACAAGAGTTGATTTAATGATTGAAAATGGTTTAGTTGGAGAGGCTAAAACACTATTTGAACACAAAAATCTAAACGCTTTACAAACTGTTGGATATAGAGAATTATTTGAATATTTTGAAGGCAATTGTACCTTAGAAGAAGCCATTTCAGAAATTAAAAAGAATACACGAAGATTTGCAAAACGACAAATTACTTGGAATAAAAAAGATGAAGAAATTCATTGGTTTCATTTTGAAGCTCCTTTTACCGAAATAATTACTTTCATAGAAAAAACGATCAGTTTTGAATAAATCAGAGTTAAAAGAATTCTTAGATGATAAGGTATTGGAATACAACAACCCAAAGTTTATTGAATCTGATCCTATTCAAATTCCACACAAGTTTTCATTAAAAGAAGATATTGAAATTGCTGCTTTTTTAACTTCTACCATTGCTTGGGGCAATAGAAAAATAATTATTAAAAATGCAAACAAAATGATGGATTTAATGGGAAATTCCCCATATGATTTTGTTATGAATCATAAAAATCACCATTTAAATAATTTTGATGGGTTTGTACATAGAACTTTTAATAGTACCGATTTTAAATATTTTATAGCCTCATTACAAAACATTTATAAAGAAAATGGAGGACTTGAGGTCGTTTTCGAAAAACATAGTACTAAAAAAAGCACTCAAATGGCCATTCATCATTTTAAAAAACTTTTTTTAGAAATTCCTCATGAAAAAAGAATTTCAAAACATATTGCTGATCCTTTAAAAGCTTCTGCCGCCAAAAGAATAAATATGTTAATACGGTTAAATAGAATAGCAAATAGAAATATTTAAATATTGTAACTTTCAAATCTAATATAACTAAATTGAAAAAGAAAGAACTCAAAGAATTTTTAGATGAAAAGGTGTTTGAATATAACAATCCAAACTTTATTGAAAGTGACCCCATCCAAATACCTCATAGATATAATCTAAAAGAAGATATTGAAATATCAGCATTTTTAACATCTACTATTGCTTGGGGTAATAGAAAAATGATAATAAGAAATGCTAATAAAATGATGGAGCTTATGGGTAATTCTCCCTACGATTTTGTAATGAATCATAAAGAACATCAACTAGATAATTTTAATGATTTTGTTCATAGAACATTTAATGCTGCTGATTTTCAGTATTTTATAAAAGCACTTCAACATATATATAAAACCCATAATGGTTTAGAGAACATTTTTCAAACTTATGGTTACAACGACTCTCTTCAACCAGCAATACACCAATTAAAAAAAGTTTTTTTTGAATTACCCCACCCATCAAGAACCACCAAACATATGTCTGACCCAATTAAAGGCTCATCATCAAAAAGATTAAATATGTGCTTGAGGTGGTTGATAAGAAAAGACAATGCTGGAGTAGATTTTGGAATCTGGAATTCTATTCCTCCAAGTACTTTATCTTGTCCTTTAGATGTTCATTCAGGAAATGTAGCTCGTAAGTTAGGATTGCTTACTCGAAAGCAAAATGATGCTAAAGCAGTAGCTGAATTAGATGCTTCTTTAAGAGAAATGGATAGAAATGACCCAGTTAAATATGATTTTGCATTATTTGGATTGGGTGTTTTTGAAAATTTTAAATAAGAATTAATCTTCTTCACATCTTTTGTACAGCCTTTGAACTTGAATAGGGTTAAATTGCTTTCCTCTTCTTGTAGTGTATTGTAAGCCATTCAACTTATCTGCAATTTGCTGGAAGGTCATTCCCTCTTTTCTTGCACTGCATATAATATCCATTGCTTGAATGTTGGCTTTATTATTCAAAGCATTCTGTCTAACTTTCTCAGCTCCCATTTTTTGATAATCACCAAATCCATTTGGATTCCCCAGACGAACTTTACCATTTACTCGCATCATTTCAGAACCATCCTTGTTAATGTAATTTCCATTACGGATTTTTTCCTTTTTAACTCTCAATGCATCCTTAATCCTAGTGGATATAACCTCCGCCTCATGTTCTGCAATTACACTTAAGAGCTGAATGGTAAGTTTATTTGCATTTGGATTATCACAACATATAAATTCAATGTTGGCATTATATAGTGCAGCTGTGAACTCCACATCACGGGCTAGTCGGTCTAATTTGGCTACCAAAAGAACTGCCTTTTCTTTCTTGGCTAATTCTATTGCTTTGTATATTTCAACCCTCTTCTTTTTTCTTGTTCCAGTTTCAACTTCAGTAAAATCTCCAATTATCTCACCTTTACCTTGAATATAATTTTCAACCGAATTCCTTTGAGCTTGAAGTCCCAATCCTGATTCTCCTTGCTTGGCAGTTGAAACCCTAAAATATGTAACAAACTTTTTCATTAAGCTACATGTTTATTTTCAACCCAATCGATTATATTAACCAACATATCACAATACACACCATCGTATTGTTTTAGGACCTCTGCTCTTCTATTGATGAATGAAACTTGATATTCATCCAACCACGTTAATTCAACTTTCACCCATCCTTTGAATGTTAAACCATTTACTTTAAATCTAACTCCACCTTGAAAATCTTTGGATTCTGGAAGAGCAACAAAATCTTTAGCTCCCCATGCCATCAAAGCACTTCTGTCAGAATATTTTATTTGGTTTAAAATTGTTTGGGCTATTTGAATAGAAGTGTTTTCCATGGTTATATTGTTAAGATATATCAAAGATACAAAAAATATAACAAACCGCTAAAACTAGTTTGCTTTTTGTTATATTTAAATATTTCCCTTGAATTTATTGCGAAAATGATAATTCTTTTGATTTTTTCATATTTTAGTTATTCTATAAAATTGCACTATGATATTAGATGACCCTTTGTTAATTGAACGCATTTGGAGAGAAATAACTGAATATATTTTTTCTTTATTCTGCTTTTACCGTTAGGAACTTTAGAAGAGGTTCTAACGAACAAGTATAAGGGAAATAGAAAACTTCTTTGGACTTTAATAATTGTTATATTCAATTATTTAGGGACTAATCTATATTTTGTATTCGATAGAGCTGAAAGAATAAAAAAGGTTGCATAAAGAATCTCACTAAGAATAATATATTGCCCATTTTAAGATTTTTTATATGACCTAATAAAGCTTAGCTGGTTTCTAATTATAGTTTTCTAAAATCTCCATCAACTTTTCAAAATTTTCTCCACCTCCACAACCTTTGAAAAGAATTTTCATCTCTCGGTCTAAGACTAAGAAGGTTGGATAGCATTCAATTCTCAACCCTCCAATAATGGCATCTGACATATCTCCAGACTTGGGCTTGCCATTAATGATACCCTGATACCAATCCATATTGTTTTTGGCTGCATATTCTCTGACTGGCTCTGGGTCCATTTCAAATGCTAGACTCATAAAACTAACCTTATCTATCATCTTTTCATGAAGTTTCACCAAATCTGGTGTCAATTCTTTACATGGACCGCACCATGTACCCCAGAAATCAACAAACAGTAGCCTTTTATCACCTAATACACTTTTGAAGTCAGATTTTACCCCATCCAAATCATTGACCGTATAATTCATGGAAATATCTCCATTTCTAAATCCATATATTGGAGTATTCAATTTGAGTTTTTTAATTCGAAGTTTTGAGGGATTAAGAGATAAGGTATCATATCTGAAATAATCGTTATTTATTCTAAAAGTGTCTTGTGGTTTAAATAAGGCATATGATTTATCATTTCGTTTATAAAATGCACTGTCTTTTTCTCTAATAATCATGTTAAAATTACTAAGAAACCCTTCTTTATTAATGGCAACTTTATATTCAGTTTCTTCCACTTTAAATTCACCATAAAGATAATCACTGAATTCAGCAACAACAGTAAGATTCTTTCTATACTCCTTTGTTTCACTTAATTTATTTTTAAATTCAAAATAATTTCTATTTGGATAGATTCGAAATGTTCGAAAACTCTCAATAATTTGATTATTAATAATTTTCTTCATTTTTATCTTTATCAAAGGAAAATCTTTTCTCAAATCTTTATTTGATTTTACTTTATCTGATATGGTTCTATCAAACTCGATGTATTCATCGTCTCCAAAATCTTTATTATAGTTTGAATCAACTATATAAAACTGTTTGTTATTTTGATAACCACTCAAACAATAAAGCATCGTTTCATTTTCAACTGTTTCTAATTCTAAATCATGAATTTTCATATAAGCCAATATGTCTTTTCGACTAGTTAAGCTTGTATATCCAACTATAGAACTATCACCTATAATTCCTTTGAAATTACTATTTAAATCTTTGAACATTCCAAAAGGACGAGTTGCAATTCTAAATGGATTAAGAGTTCCTTTGGTCTCCAAATCAATATTAATAATATCGGAATATTTTTTGCTATGATTTTGGCACGAAGAAATAATAATTATTAAAAAAAGTAGGAGGAAAAACCTTTTCATAGCATTTTGTTTAGTGGGTAACGAATTTAAAATCTTGTCATAACTATCAAATATAACTAAAGAGGACTTCACATATTGTGATATATATCATAACGAAAAAACCACCCCCAAATTGGAGGTGGTAAATTGCTATGAAAAAGTGTAGGAAAAATAACCTACATATCAAAGATATAAAATACTTAGAATATTCAATCCACAAATTAAATTAATATCTAAATGGTATATATGGTAGAGGTTGTTCTTGAGTTGTTGATTTGCATTTTATCTTATTGGCTTTTTGCATGAGAAGATTCAAATTCTTTTTAAATCTAAGATTGGAAAGTTCATTGCAATATTCATTTTTCGCATCTTCATCAATGGCCAATTTTAATTGAAGCTCACACCATTCAATTTCAGTATCTATATTTTCAATATCCATATGTATATAAATATCAAAACAACATCCAGAAAGCCAATCTATTTTTAATGATTTATCGCTCTATTGAAAGGCATTTAGAAATTATTCAAAATTTTCTAAAAAATAATTTTTGGAGTCATCATATTTGTCTAGACAAACTCGAAAAATATCTCTGCAAATTACTCCTGGATTTTGAATGCACATTCGACCACGTATATATCACTGTGTATCAACTAGTTGTGTAAGGTAGTATCCTTCGAAGGGCATGCTGAGAATCAGCATATTATGATATGGATTAGGGGTTGAGGTCATCAAATATGTCGAATTCCTATGGGCACTTCACACATACCTCCGTCCTTAACTAACCATTTCCCATAGAAAACGACACTTTAATCAAAGTCTATACTTTAAAAGACTTGAGGCCATAATAACAATAAGTACCCATAAGCTGGGGTATAGGTACATTTTATTCTAAAGTAGAGGTGTTTTTCTAATACTCAGATATATTTATATAGAAACAAATATTATGGCAAAATTACCTACAAGTGACCAAACTGAAACTTTTGTATTTCGTTTGAGTCCCAAGACCAAGAAGAAGCTTATGGAGCTTTCAAAAAGAAAGAACAGCAACGGTTCTGCTGTATTGCGAGAGATGATTGAAAAAGCATCAAGGTGGTAAGCTGTAAAAAGTGATGCAAAAGCAATGCATCTTTTTGTTTTACAATTAAAAGCCTTATTGATGCCTCAAATAGGTTGTTTAGCAGTCTTAAAAAATTGAAGCCCCAATATTATTCTTAAAAACAAAAGCCCCTTAAAAAGGAGCTTTTGAGTTGTATTTTAGTGTTTTTTAGAGCCTTGCGCAACGATTACCGTTGTTGCCACCAGTTATTTTTTCAATAATATTTACTTAAAAAACTTGGATTTCCTTTTTCTTCGGGATAGAAATAAATTCCGATTAATAATTTACTATTTTCAGGAACTTTGTCATTAATTCCTTCGTTATTACTTGACCATACTGTTTGCTTGATAATTTCTATCAATTTTTGGTCTATCGGATTTCCAAATCCACTTATTTCAGTCACACTTTTAATTCTCAAATCAGATTCAAATGTTATTTCATAAATCCCAAAATCTTTGTCAAGTTCAATTCCTTTATATTGTTCTAAATTCTCACGAAGTTTTGATTTTTCTCGATATGTTATTTTGTCTGTAAAATCTATATTATTTGACTTGAATACTCTCAATATTTTTAATTCACGATTTTGCCTTTTAGGATTGGTTTTGTCTAAAAAAAATAAACCAGAACACATTCCAATTCCATAATTGCCATCACTATTTTTTCGAGCATATGCAATTAACTTTGTATTCTCTGGAATGAAAATATCACAAGATGTTCCAATTCCATTATCACTTTGACCAT
>Ga0209121_10001023_pt1 | contig 29338 bp, 32 predicted proteins | sample Cruoilmetagenom3_FD_187292 | JGI IMG/M metagenome (GOLD analysis project Ga0209121, IMG submission 187292) | Oil polluted marine microbial communities from Coal Oil Point, Santa Barbara, California, USA - Sample 3 (SPAdes) (version 2) | ecosystem: Environmental > Aquatic > Marine > Oil seeps ...
GGCAGGATTTTTGAGGTCATCAGCCGCTACGATGACTTGTTAACCCTGGAGGGCAGAGAGGATTATGAGCCAGGGGATACTCTGGCTCTCATCGCTCCTTTCCTAGCTTACCACGGAGTAAAGGAAAGGCAAATCGCCGCTATGGGGCAAGACGCCAAATTAACCCCTGGCGCCTATGAATTGATCTGCAAGCTCAAATCTCGGGGATGGCAGATATTTTGCATCAGCACCAGTTATGAGCAATATGCCTTGGCCATCACGCAAAGGCTGGGAATTGCATATCAAAATGTAGCCTGCACTTCCTTTCCCTTAGACCAAATTCGTCAGGTGCTTGGCGAAGATGATTTCGCCCTGCTGAAACAAGCGGAAGACGAATTCATCACCCTTAGCGATGACGCCGGCATGAAACGACTCCTGGATCAGTTCTACTGGCAAGAACTGCCGAAGACAAGTTCAGGAGAAATCATAACCAAGGTGAAACCGGTGGGGGGACAGCGCAAGGTAGAGGCGCTGGAGTATTTTGCAGCCAATGTGGGAAAGCCGCTGTCACAATGGGTGGCCGTGGGGGACAGCATCACCGACTTCAAGATGCTTCGGGCGGTGAATAAAGTCGGCGGCCTAGCCGTTGCTTTCAATGCCAATGAGTATGCCCTGCCCTACTGCACCATGAGCCTGGCTTCTACCAGCCTGGATGACTTATGGCCAACTCTGGAAGCCTGGGAAAAGGGCAAGAGGTGGGCAGTGGAACTGACAGTCAAGGAAAAGGAAAGAATCGGTGGCAAGGGTGACAGAGGATGGTTTCACTGGCTGGCTGAAAGCAAGGATACGGCTCAAGCTCTGGAAATCCATAAGCGGATACGGCGCTTGGTCAGAGAAGAAGCTGCCAAACTAGGGTAATAGCTGAGGACCCTTCAATCCCGCTCTTTGGTGTTGTTGATCAGCCAGATGACCGTGGGGACAAGGACTATGGCAACAACGATAATGGTGATCAAGCCACCTTTGCCTAAACCGCCAAAGCTTGCAGCATTAGCCACATGACCTAGCTCCACCAAACCCGGCAATGTAACCATTGTCTAACTCACCTCCTTCAATATCAACCTGTGGCAGGAGTTGAGATTCTTCGGTCGGTTCGCTCCCTCAGAATGACAAGGAGTGAAGGGCTCAGAATGCGAGGGGAAAAGAGCTCGCAACGACAATTGGTAGCCTCGCAATGCCAGAAACGAAGAACCCGAAATAGCAAAAGTCGGATGGCCAATGGCAACAATTTCATTTCTTTTCCGCCTTGGTGAGTATCTCATCAATCAGGCCATATTCCTTTGCTTGCTCGGGGTCGAGATAGAAATCCCTGTCGGTATCATGAGCAATCTTCTCCATTGACTGGCCGGTATGCTTGGCTATAATAGTGCGGATCCTCTCCTGCATCCTCATTATCTCCCGGGCAGCAATCTCGATATCCGCTGCCTGCCCCTGGGCGCCGCCGACCGCCTGGTGAAGGTGAATGGTTGAGTTAGGCAAAGCGTAGCGTTTGCCTTTAGTGCCAGCGCAAAGCAGCAGAGTGCCCATGCTAGCCGCCAGGCCAACACAGATGGTGGACACGGGGCAGCGAAGAAGCTGCATAGTATCGTAGATAGCCAGGCCAGCACTAATTACCCCGCCGGGGCAGTGGACATAGAGATTTATGTCCTTTTCTGGGTCCTCTCTCTCCAGGTAGAGAAGCTGAGCAATGATAAGATTGGCTATCTGGTCGTTGATAGGTGTGCCCAGGAAAACGATCCTCTCCCTCAGCAACAGGGAGTATATGTCAAAAACGCGCTCACCGCGAGCCCCCGTTTCAGTTACTGTCGGAATTACTACCTGAGATATAGCGTCCATCATCCCTCCTTGTTACCAGTGGCTATTTGCACCAATCGGTCAACTGTCTTTTGAGTGCGTAAGCTCTGCTCTATTGACTCCCTGACCCGGGGCAAAGCAAGGAATTGCCGCATTTTCTCTTTATCCTGTACATTCCTGGTCATCTCCTCTATCTTATTATCCACCTCTGAGGAAGTAATTTCAATTTTCTCCGTCTCAGCCACCTTGTTCAGGATCAGCGTATTAATAACTCGCTTCCTGGCTACGGGATGCAATTCTTTGCTGAATTCCTCTGCCGTTCTGTTAGCGCTCTTAAGGTAATCTTCCACTTTTGCATAGCCAAGGCGCCGTGCCTCATCTTGGAGAATGTAAGCCATCTCTCGCTGTTCCAGAATGAGCGGGTAGTCCACTGAGCTTCGCTCAATAATACCATCGAGGATCTTTTGTCTCAGCTTCAGGTGGCTTTCCTCTTTAGCCCCAGCCTCTAGATCAGCGGCTACCTTTTCCCGCAGAGATGTCAAATCATCGCAGCCAACGCTTTGGGCCAGTTCATCGCTTAGCTCAGGCAATTTCTTCTCCTTTATCTCGCTAACAGCAACTTTGCAAAGGCATTCCTTGCCGCTGAATTCCTTGGCGCCATAGTCATTGGGAATGTGTAGGGTGAAAGTCTCCTCTTTGTTTTTCTCCACACCTATCAGATTCTCAGCAAATCCAGGCAGAGGCGCAGCCGAATTCTGCTCCACATCATATACTATGCCTTTGTGGTTGAGTAATGTCTTGCCGTCAGCGCTGGCCTCGATATCGAGAGTGACGGAATCACCAAATTGGATCGGGCGGTCTACCGGCGATAGAACTGCTTGCCTCTGTCGAATTCGTTCTACAGCCGCCTGAATGTCGTCATTGCCAACTTCCACTGGCTCAGGCTCCACCTTCATATCGTGATAGTCGCCTAACTCGACGGTTGGCTTAAGCGGAACAATGGCTTTGAAAACTACAGGCTCGGTTTGAGTAATCTCCATCTGCGGTTCAGCAATAGGTTCAATTCCCTGTGCTTTCGCCGCCTGTTGGTAAAGCTGAGGCATCAGATGCTCTAATGCTTCCTGCCGCAGAGTCTCCTTGCCTACATGCTGCTCCAGAACGGGTCGAGGTGCTTTCCCCTTGCGGAAGCCAGGTACAGAAACCTTGTTAACGAGCCGCTGATAAGCTTCCTTTTGTGATTTCTCCAACTCGCCAGGCTCGACTTCTATAACAAGTGCCACCTGGCGATTCTCCATGTTCTCAGTAGTTAATTTCATGATTCATACACCAATAATCTCGCGCTTTAGCTTGAGGTTCAGTTCATCAAGCTGCTCCTGGTCAACATATGAAGGAGTATCGAACATCAGGTCAACCGCATTCTGATTCTTGGGGAAGGCAATAACCTCTCTAATGCTGCGCTCTCTGGCGAGCAACATTGCCAGCCGGTCTAAGCCGATAGCAATACCTCCGTGGGGCGGTGCTCCATATTCCAAGGCTGTGAGGAAGTGCCCAAACCGGCACTCCAACTGCTCCTCATCGTAGCCCAAAAGCTTGAATATCTTCTCCTGAAGCTGGCGATCATGAATTCTGATGCTACCGCTACCAAGCTCACACCCATTGCACACTATGTCATAATGGCGGGCATGGACTTGGCCCGGCTTGGTATCAAGCAGCGGCATGTCCTCCAGTCTAGGAGCAGTAAACGGGTGATGCATAACCTCCCAGTGGCCTGTCCCCTCACTCCACTCCAATAGTGGGAAATCAACCACGAAAGCGAAAGCTAATAGGTTAGCATCGGCCAGATTGAGCCGCTGCGCCATCTCACGACGCAGCTCATCAAGCGTCTTGTCAACTACATCCACCTTGTCAGCGACGATAAGGAGCAAATCGCCAGGCCTGGCTTCGAATCTGGCAGCTATGTCGCCCAATTGAACCTGGGTCAAATGTCTGGCAGCCACCGATTTCACGCTATCCAACGCTATGCTTTTTCCTGGGAAAGCCATCGTGATTAAGCCTTCGGCTCCACAACCTCGGGCCAAGTTTATTAGTTCATCAAGTTGGTGGCGTGTGTAATGAGCACAGCCGGGAACGCGTATTCCCTTTACCGTTCCATTCTTATCACTGGCGGAGCGGAAAACGTCGAAGTCAGTCTGGCCAGCGATATCAGAGATATCTCTAAGCTCCAGACCGAACCTGAGGTCTGGCTTATCCGTGCCATACCGTCGCAACACTTCCTCATAGGACAAGCGGGGGAAAGGCCTTAACAGCTTCATTTCAGGCTTGACGGTCTGCACAAGCGAGGTAACGAGCTCCTCCGTAAGCTGCAATATGTCCTCCTGTTCCACAAAACTCACTTCTAAATCGAGCTGAGTGAATTCGGGTTGGCGATCAGCTCTCAAATCCTCGTCACGAAAGCACCTAGCTATTTGGAAATACTTTTCCAGTCCAGCTACCATAAGCAATTGTTTGAGCTGCTGTGGAGATTGAGGCAGGGCATAGAACTTGCCCGGGTTCAGCCGACTGGGCACAAGATAGTCCCGAGCCCCCTCTGGAGTGCTCTTGATTAGAATGGGAGTCTCTATCTCAATGAAGCCTCTGGCATCAAGGAAATCACGGATGAACTTAATTGTCTTGTGCCGCAAGATCAGGTTATCCCTCATCCTGGGCCTTCTTAAGTATAAATAGCGGTTTTTGAGACAAAGGCTCTCCTCTACTTCTATGTCTTCGTTGATATAAAACGGGGGTGTGGCCGACGGATTGAGGATGACAGCCTCTTTGGCTAGGACTTCGATGTCTCCAGTAGCCAACTTGGGATTGTCAGTTCCATCAGGTCGCAAGACAACTTGTCCCACAACCTGAACTACATATTCATTGCGAAGCAAGCCAGCGACATGATATGCCTGTTGCAATACTTCTGGATTGAGCACCACTTGAACTATACCGGTGCTATCCCTCAGGTCAATGAAAGCCACGCCGCCGTGATCACGGCGACGATGTACCCAGCCAGCCAAGGTCACCTTCTGTCCAACATGCTTTCTTCCTAATTGGCCACAATTATGGCTCTTGAGCAACGATATCCTCCTTGCTAGTCTACCAGGATAATCAGCAAAACGCTGTGGAGAAGTTTCCCAACTATTCCTCTAGCAATATTTCGGCAGCAATCCGCGCCGCCTTTTCTGGTGGCACGCGGCATTTCTTGGCTCCGCCGTCTTCCAGGAACTTCCGTCTCTCTTCCATGTCCATAGTGTCATAGTCCCTACCCATTATTTGAGGTCGGATGTCACCACACATGGTACTGCCAAATTCCTTCTTAAAAGCCTCACAGAATCTCCACACCTTGTTCCTGACCTTGAACATCTCTTCGTTCGCTTCAGGAGTGCTCCATTTTGGGTCGTAGAGCTTGTCTCTGCCGTAGGCCAGACCTAAGGCCATAAGTCCTCCGATAACTGCGCCGCATGTCTCTTTTCTGCTCATAAGTCCGGGCATGAATGTGGCTGCCTTTACGACACCTTTCCCCCCGCCCAGGTTGAATTCCTCCTGCAGTGCAGTCAGCGTACCTTGAGCACAATTGACGGAAAGCTCCTCGTAGTCTCCTGCCTTTCTGGCTACCCGGTCCAGGGTTTCCTCCTTCGCTGTCTTAGATAACATTTCAATGCGCCTCCTGCTAAACCTTCTCATTACATTATGTCAACTAAGAGATGGTCAACAAAGCTGAACTTCCGGTTCGATTACCCTGCTGAACCCATACGGGCAAGTATATCGCAGAGAGAGAACCAGAGCAAGGCTGCGCACCCGGTGCAACTGAGTTGACGAACGGCCAGCAGACTCATAGAATACATTGATTGTATGCCGGTATGTAGGAATCTTGTTATTGTTTGGGAAACAGACTAATGGCTAAGAGCTATGATGTTGTCATAGTGGGCGCTGGTCCGGCAGGGATTTTCGCCAGTCTGGAATTAAGCCAATCCGGGCTTGAGGTTCTGCTGTTAGATAAGGGGAGGGAACTTAGTGGCCGTGTTTGTCCCATTCAGGAAAAGGGCACCCGTTGTCTATCTTGCTCTCCTTGCCACCTGGTAAGCGGGTTCGGAGGTGCTGGAGCTTTCAGCGATGGCAAGCTGACTCTGTCCACCGAGGTGGGTGGGCAAGTTAGTAAGCTCATTGGCATGGACCAAGCCAAAATACTGGTTGACTATGTTGACAGCACTTATCTCGATTTTGGCGCACCGCACAAGGTTTATGGAACGGGAGAAAAGCTAGCCGAACTAGAACGTAGAGCTAGCCTAGCTGAACTTAGACTAATCCCGGTGAAACTACGCCACTTGGGGACAAAGAACTGTCGTCGGGTATTGCAGGCGATGGAACAATACCTATCACCTAAAATAGATATAAAGTTGAGAACAACAGTTGACCACATCATAGTTGAGAATGAGGTCGTCAAGGCTATTGAGACTAGCGATGGTGAAAGATGGGATTGTCGCTACTTGATCTTAGCTCCGGGGAGAGAAGGGTCAGAATGGCTAGCCAGGGAAGCCAGACAGCTCAAACTTAGCCTGAATTCTAATCCGGTGGATGTGGGTTGTCGCATTGAAGTGCCATCAGCGGTTATGGAAGAGCTAACTTCAGCACTATATGAAGCAAAGCTCGAATTCTATTCCAAGAGTTTCGATGACCGAGTTAGAACATTTTGTATGTGTCCCGGGGGCGAGGTAATCATGGAATCTACCGGGGGTTCTGACCCGGTAGTTACAGTTAATGGTATCGGTTATGCCGAGCCCAAAACAAAGAATACCAATTTCGCTATTCTAGTCTCTACCACGTTCACCGAGCCTTTCCATGAACCTATTGGCTATGGGAGGGATCTGGCCAGGCTGGCGAACATCCTCAGCGGTGGGATCCTGGTGCAAAGGTTAGGAGATTTGATGGATGGCCATCGCTCCACCCCAGCCCGCATTCAACACAGTCTGGTAGAGCCGAGCTTGAAGGTAGCCACACCGGGTGATCTGAGCTTTGCCCTTCCCTACCGCTACCTCAAAGGAGTAGTCGAGATGCTTCAAGCTATGGATAAATTGGTTCCCGGTGTTGCCTCACCTTATACCTTGATGTATGGGACAGAGGTGAAGTTCTACTCCAGCCAGTTGAAACTGACTCAATGCTTGGAAACCGAGATTGGCAACATGTTCGCTGCTGGCGACGGGGCTGGGATAAGTCGGGGCTTGGTCCAGGCTTCAGTCTCAGGAGTTGCGGCAGCCAGAGAAATATTGAGGAGAACAGGCAAGGGATCGGCCCGAGCGAAGTGAAGCATTCCATAGTCATTGGCATAGATTTAACCTCAGGCGTTAATCTTTGTTCCAAGGTCGCCGGTCAACTTTCTCACTAGTGGGCCTGACAGGGTAATTTGACAAAATCCGTGAAACGCTCATATGATAGAAGGCTTGGGTCTATCAGGGTATTCATAATCGGGTAAAGGAGGGCATAGTGGATATAACTCTAAGCGTTATCAAAGCAGACATTGGTGGCTATGTAGGGCATTCCGCCAGCCATCCGGATGTAGTACAAAAAGCCAAGGATAGCTTGGAACAAGCCAAAGCGCGGGGGCATCTTGTTGACTGTTACGTTACAAACTGCGGAGATGACCTTCAATTAATAATGACCCATGAGCGAGGTAAAGATAGTGAGCAAATCCATAAGTTAGCCTGGGATACTTTTGTGGAATGTACCGAGGTAGCTAAGAAGCTAAAGCTTCACGGTGCTGGGCAGGACCTTCTATCTGACGCTTTTGCTGGCACTCTAAGAGGGCTTGGTCCTGGTGTGGCTGAGATGCAATTCGCCGAGCGGCAGGCTGAGACTGTAATAATATTTATGGCCGATAAGGCAGCCTCGGGGGCTTGGAACCTGCCGCTATACAGGATGTTCGCTGACCCGTTTAATACCATTGGATTGGTAATCGCCTCCAGGCTGCATTTGGGGTTTACATTCGAAGTCCACGACGTTCTCGAGGCCAAGAAAATTAATTTTCCTGCTCCTGAGGAAATCTATGACATGCTTGTTTTTCTTGGGTCTCCAAGCCGTTACGCTGTCAAATCGGTCTACCATAGGGAAACGGGGGAAATTGCTGCCTCCGCCTCCACTCAGAGGTTAGCCCTTATAGCTGGCAGATATGTGGGCAAGGATGACCCGGTGTGCATCGTCAGGGCGCAAGGCATATTTCCTGCTGTAGGTGAAATACTGGAGGCTTTCGGCTCGCCCAACATGGTCAAAGGCTGGATGAGAGGCTCCCATCACGGTCCGCTAATACCAGTTCCCTTCCGTGAGGCTAGAGCTACTCGCTTTGACGGTCCACCAAGGGTGATAGCTGCTGGCTTTCAATTAGCCAATGGCGAGCTCATCGGTGCTAGTGATCTATTTGATGACCCAGCTTTCGATACAGCCCGCCAGCAGGCATTCATTGTGGCAGACTTCCTGCGTCGGACGGGGCCATTTGAGCCGCATCGTCTGCCACTGGATGAAATGGAATATACCACCATGCCTGAGGTAAGCAAAAAAATGGCATCCAGATTTCAACCAATTGATAAATAGAATGCCCAAGTTGCTCCTGGCCAGCGCCAACGCGGGCAAAGTCAAAGAGTACCGCTTTCTTCTTGGCAACCTTGGCTATGAAATAGTTACGCTGGCTGAGCAAGGAATAGACAAGGTTGCTATCGAATCGGGGAATAGCTATGAACAGAATGCTCGACTGAAAGCCGTTGCTTATGCCAAACTAACTCAACTTATCGCCCTTAGCGATGATTCAGGGCTTGAAGTGGATGTTCTCAACGGCGAGCCAGGAGTTCGCTCAGCTCGCTTCGCTGGCGAAGATGCCACCGACACAGATAGGGTTAGAGCTCTTCTCACCAGACTCAATGGTGTCCCATGGCAAAGACGAGCTGCTCACTTCAAGTGTGTTATTGCTATAGCCACACCAAAGAATGAACTAGAATTGTGCTCTGGTGAGTGTCATGGCATAATTGCCTTTAAGCCTAAAGGGAAGAACGGCTTTGGCTATGACCCGATTTTCTACCTGCCCGAGATGGGTAAGACCATGGCTGAACTTGCTCCAGAGACAAAAAACGAGATCAGTCACCGTGCCCGGGCTAGCCAGGGAGCGCGGCAAGTACTGAAACGGCTCATTGACTATCACAACTAGCGATAGTATAGTATTAGTTACCTAGGATTGTCGGAGGTATGTTATGAAGTTGTCTTGTCTTCAAGAAAACCTGAGCCGGGGATTAGGCATAGCCGGCAGAGCTGTGGCTGTCAGGTCAACTTTGCCTATCACCCAGAATATCCTTCTGGCTGCTGAGCAGTCACGCCTCAAGCTAGCAGCCACCAACCTGGAAATTGCTACTACATGTTGGATCGGAAGCAAGGTGGAACAAGAAGGAGCCATAACCGTGCCGGCTCGATTGCTCATAGACTTTGTCAATTCCCTACCTAATGACTTGATTGAAGTCACCTTGCCCCCAAACAGCCACACTATAGAGCTTAAGAGCGGTCGCTTCCAAGCTCACATCAATGGCATTGATGCCGAGGATTTTCCTCCTATCCCTCAAATAAGCGATGGCATGACCACCAGTGTTGAGGCAACGGCTCTTAAGGAAGCAATCACCGCAGTTGCATTTGCTGCCGCCACTGAAGAATCTCGCCCGGTGTTAACTGGAATCAACACCGAATTTGATGGACCAGAGCTTAACCTGGCTGCCGCTGATGGCTTCAGGTTAGCTGTCCATAAAATGACTCTTGCCTCTCCTGCCGGTGAGAAAACCGCGGTAATCATCCCAGCGAGAACGCTCAATGAGCTAAATCGCCTCCTTGGAGAACAAGAGGAGCCGGTAGAAATCGTTATGAACCAGCAAAAAACCCAGGTTCTCTTCCGCCTTAAGGAAGCTGAGATAGTCTCCCAGCTCATTCAGGGCTCTTTCCCCAATTACTCCCAAGTCATTCCTCAAAGCTATACCACAAGAGCAGTAGTAGACGTCAGCGAATTTCTGCGAGTCACCAAGATATCCTCCATATTTGCTCGCGATGCCAGTGGTATCGTCCGTCTGGTTATCACACCCGGTGCTGAACTCACTCCAGGTAAGGTGACTGTTTCTGCTCAGGCTGAAGAGATTGGCAGCAATGTCAGCGAAATTGACGCTCTCGTTGATGGAGAAGAGGCCAAAATCGCCTTCAATGTAAGGTACCTCTCCGACGTGTTAGGCATCCTTCGCCAATCTCAAGTTGCTCTGGAGGTCACTAGCCCATCGAGTCCTGGAGTCATTCGCCCTATGGGCGTGGACAACTATGTCCATGTAATCATGCCCATGTTTGTTCAATGGTAAAGGCGCTAGTCACGTAGGAGATTAAGGCCTGCCAGCTGCTGTTGCAGGTCAAAGCAGCCGCCTACGCAGACAGGCCGCAGTTCGCAACACAAGATCCAGCGACTATAGTTGCCGTCGCCCTGGGGATAGTTGGAGTGCGGTGGCATGGCAAGGGCTAAGCTTTTGACTCGATGTAACTAACTGCATCTTGGACAGTCTGCATTTTCCCAGCGTCCTCATCTGGGATCTCAATCTTGAAGGCCTCCTCCACTGCCGTAATCAACTCTATAAAATCCAAGCTGTCAGCACCGAAGTCATCAACAAACGAGGCTTCTGGAACTACTTTTGCTTCATCAACCTCCAATAGCTCCACGATCAGCTTTTTCAAGCGTTCAAAAACATCTTGCTTGGCCAATTTTGGTCTCCTTTCGTAGCTTACCTTTGTCTCCTTGAGTCGCCTCCTATCCATTTTGCCTGAGCCAGTCTTGGGTATGCTGTCTATGAACTCGATTTTCCGGGGCAGCTTGAAATCAGCCAGACTTTGACGGCAAAAACTGCGTAGCTCTTTCTTAGTGGCGCTTTGTCCTTCCTTAAGCACTATGAAAGCTGTGGGGATTTGCCCTTTATCCTCATCTATAACACCGACATACGCTGCTTCAGCGACAGTTGCATGCTTTAGGAGCACGTCTTCCACCTCTGTGGGGGGAATCTTAACTCCAGCAGAGGTTACTATGATAAACGATCTCTTCTCTATATATTCTACATAGCCATTCTCATCTATTCTGACCAAGTCACCGGTATGAAACCAGCCGTCCTTAATAATCTGGGCCGTGAGGTCAGGCATTTTGTAATAGCCGTTCGTTGTCCACGGAGCTTTACACACTGCCTCTCCTGCTTCACCCTGGGGCACTTCCTTACCACTGTCACCCAATATCCTGAGCTGACAAGCTGGCTTGCCTGCTGTCCCCAGTTTACGGTCATGAATAGTGCCCATGGTAACAACAGGGAACTCAGTCAGCCCATATATTTCACAGAGAGTCAAATGGAACTTATCTTCCAAAGTCTTCATCAGATGAGCCGAGGATTTTGCTCCGGCGGTAAGCGCCACCCGCAGCGAACTGAGGTCATATTCCTTGAGGGTCTCCTCATCTAACATTGCCAAGGCATTATACATAGCCGGGACACCAACGAGCATGGTTGCCTTTTCTTGCTGTACAGTCTCCAAAGCATTTCTCGGGGTGAAACGCTGCAGAATCACCACGGTTGACCCTTTCGTAAAGGAAACGAGCAAGACAGCCGCCAACCCCAGAAGGTAGAAGAAAGGAATCATACTTATGCAGATATCTCCCCTCTCTTGCCCCAGACCCTCTGGTACCATGGGCATAATTGACATGATTCCAGTATGAGTATGCACTACACCCTTTTGCTTTCCCAACACACCAGAGGTATAGATGATGGCAGTCTCATCGTTATCTTTTATGTCAACAGCAGGTGATATGGAAGAGCTATGGGCTATCATGTCAGCATAAGCCTCATCATCAACTTCGATAACATGCTCCAGCGAAGGAATCTGGGGCAGAACCGAAGCTAGCATTTGAGTAAAGCTTTTCTCAGTCAGCAGTATCTTGCAGTCAGAGTCATGCAGCAGATAGTCATATTCAGGTGCTTTGAGCATAGCGTTGAGTATCACAGTTACGCCAGCGGCTTTAACGATTCCAAAGTAATTAATGACCCACTCAGGGGTACAGGACATCAAGATACCTATGTGGTCGCCCTTTTTTACCCCCAGCTTTGTAAGTGCGTTAGCCACTCGGTTAGAAGCCTCGTCCAGTTCCTGATACGTAAGTCTTTGAGGCTCAAGGACAATGGCTGTTTTCTGCGGGACCTCTTTGACTGCCTTCTCCAGCATTTCCTTAATGTTCATCCTTCACCTCCCAAGAAAGTGTTTCCAGAATTATGTGTCCCTGCATCTACGCCTGTCAATATGTCGCAAGGCGATATGTTGGTTGCCAAGCCTGCTATGTCGTGGCGCGTCAAGCATGGAATCAGGCGCTCAATAACATGCCTGCGCTTACGCTCGGAACAAGCTGCGCAATCTCCCCACCGGCGCCATCACAAGAGATTGCCACGCCTTCAGCTCGCAATGACAACGACAAAGTGGGATGACAATGTGTCACTAATCACGTGAACGAGTACACGTGCTTGACAAAATCTCTCCCGCAGCTATAATACATCGCCGGCCGATGCATTGCTGCTGTATGTGAATTGACTAACAATGAGGAGGGTAAGATGAACAGAGTGGTTATCACAACCAACTCGGCTTGTATGTTTGCAGACCAGGCAAAGGAAAAAGGCATCACAATTATCCCCTTTCATATCATCATCGAGGGCAAGGATTACCTGGATCCAGAAGTGGATATGGACAGCCTCTATGCCTTATTAGATAGAAAGGAGAGTTTGCCTACAACAGCGCCATTTACCATGGCAGAGTGCTTGCAAGCCTGGCAGCGGTTGAGCCAAAGCGCCGAGGCCATTTTGCACATTTCCATGACCCAAGCTTTTACCGCGGCCTACACAGTAGCCTTGCAAGCTCAAGAAACGGCCCGGGCAAAACTCCCCAACACAAAAATAGAGCTGATTGATTCACGCACTGCAGGCAGTGGAGCGGGGCTTATAGCTCTGGAAGCGGCAGAAATGGCAGCGGAAGGCAAAGATATGACTCAGGTGGTCGGATTCATTACTGACGTGATACCAAAGCTGAGCTCTCTTTCCATGCGTGACACGCTTCTCTACCTGGATAAAGGGGGGAGAATATTCGAGGCCAAGTCATGGGCTGAGGCCGAACATAAGCTTTGCTTCAGAGCCATTGTAGAGATTGATGACCGTTCAGAGGGGGTGACAAAGCCCGTAGCTAGAGCGAAAACCAGAAAGCAAGCAATGGAGAAGATGGTGGAGATAGCTGAGGAAAGAGCCAAAAACGGCAAGCTACATATTTTAGTCGGTCACACCAGGGCTGCCGAGGAAGCTGAAGAGCTTAAGAATATGTTCGAATCGAACTTCAAGTGTGATAAGATTTATGTCTACGACGAATCAGCTACAGTGGCAGTGTTCAATGGTAGAAATCTTATTGACGTCGCATTCTATGCAACGCCTTACTGAGGCAGCTTGTTGGCTAATAGGAAAGAGCGTGTGACGAACAAAGTGGCTATTATGACTGATACCATATCTGGGATACCGCCGGAGATGGCTCAGGAACTCAGTATCAAGGTGGTACCTCTCTACATAATAATGGATGGTGCAAGCTATGTGGAAACGGAGGTGGACAAAGATGAACTCTACGCCCGCCTATCACGAAAGAAAAACTTGCCTACAACTTCATCTCCCACCGCAGCGCAATACCTGGAGGCCTATCGGGAACTAAGCCAACGCGCAGAGGCTATTCTTCACATTCACTATACCTCGTGGATCGGTATGGGCTACGAACAGGCCGTAAGGGCCAAGAACATGGCCAAGGAGGAACTACCCCAAACGACCATTGAGGTGATTGACTCTCGTACTGAATGTGGGGCACAACTACTTTGTGTTCTGGAAGCAGCGAGGGCTGCCCGTCAAGGCAAGATTCTCCCTGACGTAGTTGCTGTTGTCAATGACTTAATACCAAGATCGAACCTCTTTTATATACTGGATACACTTTACTATCTCCGAAAGGGAGGCAGAGTGGGGAAAGCAGAAGCCTGGGCGAATTCTGCGCTCCCGTTGAAATCTATACTTGAGCTGGATGCCTCTACCAAGGGAATAGCGACGCCGGTGACCAGAACTAGAACCAAGGCTGGAGCAATAAGAAAAGTGGTTGAGATAGTAAAGGAGAGAAACGGAGACAGGAGGCTACATGCTGTAGTGAGCCATGGTAATGTGCCGAAACAAGCAGAGGAGCTGAAGCGGCAGCTGCTGTCACAAGTATCAGTGCAGGAAATCCACGTTACCGGTGTTTCACTGATACATACCGTCCACTGGACTCCTGAGGCGCTTCGACTCGGCTGGTACAGTGAAGACGAATGAATCAATTCTCCACAAGAGATACCCTTTCTGCGTTACATCCCCCCGTCTATGCCGATGACCTGTCCTGTAATGTAGCTAGCCCTGTCGCTAGCCAAAAAAGCTACTAACTCGGCCACCTCTTCAGGCTCCCCAAAGCGACGCAGCGATGTCATTGATAGAATGGAGTTTTTTATCTCATCAGATAGTTTTTCTGTCATCCTGGTTTTGATGAAGCCCGGTGCCACCGCATTTGCGGTTATGTTACGAGAGCCTACCTCGCGAGCTATGCTTTTGGTAAAGGCGATTAGCCCTCCCTTGGAGGCGGCGTAGTTAGTCTGCCCGGCGTTGCCTATCACTCCAGCAATAGAGGCAATGTTGACAATGCGCCCCCACCCCTGCCTTATCATAGAACGCAGAGCGAATTTAGTGCACAGATATGCCCCCCGTAAGTTTGTGTCTATTACGTCATCCCAGGCCTCATCGGACATTCTCATCAGCAGTGTGTCTCTGGTGATGCCAGCATTGTTGACCAGGATGTCTATTTTGCCCCACTTATTGATTACCTCCTGTACCATTGCTTTTACTGCATCGCTATCCCGAATGTCAGCTTCAAGCGCGGTGCCTTCTGCGCCCAGGTGGGTTATGGTGTCCACCACATTGTCAGCATCGGCCTTATTGTCAGCCTCGATTGCTACGTAGTTTACCGCCACCTTGGCACCAAGGCTGGCAAGCTTCAAGGCAATAGCCCTACCCATGCCTCGGGAGGCACCAGTTACCAGTGATACCTTGTCTGTTAATTCCATTTCGCCTCGTTGAGATTCTTCGCCTATGGCTCAGAATGACACTGAGTTAGGTTCATCCGCTGAAGCGTTTCAGTACCAGACAGCAGTTTTCTCCGCCAAGCCCGAAGCCATTCTTCAAACAAACGTTTACTTGCATCGGTCTGGCTACGTTGGGAACATAGTCCAAATCGCACTCAGGGTCAGGAGTTTCATAATTGATGGTGGGGTGAATAATACCCTTATTCATAATTAGAATACATGCGACAGCTTCGATTGCCCCAGCAGCCGTTACTGCGTGTCCAATCATAGACTTAGTAGAGCTTATGGGGATTTCATAAGCACGTTCCCCAAACACCATCTTGATGGCCTTCGTTTCATTGGGATCATTTAGCCTGGTACTGGTGCCGTGGGCATTGATATAATCAACCTCTTCAAGGTTCACCCTGGCAGTTTGTAGAGCTGTGCTCATAGCGTAGGCTTCTGCTTCAGGAGCGGGAGCGGTTTGGTCATAAGCATCGAAAGACCACCCAGCACCCGCAATTTCAGCCAGGATTGATGCCTCCCTCTTCTGGGCATGTTGATAGCTTTCCAGAATAACCATACCGGCTCCTTCGGCATAAACAAAGCCACTGCGATTGAGGTCAAAGGGCCGACAAGCCTTGGCCGGGTCCGGTTCCCGAGTCAGAGCTCCTACAATGTCCAGGCCAGCCATGCCAACAGGCGACAGGCTGGAATCAGCACCACCGGCTATCATCACATCGGCATAACCCAAACGAATGAAATTCATGGCTGTCCCAATAGCATCAGTTCCAGTGGCACAAAGGGTGTTTACACTGGTGTTGGGGCCCTTGGCTCCGAGGAACATCCCTATCTGCATTGATGCTGCACTTGGTGACGATTTGGCGACAAACAGAGGCTCAACCCTTCTAGGGCCCCGTTTTTCCAGCAGGTCGTTTTGTTTGACGATATAACTGGTCTCTACCATACACCCAGCGGTGACGCCTACTCGCTCAGGGCATTCCTTACTCATATCTAATTCGGCTGATGCTATTGCTTCTTTAGCTGCCGCGACGGCAAAATGCACTGCCCGCGGATTACGGTCTACTGCCTTTAGGTCCATGTATTTCGTAGCATCGAAGTCTTTGACTTCAGCATCTACCTTCACGTAGAACTTGCTGGCGTCAAAACGGGTGATAGAGCCAATTCCTGACTTTCCAGCCACCAATCCCTGCCAGAACTCGTCCACATTCAAACCTAGAGGGTTAACAGTGCCCATACCAGTAACTACAACCCGTGGTATATCCACTTATTTGCCTCCTTAGCCATTGTTTCCGGCGACTATTACTGACCTTGCTTTGGCGGAACAAAAGGGGCTACTGATGTGCCTCCGTCAACGATGATTACCTGCCCTCTTATCATGAAAGCATCTTCGCCACAGAGAAAAGCAACGACGTTAGCTACATCCTCAGGGACTATCATCCTTCCCGCCGGCGTGCTTTGACGGGTATCCTTCATGTACCCCTCTTTAATATAGAACTTCAGCGCCTCTGTCTCTACCGCCGAGGCAGCCACAGCATTAACGCAAATCCCCTTAGGAGCCAGTTCTATTGCTAGATAACGAGTTAAAGCTTCGAGAGCAGCTTTAGACACCCCCACGGCAGCATAGGTGGGCCACACCAGGAAAGAACCTAAGCTGGAGATGCTGACCATCTTGCCACCCCTTCCCTCCATCAACTTGGCTGCCCGTTGGGCGCACAGCAAGAAAGCCCTGACATTAATGTCCATGGTCCAATTCCAAGCTTTGACATCCAGGTCCGTTACAGAGCGACCTACACCGGAGGCAGCATTATTGATAAGGATATCCAGATGACCGAACTTGTTGGTGATTATGTCAAACATTTCATCTATCTTTGCCGGGTCTCCCACATTAGCCTTAATAACCTCAACTTTCACCCCCAAGGCTTCGATATCTTTGGCTGTTTTCTCAGCGGCCTCGCGGCGGCGGAAGAAATTAACAATAATATCACTGCCTTGTGAAGCCAGCTTCAGAGCGATGGCTCGCCCGATACCACGTCCAGCGCCAGTCACTAGAGCCAATTTACCTTCAAGCGACATAGCTAAGCACCCTCCTTTTTCGCTGCATGGCTTTCCACGTAGGCAACAAAATCACCGAAGTTCTGAAATTTCTCAGCTTCTTCATCGGGGATCTCAATATCGAAGGCGTCTTCCACCGCTACCATTGCCTGTACTATGTCCAGAGAATCCGCCTTCAGGTCCTTGAAAGTGCCCTCCCTGGTGATAATGCTCTTGTCCACATGAACAATCTTGGCCACGATATCCTTTATTTGTTCTTCGACAGACATTTGTACCTCCTCTACAATTTTGTTTGCTCTTTGAATTTCTCTAGTTCTTGCTTCAAGCTACCAACGATATCGGCCTCTACCGCTTTCCTGGCACTTGCTATGCCGTGAACTATGTGCGGGGCCCGGCAAGCTCCATGCGCTATTCTAACAACGCCATCAACTCCCCATAAAATACCACTGCCTTGCTCCTCTCCCTCGTAGGATAACTCAGTTACTGGGAATAACTTATCAAACAATAAACCAGCCACACTTCTCAATGGTGGGTATCTTTTTAACTTCCGTCTTACGTAATTCAATGCATATTGTCCCAAGCTTTCATAAAACTTAAGCAGCACGTTACCGGCAAATCCATCACAGACGATGACGTTGGCCTTCCCACTCAAGATATCGCTGCCCTCTACATTGCCAATAAAATTCAAGCCACTGTTCTTAAGAAGTGGATAACCCTCACGAACCAACTCATTTCCCTTACCTTCCTCAACGCCCGTGCTCAACAAAGCTACTGTAGGATTAGGAATATTGAGAAACTTCCTGGCAAAAACAGAACCAGCAACAGCAAAAGATAAAAGCTGATGCGCCTTGCAATCAACATTGGCCCCAAGATCCATCATTACTATATTGGGAGCAAAGCTACCCAAGGTGCCACCGATCGCCGGGCGCTCCATCCCTTCAATCATGCCCAAATACTGGACAGCGCTAACCGCCGTTGCCCCTGAGGAGCCAGCGCTAATCAAGGCATCGGCCTCGCCAGACTTAACCATTTTTGTGGCCACTACTATGGAACAGTTGGGCCGGCGGCGAACTGCCGAAGCGGGTGGCTCACCTTCCTTGATAACATCAGTAGCTTCAACACAGCGAATGGGCAAGTTAGCACAATCACAGTTAGCCAACTCCCTTTTCAATATGTTGATAGGGCCTACTAGAATGATCTCCACATTGTCTTTCTGGGCGGCCAGAACTGCCCCTCTTATTATCTCGCCGGGGGCATAGTCGCCGCCCATGGCATCAACGGCTATCCTCACCTTTCTATTACCTTGAACCACGGGTTCCTCCCTGGCTATGCGCAAGCTCAGTGCTTCCCTCGCCGGTAACTATTACCTCGTCTTTTTGATTATGACACTCCAGCCTACAATTGACATATGATATGTCGCCCTCTTCCCTAACAGAGGCAATATTCCCAGTAGCAGTCACGGTATCTCCGGGGCGCGCTGGCATCCTAAAGCGCACAGAAAGTTTGCCACTACGAGCCCAGCTCTGGCCAAAAGCTTGCTCCATCATCTCGGACACGTAGGCTAAAATAAGCATGCCGTGGGCAATAGTACCCCCTAAAGGCGTTTCAGCGGCGAAAGACTCGTCTACATGAATAGGGTTAAAGTCCCCAGAAGCCTCAGCATAGAGGTTAATCTTCTCCTGAGTGATATGCTTTACCACTGGAGTGAGAGTTTTTCCTTGATAGATTTCTGCCAGCACTTTGTCTAAGCCGGTAATATTATCGTTGCCTTTCCAGATTGCACCTTCTGTTCCTTCTGGTCAAAAACGTTTAGTTCCAATACTAGCATGCGCATCTGGCCTCGAGCTAAGTTCCGAACCACTTTGGCCTGGCAACTCACCACAGAACCAATAGGCACCAGTTTGAAGAACTCAAAATCTTGGGAAGCATGTATTGTGCCAGGTGGCAAAGACAGCGACTGAGTCATAGCGGTCATAGCACGCGCTGCCACAGCCAGAGGAGGAACAAAATTGTTGCCCGAGTTGTCCACCGCCTCCAGATACTTAGTAACGAGGGACGAGCTCAATTCGTAGCTGGTCGCAGGGAACTCATACCCGACGCTCAATTCTTCATAAGCGACGGCATCTTTGTTTTTGGCTTTATCCAACATTCGGTGAATCCCAACCTCTTGGATTGGCTGTTATGGGACATACATTGGTGCTCTATGCCCGAATTAGACAATATGATTACATCAACGCCTACGTTTGTCAATATCCATTGGCATAAGCAAAGCTAGAAACGGGACGCAGCCGCAGTGCTGCCATGTAGTCCCAACATTTTGGGATGCAGGGCAACTTGAAACGAGTCTAAAAGATGGATAACATTAGCTGTCGTGCTCGGGAGGCCTAACGAGGAAACAATAGACGAAACGTGAGCGTGCTCAACCAGATAATAGCCAATAAGATACTGGTCATTCCTATTGCTGCCTGGGTTGTCGCTCAGGCGCTAAAGACAATCATTCAAGCGCTAAGGGAAAAGCGTTTCAACCCGCGCTATCTGCTTAGTCCCGGAGGAATGCCTAGCGCTCATTCATCTCTCGTCTGCGCCCTCGCGACCACAGTGGGCATTGTATATGGGCTAGATTCGAGTATCTTTGCCTTCGGCGTCATTCTAGCCGCTATTGTAATGTACGATGCTGCCGGCGTGCGCCAGACAGTGGATAAGCAATCTGTCATTCTAAACCACTTGCTGGTCAACTTTCCCAAAACACAACTTGAGTTTGAGCAATTCTTGCAGCAACTGGTGGGGCATACCCGACTTCAGGTTATACTTGGGGCAATACTGGGGATCCTTCTTGCCTACTGGTGGGCATAGGTTGTACACGAAGTGGCCCATATGACCAGTTGAATCGCTGCACAGCGTTGAACTACAATTGACTCGATGAGAAGCTACAGCAGCTCTAGCCTGAATGCCATTTGGTTGCTAATGGCTACAAATATATTAGTTTTCATAGTTACCTTAATAAGACCAGACGTCATCTTCCTACTCGGGCTGACGCCGGCACTTTTTCTGCACCGGCCCTGGACCATAATAACCAACCTCTTTGTCCACGGAGGCTTCACCCACATCTTTTTCAACATGATAAGCCTATACTTCCTGGGAAGCTTTCTAATCAGACTGGTTGGAGAAGGAAATTTCACAAAGGTATATTTCATTGGGGGCATAGTAGGGAATATTCTCTATATCGTGTTAGGACCTGAAAACATACCTGGTGTAGGAGCTTCAGGAGCTATCTTCGCCGCCGGTGGCGCCCTGGCAACAATGGCACCAAGATTGCCAGTCCTTGTCTTTCCTATCCCGGTTCCCGTGCCACTTTGGGCAGCCATGACATTTTTTCTGGTGATTTCCTTCTTTGTCCGTGGAATAGCTTGGCAGGCCCACCTTGGTGGTTTTCTCGTTGGTCTCATAGCTGGCTATGTTTTTAGGAGAAGACGGCGAGTCCGTTATTATGGTTAATCCAAGATGGAAGTTCGAGAGATCTGCTTAAAAAGCGACGGACTCGAGCTTGGTGGCGAAGTCTATGTCCCACCGGCAAAGGAAGTGTATCCTGCTGTGTGCCTGTGCCATGGGATTCCGGCCACTCCCTATGACCCTAGCGATAGAGGCTATGCTGCGCTGGCAGAAAGATTTTGCCGTGCTGGCTTTGTGACCTTGGTCTTCAGCGGTGGAGCAACTGTACGAAAAGGCTAAAGAGCCCAAGGAGCCCAAGGAGCTATTCATAATCCCGGGGGCGAAACACAGGCTACGCAGCGATGAAACGGCAATGGGTGCGGTGTTGGAGTGGTTGCGGGCGCAGTGCTGAATTTGACACTTAGCGATTTCGCCTGATAAAATTGAGCTTGGCTACGACTGGGAGGTGATACGCTCAGCCGAAGCAGTGAGCGAAGTGAAAGGGGCGGGGGTGAGTGTCCGAGACAGCGGGTTGTGGCCGGGACGATGCCTGGCAAAGGCGAGGTGACGAAATTTACGCGATTGTTAAGACAGGTGGTAAGCAGTACAAGGTCGCTCCCAAGCAGATCATAGAAGTTGATCGCGTCAATGTGGCTGAAGGCGAGGCGGTTGAGCTCAGCGAGGTATTGTTCATTAGCGACAATGGGCATACGGTTATAGGTAACCCCACTATTAGGGGGGCCAAGGTGATAGCGACCTCTATGGGAGAATCCAAGGGAAAGAGAATTGTGGTATTTAGATATAAGCCTAAGGTTCGCTACCGTAGAAAAACGGGGTCTCGGCCGATTCATACTAGATTATGCATAAATGAAATCGTTCAACCAGGAGTGTAAAGATGGCACACAAAAAAGGCGGTGGCAGTATAAGAAGTGGGCGTGACAGCCAATCAAAACGTCTGGGAGTGAAGAAGTATGGAGGGGAGCAGGTTCGGGCCGGGAATATTCTGGTCCGGCAGCGTGGGACTCGCATTATCCCGGGCAGCAATGTAGGCTTGGGCCGGGATCATACTCTTTTTGCAATGACAGACGGCTATGTCAAATATGAACCAGCAAATAAGTATAAGAGGAAAGCCAGCGTTTACCAATGAAAACCAAAATTCACCCCAAATACTATGATAATGCTAAGGTAACCTGTCTTTGCGGCAATTCTTTCACTGTGGGTTCAACCAAACCGGAGTTACGAGTAGAAGTATGTAGCAAATGCCATCCTTTCTATACCGGCCAACAAAGAATAGTTGACACCATGGGAAGAGTGGAGCGGTTTAAGAAACGCTACAGAATGAAGCATTGAGTCACAGGACGCAGCACGGAGGTTGAGGAATGGCCCGTGTTAAAGCCATTCCTCATTAGTTTTACGTTGAAGCAGACGGCAAAACCTTTCTATCATGGTGGGCAGGCAGTCATCGAGGGGGTGATGATGCGAGGCAAGGGAAATGTGGCTATATGTGTGCGGCGCCCTGATGGAAAGCTACAGGTAATAAAGCGACCCCTGGCTGACATATACAAGGGTCGCCTCAGAGAGCTGCCCTTAGCCAGAGGAGTCATTGTTCTTATTGAAACTCTGGTTCTAGGTGTTCAAGCCTTGATTCGCTCGGCCCAAATCGCTTCAGCCGAAGAAGAGCAAGAAATACCAGCGGCAGCTTTGTGGGGAGTCGTAGCTGCTAGCATTGCCTTTGCTGTAGCCCTCTTCTTCGTTGGCCCCCTTCTGGCCACACGGTGCTTTGACCTCTATATTACCTCTGATTTCGTTAGCAACCTAATTGAGGGCTTCATACGCGTTGGCGTTTTTATTGCTTACCTTAAGATAATAGGCCTGCTTCCTGACATCAAGAAGGTTTTCGCCTATCATGGGGCGGAGCACAAGGTGGTCAATGCCTATGAAAATGGAAGCCCTTTGGAGGTGGAAGCAATCAAGAGTTACTCTACTGCTCATGCTCGCTGTGGTACTAGCTTCATTTTTGCCGTTCTAATCATTGCTATCCTGGTCTTTGCCTTGCTCGGTCGCCCATCTCTGTGGTTGAGCATCCTATCCCGTATAGTACTCCTGCCACTTATCGCTGCCCTTGGCTACGAAGTCACTAGATTCGCAGCTGGACACAGCAAAAGTATCTTGGCTCAAATTCTGCTGGCTCCAGGGCTGATGCTGCAATCTATGACTACCAGGGAGCCCGACGATGGCCAGTTAGAAACCGCCATATCAGCACTAAGTGAAGTCATAAAGGCTGATAACTCTCAACAACAAGAAAGCTAGGCTAAATCTTGCTCTTCTAGCAGTCTGTAATCCGCGTCATTCTTGAGAAAACAGGTCCGGTTGCCTAGATGACATACTGGGCCTGTGGGCTCAGCCTGAACAAGAATAGTGTCGCCATCGCAATCCTTAATGATGGACTTCACCCTGATGAAATTGCCTGACGTTTCGCCCTTGTGCCACAATTCCCGCCGACTGCGGCTATAGAACCAGACATCTCCACTAGATACAGTCCGCTTAAGCGACTCCTTATTCATATAGCCCAGCATTAGGACTTCGCCATTCCTGGCATCCTGAATAATAGCTGGAATCAAACCTTTATCATCTAACTTCAGCATCTTGTCTTCCATCTCCTTTTCTTGTCATTGCGAGCTGAAAGCGTGGCAGTCCGTTACAGATTGCTTCATCGCTATAGCTCTTCGCGATGAAGCAGTGCGGCTATAGCTTCCCGCAAATCAATGTCACCGGTATATAGAGCCTTGCCGATAATAGCTCCTTCCACACCAAGTCCTTCAAGCCGCCGCAAATGCTCCAGTTTAGAAATGCCACCCGAAGCAATGATAGGCACATTCACCTCAGCAATCAATCTTTCTATAGCATCAAAATTGGGCTCGGTGAGCGTGCCGTCTCGTCTTACATCAGTGTAAATAAAGCGGCTCACTCCGAGATCTATCATCTCTTGCCCTAGCTCCAAGACGTCAATGGCTGTGTCCTTCTGCCAGCCATGGACAGCTATTCTGCCATCTCGAGCATCGAGGCCAACTATGATAGCCTCGCCAAATCGGCGGCTTAGCTTTGCCACCAGGCCTGGGTCTTCTATAGCTGCTGTGCCCAGCACTATGCGGCTCACTCCTTTTTGCAACAGTTTCTCTGCTACTATCTCTTGTCTGATGCCGCCACCTAATTCCACCAGCAAATCGCTTGTCCTTATTATCTCGTCAACGGCTGCCACATTTCTTGGCTCACCAGCAGCCGCCCCATCCAGGTCAACCGCATGAACCCACCTTGCCCCTTGAGAATGCCACTTTACAGCCACCGCTGCTGGATTCTCATCAAAAACAGTCTGCTGGCTATAATCGCCCTGATATAGCCTCACGCATTTCCCACCCATAATGTCAATCGCTGGTATTATCTCCACTGGCAACCTTCTTTTGGTCGCATACTAACTAAACTGTTAAAAGCTGTCACGCCAGATTATAACTAAACAAATCCTGGCTGTCATTGCCGGCTAACCTTTGAACAGGGCGAAGAAACAGAAAAGCAATCGCACATAGTCACATCGGGCATACTCTTCTCCGGTTGGTAATAATTTCCTCAGCTTTAGCCACGGGTACACCCAGGCGGCACAAGACATGTCTGGCTATCTCTATGCCACTCTCCGTCTCAGGCCGAACTACCTCCGAAGCGCCTCTCAATTGCAAAAACTCAAGCTCAGAATTAGAGTGAGCGCGAGCGATTATATCTATATTAGGATTAATCCGCCGTATGTGGTCAAGAGCCAGCCTTACCGCTACTGGGTCAGCGATAGCAAGAACCACCACGATAGCATCCTCGACCCCACCCTCATGGAGCACTTTTTGACTTCCTGCATCCCCATAGATACAGGGAATCCCTTTCTCCCGAAGCTCAGCTATGGTCCTGGGGTCGAGGTCAATAACTATATACGGAATAGCCAATTGGCCAAGAAGCCCAGCAGCGACACTACCGACACGACCGTGCCCACAAATGAGCACATGCCTTGTTAACTTTGGTGTTTCTACAGCTAGTTGCTTCTTAGTCTGACTCATAACCTGTACAGCTTCCCCTCGTCCAGACCAGAGTTTCGAAATCAACGCAAAAACAAACGGTGTAAGCACTATAGTGATGACCGCGGTTCCAAGTATTACCGAATAGGTATAACCAGTAATTACGCCTGCTCCCAGGCACAGTTCTGCCAGCACGAAGCTAAACTCACCAACTTGTATCATGCCGGCACCTACCAGTGGCACCGTCTTCCCCCGATAACCGAATACACGAGCGATGCCAGAGCAAACAGCAAACTTAGCCAAAATAACAGCTACCACTAGCATCAGCAAAGAGTCAATGTTGGCCGCTAGAAAGGGCAAATCTATAAGCATGCCGATTGACACAAAGAATAGCGCTGAGAATAAATCGCGCAACGGTACCATATCACCAAGGGCTTGATGGGCAAAGTCTGACTGGCCGACCATGAGTCCTATAGCAAAAGCACCCAGAGCTGCAGATAAGCCAAAGTAATAAGCAGCAAAGGCACTCCCTAAACACAGTGCGGCTGTAGAAATAATGAACAGCTCCCTGGACTGCCGTAGGGCTACACGTCTCAACAGACGAGGTACTATCCAGATACCAGCAGCTAACACTAGAGCAATAAATCCCCCGGCCTTAAGGAAAGCCACACCTAGCGCAGATGCTAAGTTCCCATTAGCTGCTGCTAGCGCCGGCAGGATAAACATGGCAAAGGCAGCAGCAATATCCTGCAATAACAGGATGCCTATCATCACACGCCCATGCACCGAATTTGCCTCCCCCCTATCAACCAGCATCCCAACAACAGCCATAGTGCTGCTCAAAGCAATCAAAAAACCGAAGATTACGGCTTCACGAAGGCTTTGCTCCAGTAAAAACGTAGCCACAATCACCCCTAGAGCGGTAGTAACTACTATCTGGCCGATGCCACCAAAGATAGCTACATTCCGTATTCGCTTCAATTCATGGAAGGAGAACTCTATCCCCAGGGTAAACAGAAGCAGCACCACGCCAATGGTAGCCAGAATCTGTATGTTCTCCGTGCTTTGTACCAAACCCAAGACGTAGGGGCCGATGACAATGCCGGCTACAAGGTAGCCAATAAGAACTGGCTGCTTTAGCAATCTGGCAATCAGGCCGCCGCCTAAAGCAGCCGCAAAAGATATCGTTAGATCAAGTATCAGCCTGGACTCTTCCATCGCCTGTTACCGGCTCTTCACTGTTATTCCTGGCTGACATTATACTACACAGCGGAGACTACCTCTTCGCCAAGACTTCACCCCGAACAAGACGTTGGTCGGGCAAACTTAAGTCCTGAAGAACTATTTTCCTATACCAGAACGTGACCTTTAGGTGATTCACAAACACCTCGAGCGGTTCTAGCATTGGATAAGCGTAAAGAGGCATGGAAGGACTAACTAGCACAGCGCTTAATCAAGTTCTGGTCCGGTGAGGTGACAAATGAAGCACACGTGGAAGGCTACATCCATCATAATTGCTGTCAGTCTGCTGATTAGCCTGGCGGGCTTTGCCTCGCCACTATCAGCTGACGATAGCCAGGAGGAGGATCTTGCCTCCGGCCGCCTCATAATACAGTTTGAGCCAGGCACCAGCAGCAGCGATAGGGCTCGGATATACCGGCAGTTGGGGGGCAAACTTGAGGCCGCCATTCCCGAGCTTGGCGTCCAGGTGGTCAGTGTCCCTCAGTACCTGGTATCCCACAAATTCGGGGCTTGTCGCTCCATTAGTGAAGTCCGTTGTATTGAGCCTGATTACGTGGCGAAGGCTGCAGACGTCCCTAATGACCCATATTTCAATAATAAATACCAGTGGGGTATGTTCAAAGTCAAAGCCACCCAGGCCTGGGATATAACCCACGGCAGCCGCAAAGTGCGCATCGCTATTCTGGATACCGGCATTGACAGCAGCCACCCCGATTTGGCCGCTAAGATAGTAGCCAAAAAAGACTTCACCGGCAGCAGCACAGCGAGGCCAGCCAATAGCCATGGCACCCATGTTGCCGGCATCGCCGCCGCCATAACCGGTAACAGGGTCGGAGTCGCTGGTCTAGGCTATGGCTCGGCTCTGATGGATGTGAAAGTGCTGGGCGACGATGGCACCGGCTACTACTCCTCGATCGCCCATGGTATTATCTGGGCCACACACAACGGGGCTGATGTAATCAACCTCAGCCTGGGTGGGAGCAGTCCTTCCTCAACGCTACGGCAGGCGGTGGACTACGCCTGGAAGCATGGCGCGGTGGTGGTAGCCGCCGCTGGCAATGATGGCAGCAAATCTGCGTTTTATCCCGCCTACTACGGTAACTGCATAGCAGTGGCCGCCACCGATGCCAGTGACAAACTTAGTTCGTGGTCAAACCGTGGTTCCTGGGTAGACGTCGCCGCTCCTGGAACAGCCTATTCTACCAAGCCCAATGGTCAATACGGCTATATGGGAGGCACGTCCATGGCCTGTTCGTACGTAACCGGCCTGGCCGGCCTCGTTTCTTCCGTCGCCAGCGATACCAATCGCAACGGCCGGCTTAACGATGAAGTAAGGTCAAGAATAGAAGGTGGCTCCGATGATGTTGGCATAAATATAGCCCATGGGCGCATTAATGCCTATCAGGCAGTGAAAGGCTCATCAGCGCCACCTCCACCACCACCTGGCCAGATCTCAGGAACCATGATTGATGCTGATACCAAAGAAGCCATAAGCGGTGCCACAGTCAACAACGGCACAACGTCCGCTACCACAAATTCAGATGGCAGCTATACCATCTCCAAGGTTTCCCAGGGGACCTATACCGTCACCGCCTCAGCCAGTGGCTATCAAAGCTGTTCAAGTACCGTAACTGTATCATCGGGACAAACAGCTACAGCTGACTTTTCCCTGGACAGGGAGGCACCAGCCAGTACGCCCATGTGGGTCGACAGGATAACCTTTAGCGCCAGCGGCGCAGAGCTGCAAATCAAGGTGAAGGTGGTCAATCCCGGGCCGGTGGCGGGCGCCAGGGTCAGGCTGAACCTTAAGCAAAATGAAAGGTCAAGCTGGACTAGCTATGGCATCACCGACTCGGCCGGCGAAGTGACCTACCGCTGGCCGCAGGCCACCGGAGGAGAGTGTCTGGCCGCAGTGACCTACCTCGGTCACAACGAGTATACCTGGGACGAAAGCCAGGGGGTAACGTCGGTCAGCTATAGCCTTGGTGGCACACAGGCGGTAGAAGAAACAAGTGACATAGTCTGCGAAACCGCAACCTCGGAGACCACGAATTCAGTATCCGCCTGTAGGGGAGGGGCTTCTCCCCTCCCACCCCTAATCATAATGAACGAGTGCATTAACTTGTCATTAAAGTGTTGTAGTGCTAAAATAAAGGCTGAAATATAATAGAGATGGAAAGTTGGGTTACTGTTGACTCCAACATTTGCCATGGCAAACCTATCATTCGGGGCACGAGGATCATGGTATCTAATATTCTGAGTCTCTTTGCCGGGGGCTATACGATTGCCCAAATTCTCGATTATTATCCTGAACTCTCTGAGGATGCTGTAAGGGGCGCTCTGGAATACGCTATTCAAGTGGTGGGAGAGGAAGAAGTCGTTCTCAGAGGGGCCAGTTGAAACTGCTGCTCGACCAGAACCTTTCGCCAACAACGACTCAATTCCTCGCGTCCATCCACAGACAACTGAGATTTTACATCCACTATTAGCGGATTTTTTCTCCAGGTTTACACTATCTAAGCTGAGTGGCTGTGTTGCGGTTGTAGAAAGACATCGCTATCGATTAAGGAAGCTCAAGTGACTGTCAGGCTCTGGCAGCGAGAGCAATTTTACCGCTGGGCCTTGTGATTTTTGCCAGGCAATCTCATGACATCGAGCCTGGCCTCTCTATATTGTCATTCTCACCTGAAACTCTGAGTGAAACCAAGAGGCCGCGAAGAATCCTTGAGCCTTGACCTGCCGTCATTCTGGCTCCTCCGCTTCTCGTCACTCTGAGTCATTCGCGTCTTATCATCTCTGAGCCCCCCGCCTCTCGTCATTGCGAGCCGTTCCCCTTTGTCATTGCGAGGAGCGGAGCGACGAAGCAATCCCTTTCTCCAGAACCGACCCAAGCATCCCCCGTAGGGGAGGGGCTTGTCCCCTCCCAACCCTTTCCCTATCGCCTTCAGGTTGGGGAGTGTCAATCTTTATTCTTCAGGGATTTGTAAACAGCCTGAAGCTTGACCAGAGATATGCACAGAGATTGCTTGTTACGCCTTCCCCGCCTCGACCACCTCCCACGACTGAGAGCCATTCCCCCTCAAGAAGTCATCCACTTCTTCACGCTTGAACCTGCGGTCGCCTCTTGTCCCCAGGCGATAAGCGTGGAGCAACTCTTTGTTGGCCCAATGCCTCACTGTGTTGGGATGGACATGTAGCAGATGGGCTACCTCAGCGGTAGTCAGCATCCTTGAGTTTGTTGGCCTTCTCTCTGCCAGCTCCATCCTGCTTGCACCCTCTATATCTTTCTTTACACAACTTCTGTTAATCTAACACTGCCTCTATTTCCCTGTGTATCACCCAAAAGTCCTGTGTGCCGGCCCAGGATGCTTTCGCCTGCCCCAAGATACTAAGGAAAATAGTACTCTCGTCCCATGATTCTGGAGGTAAAGTTAGGATAATGCTATTGACGACCATTGACAAAGGTATAGGGGCTGCGTACAATAGTCCCAGG